>Ga0209060_10000057_pt1 | contig 310355 bp, 262 predicted proteins | sample Coa_R1_8_FD_187155 | JGI IMG/M metagenome (GOLD analysis project Ga0209060, IMG submission 187155) | Surface soil microbial communities from Centralia Pennsylvania, which are recovering from an underground coalmine fire - Coalmine... | ecosystem: Environmental > Terrestrial > Soil >... | reverse complement strand
CGCTATCGCGCAGGCGGATTGTATCGGGGGAAGCGCGCCCGCCGTGGAATCCGCTATGGGTTGCTGAAGCTGTCGGCCAGGTCGGCCAATTCCGGGATGCGATAGCGTTCACCGCTGTACGCCTTGTACATCAGGAAGATCCACATAATCGCCAGCAGGAGATTGACGATCTCGAGCAGCGCGGAAAGCAGGCGGCCGAGCCCGAACGGCAGCACGGCGATGAACACGCCGAGCACCACGTTGATCACGATCACTGCGAGCGAGAACGCGATCGACTGGCGCGCGTGGAAGCGCACGAACTCGTCCTTGTCGTACGGCTCGAGATACAGGAACAGGATTCCGGTGACGAGTCCCAGCAGGTAGGTAGCGGCTGCGACCACCTGGTTTTGCGGCGTGACGCTGCTGCTGCTCTGAACGTCCATCGTACTACACCTCCTGCAGGACCGTCGCAGCCCGTTGGGGCGCGTCGACTGAGCACCATGCCGGCGTTGCCGCGGTGTGCGCGCGATCGTCCGCCGGGACATTTTCGATTATCAGCGCGAACATCCTCGCGCAAGACGGCCCGCGTGCGGGAGCTGCCCGCATCGTCTGCGGACGATCGCATGGGCACGCGACGACGGCTACACCGGGCGCTTCTTCGAATTGCCCTGGAGCTGATGCAACGCCGCTTCGTTGGCGCGCGCGGCCGCGCTCATCTCGAGCTGGGCACGGATACGGCTGGCGAGCTGGCGGCGAAACACCGGCTTGGCCAGAAAATCGCTCACGCCCAGGCGCATGCCTTCCGCGCGCGCGTCGAGGTCGTCGCGCGCGGTGATCATGATAACCGGGATCTCCGCGGTGGACGGATCCTCCTTGAGCTTGCGGCAGACCTGGAAGCCGTCCATGTCGGGCATCATCAGGTCGAGCAGGATGACGTCAACCGCGCTTTCGCGCGCGAGCTTGAGGCATTCGGCGCCCGAGACCGCGCCGATCGCGACGAAGCCCTCGCGCTGCAGATGGCGCGCGAGGATCGACACCGTGTCGAGGTCGTCATCCACCACCATTATCTGCGGCAGTCTAGCTTTCGGCGCTTTGGCGCGCTGCTCGGCCATCTCATCGCCTCACGATTCGTCGTTCCATCCCGAGCCTCCGGGCGCGATCACGCCGCATCGCCGCAGTTTGGCGGAAAACGTGGTGCGCTTGAGCCCGAGCAGTCGCGCCGCAGCCTGCTTGTTGCCGCCGGTCTGGCGCAGCGCCTCGTTGATCATGCGGCCCTCGAGCTCGCGCACGATGGCGCTGAGGTTGACGCCGCCCTCGCCGAGCGTCATCGGCACGCGATTTTCGGCGGCCCGTGTCGTTGTCACCATGCCGGGCGGCAGAAGATCGGTGTCGATTACGGAGCCCTCGCACATGATTACCAGGCGCTCGATCATGTTTTCGAGTTCGCGCACGTTGCCCGGCCAGTCATACGACCACAGGCTGACCATCGCCGCCTGCGACACGGTCCACTGACGATCGGGAAAGCGCGTTTGTAAACGGGTCAGGAAATGCTCGACCAGCAGCGGAATATCCGAGCGGCGCTCGCGCAGCGGCGCGATCGCGATCGGTACCACCTGCAGGCGGTAGAACAGATCCTCGCGGAACGTGCCCCGTTTCACTCCGGTCAGCAGATCCGAGTTGGTGGCCGCGATCACGCGCGCGTCAATTTTGCTCGCGCGATCCGACCCGACCGGCCGTACGATACCGTCCTCGAGCACGCGCAGCAGCTTGGCCTGAAGCTGCAACGGCATCTCGCCGATTTCGTCGAGGAAGATGGTGCCGCCGTCGGCCGTGCTGAACAGTCCATGCCGCGGCCCCGCGGCGCCGGTGAAGGCGCCGCGCTCATGCCCGAACATTTCGGACTCGAGCAGCTCGTGCGGAATCGCCGCGCAGTTGACCGCCACGAAGGCGCGGCCGCGCCGCGCCGACAGCGTATGGATCGTCCGGGCGACGACCTCTTTGCCCGTTCCGCTTTCGCCGCTGATCAGAACGGTGGCGTCAGTCACGGCGACGCGCTCCACCAGCGCGCGCAACTTGACCATGCTGGGATGATCGCCGACGAGGGTGCGATCGGCTGCGAGTCCCGGCCCGGTATCGCTCCTGGGAATCGGAGCGATGGTCGATTGCCTCTCCCCTAATGGCATCCGATGGTCTGACAAAGCAGTGTCAGATTGTGTCACGCCGGGCTTGCGTCAACAAGCCAGTATCGCCCGCAAGCCGGTTCGGTAGTGTGACTATTCAGGCGTGGTTCGGAGAATTATCAGTGTAGCGAAGTGAGATAGGCGTAACAGGGAATATTCCGGTCAAATTTCACCATCCTCGATTTCGCGACGATATATTGCCGCTTGCCCCGGGCCCTCGGCGACCGAGACTTCCATCGACTTTATTCCCGCAAGCGAATGTTGATCTTTGAGAGCCGTAAACAGCTCGCTCCAGATGAATCGAGCAAGCTCTTCCGCGGAGCTGTGTGCGATCGGCAACAGACAAGCGTCGGCTTCGGGCAGTCGGAATTCGTCCGCGCCGTAACAGATGCGCAACTGTTTCCCCGCCAGATGTTCGATTTGCAGACAGTCGCTCGCGGCCGGCACCAGCGTGCGCTCGTCGAGGCGGTCAACGATGTTCCTGGTCAGGCGCTTGATCAGCCCGAAGTCGAGCACGTAGCCGGTCGGCGACAGCGCGCCTTCGACGCGCACGCCGACCTGGTAGTTATGCCCGTGCAGCGGCTCGCGGAACCCTGGATAAGCAATGAAGTGCGCGGCCGAGAATTTCAGATTCTCCTTGGCGACGTGAATGGAAAAGCCCGACGACACGGTCGTTACTCTCTCGCGCGGTCGCGGCCGCACGCGCTGAACGCCGCCAGGCATTCGCGCATAACCCCGGTGAACTGGGCGCGGTAGCGCGCATCGTCGAGCGAGGCGGCGCGCAGGAAACGCACGAGTTCGCCCGGGGCGGCGGCGATAAACCGGCGCGCCAGCTCGCGGCCCCAATCGCTTTCCAGCTCGAGTTCCTCGAGCAGGTCGTCGATCGCGAGCCCATGCATCCCGCCGAGCACGCATTCGGCGAAATAACCCGCCTGGCCCGCGCGATCGAGCGCGAAGCTCCGCACTTCCATCGCTTCGCGCATCGACAGCAGCCGCTCCATTCCCAGCTCGTTGCGCCTCGAGCGCACCGCGGGATCGCCGCTGCCCTCGTAACCCGAGCCGATCGCGGCAATCGCGACGCGGCCGTCGTCGAGCGGCACCGGATGAAAGATGTATCCGGGAGAGGTGTAACCGACGAGCTTGCGCAATGCGACACGGTAGGCGAGCAGGTCGAATTGCGTGCGCTCGGCGACCTCGAGCAGGAACTTGCCCAACGAGAGTTCAGCGGCGTCCGCGAGCGCGATCAGCTCGAGGAACGTCGCCGGGTCGTATTCCTCGCGCCGCGCGATGAGCGGCGCCCACTCGCGATCGAAAACCAGTCCGACTGCGCCGATGCCGCCGCCGTGATCGACGTCGGCGCGGGCGACGATCGGCTCTTCGCGCCGTATCGGCTCGAGGTCCATCGCCAGGTAATGCCCGTGCGTCGAGGGCTTGGCGAAGCCGCGCCGCGCGTTGCCGAGCCGCACGGCGAAGGCGTCGCGCGCGATCAGCTTGCTGCCGCCGCCGCGCCGCTCGGCGAGCAGTCCGTAGCCGCTCAGCAGCGAGCCGTAGCCGATCACGAGCAGTGTGTCGTTGGGGCGATGATTCGCCGCGCCGGCAGGGCGGCCGTTGACCGTGGCCGCCGCGGCGCGCGTCGAGTGCGCTGGGGATCGCTCGGACCTGGCTTTCAAGTGCTCAATCTCCGTTGTGCGCCCGCCTTCTGGATAATCGTAGCCGAGCGCGGACGCGCTTCAAACCCACATCAGGACGCCGCGCGCGGGGACGCCGGCACTGCGCCTGACGGCATTGAGATACAGCGCCAGTTGCATCCGATATTCCTCGAGGCGCGGCGCGATATCGGCGTCGGTCTTGAAATCCGCCACCACCCATCGCTCGCCGCCGTCGACGCGTTCCGGAAAAGCGAGATCGACGACACCCTCGACCGTGACTCCGTCATCGAGGTTGACCACGATGGGGCACTCGCGCCGGAGCGCCGGCCCCGCGGCGGCCGCGGCGCGCATGAGCGGAGCGGCCAGCGCGGCCGCGACGGCTTCGCAGGCGGCGGCGATTTCGGCCTGCTCCGCGCCGATCATGCGGGCGAAGAAATTCGCCGCGCGCGCGATTGCGGCGGTGTCGGCGTCCAGTGCGACGCGCGAGAGCATCGCGTGGACCAGGGTGCCGAAGCGCGCGCCGTGCGGCCGCGCCGCCGCGCGCGCCACGCGCTCGAGCGCAACATGCTCCGGATCGCCGAGCCATCCGGGGCGCTCGCCGCGCTCGACCATCCGCGCCGCCAGTTCGGTCGCGGCGACCGCGTCGAAGGTCTTCGTGCCGCCCGCCGCAATGGCCGCGCGATGTCGCGTCAGCCATTCCTCGTACTCGCGCGCGCCGGCCGCGGCGACCCGCTCGCCCTCGTCGGCGGTGAGCAGGCGATGCTGCCGCAGGCCCATCGTTTCGCGCACGTCGAGCTGGAGCCGTGCCGGATCCCACCAGACGACGCGATGCGCGCCGGCCTCGGCGCGATGGAGCCCGGGCGCGACGCTCAGCGCCTTGGCCGGCGCGCGGGGCGGCCGCGTGGCGACGCTGTCGTCGCCGAAGGCCGGGCATCCCGGCGGAGCGGTTTCGAGCGGCGCACGCCAGTCCGTGCGCGCGGGATAGATGACCGGGTTCAGCCGCGAGAGCCATCCGTCGTGCGCTCCGCTGCCGACCGCCGGCACAATCAGCAGGTCGCGCGCGCGGGTTGCGCCGACGTAGAGCAGGCGGATTGCCTCCTCGCGGTCGCGGCGCAACTCCTCTTCGGCATGCTCGAGCAGCTCGCGCGGCGCATGCCCGGCCAGTCTGAGCGCGCAGCGCCCGCTTGCCGGATCGACCCATCGATGAGCGTCGCCCGCGGTCTCGTTACAGGTCAGGTCCGCCAGCAGCACGATCGGGAACTCGAGGCCCTTGGCGCGATGCACGGTCATGATGCGCACGCCCTCGGCGCTCTCTTCGACCACCGGCGCGTCGCCGCTCTCCTCGCGCTCGGCCCGCGCCTCGAGTTCGTCGACGAAGCCGCGAAACGAGCGCGCTGCGCGCCGCGCCTCGTAGCGCCGCGCCATATCCATCAGGCGCATGATATTGGCCAGCGCCTGTTCGCCGGTCGGCCAGATCGCGATCGCCGCGTGCGCGCGCACGGCGGCGAGCAGGCGGGCCATCGTCTCGGCGATCGGACGACGGTTGCGGCCGCGGCTGAGCTCGCGCAGCACGCCGAGCGCCTCGCCAATCGGCTTGAGATCGGCGGTCAGGTCCGCAGGAATCCTGCGGAACGGATGCAGCGAGCCGACGGTCTCGCGAAAGCGCAGCAATGCGCCGTCGTCGAGCGCGAACAACGGTCCGCGCAGCGTGGCGAACACCGCCAGCTCATCATCCGGGCGTTCGATCGCGCCGAGCGCGTTGCGCAGCGCCTCGACCTCTTCGCGTTCGTTGAACGACCCGCCTTTGACCAGCACGTGCGGGATATGGCGCGCCTCGAGCGCCCGCACGTAGGGCCGGGTGACGTCGCGCCCGTACGCATTGAAGCGGCGAAACAGCATGCAGACGTGGCGCGGCTCGATCGCCACGCGCCGCTCCGGCGCCTCGCGCGTGGTGACGGTCCATCCGCTCTCTTCGATGAGCCATCGCATCAGCGCCGCGGCCGCGTCCGGCGACGATTCGTCGATCGCGCGCTTGGTGACGTACCCGCGTTCGTTGTACGGCGCCGGCACCGGCAGCACGACCAGCGCGGGCTGGGACGCGCAGTCCGGGCGCGACGGCATCAGCGCCGAGTAGGCAGGCTGCGTCGCCGATTCCGACTGCATCAGCGGCGCGAACGCCGCGTTGATGGCGCTTTGCAGCTGGGGCACGGCGCGAAAGCTGACCGTCAGATGCTCGAGCGCCGCGCCGCCGCTCCTGAGCAGACGGTCCTTGATCTCCTGGTAGAGCGCAACATCGGCGCGGCGGAAACGATAGATCGACTGCTTGGGATCGCCGACGATGAAGAGTTTGCCCGGACGGGGGCGGGCGCGGCGCCAGTCGGCTTCTGCCGGATCATCGGCGGCGAGCAGCAGCAGGATTTCCGCCTGCAGCGGATCGGTATCCTGGAATTCATCGACAAAGATGTGCGTCAGCCGCTCTTGCAGTTCGCGGCGCACCGCGGCGCGATCGCGCACCAGGTCGCGGGCGACCAGCAGCAGATCGATGAAATCGAGCACGCCGGCGCGCTTCTTGGCTTCTTCGTAGTAACCGACGATCGGCCACAGCTCGTCGCGCAAAAGCGGTGCCAGGTTCGCGCCGGCTGCGTCGCGGAACCGCTCGAGTCTCCCGCGCAATGCGGCGCGGCGCGCGACGACCTCGGCGCGCGAATGCGGCCCGAAAGCTTCTCCATAGCCCTTCCATCGCCAGCGGCCCTCGTAACCGCGCAGCAACCCCAGCAGCGCCGCCTCGAGCGCGTCGTAGTCGCGCCCGCGCACGGTTTCCAGACGGGTGGCTTCAGCGATCGGGCGGGCGATCTCGCCGAGCGCTCTGGCGAGCCAGTCGTCCGGGTCGACGCGTTCGGCTAGCGCGCCCAGCGCGGCGGTTTCTGCGATCAGCGCGTCGATTTCCGGATCGCGATCGAATGGCTGATGACGCCACGGGGCCGCGAAGTCGCGCCATTGCATCAGATCCCAGGCCGCGGAGCGGATGATCGGGCGCGGGCCGTCGCGGTCGAAGCCTTCGCGCCGGCGCAGCAGGCGGCGCACCCCCTCGCCCGGCGCGGCGAGCGCCTGTTCGAACCATCGCGCGAAGGCGGCGTCGAACAGTTCGCCGGCGATATCGTCCGGCGCGACCTCGAACCTCGGATCGACGCCGGCCTCGACCGGGCGCTCGCGCAGAAGATCGGCGCAAAACGAATGAATCGTGCCGATGCGCGCTTCCTCGAGCTGGCCGAGCGCGCGCGAGAGGCGACGGCGCTCGTCCTCGGCGCGCGCCGGATCGCCGCGCGCGGTTTCGATCGCGGCGCGCAGCCGCAGCTTGAGTTCCCCCGCCGCCTTTTCGGTAAAGGTGACGGCGACGATGCGGCCCAGCTCGGCACGCCCGCCGGCCAGCGCGGCGACGATTCGCCGCACCAGCGCCGTGGTTTTGCCGGTGCCGGCGGCTGCTTCGACAATCAGCGTGGTGTCGAGATCGTCGCCGATGCGATCGCGCACCCGCTGATCCGCAAGCTCGCACGCCGGATGCCCAGACATAGTGGCGCTCATCGCGATGCCCGCAACTGCTCGAGCGCGGCCAGACGCGGCTGCGGCTTCATCCCGACGCGCGTCTCTTCGTAGGGTCCGCATACCCGGCGGTAGTCGCACCACTGGCAGGCGCCGTCATCCGGAGCGGCGGGCAGAAAGCCGTCTGTGATAGCGCTCTCGACGACGGCGGCGAATTCGCGCGCCGCTTCGCGCGCATGCTGGTCAAGCGCCACCACGCGCTCCTCGTAGCCGCCGCGCGACGAGCAATAGTAGAGGCGCCCGGACTCGACCGGCGCGTCCAGCAGCCGCTCCGCCGCGAGCGCATACAGCACCGGCTGGAGAAACCGGCCGCCCCCGATGATCAAGTCGCCCGGCGCGTCGGCCCTGCCGCTCTTGTGATCGGTCACGCGCAGGCGTCCGCCGAGGCTGCGTTCGACCAGATCGATCGAGCCGCGCAGGATGAGCCCGGCCTCGAGCGCGACCGGCTCGACGCGGCTTGCCGGGTCGGCCTGATCGCGGCCCTCCAGTCCGAAGGCGAGCTCGAAGCGCTCGGGGGTCCACGGCTGGGGATCGTCGGCCGCGCGGCGCAGCCATTCGCGCAGGTCCGCGCGGATCGCGTCGATCGCGTCGTTCCATACGCGCTCGATCGCGGGCGCGAGCCGATCGTGCCATGCGGCCGCGATCCGCTCGAGCGTCGCATCCATCGTATGCAGCGCCTCAGCGAGCGTGGCGCGCGTGACCGGCAGGCGGCGCGCCGCGCGCAGCGCGGTCAGAAGCTCGAACTGGACCTCGTGCAGCAGCGCGCCACGGGTCAGCGGATCGATCACCTCGATCGCCTCGGCCTCTTCGCGCGGTTGCAGCTTGTGTACCGCGTAGAGCAGAAAACGATACGGGCAGGCCGCAAAATGCTGCAGTGCGGTCGCCGAATAGGAACGTGCGCCGAGCCGATGGCGTGCGAGCGCGGTGCGCACCTCAGCCGGCGGATCGACCAGCCCGTCAGCCGGCGTCCAGCGCCTGAGCCAGCGCCGCGCCCGCGCGCGCAGGGCGCGGGCGAGGTGCGGGTTGGCGCCGAGCAGGTAATGCGCGGCGCCGGTGGTGGCCGCCTCGTCCCGCCCCGCCAGGCGGTTGAGCACGGCGAGGTCGAATTCGGCGTCGTCGATTGCATCGGCGGCCTCGCGCGGCGCGGGCCATCCCAGCCGCACCGCCTGCTCGCCAGCGGCCCGCCGATCGAGCTCGTCGAAGCCCGGCAGACGGCCCTCGGCCGCGCGCAGCACCTCGAGCGCGTAAAACGAGGGCACGCGCGGACGCCCCTGATCGAGGTCCACGCGCGGAAACGTGAACAGCAGGCGGCGGCGCGCCGCCCCGGCCGCCAAATGCAGCGCGAGACGCTCGGCCGCGGCGCGTTCGTGCTGACGCTCGAGACCGTGTCCGAGGCGCGAACGCGCCGCGTCGGGCAAAATCGGGTCCTCGATAAGCTTCTTCGGAAAAACCCGCTCGGTCAGGCCGGGCACGATCACGACGTCGAACTCGAGGCCGCGAAGGTCGTGCGCCGCACTGACCATGACCGCGCCGTAGCGCCGGCGCGGCGCGGGCGCTTCGAGCCGTCCGAGCCGTTCGGCCAGCACGCGGCGCACCTCGTCGAGCGCGATCGGTCCCACCGGCGCCATCGGCTCGAGTTCCGCGAGCGCCGCAAGCACCGGCGCCGCATCGCGCACGGCCAGGAGCGTCAGGCGGCGCAGGCGCTCGAGCCACTCGCCCCACGCCGCGCGTGCCGGCAGCGCGGCGAGCGCGTCGATATGCGGGATTGCGATTTCGCGCAGGTGCGCAAGGTCCATGCGCTGTCGATCGATTGCCGCGGCCCGCACGTCGTCATCGCCGAGCGCGCGCCGGCGCGCTTCGAGTTCGGCGCGCAGGCCGTCGAGGCGCCGTTCCCAGCGTTCGCGACTGCCGATCACCGCCGCATCGACGAGCAACCGCTCCCATCGCCACGGCGCGCGCAGCGCGCCCTCGACCACTGGCACCGGATCGGCGGCATCGAGCGCCTCGACTGCTCCATCTTCCGCCGAAGCGGGAGGCGGCGACTCCGGGGGCACAGCCATGCCGGCGGACTCGAGATCGGGCGGCACGAACGCCGGTGCGCGATCGCCGTCGGGATCAGGCACCTGCGCCAATGACAGGTACTCGGCGTAGCGATCGGCGGAGAGATGCTCGGCGGCGCACGCCAGCAGGGCGAGCAGCGCGCGGCCTCCCGGCTCGGGGCGCGTTGCCCCGCGCGTGAAGCAGGCCGGGATGGCGGCGCGTGCGAGCGCTTCCTCCAGGTACGGAACATAGCGTCCCGAGGCGTGCAGGGCGACGGCGATGCGATCGAACGGGACGCCGCGCCGGCTCTCGGCGATGATGCGGCGCGCGATCTCGACGCATTCCTGCATCTCGCCCGGCGCGGAGACGACCTCGACCGTTTCGTCCAGCCGGCGCTCGGGCGGCGAGTCGTCGCTGAAGAGATGGTCCTGCAGCCGGACGATCGATTCGCCCTTCGCCGCCGTTGCGGAGGGCGGCGCAGCGCGCGTGACATCGACGCCGAGCGCTTCGGCCAGCATCGTCGGCGTCGTCGCATCGCCGTGCGGCACCGTTGCGAGGATTGCCGGCGCGCGCGCCGCCAGCGCCGCGTAAAACCTGCGCTCGAGCGCGGTTGCGACCGCGACGTCGAGCATCACGATCGGCATGGTCGCCGGATGCGGCGCCGGCTCGGCTTTGACGATCTCGGCCGCGAGCGCCAGCATCGCGGCGCGATCGGTCAGGCGCGCGTCGCTGAGCTCGCGCTCGTAGGCGGCGAGCAGCGCGGCCAGCGGCGCGCCGATCGTATCCAGCCGCGCGAGTTCCGCGCTGGTCATCCCGGCGAGCCTGATTTCGCCGAGCGTCCGCGCCAGCGCGCCTGGGAATCCGGGTCGATCGGCCACCGGCGCGAAATAGCCCAGCGCGTCCGCGGCGGCGAGCCTGTGAATTGCGCGCGCCGCGATGGCCTCGAGGCTCAGGCCGGCCGCGGGCGCGAGACCCGCATTGAACAGCCGCTCGGCGCAGAGCGCGCCCAAAAGCCGCGCCGGGGTCATGCGATGCACGCCGAAGAGCGCGCGGTCCGCGCCGACCGCGCGCACGAGGTCGTCGGCGGCGGATTGCCGCGGCGCGAGTACCATCACCTCGGCCGACGGCCCAAGCTCCCGCAGGCGGCGGGCAGCCGCTTCGATTCGCTCGCCGGCGCGCGGCGAACAGACGATTGCATGTCGCGGAGACATCGGCGGAAGCGTCCGAGCGCCGGGCCCGCTGCGGCCCGCACCCGGCATCTAATTTCGGCCGTAAAGCTCCGCCCGGCAAGCGCCGCAGCGCGGCTTAATGCACAGTTCGCCGAGGCGCTTTCACAAGCCCGCGTTCAGAGTCGGGTGTTACTTCGAAAGATAAACCGGGTCGCCGATGCGTACCCGTCCGGGCACGTCGATCTGGCCGAAGACGCCGAGCGTGGCCTTGTGATGCTGTGCGGCGGCGCGCAGGACACGCAGGTCGCGCGGCAGCTCGCTCTGGGGATGCGTGGTCATTACGCAGCGCAGCGCCGGCTGCATCCTGGCGATCTTCAGCGATTCGCCGATTTCGATCGCGCCGTCGAGCCATCCGTCTTCGACGAATCCCCACGCATCCGTCTCGCCGGTATCGACGAAAATGTTGGGCCGGAAGCGGCACGGGTCGAGAACCGAATCGCCGCCGCACAGCCGCTGCAGCTGTTCGAGCGAAGCGCTCGAGAGCACGTGCACCGGCGCCGAATCGAAAAATGCCCCGCGCATCAGGCCGAAACTGTCGGGCATCGTCTCGCGGGTCAGACCGGGGAAAACCTGTTCGACCGGAACGTCGGCAAAAATCGTCTGCGGGTCGATTTCGCCGCGCGAGCGCTCATCGTCTTTGGCGCGCTCGATGCGCACCGGGCGGCTCATGGCGCGCGACAGGCGCTCCGATGCATCGGCGTCGGCGGCATGCGCGATGGAACCGTCGGGAAAGGTGATGGTGACCGGCGCGAGTTCGCCGTCGCGCGGCGGCGTATCGTAGCCGGCGCGGAAGCCGAGCATCGCGGGCCATTTCTTCGCCGTCGCGATTTTGCCGGACGCCTCGCGTATCGCCCACGCTCGATCGCCCACGCCGCCTTTGAGAGTGAAGGTCATTTCGGAGAGCTTCTCGCCGAGCATCGATTTGACCGGATAACGAAAAAGCGCACTGACGACGGCGATTTTACGGCGTTCCATCTATTGCTCTCCGCGCGCGCTCTGCGCCTGACGGGTCGACCTCGATTATAGCGCGATCAGAAATACGTCTTCATCCGTCCATGCTAGCCTGCGGCTCAAGTAGACGGCGCCGGGCTGGCGGCGGCCGCCGGCGATGGAACCGGCGTAGCGGCCGGTGTTGCAGGTGCGGCCGATGCGGTCGGCTCTGCTGACGTGGCGGGGCTCGCGACCGCCGCGGCGGCCGACGCCGTGGGCGCGGTACCTTTTCATCGATCGCAAACTTTCTGATTCACGGCCCCCTATCCAAGCACGCGATGCATCGTAGTCTCCAAGCCGGCATACATTATAGAATTTGTGGCGTCCGCGCCCTTGGGCGCCATTTCGACTCTTCGTCTCACGTAATTGTCGACCCAAAAGGCTAACCGGCTGCACCAGAATTTGTCTCTCTTGCCTCAATCGACCCGCTGTCGGCGGCGAATGCGTGTATCAGTGCTTCACGAGCCATGGGCAAGCTTTAGGTAATACGTCGTTGCAATCTTCCCAAGTGAGCCATCCTATTCGACCAGCGAGCCGCGCCCAATCAACCTTATCAGCGCGGTGAGGCAGGTCACGTTTCAGCGAATGCCAGTTGGTTCGGTAGTCATCCATCAGCCAGCCATAAAACCGGGAGGTTGGCTTCTCCTGAAACATGCGAGGCGTCAGCAGAACGAAGACAGTCGAGTCAGGATCTCGCTTGGACAAAGGCGGCCTATGGCCCATCTCCGGACGTTCGAGCATTGCATCGACGATACGCGCTATCTGGTTGCGCATCAGATCGAACGAGACGCCGTGGGATATATCTGACGTTGCTTTTGCCTCAATGACGACGCTAAAGCCGGTGGTCTCGCACACAACGACTGCGTCGGCATGCGTGAACCCCTCCAGCCTGACGCCGGGATGACTTGCTTGTTCCAGCACGTATGGAACTAGGTTTCTGAGCGAGACGTGCTCCTTCAACCACTCCAAATACAGAGGCGGAGAGGGGAGAGGCACTTCAAGGCGAATCTTAGGAGCGTCGGGAATTAACTGATTCCACCGCTTGCCGCACGAGAAATTAGGTGGGTCTTCGTTGCGGAACGCCTTGCGGAGTAACTTGATCCAAACTTCGGCTGAGTTTTCCTTCTCCAATCCGATCAAGCAGGCTGCGGTCCAGAATTTCTCGTCCTTTTCAAATTGCCTAGCAATTCTTGTCGATTTCCGAGCGTCCACTCCAAACGCCAACGGGTCATCTACGTACCGCTTGTAGCGGTCGATGCTTTTGCTGAAGTATTTCGCACCTTCGCGAATATTGGTTCGCAGCCCCTCCGCTAGGTGTCTTTCAACTTCTTCGACGGAATACGGTAGGTAGCGATGGTGGATTAGATTGTCACCCATCGTGAGCCTCAATGTGCGCGGTCAGGTGTGACGTCGCGACGGTTCCGATAAGGATCCCCACTGAGAAGAGGTCTCCGGCAAGATGGCATTCGAAATTAGCGCCCGATAGCCGACCGTAGAATCGCCCGCGCTTCAAGTCGAGGGCGCCGGGCTGGCGGCGGCCGCCGGCGATGGAACCGGCGTAGCGGCCGGTGTTGCAGGTGCGGCCGATGCGGTCGGCTCTGCTGACGTGGCGGGGCTCGCGACCGCCGCGGCGGCCGACGGCGCGGCAGTGGCGGAGGGCGCAACCGCCTCCGGGGTAGCGGCCGCAGTCGGCACATACACCGTCGGAATCGGCGTCGCCGGGCCGCTCGCCTCGGACTGCGGAACTGCGGGTGAAGAGGTCAGGCCATAAAGAGCGGTACCGATACCGTATTCATAGACGAGTTGTCCGCCCATATAGCCCTGGTACATGAGCGCGATCGCCGCGAGCACGGCGACGATCAGGTAGATCGCGCGCGTGCCGGCCATGAAAGCGAACGCCTGAACTCCGATCCGCCATACCGCGAGGATCAAAAATATCCAGGGCAGGTAGTCGCCTAGCTCGGCATGGTCTTCCAGCGTGGCATACGCGGGGCCGCCGCCCGCCTTGACCGCGCTCCACACACGATGCGCCTCCCAGCCGCCGGTGACCTGCGAGGCCCAGGCCGCGGCCGTGCCGATAATCATCAGCGTCAGGGCCGCGTAACGCAGCCACAGACGCGTCGAAAACAAGCTGGCGAAAAGATCCGCCAGGACCGCGATAATCAGGATCGCGACGGTGAAATGGTCGGCGACCGGGTGAACGTGCCAGTTTTCGAAAGTTTCAAGAACACCTTGCATCCGGGTTTCCTTTTGAGTGGTGGCGTCCCGGCCGCCGCAGCCGACGGGCGGGCGCGATGTCACGATTTCCGGTCTTTATTACAGAGCGAAAGACCCTGCGCAAACCGGCTCGCGGCAGGACAGATGAACGCCGCTCGGCGGCGATGATTCGCGATCCGCTACCAGTTGACCGCGCGATACGCGAGCTGCACCGCCCATACCAGTGCGGAGGGCCACATCGTCATGGCCACGAGCGCGAACAGCGAGAACCAGATGGGCGTTTGCGCTACGGCGGCAGCGACGGAGGGCGGTCGCGCGGCCGCCGCGGCCGTCCTCACACCCGCCATTGGCCTGGAGCGCGTGCGTGCGGGAGCGCGACGGACCGCACTCTTTGCACGCGAGATCGGCACTACGTTGCTTTTCATCCGCTCGCCCCGCGACGCGTATCGACAGCATTTACTAAACCGCGAGCAAATTCCACTAAGCGATCCGCGGCTAATCCACCGATCCCGCTTCGAGGCGCGGGCTCCTTCAGTTGGAATCGGCCGGGCGCGCCGGCGGGAGGGGCTTGCCGCGATACACGCCGGGAGCTTTGGCGCCGCGCTCGACAGGCCGCGGCGGCGTTGCCGCCGGCGTTGGTGCGGGGCTCGGATGCGCAATCGGAGTCTGTGCCGCGGCGCCGGGCGGCGTGACTGCCGCCTTCGGAGTGACCGCCGCGTGCGGCGTGCCGGCCGCTATCGGGGTTGCAGCCGGCGCCGCGCCCGGAGCGCCGCTCGCCGCCGCGGCGGGTGCGAACGTCGCGCTTGCCGCGGGAGTTCCTGTCTCTCTGATGACGGCGGCCGGGCTCGAGGCGGGCGAGGGCAGAGGCGCCATTGGGGAGGCGGCTGCCCCCGGCTCCAAACCGCCGGGCATCGTCTGTCCGGTCGCGGTTGCGCCGGGAGCGGACGGAGCCAGGATCACCGTGGGCGCCTGCTTGACGATTGGTCTCACCGCGACCGTGACGCGCTTGGAGTCAAGCGCCGTCCATGCGCGCGTGCGCAGAACATAATCCAGCGCTTTGCGCGCAGTTAACGAGCGCCACGCCGGATGCCATTCGTCGCTCAGCTCGAACTCGTAGGCGTTCAGTCCCTGGGCCTCGAATACGCCCACCGGCTGCGTGCTGCCGACGATTGCAACGGCACCCTCCGCCGTGCTGACCGGCGCGAGCGCCCGCAGATACCATCGCAGTACCGGCGAGCTGTCGGCGAAGTAAGCGGTCGCCCCGTGCGTTGGGATCTGATCGGCCACGCGCGCGCACTCGGCTTTCGCCTGCAGCGTGGTTGTCGGGGCAGTCCAGTAAAGGAGCGCTTTGCGCGCCCATGGCGCCTCGCTCGCGTCGGGCGCGTACCACAGGAAGTTGTTCGCCGCCTGCACGTAGAGTGTCAGGATCGCGAGCAACAGCAGCGGAAAGCGCAGCACGCTCCACGCGGCGGTGCGATGCAGGGCATCGATCGCGAGCGCGCCGAGCAGCGCCATCGGCACGATCATCTGGAGCGCCAGGACGGGCGAGCGCGCCGGCGCGGCCAGATAGAAGGCGGTCGCCACTACGCTCCACATCAATGCGCCGCTCGCCAGGCGGCTGCGGATGCGCAGCGTCAGGATGCAGAGTGCCCCGATCAGTGCCAGCAGCACGGTGAGAAACTCGTAGAATGCGAGGAGCGGGAGGTAGAAATCGAGGCCGGCCGCGAAATCGCCATGGCCGATCACGTCAAGATTCGGCCGAAAGGCGCGTGCGATCGGCCCGAGCGGCGAGCGGGTGAGTAAATCGCTCTCGAAGACGAGCCATACGACGGCCGCGGTAATCAGGACGATCGCGAACAGATCCTTGCGGCGCGTCCACCATACGCGAATTTGAAGCCCGACCTGCCGGGTGGCAATCGCCACCGTCAACCCCACCACTCCGAGCGCGATCAGCATCAGAAGCGCGGTCATCAAAGCCGTGCCGTCGGCCGCGCCGCCGGCCGCGCCGTCACTCGCGAGCATCAGGCCGGTCGTGGCGCCCAGAGCCGCGGCCAGCGGTTTGCCGGGCTCCTCGGCGAGCTTCAGGAACAGGGCCAGGGCGAGCACGGCGAAAGCCAACGCCGGCAGCAGGTTGTCGGCGACGCGCGAGTAGTAGGCGACCGTGGGCGAGAGCACCAGCAGCGCGGCAAAGGCGATGGCGCCGGCGCGGCCCAGCCGCCGGCGCATCGCGAACGCGCTCGCGATGAGTAGCAGCCCGGCAAACGCGAAAATCAGGCGCGATCGATAATCACCCGCGCCAAGTCCGGCGAAGAGCGCGGCCTGAACCAGATCGGTCCACCAGAAGTGAATGCCGGCGATCGGCCCGCCACGGAGCAGTGCGAGTTCGCGGAGCGCGCGGCCCGCCTCGGCCTCGTCGAGCGGCCGCGCGCCCAGCATCGCCAGCCGCGTGATGAGCGCCAGCGCCGCTACGAGCGCCCATCCGAGATGCTCGGCGGTAACGACGAACAACGGCCGATCCAGCCGTTCAGCCGAATAGTTGCGCGTGGCGACCTCTTCCGAGGTCTCCGATGGCTCATGCGCGCCGGGATCAACCCCGAGCCGCCACTCCTCCGGTTCCCTGCTGCTTAGTGACATCTCGTGAAAGCGCTATTTGGCCCGGTCGCGATTGTCAACGCAAGTGTTGCCCGGGCGGACAAGTGTTGTCCGCAGGCCGGCGCGCCCGTCCGGAGGCGGCGGTTCTTCGGGCAGCCTGCGAGGCGCGTTTTTGCGCTATAACAAAGGCGCCGACGCTCCCTGCGCGCGAGGGCGGCGAACGACCCGGCCGCTGAATGGGGATCGTGCGAGGCAGCTCAATGCGAAGCCGGAAGCGTCGCGCCGAAACAATCCAAGGAGTTATCGAGCATGTCTGCTGACAACGAACGCGTGGTGAGCGATTTTTGCCGCGTCTGGTCCGCTCTCAACATCGACAAGGTGATGGAGTTTTTCGCCGACGATGCGGTCTATCACAACATGATGCTCGACCCGGCCCGGGGCAAAGCCGCTATCCGCAAAACGATCGACGGCTTCATGCCCGGGACCACGAAAGTGGAGTTCAAAATCCTGACCACGGCCTCGGCCGGCAACCTGATATTTAACGAGCGCGTCGATTCGTTCGTGGTCAATGGACGTCCGATCGCGGTTCCCGTTGCAGGGGTATTCGAGTTGGCCGAAGGCAAGATCAAAGCTTGGCGCGACTATTTCGATCTTGCGACGTACATGAAACAGCGCGACGGTAAATAGTACATCGTGTGACTTTAGAAAGTTCGCGCATGTAAAAGGCCGACCGGTGAAAATCTTACGGGAAATTTTTGCAAGTAATCTTATGTCGGAACTCAGCAGAACAAGGAAATGAGCGCAGCTTCCTGAGCTTTTGTCCGCATGCGGTTCAAGACGGCGCGGGCACGAAAGATGCTCTTTCGCTGAATGTCCTGTGCCCAACCCGGATGGGCGGGCTCGGCTCCCTCCCCCCTCCGAGCCCGTCCACTGGGCATTCACCAACGAAGGACATAATCGTTTCGTGAGAAAGAGCGGCTCACCGCTCTTTTTTCGTTAGTACGAACGGCGTCGCTGCCGGCGCAGTTTCCCCGCTGCGCTCGTTTTGCCGTCAAACCGAGCGGAGTATGCTCGGGTTCACGATGGCCGCTACGCTGCCTCACCATAGCGTTACCCACGCGATAATCGGCACTGCCGGGCATATTGACCATGGTAAAACTGCGCTCATCCGCGCGCTCACCGGACAAGAAACGGACCGCCTTAAGGAAGAAAAGGAACGCGGAATTTCAATCGATCTCGGTTTTGCCTATTTCTCACTGCCCGACGGGACGCGTGCGGGAGTGGTGGACGTTCCGGGACATGAGCGCTTCATCCGCAACATGCTGGCCGGCGCGCACGGCATAGACCTGGTGCTGTTTACGGTCGCCGCCGATGACGGCGTGATGCCGCAGAGCGAGGAGCACCTGGACATCCTGCATCTTCTGGGCGTCGGCCGCGGTATTTTCGTGATCACGAAAGCCGATTTGGCCGACGAGCCGCGCCTGGCCGAGGTGCGCGACGAAATCGAACTGTTGTCCGAAGGCACGCGGCTTGCTGGCGCGCCGGTGATTGCGGTGTCCTCACTGACCGGCGCGGGGCTCGACGAACTGCGCGCCGAAATCGCGCGCGAGCTTGAGGGATTCGAGGCGCGCAGGCAAACCGGCATTTTTCGCCTGCCGCTCGACCGCGCCTTCACTATCAAGGGCCACGGCACGGTGGTTACCGGCACGGCGATGGGCGCCGAGGTGCGAGTCGGGCAGAAACTGCGCGTGTTGCCGTCGGGCGGCGAGGTGCGCGTGCGGTCGATCCAGGTGCACTCTGAGCCGGTCGAACGTGCGGGCCTGTGCCAGCGCGTGGCGCTCAACTTGAGCGGCGCGGAACGGATGGAACTCAAGCGAGGCGATGTCGTTGTCGACGAGCGTCTTGAACTCACGACGACCCGGCTCGACGCCCGAATCGAGATTCGGCCGGCGGCCAGGCATCCGCTCAAAAGCCACGAACGGGTGCGCGTGTTCATCGGCACCGCCGAGAGCATCGCCCGCATCATCGTGCTCGAGGGAACGGGCGAGATTGCGCCGAAGAAGAGTGCGCTCGCGCAACTCGTTCTGCACGAGCCGATAGTCGCACTCGGCGGCGACCGCTTCGTGATTCGCGATGAAACCAGCCGGCGCACGCTCGGCGGTGGCGTGGTCCTCAATCCGCTCGGCCGGCGCGTGCGCAAGCCGCTCGACGCCTACGTCGCGCACCTGGGCGCGCTCGAGGGAGGGCCTTTGCCGGCTAAGGTCGAAGCACTGCTCGATTTGCAGGAGAGTTTCGCGCTCGCCGCCGAGCGCATTGCGCAACTGCTGAACTCGCCGGCACGCGAAATCGCCGAGGCGCTCAAGGACCGCCGCTTCGTCAAGCTCTCGCTGGGCGACGAGGAAGGTTACAGCACCGCGGGCAAATGGGAGCGGATCAAGAGCTTCGCGATCGCCGCTCTCACAGCGCATCATCAGGACGCGCCGCTCTCGCCCGGGCTCGAGATGGAAGCGCTGCGCGAGCGGCTGCCGTACGAAGTCAGCGCGCGCGCCTTTCGCGCGCTGATCGATCGGCTGGCGCGCGAATCCGACCTCGTGCGCGAAGAGAGCCTGCTGCGCCTCAAGTCGCATCGCGTGCGGCTCGGCGGTGACGAGGGCCGGCTCGGCGAGCGTCTGGCCGAGGCGCTGGCGCACGCCGGTTACCAGCCGCCCGAGCTTAAGCAGCTCGCCGAGGAACTCAAGCTGCCGGCCTCGCAGCTGGCGCGCATGCGCACGCTGATGGGCGCGCTCGAGCGCGAGGGGCGGGTGGTGAAGATCGCGACCGACCTGTATTTCAGCCGCCCGGCGCTGGAAGCCGCGCGCGGGCGCCTGCTCGAGCATCTGCGCGGCGCGCCCGAGATCACGGCCGCCACCTATCGCGACCTGCTCGGCGCCTCGCGCAAGTTCGCAATTGCGCTGCTCGATTACTTCGATCACGCGGGCGTAACCGTGCGCGTAGGCGACGCCCGCCGGCTGCGCACGCGTCCGTGATGGCGCCGGGCGTGCGCTTGCGCCACAATATCCGCCGATGCCGGAGGAACGGGACAATAACGCGACGCGCAGCGAGCTGATCCGTCTCACTGCGCGCTGCAAGGCCGCTGGTTGAGCCGGCAAGCTGGGTCCGGAGGACCTTGCCGCAGCGCTCAGTCGGTTCGACCCGGGAAGCCATCCCGACCTGCTCGTCGGTTTCAATACCGGCGACGACGCCGGGGTCTATCGTCTGCGCGAGGATCTGGCGATTGTCAACACGGTCGATTTTTTCACGCCGGTGGTGGACGATCCCTTCACTTACGGCCAGATTTCGGCCGCCAATTCGCTTTCGGATATTTACGCGATGGGCGCGACACCGAAGACCGCCCTCAATATCGTGTGTTGGCCGCAAAGCGGCCTGCCGGGCGAGATGCTGGGCGAAGTCCTGCGCGGCGGCGCCGAGAAGGCGCACGAGGCGGGTGTCGTGATCGTTGGCGGCCACAGTGTCGCGGACGAGGAAGTGAAATACGGGATGGCCGTGACGGGGGTGATCGATCCGCGGCGCATCGTGCGCAATGTCGGGGCGCGCCCGGGCGACGCGCTGCTCCTGACCAAGGCGCTCGGCACGGGCGTCCTGATGACCGCGTTCAAACGCGATCGCCTCGCGCCCGAGCACTACGCCGCGGCGGTGCGTTCGATGACCATGCTCAACGCCGGCGCCGCGCGCGCGATGCTCGAGGCCGAGGTGCATGCGGCGACCGATATCACCGGTTTCGGCCTTGCCGGGCATGCGAGCAGGATGGCCGAGAGCAGCGGTGTCACGCTGCTCATCGAGGAATCCGATTTGCCGCTGCTGCCGGGCGCGCTCGAGTGCTGCGGCGCGGGGATGATTCCGGGCGGCGGCCGGCGCAATCGCGACTATTACGGCGCGCGGGTCAAAATCTCCGACGAGGTCGCCGCCGAGATGGCCGACATTTTCTTCGATCCGCAGACCTCCGGCGGCCTGCTGATCGCGGTGCCCGCGGCCGCGGCGCTGCCGCTGCTCGCCGAGCTCCAGGCTGGCGGCAATGCCGACGCCGCCGTCATCGGGCGCGCGGTCGAACCGACCGGCTTCGCGATCGAACTGGCTTGAGGCCACGGCCGCTGCAGCAAACTCTGAGCGATCCTGATCGCACCGGCGTCAGAATCGGAAAGCGAGCGCGCTCGATGTACGATTACGACCTGTTCACAATCGGCGGCGGATCGGGCGGCGTGCGCGCGAGCCGGGTTGCGGCCCAGCTGGGCGCGAAGGTCGCGATCGCCGAGGAGCGCTACCTGGGCGGCACCTGCGTGAACGTCGGATGCATTCCGAAGAAGTTGTTTGTTTACGCCTCGGAGTTCAGTGAGGCGTTCGCCGATGCCGCGGGCTACGGATGGACGGTCGGCGAGCGCAGCTTCGACTGGCAGACGCTGATCGCGAACAAGGACCGGGAAATCGCGCGGCTCAACGGGGTCTACGAGAAGGTCCTGGTCGATAACGGCGTGCGCATCCTGCGCGCGCGCGCGACGCTCGCCGACGCTCACACGGTGATCGTCGGAAGCGAGCGTTATAGCGCCCGCCATATTCTGCTCGCTACCGGCGGATGGCCCTCGCTGCCGCAGATCGCGGGCCGCGAGCTTGCCATCACGTCCAACGAAGCGTTCTTCCTGCCGCGCCTTCCCGCGCGCGCGATCGTGGTCGGCGGCGGCTATATCGGCGTCGAGTTCGCGGGCATCTTTCACGGCCTCGGCGCGAGCGTGACGCTGGTGCATCGCGGCGACATGATCCTGCGCGGCTTCGACGACGACCTGCGGACCCATCTGGCGGCCGAGATGGGCAAGCGCGGCATCGAGCTTCGGCTGAATCGGAAAGTCGAGCGGCTCGAGCGTGCTGCCGGCGGGATTCTCGCGACCTTCGACGACGGCACCTCCGCGCAGGCCGACCTGATCATGTTCGCGACCGGACGGACGCCTAACACGCACGAACTCGGGCTCGAGCGGGCGGGCGTGAAGCTCGACCACGAGGGCGCGGTTGTGGTCGACGACTACTCGTGCTCGTCGGTTCCGCATATCTATGCGGTTGGCGATTGCACCGACCGGATGCAGCTCACGCCGGTCGCGATCGCCGAAGGCGAGGCGGCCGCCCGGACGCTGTTCGGCTCAGTTCCGAGGAAACCCGATTACGAAAACGTCGCGACCGCGATCTTCAGCCAGCCCAATGCGGCGACGGTCGGACTTACCGAATCCGAGGCGCGTGCCGCCTATTCGGCCGTGGACGTTTACAAATCAAGCTTCCGCCCGCTGATGGCGACGCTCAGCGGACGCGACGAGCAGGTGTTCATGAAGCTGGTCGTCGAACGCGAGTCCGATCGCGTGCTCGGATGCCATATGGTGGGCGCGCACGCGGGAGAGATCGTCCAGGGGCTGGCGATCGCGCTCAAATGCCGCGCGACCAAGTCGCAGTTCGACGCCACCGTGGGCATACATCCGACCGCGGCCGAGGAGTTCGTAACCATGCGTAGCAAATCATGAATTGTAATATATGGACTCGTACTCGCACGGGCTGCCATATTTGCTTTTGGGGGACTACGGCGGGCGGCGTGAGAGCCACAGGTGCACCGCGCCGATTCCGGCCGACTGACGGGCGATGATTGACGAGGGAACGAGCACGCGCGTTTGGACGGCGCAGGCTTGCCGCGAGCAATCCTCCGACTATGTGCGCCCTCGCAACGCATCGCCCCACGGAGGCAAGAATGGCCACGGCATCGGCTGACCCATCGCACATCGCACTTGACCGCTATTTGCGCGCCGCCACCCCGAAGATAGAGCCGGGGTTGGTTGCGACGCTGGAGCAGGTCGGCCTTGCCGTCAAGCGGATCGCCAACCAACTCGCGGTGGCGGCGCTGCGTGGCGCACTCGGCTCGAGCGGGGCGATCAATGTGCAGGGCGAAGAGGTGGAGAAGCTCGACGCTTGGTCCAACAACGTATTCATCGACGCCTTTGCCGGCGGCGGCGCGCCGGTCAGCACACTTATTTCGGAAGAGCTGGAAAATCCGCGCTATCTGAAGGCGCAGCACGGCGGCAATTCCTATGCGCTGTTGTTCGATCCCCTGGACGGCTCCTCCAATACCGATGTCAATGGTGCCTTGGGGACCATCTTCGCCGTGCGGCGGCGCAAGCCCGGTCATGGCGAGGATATCGCAGACGTTCTCGGCCCCGGCAGCGAACAGATAGCGGCCGGGTACGCTCTTTATGGCCCGGCCACGATGCTGGTATGGACGACGGGCGGCGGCGTTAACGCCTTCGTGCTCGACCCAGAAATCGGCGAGTTCGTGCTGTGGCGCGAAAAAATACGCATGCCCGGGCGCGGCAAGACCTACGCCGTCAACCAGGCGAACCTCGCCAAATGGAGCCCCGGCGTGCGCGCGCTCCTCGAGCGGCTGGCCGGGCCCAAGGACCAGGGCGGCGGCTATTCGCTGCGCTACTGCGGAGCATTCGTAGGTGACTTCCATCGATGCCTGCTCAAGGGCGGGATCTTTCTGTACCCGGGCGAGGTGACCGCGGACGGCAAGAGCAAGGGCAAGCTGCGCCTGATGTACGAGGTCGCCCCCATGTCGATGATCGCCGAGCAGGCTGGCGGTGCGGCTTCGACCGGTCGCGGACGCGTGCTCGACTTCGTGCCCGCCAGCATCCACGAACGCGTGCCGGTGTACATCGGCAGTGCCGAGGAAGTGGCGCTGGCCGATCAGCTCAAGCCCGAAGGCGGTTGAGCATGGCGGCGCGGGACAAGGCGCAGGTCCTGGCGGGCGATATCGGCGGCACCAAGACCCTGCTCGGTCTCTACCGCGTCGAAGATGGGCTGCCGGCGCAATTGCGCCAGCAGCACTACGCCACCCGCGATTTCGCGACCCTGGAGGAGGTCGCGCGCGACTTCCTCGGCGGTGCGCGCGTCGACGTCGCCTGCTTCGGCGTTCCCGGACCAATAATCGCCGGCGTAAGCCACGCGACCAACGTCCCGTGGACGATGGAAGAAAAGAGCCTGGCCGGCGCGCTCGCGGCCTCCGCCGTCCGCCTGATCAACGATCTCGAGGCGACTGCCTATGGGATGCTCCAGTTGCAGGAGAAAGAGTTCGCCGTGCTGCAGGCGGGTGAAGCGCCGCCTGTGCCCGCGCCGATCGCCGTGATCGCGGCCGGCACCGGCCTGGGGGAAGCCGGGCTGGTACCGATCGGAAACGGACACTGGCGATCGATTGCGAGCGAGGGTGGACATGCGGATTTTGCGCCGCGCGGGCGCGAGCAGATCGAACTGCTCGAATATCTGAGCGTCGAGTTCGATCATGTGAGTTGTGAGCGCGTGCTGTCGGGACCGGGACTGGTGAACATCTATCGCTATCTCTGCGCGCGCGGCTCCGGGTCCCAGCCGCAATGGCTCGCCGCGGAGCTGTCGCATGCTTCGGATACGGCGGCGGTGATCAGCGAGACTGGTCTTGCCGGCCGCGATGCGCAGTGTGCCGAGGCATTGCGCATCTTCATCGATATCTATGGCGCCGAGGCGGCCAACCTTGCGCTGAAGTACATGGCGCTGGGTGGCGTGTTCGTCGGCGGCGGAATCGCGCCCAAGATCCTGTCGGCGCTGAGCTCGGGCGCGTTCGTGCGCTCCTTCCGCGCCAAGGGCCGACTCGATAAAGTGTTGTCGAGGATTCCGCTGCGGGTGTCGCTCAACCCGGGTGCCGCGCTGGTCGGAGCCGCCCGCTGCGCAATGGAGATGCTGTAGGACGGCGCCATGCGACCCCGCGCGATCGCGATTGCACCGTGCGCGCCGGGCCGGCAGCAACAGGTAACACGGTAATCGGAGGCGGTTTATGACCAAGCGTGCCAGGGAAATTCTCGATTTCTATCGTTCGGAAAACGCCGGGGTGCTGAGCAATCTCGCGCGCATGATCAATCACGGGCGGCTCGCCGGCACCGGTCATTTCGTTATCCTGCCGGTGGATCAGGGTTTCGAGCACGGCCCGGCGCGAAGCTTCGCGCCCAATCCACCGGCCTACGATCCGCGTTATCATTTCGCGCTCGCCTGCGACGCGGGGTGCAACGCGTATGCTGCGCCGCTCGGCTTTCTCGAAGCCGGGGCAGCCGAGTTCGCCGGCGAAATCCCGCTCATCCTGAAGCTCAACAATCACGATCTGCTCCACGACGAAAAGGATCCGGCGCCCGCCGTCACCGCCAGCGTCAAGGACGCGTTGCGCATCGGATGCGCAGCGGTCGGCTTCACCATCTATCCCGGCTCCGCCGCAGCCAAGGTCATGTACGAGCAGTTGCGCGAAATCGCCGAGGAGGCGAAAGCGCACGGCCTTGCGGTCGTTGTATGGTCGTATCCGCGCGGCTCGGCGCTCAGCAAGGAGGGCGAGACCGCGCTCGACGTGGTCGCCTACGCGGCGCAGATTGCGGCGCAACTGGGCGCGAACATCATCAAGGTCAAGCTGCCCAGCGCGCATCTCGAGCAGCCGGATGCGAAGAAGGCCTATGAGGCCAACAAGGTCGCGCTCGAGCCGCTGAGCGCGCGCGTCAGCCATGTGGTGCAGAGCGCGTTCGACGGACGGCGTATCGTGATCTTTTCCGGCGGCCCCAAGGTCAGCGACGAGCGGCTGCTCGACGAAGTGCGCGCGATCAAGACGGGTGGCGGATTCGGCTCGATCATCGGGCGCAATTCGTTCCAGCGCCCGCGCGCCGAGGCGCTCAAGCTGCTGGGCACCATCATGGATATTTACGCCGGCGCTTCCGCGCGCTGAGCATAGCGCGCGACTGGCGCACAGGCGTGCCGGCGGCGGCCGTGCCCGCGGCCGCCGTCACGGTGTTTAAAATCATGGATCGCGACGGTCACAGCAGGGCCACCCTCGGCATCCTGGTCGGGGGCGGCCCGGCCCCGGGCATCAACGGGGTGATTTCGTCGGCCGCAATCGAAGCGATCAATTGCGGCCTCACGGTTCTGGGTTTGCGTGACGGCTATCGATGGCTCGCCGAGGGGGACACCTCCCACGTCACCGAGTTGCACCTCGACGAGGTGAGCCAGGTGCATTCCACCGGCGGTTCGTTCCTGCGCACGTCGCGCACCAATCCGGCACGCGACGAGGCGAGTCTTGAGCGCACGATCGGCGCGATCGAGCGTCTCGGGCTGCGTTACCTGGTCTGCATCGGAGGCGACGATACGACCTACGGCGCCTATCGCATCGCCGAACGCATGCGCGGACGCGTCGGCGTGGTCACGGTCCCCAAAACCATCGACAACGATCTGCCGCTGCCGGAGAACGCGCCGACCTTCGGCTTCGAGACCGCGCGCGCGGTGGGCGCGACGATCGTCGAGTCGCTGATGGTGGATGCGCGCACCACCGGCCGCTGGTACCTGGCGATTTCGATGGGCCGCAAGTCGGGCTCGCTCGCGCTCAGCATGTGCAAATCGGCCGGCGCCACGCTGGCCGTCATCCTCGAAGAGTTTCACGACGAGCGATTTGAACTGGCGCTGGTCGTCGACACGATCGTCGGCGCGATTATCAAGCGGCGCGCCGAAGGCCATGACAACGGCGTGGCGGTGGTCGCCGAAGGTATCGCCGAGCACATCGATCTGCGGACGCTGCCCGATGGCCCGCGCACCGAGGCGGATGCCTACGGCCACGTCCATATCGCGGATATCCCGCTCGGCTATCTGTTGCGCGATCGCGTGCGCACCGCGCTAAAGCAGCTCGGTATCGGCGCGACGGTGGTGGCCAAGGATATTGGCTACGAGCTGCGCTGCGCCAAACCGGTGCCATTCGACGCCGAATACACGCGGACGCTGGGCTACGGCGCGGTGCGCTATCTGCTGAGCGGCGGCTCGGGCGCCCTGATTGCGATCGCCGGCGGCCGGGTGACGCCGGTCGAATTCACCCAGTTGGTCGATCCCGCCACCGGCCGGGTGCGCGTCCGCCTGGTGGACGTCAACACGGAATCGTACGAGGTCGCGCGCTCGTATATGACGCGGCTCGAGCCGCGCGATTTCGAGGAACCCGCGCTGTCGCGGCTCGCCTCGTGCGCCAATTTGACGCCCGAAGCGTTCAAGCAGCGCTTCCTACCGACCGTGCAGGCGACCACCACGCCGCCGCGCATGACGCTGAATCCGGCGATGACCGCCTGAGGCCGCAGGGGGCAAGGCGCATTTGCTCGCAAACGCGGCCGTTGCATGCCGCGTTCGGCGGCGATCGCGATTGCGCCGGGCGCAATGCGGTTCCCTCGGTTTCGCCCCGCCCGCTTTGAGGAAATGCGCCGGCTGCGCTAAGGAAGTCAGCAGCCAATCGCTTCGGGAGGCATCGCGATGAAATACGACGAATACCAGCATCTGCTGTTCGAACGCCGCGAAGACGGAATCCTGCTCATCACCATCAATCGCCCTGACGTGCTCAACGCGACCAACAATCGGCTGCACTGGGAATTGAGCCGCGTCTGGAAGGATATCGACGAGGACGCCGAGACCCGCGTGGTCGTGATCACCGGCAAGGGCCGCGCTTTTTCGGCCGGCGGCGACCTCGAAATGATCGAGCGGATGGCCGGCAGCGCCGCCAATATCGGCCAGGCGTGGCGCGAGGCCGGCGACATCGTTTACAACATGATCAATCTCGACAAGCCGATCATCTCGGCCATCAACGGCGTGGCGGTCGGTGCGGGCCTCGCCGTCGCCTTCATGGCCGACATCTCGATAGCGTCAGAAAACATGCGCATCACGGACGGCCATATCCGGCTCGGCGTCGGCGCCGGCGACCACGCGGTCATCATCTGGCCGCTCTTGTGCGGCATGGCCAAGGCCAAGTATTACCTGCTCACCGCCGACTTTATCGACGGCAAGGAGGCCGAGCGCATCGGCCTGGTCAGCGCGTGCGTGCCGGCCGACCAATTGATGGGCAAGGCGATGGAGGTCGCGCAGAAGCTCGCGCGCGGCCCGCAGCAGGCGGTGCGCTTCACCAAGCGCGCGCTCAACAACTGGCTGAGGATGTTCGGACCTACCTTCGACGCCTCGCTCGCGCTCGAGATGCTGGGGTTTTTCAGCGACGACCTGCACGAGGGCGTCGCCGCATTGAAGGAGCGCCGCGCGCCGGTGTTCCCGAGCACGCGCAGCCGATGAGAGCGTACCGATGAGAGCTTGCGTCTATCGCGCGCCCGGCGCGCCGCTCGAGCTGGCCGAACTTCCCGATCCGATCGCCGGGCCGGGTGAACTCGTAATTCGTGTCAAAGCGTGCGGTATCTGCGGCTCCGACCTGCACGCGGCCGGGCGCAACTTCCGCATGCCCGCCGGCACTGTCATGGGGCATGAATTTTCCGGCGTGATCGAAACGATCGGCGAGGGCGTCGAGGGATTCGAACGCGGCGAGCCGGTGGTGGCGATGTCCTGCGTCGGATGCGGCGGCTGCGATCGATGCCGCGCCGGCGAGGCGCAACGATGCCGCGAAGTGAAGCTGGTCGGTTTCGGCGAGGTCGCGGGCGCTTACGCGGAGCTGATGAAAACGCGCCCGGCGAGCGTATTCAAAATGCCCGCGGGAATGAGCTTCAAACAGGCGGCCACGGTCGAGCCGCTGGTGGTCGGACTGCACGGGCTCCATCGCGCGGATCTGAAGGCCGGCGAGAGCTGCGTCGTGATGGGCGCCGGGCCGATCGGACTCACTACGATGCTGTGGGCGCGCTTCGCGGGCGCGCGCGCGATTGTCGTCTCGGAGCCCAACGAGCATCGCCGCCGCCTCGCGCTCAAGATGGGCGCGGACGCCGCCGTCGATCCGCGCATGCACAACCCGTCGGGCCGGGTCGAGGCGCTGACTGGCGCGGGACCGCAGGTGATCTTCGAATGCGTCGGCGCGCCGGGCGCGATCGCCGAGGCGACCGCCTACGCCCAGCCCGGCGGCCGCATCGCGATCGTGGGCGTATGCACCGAGGAGGACGCGTTCCCGCCGCTAATCGCGATGCGCAAGGAGCTGGACCTGCGGTTTTCGCTCGGGATGGAGCGCGCCGAAATCGAGATGGCGCTCGCCGCGCTCGCCGCCGGCCGCATCGCGACGGCGCCGATGATTACGCACACGATGCCGCTCGACGCGCTGCCGCGCGCATTCGCCTCGCTCCAGTTGCCGACCAATCAGTGCAAGGTGATGGTGGAATTTTAGTGCATCGTTTCTCGCGCTGGATGGCTTTTGCGATACTGCGAACTGGTGCGGTACTCTTTGACGGCACAGGATCGCCATGGAGGACGATCATGAACAACCGGAAATCCGCTCTGGCCGCCACGTTTGCCGTTGCGGCGGCGCTCTCGCTTCAGCTAGGCCTGTCGAGCGCCTACGCCGCCACCCACAAGGTCGATTGCACGCAAGTGATGTCCGAGCTGAGCAGCGGCAAGAAGGTGTCCGAGGTTGCCAAGGAGATGAAAATCTCCCGCTCCAGCGTTTACCGATGTCGTAAGGAGTCGAAGAAGTCGGGCGCGATGGGCACCCCCGGCGCGACGGGCGTCTCGGGCGGGATGGCCAGCCCGGGCGCGATGACGACTCCGATGGCTGCGCCCGCGGCTCATTAGAAATTTCGTTTGCCCGACAGGCCGGGGAGCCCTTCGCAGGATTCGCCGGCTGACATCGATCGCGTTCGCGCGTTGGCGTATGCGCCGGCGCGGCCGTGTACGTTCCGGTCGCGCGATCGCATGCGCTCGTGTGAACGCCATTTCGAGCGCGCTTACTTCAGCTCAATCTCGATAAAGCTGAATTCGAACGCATTCGGGTTCGCGACATTGTGAGCGACGCCGGCCTCGCGCGCGTATGGAACACCGGTCGTCAATTGCGCGTCCGCGGCGGTGCCGTCTGCGGCAGTGATGCGCAGCTTTCCCGTGCTGAGCGGCACGACCACGTAATCGTGCGCGTGCACGTGCGGGCCGGTGGCCTCGCCCGCCGCAAATGTCCATCGCGTGACGATCACGCGATTGTTTTCCAGCAGGCGCTCCGACTTTGCCCGGGTTTGGTTCATGCCGGCCTCCGACGCATCCCGCATTTGGCTTATCTTGATGGCGCTTTCGCATCGAAGCAAAGCCCGGCAAAATAATTGATGCTGTTTTCGCGCCCAGGCCCGAAGGTAGGTTCGGAATCTTGGAAGTGATTGCAAAAACAGGCTAAAAAAACGACGGCCCGTGAGCAGCGATGCGGCGGGCGAGGCCTTTGCGGTCGCTACTGAAAAATCGCCCCCGCTTCATGATCCACACGGCGATGGCTTGCGCGGCGGCCGCGCTTTGCCTGTTTGGCGCATGGGCGGCAAGCGCCGCTCACGGCGATTCTCGAGCTGCCGGGGCCCACCTCCCTCCCGGTGGCAAAGCGGCCGCCTACACCGAGGGCGCGAGCCACGACTACGCGACCGCGACCTTCGACGGCCTCGAGCGCTACGCGACCTGGGAAAACGCCGACGGCAAATCGGCCACCTATCAGCCCGAGGGTCCCTTTACCGCCGAAAATCCGTTCTTCAAGCCGCTCGGCACCAACGGGCGCGCCTGCGTCACCTGCCACGACCCGAGCGCCGGATGGACGATTACGCCGGTGCATATCCGCGCGCGCTTCGAAGTGAGCCACGGCGCCGATCCGCTCTTCCGCCCGATCGACGGCGCCACCTGCTCCGACGCCGACGTGTCCACGCCGGCGGCGATGAAGCGGGCGTACAGCCTCCTGCTGAACAAGGGACTGATTCGCGTCGCACTTCCGATTCCGCCCAGGGCGGAGTTCTCGGTGATCAAGGTTGACGATCCGTACCACTGCACGAAGCTCGCCGGTCCCAAAAGCGGCGTGATTTCCGTCTATCGCCGGCCGCTGCAGGCGACCAATCTGCGCTTCGAGAACACGATCATGTGGGACGGGCGGATGCCCGACCTCGAACACCAGGCGATCGACGCGGTGCGCACGCACGAGCAGGCCGTGGACGGGCCGATGCCGGATCAGCTCGCGCGGCTGATCGAGTTCGAGACCGGCACTTACGACGCCCAGGTATGGGTGCCCGGCGCGGGCTCGCTGGTCGACGGCGGCGTCGGCGGCGGTCCGGTCGCGCTCTCGCGCGAGCCGTTCTTCGTCGGGATCAACGATCCCTTCGGCAACAATCCCACCGGCGCGCAGACCTCGCTGCACGTCTTCAACCTTTACGACCTGTGGCGCGACGAGCCGAATCGCGAGCGCGCCCGCATCGCCCGCGGCCAGGCCATCTTCAACGCCACGCCGATGATCATCGGCGGCGTTCCCGGCCTCGACGACGCCGAGGATCATCCCACCCACGAGGGTTTTTGTTCAACCTGTCACGATACGCCCAACGTCGGCAATCGCTCGATCGACATCCTGATGAACATCGGCACCGCCGACGCTTCGCGGCGCACGCCCGACCTGCCGCTGTTCACGCTGCGATGCGATAGCGGGGCGCTCAAGGGCCAGGTCTTCCAGGTGACCGACCCGGGGCAGGCGATGATCACCGGGCGATGCGCCGATATCGCGCGCTTCAAGACCTCGAGCCTGCGCGGCCTGGCCTCGCGCGCGCCGTACTTCCACGACGGACAATCGGCGACGCTGATGGACGTGGTGAACTTCTACAACGACCGCTTCCAGGTCGGACTCACCGCGGAAGAGAAGGCGGACCTGGTCGCCTTTCTGCGCACGCTCTAGGCTCGCGCTTCGCCCGCCTCGCTCATCCGCCGCGCTCCTCGAACACCTTGAGCACCGATTCGGTCTCGGCGTCGGCCGGATAGAAAACCTCGACGTGCAATTCCTGCAGCGTGACGTCGTGCGGCGTGGCCACGGTGGTCACCGTGCTGAACATGCGCACGACCTGGCCGAACATCTTTATCTCCATCGGCACGATCAGCTCGTGCGGCGCCTCGACGTCAGGCTCGCGCCATCGCGCCGGCACACCGGGATAGCTCAGCACCTCGGCGATCAGGCTCTTGAGTTCCTCGTCGCGCGCCCAGGCGAGGCGCCGGTAGGCCTCGTTGAGCAGCGCCCGCGCGATCGCTTCCCAGTTGACGAACGCCTTGCGCACGCCGTCGGGATCGAAGACCAGGCGGAGCACGTTGAGCCGCGGCGGCGCGGCCAGCGAAAGCGGTGTCAGCCCCGCCGGCTCCTTGCCCAGGATAGTTGCGAGGAAGCGCACGAAGGCCGCGTTGCCCATCACGATATTCCAGTGGCGATCGTGGGCGAGGGCGCTGCGCGGCTCGTTGGATTTGAGGATTACCTCGACCGCGGCGCGCACCTGGAGCATCCGCGGATCGTCGAGGCTGGTCTCGCCGTAAATCGGCGCGTAGCCGGCGGCGAGCAGCAGCAGGTTGCGCTCGCGCAGCGGCACGTCGAGCACGTTGGAGAGCGTCAGCAGCATCTCGCGGCTCGGCTCGGCGCGTCCGGTTTCAAGGAAGCTGATATGGCGCGCCGAGACCTCGGCCTCCAGCGCCAGCTCGAGCTGGCTCAGATGGCGCGCCTCGCGCCAGCGGCGGAGCAGCGGCCCGACGCCGCTCGGTTCGACCGTTCCGACGGTTCCATTGCGGGAAATATCCATGATCATGCTCCTGTCACGGAGCACGCGCCGCGTCGATTACCTTCAAGGTAATCGGCCGTCCGCCGCTGCTCGGACATTCGCTGCCGCTCTATCTTTTATCGCATCATCGGCCGGGCGATGGCTAATGCCGCCGAGCGCGCATCGGGGCCGATGAGACGGTCCACCGCCTCCGGCTGGTCGGCGTCGCCCGCGCGGGGGCCCGGCGGCCGGCGAGCATCGAGCGTTGCGGCGCCTTTTTCGCGCGAACGAGGCGTTTCGGGTGGGGCTTGCTTGGGGTCGCCGGATTAAAGCGCGGCTTGCTATGATGCGGGCCCGCGCCGCATCGAATGCGCATGGAGGAGGAAGGGGCCCGGTGGCCCCACCGGTCTTCAAAACCGGCCTGGCGGGCAATACGCTTGCCGGAAGGTTCGACTCCTTCCCCCCTCCGCCGATTTCACTCGATTTTGCTTACTTTTGTGCGCACATAGCCAGGAGATGCCCGCCGCCACAGGACAAGACCCTGTGGACTACCTGGGCCGCGGCCTTTTGTAGCGTTCTATTCCACACGGTAACATGGCGCTCACCATGCGGTGGGCCAAGCGGTTTCTCAAGCACCTTGGGGTTTCTGAGCCGCTAACGCCCAACCTTGAAGAGCAGCCAGCCGATAGCCAATCGGTAGGGACACATCCTCGCAAAGCTGGTGCGCTGTGCTCGAGATGTCGACGCACCCTGGTACGCAATCCGCATCAGGTGCGCGTTCGACGCGCACGTGCGCGCTCAGTGGTCCGAGATGGGCGCGGCCGATTCTTGGCCTGGGCGCGCGCTTTGGGCTCCAAAGCTTCCGTGCGTGCGAAGATATACAGGGGTGCTTTGTTCAGTCTTGTCTCGATGGTGGGCTGCACTTTACCGGGCTCAAATGCTGTAACAATCACACCCAAAGCCAAGAATTATTGCGAAGCGAAAGTAGATCTCTTTCGCCAGGGTGAGTGCTACGCAATGTGGCATGCCGTGTGCCCTAATACGACGCCGCTGACCTGTGACGAAGGACTTCTTCTAAAGGCAGTCGATACCGTAGCTCAATGTCGCGAGCACAATGACCGGGACGCCTGCATGCAACTGTGGCAGACTACTTGTGACTACTCGTTCGAGGTAAAGAAATGGCGTGCCGAGCATCACGTGAAATATTTCGAGCTCGCCACGGAGTGCACCGAAGCAGCCGTACTATACTCGGATGCTGAAATGCTTTGCGGCGTCGAGAACAAACAAGCCTGCAAGCTACTTCGGGACGGACCGTGGCCGCAATCTAAACAATGGGATCCGAAGTCGCTAGCGGCCGGAGCAGAAGCCGCTTCACATCAGGCCGGTGGATTCAACCTACACGACGAACTTGTAATACATCGGTCCACAGTCGATCAGGTTCGCGCTTGCAAGGCCGGGGAAGCCCAAACCTGTGCCGACCTCAGGCAAATATGGTAAACCGCAACGCCGACATGGCTTGCGGGCGTGCACAGCGCGGCTTTTCGTGGAGCCCTACTCCAGCCGCTAGAATGACGCTCGCTATGCGGTGGACCAAGCGATTTCTCCGGCGGTTTGGGCTCCAAGAGCTTCAACATCCCAGCCCCAAAGACGGGCCAGCCGAGCGCCCAGCGCCAGCATTGCGACTCAATGTCGCTGGCAAATTGTGTCCAGATGCCGCCGCGAGCTGATGCGCAACCTCCCATCAGGTGCGCGCGGGCCGCGCGCGCTCTCGCAACGCAGCCCGCGACGAGCGCGGACGATTTCTAGCGCAGGCAGCTAAATAACCAGAACACAGATGGAGGGTGACATGCCGGGAAGAAGAGTCGCGGCACCCATTGAACCAACATACGACACTCTTTTGCTCTGGTGGATTGGGGATCAGCAAGTCTGCGCAGGCAAACCTGAAGCGTACTTTGCTGCCGAGCGCAAAGCTGCTTTATCGCGGCTCAAAAAGTTCTCACAAAAGACACTCCAGAGTGCCAAATGGCTGGCTGAAGAGATCACTCCCGAGCAACGCCACCCCGCATTGTCGTGGAACCACCACGTGATAACAAAAACTCTAGCGAAGGAAGAGAGACGATTCTGGCTCGAGGAAGCCGCAAAGAAAAACCTCAGTACACGCCAACTGCGGGAGCAGATCAAAAAGCGCCTCCAATCGAAGTTAGTCGTGGCGGAATAAACCGGGCAGGGCGCCTCCTCTGCCCAGCCGCGTGCGCGCACGGCCCTGCGCGATGAACGCGGCCAATTTAAGCAAGGCGATTCCCCATGAGAAGAAGCGCATCAAGAAAAGGAAAGTGCAGCGAATGCCAGAAGGTCAAAGTGATTTATCAAGCCTTGCCGAGCTACCTGTGGGGGTCGAGACAATTCTGCAAGGACTGCTCGGATAAGCTTCGCAGGCAACCGGAGGCCAAGCGCCGACACCGGATTGCCGACAGCAACGACCGATGCACGTGTGGGCACGAGGCTTTTCACCACGAGAGCAGCGTCACTCGCAAACTTGAGAACTGTAGGGCCGAGAGCTGTTCCTGCGAGAGATTTAGTCTGGTTTCTTGAGCGTGCACTTGTTCCGACATCTGACAAGTGAAGGAGGAGCCGGTCGGCCTAAGCCGGTCGCCGGGCGCATTGGTTCCCCTCTGCTCCGCGAAGCAAGCCGCGCCAGCCGCTTTCGCGGCTCGCGGCCAAGCCGCTTGACACGGCTCGCACGCTTCGCGGGCGCATCTCTACACTTGCGCGCGCCTCAGAGTGAGGGAGAGGCGCGCGCCGGAATGCAACGGCACTTAGGTTTGGCTGAAGTCTCGGCCGAACGTCCGTGTCTCTACTCGACGGCCTTGATGGCTGGCGGTTTCCACGACCCGTTCAAAATCGAGGGCGATTGTTCCCTCGGCCAATAAAGCCGCAGCATCGGAACGAAACCGCCTTTGGGAGCGGGAAGCCAGTTCGCTTCCTTCGCCTCCCCCGGGGAATCGGCCTGGAGATAGAGATCCACTGAGCCGTCCGCATTGGTCACGAACTTGTCCCGCTGACTGAGCGTGTAACGGTTCAGCGAGTTGGGAACGAAGAAGTAGTGACTATCGTACATCGTGAGCGACCAGAATCCGTTGACCGGCGGCATCTGGCCCCTGGCGAAATGCATTACGTACTTTTTCGATGCGCCATCGTAATGCTTTCCGTTCACATCCATTTTGGAGGTCGGGTAAATCGCGTCCTGCGGGCGATTCGCTCCCAGGCCAATCGCCGTGATCAGAGCGCGCTGAACGTAGTCAGTGCCGTAGATCCCGGTCTTCGTCGTAATCACCCAGCCGTTAACCGGCTTCATGTGCCTGAAGTACTCGAGGATCTTCACCATCGCGAACTTCGGAACAGCTTTGACCAGTTCCTCATCCAGCAAGCCGAGCTTGCTACTATCGAAGTCTTGTCCCGGAACGAGTCCAATCTTCGCCATTTTCGCCAGCATCGGGGCGTCAGCCGCGGCGGGTGGATTATCCTTCATCAGCTTTGCCAGATAGTTGAAGAAAGCGACGGTGCTCATGGCATTAACCTGGTCGCGGACGGCCTTCTTCATATCGATCGAGGGATCGACCGTCCCGGGCGCAGGCGTGTACGGCTTGCCATAGGCACTGAGCGGCACGAGCTTTACCTGATCCTGCAGCGCATGCACCTCCGCGTAGTCCTCAGGCGTGCCGGTGCAATAGATGCGGCCGAGCAACCACACAATGCTGGTCGGCGACTTGTATTGTTTGATTCCGCTGGGGAGCGTGCCGGACCATCCCGGCCCCGTAATCGCGTAAATCTGCGCCCCGGTCCCGGTCGTACGCTTGCCGGGCACCTGGAACACGTCAGTCCAGCCATCCAGCATCGGCATCAGATAATACCGGCCCTTCATATCGGGCAGGCTGAGAATCCAGGGCTCTTTACCCACATCGAAGAAGGCGGTCGTGTAAAGGGTGTCCGCATTGGGTGCCGTCACATCTCGAAAAGCGGCGTTTGGGTACTGCCGCATCTTAATCAATTGTCCCATTGGCGCGCGGGTGCCTTCCGGCGCCGCAACGTTCGTGATGACCCGACGGGTCATATCCATGGTCACCAGCGGATAGCCATAGATGTAGGCTTCCGTCGCGATTTGGAGTGTGTCTTCCGCGCGAGCAGCTCGGCCTGTCGGCATCAATAAAAGCAACGCCGTCAGGATCGCCAGGCAACAAGTTCGATATGGCTGGTCAGCGAATTTCATCCTGAACCTCCCAAGAGGCTCCGAACTCTACGTCTTTGGCAACGAGCCGACAATTGCCCTTTGGTCCATCGAAAAGTGCCCGCGGAACCTCTTCGGCCTTTTGTTGAAAACAGATGCGATCTAACTGGTCATCAGGCGCTCTGGTCGGTTCGGAAGCTCGAGCAACATTCCACCGAAACTCCGTCGACCTTTATGAAGGGTCGGAATGTTTTTCTGGGTTTTTCGGTCTGATTGGCCTTTTTTCGCTCACTTTCGAAGATTTTTAGCGCTGAAGCCTGTCATGAAGTTTCAACGATGGCCCAATGAGGCTTTGTGCTGCTGTATTCGAATGCTAGAATAGTCCTCGCCATGAGCGGACCAGTGGAGGCCGAGGCGGCTGTCGCTCTCAATATCCAGGACATCCCGGCCATCTGCTCGCGAGGGCCGGGCGGCCTGAGACCGACGGCCGCATCCCTGCAATCGGCTCGCCGGCCCGACACGCGCGAGACGCCGGATCGAATGACAGCGAAACCCCGAACCAGTGCAAGGCAATGCTGCGAACATGACCTTTGAAAAAAGGCTGAAAGCGCTGGTTCAGAGTTGCGTCGCGCCGTTCGGCTATCGCTTCGAAAGGCTGCGCGACACGATCGATGCGCCAATCGACATTCTGGATCTGCTGCTCGCAAAGGAATCGGCGACCCGACCTGATTTCTTCTTTGTCCAGATCGGCGCGAACGACGGCATGGTCGACGATCCCATCCGGCATTTCGTGACCAGGTACCATTGGCGCGGCGTGCTGGTCGAGCCGCAGCCCGAAGTGTTCAAGCGGCTGCTCCAAAACTACCAGCCCGAAAAGCAGCTTATATTCGAAAACAGCGTCATCGCCGACAAAGATGGCGTCGCGCGGATGTTCGTGGCGGACCATCGGGACAAAAATGCGAACCTGACAGTGTTCGCCAGCCTCAAGAAAGAGGAATTGATTAGCGGCCTCGATCATCCCAGGGCACAGGGGGTGAAGGCGCAGGTGCGGGAGATCGAGCTGCCGGCGGTCTCCGTTCGGACGCTGCTCGCCAGGCATCGCATCGCGAAAGTCGATCTCCTGCTCACGGACGTGCAGGGATTCGACCGCGAGATCGTCGAGCAGTTTCTCGCCTGCGGGGTCAAGCCGACGATCATCCATTTCGAGCACAGCCATATGAGCCGATCGTCGCTGGACGCGCTCTATCGCGAACTGGTCAGGCACGGTTACCGGTTCACCGAACTCGATTCGGACTCCGTGTGCTACCTTCGCGACGTCAATTCGTAGCCGCGCAGCTTCGAGTTTTCGCCATCCTCCGCCGCCATCCCGCCCATTGCCGCAAGTCTCGGATTTCGCGCAATCGGCTGAAAATCCCCGGGTGCGGCTAGCCTCGGGTGGGGCTCTGCCCGGCCGGGCCGGCCGTAATCGCGCGCGCGGACCTCTGCCCCTTCGTCGCGCCGGGTGATACAAGGGGGGGCGGTCGCTGGGCCCAGCGGTGAGTCGATGCGCTGCCAGAATTGTTCAGCGGAAAATCCCCCGAGCGCCAGGTTTTGCATCCAGTGCGCAGAACCTTTGGCCCGCCGATGTCAGAGCTGCGGTTTCGTTAACCCGTCCCAGGCCAGGTTCTGCGCCCAATGCGCCGCGCCGCTGGATGACGCGACGCCGCCGCGCGCTGGAGCTGAACCGGGCGAGGCCCCGGCCGGCGAGCGGCGGCATCTGACGGTTCTTTTCTGCGACCTGGTCGGCTCGACCGAGATGGCTAGCCATCTCGACCCTGAAGAATGGCGCGAAATCATCGCCGGATATCATGAAGCAGCGGCGCAGGCGATTGAGCGCTTCGATGGCCATGTCGCCAAGTATCTCGGCGACGGCGTGATGGCATTCTTCGGCTATCCCGAGGCCCACGACAACGATGCCGAACGAGCGGCGCGCGCCGGCCTGGCGGCGCTCGACGCCATCTCGAAACTCAACGGACACGGCACGCATCCGCAACTGTCGGCGCGCGTCGGCATCGATTCGGGCACCGTGGTGGTCGGCGCCGGCGCCGGCAAGGACATCGACGTTTTCGGCGATACGCCAAATATCGCCGCGCGGGTGCAGGCGGCGGCCGCTCCCGGAACGGTGCTGGTGACCGCGGACACGCATCGGCTGATCTCGGGGCTGTTCGTGGTCGAAGATCGCGGAACGCCGGCGCTCAAGGGCGTGGAACCGCCGATCCGGCTTTACCGGGTAGTGCAGCCGAGCGGAGTGCGCGGGCGGCTCGGAGCGGCGGCGGCGGCGCGCGGCCTCACGCCTTTCGTCGGGCGCGAAGACGAGCTGCGTCTGCTGATGAATCGCTGGCAGCGGGTGCTCGACGGCGAAGGGCAGCTCGCGCTGATCGCGGGCGAGGCCGGGATCGGCAAATCGCGCCTGGTGCAGCGCTTCCGTGAACAGATCGCCGGCACGCCGCATACCTGGGTCGAAGCCTCGGCCGAGGCATTTTTCCAGAACACGCCCTTTTATGCTGTGACTGAATTGCTCCGCGAACTTCTGGCGTGGCGCGGTGACGAGCCGGCCGAGGAGCAGCTTGCGCAACTCGAAAAGCGGCTGGAACTGGCGGGGCTCAAGCCCGCCGAGGCGCTGCCGCTGATTGCGACGCTTTTGAAGCTGCCGCTGCCGGCGGGATACTCGCCGCCGCCGCTCTCGCCCGAGCAGCAGCGCCGCCGCCTGCTGGCGACGCTGACCAAATGGGCGCTGGGCGCCGCGCGCGCGCAGCCGACCGTGATCGCGATCGAAGACGTGCACTGGGCCGATCCGTCGACGCTCGAGGTGATCCAGCTACTGGCCGAGCAGTGCTCGACGGCCCCGCTGCTGCTGATCTGCACGGCGCGGCCGGAGTTCCGCGTGCCGTGGCTCATGCGTCCGTACCATACGCTGCTCACGCTCAACCGGCTGAGCCCGCGCAGCGCGCGCGAGATGGTGGCGCGGCTGGCCGAGCACGCCAGGCTCGCGGCCGCCACGGTTGACGCGATGGTCGAGCGCAGCGGCGGGGTGCCGTTGTTCGTCGAGGAGTTGACCCGCTCGGTGCTCGAGGGCGGCGATGGCGAGTCCGCGCTGCGAGAGATTCCGGTCACCCTGCACGACTCCCTGATGGCGCGGCTGGATCGGCTGGGCGAGGCCCGCGAGATCGCGCAGTTGGCCTCGGTGCTGGGGCGCGAGTTCTCATGGGAGCGGCTGAGCGCGGTCGCCGCGATCGAAGACGAAAAGCTCGAGGAGGCGCTGCGCAAGCTCACCGATGCCGAGTTGCTGTCCGTGCAGGGCATCGCGCCCGAAGCCGGCTATCGTTTCCGGCACGCCCTGATCCAGGCGGCCGCCTATGAATCGTTGTTGAAGAGCAGGCGCGAACAATACCATCGCAGGATTGCGCAGACGCTGGTCGAGCGTTTTCCCGAGACGGCCGAGGCGCAGCCCGAGCTGCTCGCCCATCATTACACCGAGGCGAATCTCAAGCAGGAGGCCCTGGCGCAATGGCAACTGGCGGGGCAGCAGGCGGTGCAGCGCTCGGCCAACTTCGAAGCGGTCAGCCACTTCTCGAGGGCGCTGGAGCTGCTCAAATCTCTGCCGGCGGGTCCTGAACGCTTCCAGCAGGAACTGGCTTTGCAACTCGCGGTGGGCACTGCGCTGATCGTCACCACGGGCTTCGGATCCGCCGAGGTCGGCAAGGCATATGCCCGCGCCCGGGAACTGTGCCCGCAGACGGGCGAACCCCGCCAGCTTTTCCCGGTGCTGTGGGGGCTATGGATGTTCTACATGGCGCGGGCCGAGCATGCGGTTGCGCGCGATCTGGCCACGCGATGCCTGCGCATGGCGCAGAACACCAAAGACACCGGGTTCCTGGTGCAGGCGCATCACGTCAACGGAGTCGGCTTGATCGCGGCCGGCGATTTCGCCCAGGCGCTGGAACATCTCGAGCAGGCGACGGCGATCTACGATCCGGCGCAACATGGCATGCATGCGAACATCTACGGCCACGACCCGGCCGCGGTAAGCCTCACGCACGCAAGCTGGTCGCTTTGGCTGCTTGGCCGTCCCGACCGGGCGCTGGAAAAATGCTCCGAGGGCCTCGCGCGGGCGCAAAACTTGAATCATGCGTACACTTCAGCGACGGTTGCCGCGTTTGCCGCGTGGCTCCATCAGTTCCGCCGCAACAGCCAGTCGGTTGAAGAGCTCGCGGCGACCGCGATCCGGATCTCCACCGAGCACGATTTTCCCTTCTACCGCGCGATGGGAATCATGATGCACGGCTGGGCGCTAACCCAGCGAGGACAGGAACTGGATGGAATCGCGCAAATGCGCGCGGGGCTGGACGAATACCATCGCACCGGCGCCGTGGTCCTGCGCCCGGGCTATCTCAGCCTGCTCGCCGAAGCATGCGGAAACGCGGGCCAGGCCGAAGAAGGGCTGAGCCTGCTCGCCGAGGCGCAGGACCTGGCGACCGAATGCGAGGAGCGCTGGTGGCAGGCGGAACTGCACCGCCTCAAAGGGGAGCTGATACTCAGACGCGCAGGCGCGCAGAGTCTGCCGGCCAATATCGAAAATAAAGCTGAAGATTGCTTTCGGCAGGCGCTGACCGTTGCCAGGGAGCAGAAGGCGAAGTCGCTCGAGCTGCGGGCCGCCATGAGCCTGTCCCGGCTCGGGCTTCGGCAGGCCCGGCGTCCCGAGGGACGGCGCCTGGTCGAGGAGAGTCTGGCGTTCTTCACCGAGGGATTCGACACACCGGATTTGCTGGACGCGAAAAAGCTGCTGCAGCAATTGTGATAAGCCGGTCTGCGGGCGATTATTCAGTTCAAAGGGGGACACTCTCGATGAACAGCAAGTTGCTACAGGCGTTTGCGCAGGCAGTCAGTGCGTTCAACAGCGCCGATTACACCGGTTCGCTGGGACCGCTGCTGCATCCGGACGTGGAAATGAACGAAGTCGACGATCCAACGCAGCCGCCGCACTCTGGAAAACCGAACGTGTTAGACTATCTGAACACTAAGCAAACGTTGAAGAAGCCGCAATTCTTCTACGTTGATCCGCTCGATCCGAGAGTGATAGGACCGTTCGAAGGGCCGCCCGACACGGATCACAAGCCCAACACCAAGCACGGGCAAATAAGCGGTGTCGGCAAGTATCAGGACATTTCGATCGCCGCGCCGGGCCAGGACGTCACGGACCCATTTCTTGTCCGCTACGACTTCTTGTTCCGAAAAGAGGCCGGTTCATGGCTGCTCGTCATGGCGGTTGCAACACCGATGGAGCCGGTTCCGACATCGGCGACATGAGCGCGGTACCGGTGCACAGCCGCAGAGTCGCGGGCGCTCGCAGGTTTTGAAGCGCAGCGGCGGAGACAACGAACTAACGCGGTCCCATGTGGCTTCGACGCAGGATGTAATCGCCTATTACGAGGGTAAAACCCGCGCGATCCTCGAGCGCTACGGCCCCGGGCCGCGCGTGCATTACCACACCGGGATCGTGGACGACCCGGCCCCGCCGGGCTCGTCGATCTCGGACCTGCGGCGGGGCCTGGTGGCGGCGCAGGAGCGCCTGCTCCATTACGCCGCCGAGCGTTGGAGCGCATCGTCGGCGCTGTGCGGCGAGGTGCTCGATGTGGGCTGCGGACTGGGCGGCGGCGCGATCTTCTGGGCTCAGGAATTCGGCGCGCGGGTCACGGCGGTCACGTGCGTGGCGGCTCACATCGAATGGGTAGCGCGGTTTGCCGCCCAAGCCGGAGTTGCAGCGCGGGTTCGGCCACTGCTTTGCGATGCGCTCGAGGTACCGGGTGAGAACCGCTTTGACGGAGTCGTGGCGGTCGACAGTTCGGGCTACCTGCCGCGGCGCCCGTGGCTGCGGCGGATCGCTGCGCTGCTCCGGCCCGCAGGGCGCGCGTTCGTGATCGATTGTTTTCTTGAACGCCCCGAGTACGAAGAACCGTTCAATCGATACTGGCATACGCGCATCGGCACCGTCGCGGAATATCTCGCGGCCGCGCAGGACGCCGGTCTGGATCTTGAAGGGGTCGAGGACATTACGCATCGCACCGAGCATTTCTGGACCACGACCATTGCATTGATTGAGGCCGAGCTGTGCGCGAAGAGGCTCCACGCATCGGAGGCCGCGCGTCGCGAAGCGTCGCTCGCGGCGCATCGTTTGGTGCGCCGGGGCCTGGCGGAACAAGCCCTGCGTTACGCGCTGATAAGTTTCCGCAAGAACGGCGGCAGCCGCGCGCGCAAGGTTGCGGCGTAGTAGTTCCAGGCCAGCGGGTACGCCGGCCGATCGCGCCGTGCGGTCCATTGGGCCTTCACGCCCTCGGGACCGTTCGCTTTCTCGGCTGGTCAAGCGCGGCGAATTTGTCTATTGCACAGTGACAGACTACGGCGGTGCGGACCGCCATACGCGCTTCCAAGGAGAGCGAGAGACCATCATGGCAGATCAATTGAAAGGCAAAGTGGCGCTGATCACCGGCGGCGGTTCGGGTATCGGACGCGCGACCGCGATGCTCTTCGCGCGCGAAGGCGCGAAGGTCCTGGTTGCGGACTATAACGCGGATGGCGGCGAACGCGTCGCGCGCGCGATCAAAGAGGCCGGTGGCGAAGCGATCTTTCATGCGGCCGACGTTTCCAATCCCAAAGACGTCGAAGCGATGGTCGCGAAGACGGTGGCGACATTCGGCCGGCTCGACTGCGCCTTCAACAACGCCGGAATCGAGGGCGAGTTCTCCCCCACCTCCGAATGCACGCTGGAGAACTGGCAGCGCGTGATCGCGATCAACCTGAGCGGCGTCTTCTACTGCATGAAGTACGAGATTCCCGAGATGCTCAAGACCGGCGGCGGCACGATCGTCAATACCTCATCGATTTGCGGGCTCGCCGGAATCGCGAACACCTCTGCCTACACCGCGGCCAAGCACGGCGTCGCCGGCCTGACCAAGACCGCGGCGCTCGAGTTTTCGAGCAAGGGCATTCGCGTCAACGCGGTCTGCCCGGGATTTATCCGCACGCCGATGGTGGCGCGGGTGATGGACCGTGGCAGCTTCGACGAAAAGGCCGTGATCCAGACGCATCCGATCAATCGTCTCGGCCAGCCCGAGGAGATCGCGGCCACAGTGCTGTGGCTTTCTTCGGACGCGTCGTCGTTCGTCAGCGGCGTGCCCATGCCGGTGGACGGCGCCTACATGGCGCAGTGATTCGGGGCAGAGAGTGAAGAGCGCTTATTCGTCAGCGCAGGATTCGCAATCGAGGCATCCACTGTGGATCAGGGCCAATTGCTCGGCCAACGCCGCGTCGGGAAAGCCGACGTGTTCGATGGCGCGATGGCCGCAGGCGGGGCACTTGCGCCGCGCTTGAACGGGGAAGAGCGGTTGCCTGATTGGAAGCCGTAAGGCGGCTGACGACTGATTCATTTGTTGCCCGTGTGCGATACTTCGTTAGCGAGGGCAGGCGGGCGCCCCGGCGATGCTCATTGTCGGAGAACATGCGCATCGCCGGGGAAGATCGGAAGTGAATACGACGTTGTAGCTCATTGGATAGGACGATGGCTTACCATCGCTAAAGCAAGCGTGCCAGAACGGAGCATGTACTGTGCCATCGTCTGGACCCATCAGAATTCCAGCAAAATCAACCACTTCGGCGGGATAGACGGTCGGCCACGGGCGTTCGCTGTTGCAGCGCTGCAATACCGGCGTGTCGATTGATCGCATCCGACGTCACAGCCGGCGGAGCCTGATTTGACACCCGCGCGCCCTGCCTTTTAAGGTACGCGAGTCCACCGGCGACATTCGAATTTTTCGGAGGCGAGCTAAGGCATGAAGGCGGCAGTCTTATACGAACCGCGCAAACCCCTGACCATCGAGGACCTGAAGCTTGCGCCTCCGAAGGCGGGCGAGGTCCGGGTAAAGGTCGCCGCCAACGGCGCCTGCCATAGCGACCTGCACGTGATGACCGGCGACATGCGCATGCCGCTGCCGATCGTACTCGGTCACGAGGGCGCCGGTATCGTCACCGAGACCGGACCCGGCGTTGCCTCGGTCAAGACCGGCGATCACGTGGTGCTGACCTTCTCGCCCGTGTGCGGGCATTGTCACTACTGCACGCTCGGCCAGGTGCATCTGTGCGAGACGCGGCCCAAATCGCTGGGCACGCTGCTCGACGGGACCACGCGCCTGAGCAAAAACGGCAGCGAGATTTTCCACTTCGCGTACGCGGCGACCTTCGCCGAGGAGGCGGTGGTGCCGGAGAGCTGCGCGATCAAGATTCGCGAAGACGTGCCGCTGGACCGCGCATGCTTCGTCGGCTGCGGCACGATGACCGGTATCGGCGCGGCGATCAACACGGCCAGGGTGCGCCCGGGCGCAACCGTCGCGGTGATTGGATGCGGCGGGGTGGGGCTCAACGTGATCCAGGGCGCGGCGCTGGCCGGCGCGCATGAGATCATTGCGATCGACCTGCTGCCGAACAAGCTGGCGCTGGCCAAAGTGTTCGGCGCAACGCGCACGTTCAATCCGTCGCAGGACGACGCGTACAAGTCGGTGATGGAGCTGACGCACGGGCGCGGCGTGGATTATGCCTTCGAGGTAATCAGCACGGCCAAGACGATCGAACTCGCGTTCCGCATGACCGGACGCGGCGGCACCTGCACCATCGTCGGCGTCTCGCCCGAGAGCGCGCGCATCAGCCTCAATCCCAACGTGTTCACGATGATGGAGAAGCGGCTTATCGGGTCGTTTTACGGCTCGACCAGGCCGCGCGTCGACATGCCGCTGTTGATCGATCTGTACATGGACAAGAAGATAAAGATCGATGAGCTGGTCTCGCGCACTTTCCCGCTCGAGGGCGTGAACGAGGCCTACGATCTGCTGCAGAAGGGCGAGGTCTCGCGCAGCGTGATCAAGTTTTTTTAACCGTGCAGGCCGGCGTTCGGCCAGTGTCCGTCCAACCGGCGCAGCATCGGTAGAGTCCGTTTCACTCAAGGAGGAGACTGCGATGTCCGTTCAGATGCCGACCCGGGAGCAACTGCGCGCGGTGGCGCGGCAGTGCGGACTGTCGCTCGACGACGACAGCCTGGACTCGTTTCGCGGGCTGTTCACGACCTACGTCGACGCCTACAACACCGTCGCCGCGATGCCGGACGAGGTGCCGCGCGTCAAATATCCGCGCACGCCCGGCTATCGCCCTGGACCTGCGGAGAATCCGCACAACGCCTGGTACTGCAAGACTTCGGTCAAGGGCGCGAGCGAGGGCAGGCTCAAGGGCCGCACCGTCGCGCTCAAGGATAACATCATGCTCGCCGGCGTGCCGATGATGAACGGCGCCTCGACGCTGGAAGGCTACACGCCCGATTTCGACGCGACCGTGGTCACGCGCATCCTCGACGCCGGCGGCGAGATCGTCGGCAAGGCGCACTGCGAATGCTTCTGTCTGTCGGGCGGCAGCCATACCAACGCCACAGGTGCGGTGCACAATCCGCGCAAACGCGGCTACTCGGCCGGGGGTTCGTCCTCGGGCAGCGCCGCGCTGGTCGCGGCAGGCGAGGTTGACATGGCGATCGGCGGCGATCAGGGCGGGTCGATCCGCATGCCTTCGTCATACTGCGGCATCTACGGCATGAAACCGACCTGGGGTCTCGTACCGTACACCGGCATCATGCCGATCGAAATCTTCGTCGATCATACGGGTCCGATGACCGGGAACGTCGCCGACAATGCGCTCCTGCTCGAGGTGATCGCCGGCGACGACGGCTACGATCCGCGGATCAAGGCGCCCAAGGTGCAGGCGTACACGCAGGCGCTGGGACGCGGCATCAAGGACCTCAGGATCGCGATCGTCAAGGAGGGCTTCGGCCATCCCACCTCAGAGCGCGCGGTGGATGATAAGGTGCTGGCCGCGGCCAGGCGCCTGGGCTCGCTCGGCGCGCGCGTCGAGGAGGTTTCGATTCCGATGCATCTGGCGGGCGCATCGATCTGGACGCCGATCGGAATCGAAGGACTCACGCAGACGATGATGTTCGGCGACGGCTTCGGCGTGAGCCGCGACGATCTCTATGCGACCTCGCTGATGGACTTTCATCGCGGCTGGCGCCAGCGCGCCAACGAGATGTCCGAGACGACCAAGCTGTTCCTGATGTGGGGCGCGTACGTGCGCGAGAATTACGGCTCGCGCTATTACGGCAAGGCGATCAATATCGTGCGCCGCCTGCGCGCCGCCTACGACGAGGCGCTGGCGAAGCATGATCTGCTGCTGATGCCGACCACGCCGATGAAGGCGACGCCGCTGCCTGGCCCCGACGCGACGCGCGAGGAATACGTGGCGCGCGCGCTCGAGATGATCACGAACACGGCGCCGTTTGACCTGACGCATCATCCGTCGATGTCGATCCCGTGTGGCACAGTGGACGGACTGCCGGTGGGTCTGATGCTGACCGGCCGGCATTTCGACGAATCGACCATCTACCGCGCCGCCGAGGCGTTCGAGCAGTCGGGCGACTGGATGAAGATGTAGCGTCGCGCGGCTAAGGATGCGAACGCACGCGTCCGGCCGCGCGCGCACACGGACGACCGCGTGCGTCGCGGCCGCGGGCGCAGCCGGACCGGCGTCACTCCTGGAACATGTTTATCTCGATCGCTGCGAAAGCCTGGTCGCGCAGCGGCAGCACCTTGCGGTACTCCGGGTCGTTGTACCATCCCTCGGCCGCGGCCCGGTCCGCGAAGCGCAGCACGATTCCCACCTCGTACTTGTTCGGGCCGTGTAATGCGGCGAGGCCGCTGCCGCGCACGACCACTTCGCCGCCGTGCTTTGCGACGACCGCGCGCGCTACCTGCTGATACTGCGCCAGCGCGTCTTTTCGATCGGGACGCGGCGTGCCCTGGACCAGAACGATTACGCTCATGGAATGCTCCTTTTCGACTTGCGCGAGAGGCTACTTCATTGGCGACCGACTTGCACGCCGCGCGCGCGGCGCATTCCGGGCACCGCTGCCTGCGGCTGCGCTTACCTCGCGGGTAATTGTCGATTCGCCGCGCAGCGCCGACATTGAAATGGTGCGCGAAGCCGGCCGTCCCAAGCGGGATTCACGCTGAAGCCTCGCGCCTCAGGAGGCAATCAAATGTCGGCACAAGCAGAAGCGAGAGAGGTGAACGATCGCATCATCGCCGCGGCGGCCAAGGGAGATTTCGCGCCCTTCGTGAACGCGCTCGACGACGAGGTCGAAATCTTCGATCACGTCGCATACCTGTTCGAGGGCAAGGCACGGTTTCTCGACTACCTGCAGAGCGCGACCGCCGGCGCTGAGTCGATGACCTTCACGTTTCATCAATCGACCTGCCGCGCGGTCAACGACTCGACCGCGATCGTCAACGGCTACGATCGGCTGACGACCGTGCCCAAGGGCGGCGGGATGGCGCAGGTGCATAGCGGCCGCACCACGCTGGTTTACGTTAAGAAGGGCCGCGACTGGAAAATCGTGAACGCGCACTTCTCGCCCCTGCCCAAGGATTGAATGCTCGACGGGGCATCAGCTCCTGGCGCAATCGGCGGGCGGTTCATCGCAGGATGTGGCCGCCCGCCAAAAAATTCATAACGCCGCGTCCAGGTCGACTTTCGGCTGAGCGCCGGGGCCCGCTTGCAGCTCGGTCCAGACGATCAGGCCGAGATCGATCACGTACAGAGCGATCACGATGTTCCCCAATTCAGTCGCGAGGCCGCTTGCGGGCATGAGCTGAACGACTCCCCATAGCAAAAACGCGAACGCGAGCATCAGGCGCTTTAGCAGTTCCAGCGGCCGCGGGCGCAGGATTACCTGCATAACGATATAGGCCACGCCGGTCACCAGCAGCGGCAGCGCGGAGAGCGGACGGGCGGCCAGCAGGGTCCAGCCGCGCGCCGCGGCGCCACCGGCGGGCGCGGACCATCTGCCGAGCAGCGGCGCCGCGCCGACGTACATCAGAGCGAAACTGCTCAACACGGCCAGCGCCGCGAGCGACCTTGCAAGCCATCGCAGCGGTACATCCAGCGGAACGCGTTCGCGCGGTTGCGCCGGATCGGGCACCTTTTCACTTTGCGCCATGCCATTTGGCCATGTGAGCGACGTGCGTGGGGAGATAAAAGTCCGGGCCGAAGAAGCGATCGTAAAATTCCGTCTCGCAATGCTGCGCCTGCGCGTAAGCGCGCATGTAGAAGCTCGGGATCGAGGCCGGGAAGCGGCCGAAGGTGTCGTGGATATACTGCGCGACCTCGCCCAGCAGTTCGATGAACTCCGGGCTGTAACGCTCGACCCGCGTCTTCACGCGCGCGTTGTCGCGGTAGGGTCCCGGGCGTTCGGGATCGAACGCGCCGTTGGGTCCGAACTTGAGGTCGACGAATTTGCGCACCGCCGCGCGCATGTCGGCGCAGTACGGCGGGCACAGGCCCTCGAAGTGCTTGTCGATTCCGACCGGATTGGGCACCGGCCAGCGCGCGTCGGCCACGAAGCGGAAGCCGAGGCCCCTGATTCCGCGCTCGGCGAACGCACCCATCAGGCTCGCCGGATTGATCCCGGTGTACATCCAGCCGCCAAGGCCCATCGCCTGCATCGCGAGCACGATGTTGTAGCACATCAGCGCGAGCTCCATCGCGCCGGTGGCGAGGCAGTACTGATCGAATTCGAAAATTGAAAAGCGCTTCGCGCCGTCGATCAATCCGAGCTTGACGAAGCGATCGAGATCGCCGCACACGCGGCCGTTTTGCGGGTCGAAGGGCGTGAAGCCCATCCCCAGGTACACCGCCATCAGGTCCATCATCTGCTGCGTCAGATCGATGACCGGCGCGAACAGCGTGGTCCCGGGCTTGTTGGCGTTCCAGAGATTGTGCGCGCTGGTGTGCGGCGGCTGGGCCGGCACGGTCACGCGTCCGGGCGCGAGCCGCACGCAATGCCGCTTCACGCGCGCGAGCAGCGCGAGCAGATCGGACGGCGGATCGCCCTCCAGCAGATCCTGCGGATCGAGATCGCGCAGCTGGGTCAGCCAGGTGCCGTCGTCGTCGCTGAAGACCAGTTCGGAAGCGTAGATGCCGGCGCCGCTCGGATAGGTCCGCCCGAGCAGGCGCACCGGGTAGTTGCACCCGGTGTCGGGCTCGCCCGCCGCGGTATGCTCCATGCCGGTGTTCCAGCCGTTGATGCCGGCGCCGCACATCACCAGGAGCATGCGCTCGGTTTCATCGAGTGCGACCGGCTCGTGCTGCGAATCGTAGGCAAGCGGACCGTCGGGAATTTTCATCCCCAGGCCGAAGCGCCGCGCGCGCCGGCCGAACATCGCGTCGAGCAGGGGAAAAGTCGCGATCTCGCGCACCAGCGCTTCGGGAGTGTGAGCCGGTTTTGTTTCGGCCATGGTCGTTGATCCTCGCTATGGAATTGCGCCGAATCTCTTCGGAGCGTCCATCCTAGCAAGAACCGGCCATCACGCGGCATCGTTCAAGGCCGGCGAATCGAATGATTGCCGTTGTGCGCCGCGCGATGGCGCGCCGGCCCGTGCACGGTCGACAGGTTGAAGGCGCTGTTGACCAGCGCGATATGCGAGAAGGCCTGCGGAAAATTTCCCATCTGCCGCTTGAGCCGCGGATCGTATTCTTCCGCGAGCAGACCGACGTCGTTGCGCAGCGCGAGCAGCCGGTCGAAAATTTCGTGGGCCTCGCGATGGCGGCCGATGGCCTCGAGGCAGTCGGCGAGCCAGAAGGTGCAGGGCAGGAAAGCGGCCTCGCCGGCGGGCAGCCCGTCGATGCCGGCGTCGGTGCGATAGCGCCGCACCAGGCCATCGCTCATCAGCTCGCGCCGGATCGCCTCGATCGTGCCGAGCACGCGCGGATCGCGGGCCGGCAGGAATCCGACCAGCGGCATCATCAGGAGCGCCGAATCCAGCTCGTCGGAGCCGTAGTACTGCACGAAGGCGCCACGTTTCGAATTGAATCCGTGACGGCAGACGTCGTCGTGGATTTGCGCGCGCAGCGCGCGCCATTTATCCAGCGGCCCTTCCATGCGGCCGCATTCGATTTCCTTGACCGCGCGATCCACCGCCACCCACGCCATCATGCGCGAGTGCACGAAGGGGCGGCGCTTGCCGCGGATTTCCCAGATGCCCTCGTCGGGTTTCTCCCAGATGGTTTCGAGATAGTCGATGAGCACGCGCTGCAGTTGCCCGGCGTCGTTGTGGCCGGGCAGGCCGTATCGGTGGGCGACGTGGAGCACGTCCATGATCTCGCCGTAAACGTCGAGCTGCAGTTGTTCGTGGGCGGCGTTGCCCAGGCGCACCGGGCGGCTGTGCTCGTAGCCCTGCAGCCAGCGCAGTTCGATCTCCGGCAGGCGCCGTTCACCGGCGAGACCGTACATGATCTGCATTTCCTGCGGATGGCCCGCGACCGCGCGCAACAGCCATTCGCGCCAGGCCCTGGCTTCCTCGGTATAGCCGGCCGAGAGCAGCGCGTAGAGCGTGAAGGTGGCGTCGCGCAGCCAACAGTAACGGTAATCCCAGTTGCGCACCCCGCCCAGCCGCTCGGGCAGCGAGGTCGTCGGCGCGGCGACGATCGCGCCGGTGGGGCTGTAGGTCAGCGCCTTGAGCGTGATGAGCGAGCGTATCACCGGCTCGCGCAGGCGTCCGCGTATCGTGCACCGCTGCGACCATTTTTGCCACCAGTCGGCGGTTTCCTGCAGCATCGTGCCCTCGTCCCGCGCGTGGGGCTCGCCGAGATGCGAGTCGTAACGGGTCATGACGAAGGCGAGGCGCTGGCCCTCGGCGACATCGAATTCGGCGACGCTGCGAAAATTCTCGCCGCGCAGCTTGATCGGCGCGCGGATCTGGACCGCATCCGGACCGGCGATCGCGCTGATGCCGTAACTGCGCCGTCTTACCCACGGCAAGACGTGACCGTAGTCGAAACGCAGGACGAGCTCGGTTGCCATCGGCACGTGGCCGCTGCGTCCTTCGACGATGCGCACGAGGTCGACGCGGTGCGGGCGCTCGGCGACCGGCATGAAATCGATCACCGCGACGGCGCCCTCGGCGCAGCGGAACTCGGTCTCCAGGATGAGCGACTCGCCGCGATAGCGGCGGCAGGTCTGATGGGCCTGTGCGCGCGGCGCAATCAGCCACCGGCCGTTGTCCGGCGTGCCGAGCAGGGCGGCGAAGCAGGCGGGCGAATCGAATCGCGGCAGGCATAGCCAGTCGATCGAACCGTCGATGCCGACAAGCGCCGCGGTGTGCATGTTGCCGATGAGCGCGTAGTCTTCAATTCTCAGCGCCAACGTAAACCACCTCGTGCCGGGTTCAGGTAACGCGGTGTCCATCGCAGAAGGGCTCGTCGATGCTGAAAAAACCGGGCTGCCCTTGCGCTGGCCGGATCGCCGCAGCTCCGTCCTTCAATTGTACGGGAGAAAACCGTGCGCTCGGAAGATGCGTTTTAACGCGATCGGGAAGGGGCAACGACGCGCGGCCCAATGCGATCGGGCGCGCCGACTGCGCTCAGCACCTCGCGGTAGGTCTCGAGCGTGCGCGACGCCATCAGTTCGACGCTGAATTCCTCGCGCACCCGCCGGTACGCCGCCTCACCCATCGCCGCGCGCCGCGCGGAATCGTCGAGCAACGCATTGAGCGCGGAGGCGAGCGCTTCCGGATCGCGCGGCGCCACCGTGAGGCCGGTAATTCCGTCAATCGAGACGTGCGGCACCGCCGACGCGAGCCGGGTGTTGACGACCGGTTTTCCGCAGGCCATCGCTTCGAGCTGCACGATGCCGAAGGCCTCGCTGCGCTCGACCGACGGCAACACGAACACGTCGCAGGCCCGATAGAGCGCGTTCAATTGGTCCTCGCCCGTCCGGCCCAGGAGCGCGACGCGATCGGCGACGCCAAGCCGCGCGGCTTCGGATGCCAGTGCGGCGCGCAGCGGTCCGTCGCCGGCGATCAGCGCCGCGCCTCGCACCATGGTCATCGCGCGCACCAGGTACTCGAAGCCCTTGTAATAGATGAGGCGACCGACGCCGAGCACAATGCGATCGCCATAGCGCCGGCGCAGTTCGGCGACGCGCGCCGCGTCGGGCGCCGCCGGGCCGCCGGTGCGAATGCCGTACGGGATTATCCGGCACAGCTCGCGGCGCGCGCTCAGCACCGGCGAGCCGTCGATGTTGGCGTCGGCGGCGACGATGATCGCGCCGCATCGGCGAAGCAGCAGCGAGAGCAGCGGTGCGAAAAGCGCGGCCGCGCGCCGCTGGCGAACGACGTCGCTGTGCCACGCGATTACGATCGGCGCCGCGAGCCGGCTCGACAGGCAGGCGAGCGCGGCCATCGGGTTGGGAAAATGCAGATGGACGAGATCGGGATCGGCCGCGCGGATGGCGCGCGCCATCCGTGGCACGATCGGCGTGCCGTGCACCATCGCGGGCATCGCCAGCCGCGTCACCGCGACGCCGTTTTCGAGCGCGCTCCGGGCGCGCCATCGCTCGCCCGCCACCAGCACTCTGACTTCGATCGAGCGCGCGAGTTCCTCGGCCAGCGTCTTCACATGGGTTTCGATTCCGCCCGGATAAGGCGGATAGAACTTGCCCACGTGGAGCACGCTAAGGCGCGCCTCGCTCATCGCGCCTCTCCTTGCCTGCCGTCGGCGAGTTCGCGATAGACCGCGGCGCAGCGATCGGCGTACGCGCTCCACGAAAAGGACCCCGCGCGCGCGACGGCGGCGGCCCGCCGGCCGGCCCAGCGCGTGGGATCGGCGGCGCGCTCGCGCAGCATCGAGCCTACGGTCGCGCTCCACGCCGGCGCGTCGCCCGCCGCACAGTACACGGCGGCATCGCCGCCGACCTCGCGCAGCACCGCAATCGCGCTCCCGATCGCCGGGGTGCCGCAGGCCATCGCCTCGATCAGCGGCAGGCCGAAGCCTTCGGAGTCCGAGGGCAGGAGCGCGAGCGCGCAGCGGCGGTAAACCGCGGCGAGCATCGGCGGCTCCACGAACGGTATCGCAACGATCGCCCCGCGCACGCCGAGCGCGTCGGCCAGAGCGAGTTGATCCGCAGTGAACGCGCCGCCGGCCTTGACCAGGCGCACGGCGGGGAAGCGCGCGCGCACGCGGGCAAGGATGTGCAGCAAAAGGTCGATGCGCTTGCGTGCAATCGTGCTTCCGACGTGCAGGATTTCGATCGCCGATGGATCGGCTGTGCCGAGCAGGCGCGCGACCGCGGCGTCGGCAGCCGGGTCGGGTTGCGGCGAGTACGCGGGATGAACGCCGTTGGGAATCACCGCGACGCGCTCCGGCGCAACTAGCGCCGCCGCGGCCAGCGCGTCGCGCGTCGCGGCGCTCGGGCAGCACACGCGCGCCGCGCGGCGCATCCCGGCCAGCGTCCGCCGCGCCATCAAACGCAGCGGCAGCGAGCGGCGTCCGCCGCCGTCCGACGCGAGCAGACATGCGAACGCGTCGAGGTCATGGCAGGTGACGACGGTGCGCGCCCGGTCAAGCTCGAGGGCGAGATGGCCGTAGCTGTGGTCGACGATGTGGAAGAGGTCGAAATCGTTGCGCCGGCGGCGCAGCGCGCGGGGATAATCGACGAAGCGATTGAGGGCGCGATCCGCGTTGAACAGCGCGGTCCGGACGCGCGAGTTGCCGGCGCGGTCGCCCGCGGCGGCGGCGCGGCTTAGGCGGCGCACGAAGCGCGGCTGCACGCGCGTGACCTCGAAGCTCTCCGAGTGGCGCGCCTTGAGCTCGGCGCAGAGCATTTCGGCGACCAGGTCCATGCTCGGCCATCGTTCTTCCGCGTAGTCGCAGATCACGGCGAGGCGCGCGCGCGTCATCGGGTTCACGCGACCAGCAGCTCGTCGAAGAATTCCAGGTGGCGGCGTGCGACGACCGGCCATGCGAAATGCGTGCAGGCGCGCGCGCGCCCGCGCGCCGCCAGTTCGGCGCGGCGCGCCGGACTTTCGAGCAGCGCGGCGAGCGCGTCGCGCCATGCGGCTTCGTCGCGCTCGCCGGCGATCGCGCCGTCGTCGCCGACCACGTAGGGAATCTCGCCGCTGTCGCTGGCGAGCACCGCGACGCCGCTGGCGAAGGCCTCGATCAGCATGCGCCCGAACTGCTCGCGCCAGCGCGCGGTGGTCTGGCTCGGCGCGAGCAGCAGGTCCATCGCATTGAGGTACTCCGGCACCCGGTCGTGCGCGACGCCGGCGACGATTTTCACCCGCTCGCCGTGGCGCGCGGCCCACGCGCGCAGCGCGGCCTCGCCGGGTCCGCCGCCGACCAGCAGCGCCCGCCATGGCGACTCGGCGCGCTCGAGCACGCGCATCATCAATTGCAGCCCCTTGGCCTCGATGAAGCGGCCGAGATAGCCGACCACCGGCGGTCCCTCCTCGGCCCATCCCAGACGCGCGCGCGTCGCGCGGCCGCGCGCGGGATCGGGGCGGAACAGTTCGACATCGACGCCGAGCGGCATCACGCGATGCGGCCTGCGGCTCCAGCATCGCGCCGCCTGAGTCCGGGCCACGGTCTCTCCGCTCGCGAGCCATCCGGCGGCGCGCGCGACGCACATCCGCTCGATCGCCGAGAACGGGGGCGCGTAGCGCTTGGCGATATTCTGAAAGGTGTAGAAGACGAGCTTCGAGTTGCGCGGCGACCAACGCGCCACCTGGCCGCCGGCGACGACGTAGGGTTCCTCCCAGCAATGCACCGCGTCCCAGCGCTCGCGCATCAGCGCGCGCAGCCCGCGCCCGTAGAAGAACAGTTGCGGGCTGCGGCTCAGGTGCACGTCGATTGCGCTCAGCCGGCAAAGCTCGCCCGGCTGCGGCTCGAGCTGAATCGGACGCAGATCGCCGTGAAAAAACCTGGGCGCGACCGCCGTCACTTCCCATCGATCGCCGCCCGCCCGCGCCAGCTCATGCGCCAGGCGGCGATTGAGAGCGACGCAGTAGGAGTGCGCGATGCTCAGCAGGCGGCGGGTGCGGGCCATGCTCGTTCCGGCGGCTAACGCCTCGACGCGGAACGCGCCGGAGCGGCGGCGGCGATCCGCGAAAATATTCCGAGCAGCGCGTCGACGTGCGCTTCCACGCTGAAGCCGGCCGCGGCCGCGCGTGCGCCGCGCCGCAGCCGCTCGAGCTCCGCCGGATCGCGCAGGCAATCGACGATTGCCTGCGCCAGCCCCGCCGCGCTCGGCGGGTCGCCGGGCGCGAGCCGGCCGTTGAGGCCGTCGCGCAGCCATTCGGGAATGCCGCCCACGGCGAACGCCACCGCGGGCAGACCGCGCAGGCCGGCCTCGGCGCCGGCAAGTCCGAACGGCTCGGGCCACGTGCTGGGGACCACCAGCAGGTCCGATTCGCGCATCAATCGATCGAGCCCGGCCGCATCCATCCATCCGCGAAATTCGATCGCGAGCTTGCCCGCGACCGGCATCTTCCGTGCCTTGCGCTCCCAGCGCGCGCGATCGGGACCGTCGCCGACAAAGACCGCCGAAAGCGGCTGTGCCAGCGAATCCGCCGCGAGCTCGAGCGCATCGAACATGAGCGGCCCGCCCTTGAGCGGCGTCATCCGTCCGACGTACAGCAGCCGCAGCGGTCGATTTGCCGCCGGCGCTTTTTCGCGGGCAGCCTGCTCGGCTTGCGGCGCATGCGGCAGGGCAATTGGCAGGCGCACGGCATGCACGCGGTCGGCCGACAGGCCATGATTAAGCAGCTCGGCGCGCATGTGCTCCGACGCCGTCAGCACGGCGCAGTAACGATGCATCAGGGCGAGCCGCGCGCTCTGCCCGCGATAGCCCCTGAGCATGCGCGACGGACTCAGCCCGCCGCATCGTCGCGGATAGAACTGCACGAGGCAGGGCCATCCGAAACGTCGCGCGCACGGGCGCGCGCTCGGCACGGCGAACATCTTGTGACCGCTGATGCACGTGCCGTAGTAGCCATGAGCGAACAGCACTGACGGGGCGATTTCGATGATGCGCCCGGCGGCCGCCACGTCATGCATGCCATGCGCATAAATGACGTCGGGACGCCAGTCCGCGAGGTTCGTCAGCGCTCGCGGCCAGCCGATTTCATGGGCGGGCCAGCACGGAGCGTCCGCGGGCAGCCGGATCGAGGGCAATTCGGCGGATGCGTCGATTTCCGACAGCAGCGCCAGCCGCATTCCGGCGGCGCTCAGCGCCGGGACGATCGTGTCCAGGTAGGTCTCGGCGCCGCCCACGCGCGCGCGATGCGTATTCACCAGCGCGATTCTCATCGATCCGTCCGCCGCTTCATGCCGGCTGCCGATCGCCGCGCGCGGCGCCCAGTGTTCTAAGGACGCGTCCGCCGAAGGCGCCCGGCAGATGCGCCAGCATGTACGCGAGCGCGAGCTTGGGGGTAAGGCCAGCGAGCGCAGCCGCCCTGCGCAGCTCCGCGCGCGCTTGCGCCGCCTGGCCGGACTGCAACAGCAGGCGGCCGCGCACCAGGTGCGCCTTTCCGCAGCGCCGTTCGATCTGGCTTCGCAGATGAGCCAGTTCGGGCATCGCCAGCAGCCGATCGTACATCAGGATCATGCCGGTTGCGCCGTCGGCGCTGGGCGTCGCGGTGACGGCGTTTTCATGAACCCGGTACCTGGTCAGCCGCTCGGGCAGATAATAGCAGGCCATGCCGGTGCGGCAGGCGAGATAGCCGATCCATTGATCGTAGGCGCTGCCGGTTGCGGTAGGGAAATCGTGCCAGTCGATGGCGCCGCGCCGGATCACGCTCGCCTGAGCGATCGGAATGGTTTTTTCCAGGAGGCAGCGCCAGAACGGCCGATGAGTTCCGGGAGCGAGAAGGTCGCGGCGCCAGCGATGCGTGTTCGCATCGCTCAGCACTGGGTCGATCCGCCCATGCTCGTTCATCACGTGATGATCCGAAAAGGCGATTACCACGTTCGAATCGTCGATCAGGTGCGGAGTCAACCGGGACAGGAACGACGGCTCCCATTCGTCGTCATCGTTCAGGATCGCCACGAATTCGCCCGAGACCAGTTCGCGCAAGGCGTGGATATGGTTGGCCGCCATACCGACGTTGGTTGCGTGGCGATGACAGACGATACGCGGGTCGTCGAAGCTCGCGGCTATTTCGCGGTTCGCCACGCTGCCGCAGTCATCGGCCACGACGATCTGGACGTTGCGATAGTTGCCGTTCACCACGCTCGCCAGCGCGCGGCGCAGATAGTCGGGCCGGTTGTAAGTCGCGATCACCACGCTAACCAGCGGCGTGCGCGTGTTCATCCGCATGCCCTCCGCAGCGCGTCGATCGTGTGGCGCAGCTCGAAGCGCTGCGCATAGAGCGCCGCGGCCGCCGCGCCCATCCGCGCGCGCTGCGCGGCATCTTCCGCCAGATGCGCGAGCGCCGCGCCGCATGCTGCCGCGTCGCCGACATCGGCCAGGGCCACCGCGCCGCTTTCATGCCATAACGGTTCGGTCAGTTCGCCCGCCGTGGTCAGCACCGCGCGGCCATGTGCGAGCGCCGCCATCAGGCTGGTGCGGCGCGTGCTCGCGCCGTCGGCGTAAGGCTGCCACAGCACGTCGCACGCGCTTAGATGGCGCGAAATGTCATCGAGCGCGAGCGGCCCTGTGGCTCGGACGCGTTCGTGCAGCTCCGGCGCGTGGGCCAGCACGCGGTTGCGCAAATCAAGGCTGTCCCGTCCGATGAGCACAAAGGTCGCACCTGGGCGGTCGCGCAGGACCTCCGGAACGGTTGCGGCCAGGCACTCCGCGGTCCAGCGCTCGCGCGCGGTGCCGAAATGGCCGATGATCGCGCCGCCGCCGCCTGCGGCGAGCGCGCCACGCAGGGCGCGCACTCCCGCCCCGTCATCGATTAGCGGCACGTTGCTCGGCACCGGCGCGAGCGCGATCGGCATCTGCGCGCCGCCGAGCGCGCGCAGCTTCGGTTCCCATGCCGAGGTGCTGATGAGGCATCGATTCGCCGTGCGCATGAGCACGAACGCCATGGCACGCTGCACCGCGCCAATGAGGTTGTGGCGCCGCGGCTGGTTGCGGGAGAAGGGCACCGCGACCTCGTGAAACATGATCGTGATGCCCGCGCGGCGGCGCTCGAACAGCCATACGCACATCGGCAGATTCATCCCGCGCATGCCGTATCCCTGCGGCACGTACTGCACCAGGATGCGTCCCGGACCGGCGACTGATATCCCGCGGCCCAGTGCCGCGAGCGAGCCGGAGTCGAAGCGGCCGGGCAGGCGATGCACCTGCACGCCGTTTTCATCGTCCGCCTCACTGGAAAAGGGCGCCCAAACATGCACGCGATCGCCGCCCGCGGCGAGACCGCGGGCAACCTGGCGCGTGTAATCCGCGACGCCGCCCGGCTGGGGCGGATACTCGCAGGTGACGATGTGCCAGGCGAGCGACATCCCGCGCCCGCCCGCCGCCTTCTTGAGCTCCCCGGTTTGAATCATGACCGAGCGTCCGCGGCGTCGGAGCCGGAACAGGGATTACCCGCGTAGATCGCAAGACATCGGCGCACCACCGCGGGCCAGGTGAAGCGCTCGACCACGCGTCGGCGCGCCGCCGCACCCATCGCGGCGGCGGCATCGGGATGCTCGCGCAGCCAGCCGAGGCGCCCGGCCAGTGCGCGCGCGTCATTGGGCGGCACCACGAAACCGCAGACTCCGTCCTCGACGACCTCGGGCAGGCTCGCGACGTCGGTGGCGATCGCGGGCAGCCCGCACGCCATTCCTTCGAGCAGCGTCTGTCCGAGCAGCTCCGGGACGGCGGTGCGGTCGCCGTACAAGGTTCGATAGACGCTCGGCAGCACAATGCACATCGCGCGGCGGTAGTGCTCGAGCAGCGCGGCGTCGTCGCAATCGTGATGGAACTCGACGTCGCGTCCGGCCGCCAGAGCGAGCAGGTCGTCGTGGTAGCGCCGCTCGGGCGCCGGTCCGACCACTCGCAGCTTCATGCCCGGAGGCAGCGCCTCGATCAGGTAGTTGACGCCCTTGTGCGGCAGCAGCCGGCCCACGAAGAGCACGGCGCCGTCGCGCGCCGTCTCCGCCGCGGGCGAGAATTTTGCGCTGTCCACTCCGCCCATGATCACGTGCGCCCAGGGCGCGCGGCGATGGCCGGCGATCATGCGGCTGTATTCGCTGATGTGCAGATGGCCGTTGAACCAGCGATCGGTCGACAGCCAGGCGGACACGTCGAATCCGCCGCCGCCGAGATCGCTGACGAAAACGCGCCGGCCGCGCGCGCGCGCGAACAGCGCGGCCATGCTGCTTGCCAGGATGTGCTGCTGATGGCAATGAATCACGTCGGCGCGCGCGAGTTCCGCAAACATCGCCAGCTTGAACGGGTTGAAGCGCTGGCCGCGCACGTACCACGGATCGCCCAGCACGCGCATGCGCAGCGGACCGGCGGTCGCGCTGCTGTCACGCGCGCCGAAGCTGAGCAGGGTCGTCGGCACGGCTTCGGCCATATGGCGCGCCAGCTCGAACGCGTAGCGCTCCGCACCTGCGGCGACGCCTCCGCGGCCGAACATCGCCGGCACCACGTGGACAACGCGCGGCGCGGCGGCGGCGCTTGCGCACGCGGCCTCGGCCGTCGGATGCTCCGCGGTCAACATCATGGTCTGACTATTTCACCGCCTCCAGCTCGACGCTTAAAAACCACGCCGGGAAGATCCATGCCCAACGCCGCTCATAGCCCTGCGGATAGCGATTGGCTATTCGCCAGATCAACTTGTTGACCGGCGTGGGATGAAAAACGATTTCCACTTTGCGGCGCCGAAACCGCCTGCCGGTGTAGAAGTCGAATTCATGGTCGCCGGTGAAATAGTCGAAACTGAAATAACCGAAATGATGCAGATGCGTCGGATCGGTGAACGAGTTCGACGACGAGAAATGCGGCGTGGCGATGCGCACCAGCGCTCCGTTGACGCAGACCCGATGGACTTCCTCCATCACCGCCACGACGTCTCTCAGATGCTCGAGGCTGTCCTGCATGACAACTGTTTCAAATTGATTGTCCGGCAGCGGCCACGGCATCGAGTCGAGGTCGTGAACCATGTCGGCGGCCGCCGAAGGGCGGAAATCGAGATTAAGCGCGCCGGCGAGCCGCTTGCGTCCGCATCCGAGGTTGAGCACCTTCTGCTCCAGGCGCCCGTCGTCCGGCTGCTTGCGATCCGCGTGCCCGCTATCCATCTTCAAGCTCCGTCTGGCCCAACAAACGATTCACCCGAGGCGCCGTCCGCGTGACCATCCTTGACCAGCCAATAAATCGACAGGTACGCCGACAGGAGCGCAATAAATTGGAGTTCCAATGCCACGCGACCCGGCCGCGACTGCGCCAGGCCGGGCGCGAACGGCGCGATCGAGAAAAGGATGGCGGCGCTCACGATCATGGCGGCGAGAGTCCGCGCGCCGGCGCGGCCGCGCGCGAAATTCATCGCCAGGACAATTATCGGAAAGGTCAGCAGCGACAGGTAGGCGAGCCATACGATGGGTGAGAGCAGGAGAATGGCTACGATCCACAATGCATAGCACTGCGCCTGCTCTTCATCGGCGCGCCTGCGCGTCGTCCGGTAGGTGAGCGCTACGATCGCCAGTTGCGCCGCAACGATCAGCGCGTAGCGCATAGTCTGATCGTGCAGGGCGGTAAACGCCCGCCAGTACATGCGCGTCAGAAACCCCGACAGCGAGAGATTCAGACTGCTCCACAAAAAGGTATCGCGACTATCCAGTTGAATAATACTAAGCCACGCAGACGTGCCATAGATCAGGGTCAAGAGGGCGATTCCGGCCGTTCCAATGACTATCGCACTGAACAATGCCGCCCATTTACGGGAAGCTATCAGGTAGCCGCCCATCGCGAATGGATATACTTTTGCCAGCGCGGCGACGGCTAGCAAAGCACCGCCGGGAATATCTCGATTGCGCCGCAATAGCCAGAAAGCGGCGGTCAGCAGGAAGAGGAGCAGGAATTCGGTCTCGCCCAGCAGCAGATGGTCGATGACCGGCGGATACAGCAGCAAAAGGCCGACCAGCATCGCGCTGACGCCGGCATCGAGCGCAAACACCCGCAGCAGAATCGCAATCGCCGCCGCCAGGGCGGCGAGGTTGACCCCGGTCCAGGTCCAGTACGCGTCGCGCAGCGGCAGATGCGCCAGACCCTCGAATGCCATGCGCGAAAAGAGCGTGGCGTTCGAGAAGTATTGTTCGGGCATGTGACAATGCAGCGAGCGGCCGAGCGGCGCGATGTCGGTGCGCGCCGGATCGACCCCGTGCATCGCGGCCACGCCCGCGACGTAGTACAGGTCAAAGTTCCAGTCTGTGGCTCGGCGCGGCAGCTCGGGTACGAGCGTCGCATAGCGCGCCGCCGCGCAAATCCAGATCAAGGCGATCAGATATGTTCGCCGGCCCGACCAGGCGCGCGCGCGGGCAAACCCCGGACAGAGATAGGGCGCGCCGCTCGCAACCGGTTTTCCTTGCACCGAGGACGTGTTCAGCATCGAGTCCTCCAGCGATGCGCTTGGATCACCGTCCGCCGGACCTGGGGCGCAGCACGCGGACGAGACGCCTCAAGTTGCGGCCTCGCGCGGCGCGCCAGATATGATTGGCCCGCACCGGGTACAACGGGTCGTAGTGGAGTGCCTTCAACCAGTAACCAAGGGCTTCCGCGCGCTGGCCGGATTCCATCGCGCCAAGCGCCTTGGCCGCGAAGCCCGCCGCGTATTCATTGCGCACCTGTTTGATCAATCCGCGCGCGCGGGCGCCGTAGCGCCCACGGATCAATTTGATGAACATGTCGGGCTTCCACTTGTTCACCGCACGGCTGGAATCGGTGACGCGGAACTTGGCCAGCGGCTCGGCGACGTAGGCGAACTCGCCCAGTTCCCGGGCGAGGATGAAAAAATAGACATCCTCGAAACCGATGGCGGTGGCACGATGAAAGCCGCCGCAACCGGACCAGGTGGAGCGACGCATGGTGACCGTGGTCGGCGCGATTGGCCACCAGTCATTCAGAAGCTCCTCCATCGAGGGCGCATGAGCGAAGCGCCCGGCGACGGCCGACCATTGTACGACGGCGCCGCCGCGATCCATGCGGGAATAGTCGGAGAAGGACAATACGGCTTCGGGATTTTCCCTAAGGGCGGCGACGGTTTTCGCCAGCCTCGTAGGCATCCAGACGTCATCCGCGTCGAGCAGCGCGATATATTCGCCGCGCGCGCGCTCGATCGCCACGTTGCGCGCCGTTGGCAGTCCCTGGTTGGCCTGCCGGATCACGCCGATGCGCGCACCAAATGACGCGAGCACTGCCGCCGTAGCGTCGGTCGAGCCGTCGTCGGTCACGATGATTTCAACCGCGCCGTCGTACGCCTGGGCGAAGACGCTCTCGAGCGCCTCGGCGATCGTGCCGGCGGCGTTGTACGCGGGAATAATTACCGACACCGTCGGCGGCGGGCTTTTTTCAATCACGGGCATCGGTTTATGCGCGCGCGATTCTCACGCGGCGCTGCCGTTTATCCATCTCGCGGTCCAGAAGATCGGACCCGATCCGCTGTTGGGCAGGATGCCGGTGCCGAGCAGATCGGCCGGGATCACCTCGAACGAGATCGCGTCGCGGATCACGTCGAGGTCGCGCGAAGGATCGCCGAAGTCGCCCAGGTATACGTCGAGCTGGTAGGTCCCGGGCATCAGCGGCAGACTGTCGAATGCACAGGTGATCGTGCCGTGCGATATGCGCGGCGCGTCGATGCCCTCATTGGTCCATCGATTGCTGACACCGAAAAGCGAGGCTCCCTCGGCCGTTCTCAGATTCAGGCCCAGCACCGGACGGATCGGGTGCGGCGCGCGAAATTCCACGGTAGCCCGAAGCGGCGCGCCCATGCGCACCACGCCCGAGGGCTGCGGGCCTTCGCAGAACAGGCGAATCGAGGTCATCGCCGGAACCGAATCGCCGCGCCGTCCGGGATGATCGGCGAGCGAACGCGCGCCGCCCGCGCCGCGCAATTCCGCCGCCAGGTAGCGCATCGCGATCTGCGCCGGCTCGCCCCGCGCTTCGAGCCGGCCCGCATTGATGAGCAGACAGGAGGAGCAGAGCGATTCGATCGCGGCCATGTTGTGGCTGACGAAAATGATCGTGCGCCCGGCGCGCGCGACGTCGCCCATCTTGCCCAGGCACTTCTTCTGAAACGCGGCATCGCCGACCGCGAGCACTTCATCGACCAGCAGAATTTCGGGTTCGAGATGGGCGGCGACGGAAAAGCCGAGCCGCACATGCATTCCGCTCGAATAGTGCTTGACCGGCGTGTCGACGAATTTTTCGACTTCGGCAAAAGCCACGATCTCGTCGAACTTGCGCTGGATCTCGGCGCGCGTCATGCCAAGGATCGCGCCGCTCAGGAAGATGTTTTCGCGTCCGCTCAGCTCGAGATGAAACCCGGTGCCGACCTCGAGCAGGCTGCCGACGCGGCCGTAGATCTCGACCCGTCCCGCGGTCGGTTCGGTGATGCGCGACAACACCTTGAGCAGGGTCGACTTGCCGGCGCCGTTGCGTCCGATGAGGCCCAGCACCTCGCCGGGCATCACGTCGAAGCTCACGTCGCGCAGCGCCCACACGTGGCGCTCGGGTGCGCGCCCTGCGCCGGCCGGGGATGCGCCGCTCAGAATCGCGCGCGCCATCCGCGCCGGCGCGCCGACCGAACGCGCGATGCTCTCGCGCAGCGTGTGATAGGACTCGTCACGGCCGAGCCGGTAGCGCTTGGAAAGGTCGTGCGCGCGGATTATCGGCTGCATCGTCGTCGCTCGCTCCGCGTCAGATGACGTCGGCGAAATCGCGCTCCATGCGCCGAAACGACCATGCGGCGTAAGCCGCGCCGCCGAGGGTAAGCGCCGTGGCGACGGCGATCGCGGCCCAGTCAAACGGCCGGTTCAACAGCGCCGCACGAAAGCCGCCGATGATACCGGTCAGCGGATTCAGCAGCAAAAGCCAGCGCCACGTCGCCGGCACAAAATTCACCGGATAGATGACCGGCGTCGCGAACATCCAGAACTGCAGGACGAATGGCAGGGCATACTTCACGTCCCGGTACTTGACGTTGATTGCCGCGATCCACAAGCCGCAGGCGCAGGCGAAGATCGCGAGCAGCGCGACCAGCGCGGGAAAGAGCGCCAGCCCGAGGCCCGGCGCGATCCCGTACCACGCCATCATCGCGAACAGCAGCGCCGCCGCGATCGCGAAATCGACCAGCGCGGCGCCCGCCGCCGCGCCCGGGATGGCCATGCGCGGAAAGTAGACCTTGGTGACGAGTTGCGCGTTGCCGACCAGGCTCGCGCCGCTTTGCGATACCGCGGTCTGGAAGAACTGCCAGGGCACCAGCCCGGCAAAGGCGAAGATCGGATACGGCACGCCGTCGGAGGGCACGTGCGCGAGCCGGCCGAACAGCGCGGTGAACACCAGCATCATCAGCAGCGGTTGCATCACCGCCCACAGGATGCCGAGCGCGGTCTGCTTGTAGCGCAACTTGACGTCGCGCCAGGTCAGAAAATAGAGCAATTCGCGATGCCGCCACAGCTCGATCAGCGCACCGCCGAGCGAGCCGCGCCCTGCCTCGATCACGACGTGCGGCGCGGCGGGCGCGTCCGCGTGCTTCGCCGGCGTGCAGGCGGCGGATTGGGTGCGATGCTCCAGAGCTGTCAATTGCGTGATCAACCGATGAATCGACTCTTATGCGGCGCACCCGGGACGGCGCTCAGCGCGCACGGCGCACTCCGCGTTGCGGCGCTCCTCGATGCAGCCGACCATCTGCGCGGCCATGCTGCGCCATGTATGGCTGCGCAGGGCCGCCGAAAACGGCGCGATGCTCTCGCGCCATGCATCCATTGACCAACGCCATCGCGCAATCCGCGCGGCGATATCGCCCGCATCCTCGGCGTCGGGAATAATCAGGTCGGCGAGATTTGCGGGGTACTGCTCGACGATGCCCGAGGCTCGGCTGACCAGCGCCGGAATGCCGCAGCACAGCGCCTCCTGCACCGGCCGGCCGTAGCCCTCGTAGCGCGAGGGCAGTACCAGCGCGTCGCATCCCCAGAGCACGCGTGCGACGAAGGCATCGTCGCGGTCGAAGCCGAGGAAGCGGATGCGGGTGGCGATGCCGGCACTCGCCGCGCGCGTTTTCCATTGCGGCAATTCGCCGCCTGCGGCCACCACGATCAGATTAGCGTCCCATGACGCTTGCGCGCACAGCCTCGCCCACGCGTCAAAGAGTTTATCGAAGCCCTTGCGCGTATCGCCGAGTGCGCCGACGAACGCCACCAGCGGACGCCCGCGTTCGGCGGGGCCGGCGTCCCGCTCCAGGCGCGCGCGCGCCGCGGCGCGTTCCTCCGCATCGGGCGGACGGAACTGCGTCGCGTCGATTCCGAGGTAGACGGCATGCACGCGCTCGGCTGGCACTTTGAAGCGCTCGACCACCGCGCATTTCATGCTCTCGGTGGTGGTGATCGCAATTCTCGCGCGCGGCAGGATGCGGCGTTCGGCGGCGAGGTCGATGCTTCGCTGGGCCCGATTCTTGAGCCGCCGGACCCACCCCGCGGTCACGCGCGGCGCGAAGGCGTCCTGCAGGTGATGGATCCAGTTGACGTCGTCCCACGCGCAGCAGGCGCCGTTGACGATCGCGCGGCCGTCCGCCGCGGCGATCGCGCGCGCCCAGCGCCGCCCGATCAGATTGAGCGCGGGCTGTCCGAGAAAGTACGACCCGGCGGGCTTGGGCACGCGATGGAAAACGACGCTCGGATGGCGCGCGAGATCGTCGGCGGCGCGATAGCCGACCAGGTGCGTGCGATAACCCGCGTCCGCAAGGTAGCGCGCGAGTTCGTAGTTGGGCTGGTTCATCCCGCCGGCCTTGACGAAGTCGCCGCTTACGATGAGGTAGGGCGGTTTCATCGGCGTGCCGCAGCCGGCCGCGTCCGGCGTAAAGTATGATACGCGGCGTTGAACAGCAGCGCATTGAGCATCCAGAAATCCAGCCCGCCACCGCCGCCGAAGATGCAGCTATCGAACGTCGCGGCCAGCACTCCGACGTCATAGGCAAATATGGCCGCGCCCAGGATGGCGAGCTCGCCGGATCTTTGATTGACGGCGACTTTGTACGACACGCGGAAGGCGAACCAGATCGCCAGCAGGTAGACCAGCGCGAGCGGTATTCCGCCGTCGTAAATCCATGCGGTCAACTGGATCTCGGCCCACAGACCCGGATTCTTCGCGTTCGTCGGATCGCCGAAATAATGGAACATCATGCCCCAGCGGCCGGGGCCCGCACCGAGCGGATATTCGGGGATGACGTCGTTGATGGTGTAAAGCAGGAACTGGCCGCGATTTTTCTGATAGACCTCGCCCGGGCTCGAGCTGGTCAGGCTGTTGACGCGCTCGGTTATCGCGGTGCCGCCCACGCCCACCGCCCACGCGAACCCGCCCAGCGCTGCCAGCGAGAGCAGGCCGGTGAGCGCGGCCAGCCGGCGATTGCCGATCCTGCGTCCGACCAGCGGGTTCGCGCTGCGCGCCACCCGCCAGACCATGAGAGTGAGGAAGGTGACCATGCAGACGACCTCCATCACCAGCATCACACGCACCTGCGAGAGATAAATCGCCGCCATCCCCACCAGCATCGCGGCCGCAGTCGCCATCTGCATCCAGCGGCGCCGGTCGAGCACGAAAAACGGCGCCGCAAACAGCACGGCGAAGAATCCCGCCGCCGCCGCGCCGCCGGGCGTATCGGTCAGGCCCATCGGGCGATACACAATCTGGCCGAAGGCGTTCTGGAAATGCTCCATCGCCAGATAGCTCGAGCCCTGACCCTGCACGACGGTGGAGACGCTGAACTGAAAGTACGCGGGAAAGTAAACCTGCAGGACTCCGACGATCGAGCTCAGCACCTGGAATCCCCACATCAGCATCAGCACGCGGCGCAGTTCGCCCAAGTCGACGCGTACGCGCGCCACCCAGAAGAGCGGCGCCAGGACGGCGAGGTAGAGCGCGAACTCGGCCGCCGCCGACAGCGAATTGTTGACTCCCGGATTCAGCATCGAAAGGCCCAGGACGATCATGACGAAGAAGGCCACCCTGGCGGCCGGATGCTGCTTGCCATGACCCGGCAGCATGAGCAACAGCATGATGCTGATGGCGAAGACGATGGTGCGGAAGACGACCCGAAACGGCGCCAGCGCGCCTGACAGCAGCGAGACCTGACAGACGATCTCGATCGCGACGAAGCACTCGACGAGACGCGAGGGTCGGGGCAACGCCACGGCCGGCGCGGGAGGGCTCCACTGTCCCGGTATTGCTTTGCTGGTCGCCATCGAATCTGAAAAATTACATCCGTACGCTTCTTATATCACGTCTAGCTGCTCGTTGCAGCGCGGCCTTTCGGATATCCGGGTGTTCGTACTATGCCGCCTTTACGGTCAGCATCCGATATATCGGCGTCAGTTCACGCGCGAGCCGATCGCGTGCGAACCGCCGGCGCGCGGATTGCGCCGCCCGCGCGCCGAGCGCGGCGCGCAAGGCCGGATCGCGCGCCAGCTCGCCGATGCGCGCGGCCAGCTCCGCCGCCGACCCCGGCTCGTGGACCAGCGCGTCTTCGCCGGGCGTGACGATTTCGGCCGCGCCGCCGCCTTTGCTCACGACCAGCGCCCGGCCACACGCCATCGCCTCGGCGATTACCAGGCCGAACGGTTCGGGCTGGGTGCTCGCATGGACCACCACGTCGAGCGCGCGCATGGCCGCGGCGGCGTCCTCGACGAAGCCGGTGAACCCGACGCGTTCGCCCAGGCCCAGGCGCTGCGCCGTGCGGCGCAGCTCGGCCACGCTGTGCTGGCTGCCGGCGGTCTGATAGAGCGCGTCGCCGACGATGTAGCCGCGCACCGGCACATCGCCGTCGAGCCGGGCCAGCGCGCGCAGGAAGACTTCATGACCCTTCCATCGCGCCATCGTCGCGACCAGCCCGACCCGCACCACCGGATGGGCTGGCGCGGCGAGCCCGGCGCGGGAATCGAGATCGAGCACGCTGCCGGCCGGCGAGAAGCGGACGAGATCGACCGCGTTGTGGATCGGGTACACCCGCAGGCCCGGACCGCATGCGGCGCGCAGGTCGTCGGCCACGCTCGATGAATTGGCTACCGCCGCGGCGCAACGCCGCGCCTGCGCTCGCATCAGGCGCGCCATCAGCGGCCGCGGACTTACGTAATCGTGGACGTGCCAAAGCACCGGCACGCCCGGCGGCGCGGCCCACAGGCCGAGCGCGTGCATTTTGAAGCCGTTGGTGTGCACCAGGTCCGGCGCCGAGGCGGCGAGCGCCTCGCGCAGGCGCCTGGTATATAACGCGGCCGCCGGCGTGCTCAGCGAGGCTCGCCCCAGGGTGCCGAGCAGGCGCGACTTTCCGCCACCGCGCACCCCCGCATCGCCCAGGCGCGCGAGCACGCGCGGAAACGCCAGCGCGCGCGCCGCGACCCCGAGCGCGCGCGCCTCGGCGAGCAGCGCTCCGTCGGCGCCGGCGACCAACTCGAGCGTCATCCGCGGTTGGGCCGCGCGCAGACTGGCCATGAAGTCGAGCAGCGCGCGCTCGGCGCCGCCTAGCTGGCCGGACACGCTGAGATAGACGATTTTCAAGCGGATGGAATCAGTCGTCGCCGCTGATCGAGGGCGACGCGGCCGGTTGCGGCGTAAGTTCGCGCGCTTGCGCCGCCTCCTCCTTGGCCAGCCGGCGCTTGAAATCGTTGTAATAGCTGGTCATCCATCGGTTCCCCGGATTGTTGGGGTCGAACGCGACCGCCTGCGCGTAGGCCTTGTCCGCCTCGAAGTAGTTGAACGCGCCTTCCTGAGCGCGCCCGAGGTCGAACCACGCGCGGGCCGACGGCTCGGCGTCCGCCGCCTGCTGCAGCGTGATCGCCGCGCGATCGAAGTTGGCATGATTGAGGTAAAACTCGCCCAGCGCGAGCAGCACCTCGCTCCCTTGCGGCCGTTCGGCGGCCGCATCCTTGAGCGCATTCTCCTGGGCCTCGATGTCGCGCGCCTGCTCGGCCGCGTCAGCCAGCGCGAGGTAAAGGATGTAGGGATCGTTGTTGCCCACCGCGATCGCCTGCTCGATCGCCTGCCGGGCCGAATGCATGTCGTGGTCGGGGCCGTACACGTACTTGACCAGCGCCAGGTAGGGCGCCGGATCGCCGGGCGCGCTCTGCATCGCGGCGCGGAAGAATCCCTCGGCCGCCAGCATGTAGCCGGCCGCCGCGTAGGCCTTGCCGGCCTCGATCAGGTAGTGCATGCGATGCTCGGGATCGGCCGCGCGCGCGGCGGCGTCAGCATACAGCGCGGCTTCCTTGAGCGGCAGATTGAGGCTCGCGTAAAACTCGCCGATACCGTGGAACGATCCGGGGAAGTCGGCCGCCACGGCGCGCTTGAATCCCTGCTCGACCGCGGTGCGAGTCGCCGGCGCGAGCCATCGCACCAGGTCCGGACGCAGGTAGAAATGGGTCGCCGGCGTCGGCGAATCGAACACCGACCGGGTTATTTCGGCCAGCGCTCGATCGAGCTGTCCGTGGCGCGCGAGCATGCTGGCGTAAGTGTCGCGCTTGTAGGGGTCGGTTGGATCGAGCCACACCGCGGTGTCAAGTTCACGCATCTGTGCCGGCTCGCTCATCGCGCCCGCGCTCATCGTCGCCACCAGGTAGTGGCCGTCGGAATCCGCGGGATGGGCGAGCACGCGCGCGACGGCCGCGCGCAGCGTTGTGGCCCGGGGTAAGAAATTCGGATAGGCGACGTCCTGCTGCCCGCAGGCAAGAGCGATCAGGGCGACGGCGCCGGCCGCGACCAGCGCCAGCAACGGGCGCGGCACCGGCCGCCATCCCTGCGCGTCGCTGTCGGCGGAGGCGGGAGTGGCCAGCCGCAGGCCGAGCCCGAACAGCACCGCGAGCAGCACCGCGTTGGCCGGCACGTGCAGGTTGAAATCGACGGCTTCGTGCAGCGCGGTCGCCAGTGCGCCCGCAATCACCGCCGCCAACAGCGGCCACTTGCGCGGATCGCCCCTGCGCATCGCGCCGCCGATACGGCCGAGCAGCCGCGCCAGCAGCCAGCACAGCGCCAGCGCCGCCAGCAGACCGCCCTCGGCGACGAACTGAACGTAGTCGTTGTGCGCCTCGCGGTAGTAGAAGAACTGCGACCACGGCGGCGCGCTGTAGCGCGTGAAGAGTTCGCCCCATGCGCCGATGCCGACGCCGAACAGCGGAAAATCCCGGATCATCTCGAGCGTCCGCCGATAGAGCATCCCGCGCTCGGAAAAAGTGACGCCGGTCGACACCGTCTCGGCCAGGCGCACGTCGGTGAGGCTGCGGCCCTGGGGGCCGATGAGCATCAGCGCGAAGACGAACAGGCCGAGCGCGCCGAGCGCGATCCAGCGCAGCATGCGCGTGTCGGAATAACGCGCGAAGGCCGCGCGCCGCTTTTCCGGCTGCAGGAAAAACATCGCCACCAGCGCGCCCACGCTCAGCGCGGTCGAGATCCAGCCGCCGCGCGACAGGCTCAGCACGATCGCGCACAGCATGATGAACGCCGTCGCCATCGCCGCCATGCGCAGCGCGCTCGCCCACGCGCGCGGCACCAGGTCGATGCGCAGCAGCGCCGCCACCAGCGCCAGCGGCAGCACCATCGCCAGATAGTTGGCGAAATGATCGGGGTTGACGAAGGGCCCGGTGGCGCGCAGGGCGAAGGCCAGATGCGGTCCCTCCCAGTCCAGCGGGACGAAGAACCACAGGATCTTGCCGTTCCACGAGGCCCAGTTCATCAGGCCCAGGAAGGCGACCAGCGCGCCGCTGCTCAGCACCAGGCCGAAGACCGCGCGGCAGAAGCGGTTCTCGGCGTGCTCGTCGTCTTCGGCGCCGAACGGGTAGAGCGCGACCAGCAGCAGGATCGCCGCGTAGGACAGCGCCTTGAGCATGCCCGTGCGCGTGACCCGCGGCTCGAAACTGAGCGCCCGCCACCGGCGGCTGTCGGGTAGCAGCGTGTTCGCCTGCCCCGCCGATCCCTCGGCGCGCCGCGCCTGCGCCGCGGGTTGGAACGGCACCTTGGCGCCCGCGCGCACCTGCTCGGTGGTGGGCAGGATCACCGGCCCGAGCGGGCGCCCGGATTGCATGTCGAACCTGACGTCGCGATAGGCCGGCGCCTGCGGCCATCCGGGAAGCGCGCGCGCGTAAATCCGGTAGGCGGCGGGCGAGAGCCGCGCGAGCAGCGCCGGCGGCAGCGGCGCCAGCTGCAGACCGAGCAGACCGAGCAGCAGCGCGAGCGGCAGTCCGACCGCGCGGATCGCGATATTCCCGCCGTCGCGCAGCAGCCGGCCGCGGCCGAGCCACGTGCGCGCCATCCATGTCGCCACCAGCGCGAAGACGGTCGTCTCCATCGTGGTGTAGGCCCACGGGTGCACCGCGCCGAAGCACAGCGGGGTGAGGAAGATCAGCAGACCCAATCCCGCAACTACTATTTGGTCGAGACGGCGCAAGGTCTTGATGCATCCATCGCCGGATGCTGCTGCAATCCGTGACCCGTAAGGTCAGGCGCGGATGGCGAGAGGCAACGCGAGCCGGTGCTTAGCGCGCCTCCTGATCCGCGTCCGACATTTCATCGTCGGGCGTGTAGTAACCCTGATGGTAATAATACTGATACTCGGAATGATGGACCCGGATGCGGTTGAGCACGGTGCCGAAGATCTTCGCGCGCGCGTACTCCAGGCGCGCGCGGGCGGCGCGCACCTGCTGCTTCGGCGTGCGCGTGGCGTTGGTCACCAGCAGCACCCCGTCAACGATGGTTGACAGCAGCAGCGCATCGCTGACCGGCATCACCGGCGGCGAGTCGATGACGATGTAATCGTAAATCTGCTGGAGCTGGGTTATCGCCTGATGCATTTTCGACGAGCCCACCAGCTCGGTCGCGTTGGGCGGAATCGAGCCCGAGCTCAGCAGGAACAGGTTGGGCACCGCGGTCGAGCGGATGAGGTCGTGCAGGTCGCGCACTCCGGTCAGCACCTCGGTCAGCCCGAGGTTGTTGTCCATGTCGAGCACGCGATGGCAGCGCGGGCGGCGCATGTCAGCGTCGATCAGCAGCACGCTTGCGCCCAACTGCGCCAGCATCGCGGCGGTGTTGACCGCGGTCACGGTCTTGCCCTCGCCGGCGATCGCGCTGGTGACCAGCGTGACCTTGGGCGGCGCGCCAGCGCGCGACAGCAGCAGCGCCGTACGCAGATTGCGGTAGGCTTCGCCCAGCGCCGAGTAGGTGCCGTGCTGGGTTACGAGTTCCTGCACCGCGGTCGGCTTGCGGCCGATCGTCAGGTTGGACCCGTTGCCGTTGCCCACGCCGTTGGCGCCGTTGAGCAGCGCTCGCGTCACGTCGCCGTCGAGCGATGGCGCGGCCGAAGCCAGCGCCTTGGCCGGAGCGTAGGAGGACGCGTTCATCCGGCTGAACTCCGGGATGATGCCGATATTGGGCAGGCGCAGGTAACGCTCGGCCTCTTCGGGGTCCTTGAGCGTGTTATCCAGGTAGTCGAGCAGGAAGGTCAGTCCGATCGCGCCCAGCAGGCCGAGCATCGCGCTGACCATCAGATCGCGCAGCTTCTTCGGATAGCTCGGGATACGCGGGGCGGTCGCCTTGTCCACGATCGAGACGTTGGAGGTCTGAGCCTCGGCCTCGACGCCCACGTCCTTCATACGCTTGAGCACGGCGTTGTAGAGCTGGCGATAGGTGTCGACGTCGCGCTGCAGAATCGCGTATTGCACGGCGGCATCGTTGAGGCTCATGGTCAGCGCGCGCTGGCGCTGCATTTCGGCGCTGAGGTCTTTCTCCTTCTCGACCGCCTGCTGGTAGGAAGTCTCGACGCTCTTGACCGAGTTCTGAATCTCGGTGTTGAGCTGCTTGCGCAGCGCGCTTTCCCGCGCGCGCAGCTGCGCCAGCGGCGGATAGGCCGCGGTGAACTGGCTCGACAGGCTCGCATCCTGCGTCGAGAGCTGCGTCAACTCGGCCTGCATGCTCTGCACCAGCTTGTCGTCCATGACCACCGGCAGCGATTCGTATTGATGCTTGTGAATCAGGTCGATCTGCGATTCCATGCCGATGCGCTCGACCTGGGCGCGCGTGAGGTCCTTGCTCAGGTCGGTGAGGCGGTCGATCACCACGGTGTCCTTGCCGTCGAGCGACATGAGGCCTGGGATGATGCCTTTTTCGCGCCGGTAATCGTTGAGCGCGACCTCGGATTTCTGGAGCTGCTCCTTGAGTTCGACCAGCTTCTGGCTGAGGAATTTCTCGGCATCGCGGCTTGCCTGGCTGTGCATCTCGACGCCGCGCTGGATGTACGCTTCGGCGTGCGCGTTGGCGATGCGTGCGGCCAGCAGCGGGTCGGGCGAGCTGTACTCGATCTGGACCAGGCTGGTGGTCGGGACGCTGCGGATGTTGAGCCCGCCGAGGTAGGCGTCGATCTGGTCGGCGGAAACGCCGAGCAGTCCGGTGCGCGGAGCATTCGCGTTGGGCGGCGGCGGCGAGATCAGGTCGTGCAGGCGCTGGCGCAGACCGCCGACCATCGTCGTGAAGAGGCCGGGCCGCTCGCTGCCGTTGAAAGAGGGATTGCTGTTCAGGCCGAGGTTGCGCACCACGGAGGCCGCCAGCGTCCTGCTCTTGAGAATCTCGGTCTGGGTCTTGAAATAGTCCGAGCCGTCGTACGAGGCCTCGATTTCGAGCAGGGCCTCGGTCGGGTCCAGTCCGCTCGGCGACTTGGGCAGAATCATCACCGTGGTCTGCGCGGTGTAGATTGGTGTCGTCATCAGCAGATGCAGCAGAGTGACGAAGACCGTGCCGGCGACCACCCCACCGATGAGACGCAGGTGCTTGCGAATCAGCCGCCAATAGACCCACAGGTCAATCTTGTTGACTTCGTCGTCGAAGAGGCCGAAGGCGAGGCCCGGGTCGGCGATCGGCGGTTCGGCGAGCGGCCGCGGTTGGATAAAATATGGAGCAGGTTCTCTCACGCTCTTTGTCCTACCTGAGACGTGCCGTTCTAAGGCGTCGGTATCGCCGGGCCGCCCACGGCCATCTTGCTCAGCATTTGATAGAAGACGTAGGGGCCGACCTTGACGGCCGAGTAGGGAACGTCAATCACGTCGTTGCCGCGCACCGGCAGATCGGCCTCCTCGCCGCTCTGCACCTTGTCCAGATCGATCTTCATCACGAGCTTGGAGCCGTCGCGCCGCGTGCGAATCAGATGAACGTCGGACTTGTTGGCCGCGAACATCGGACCGCCGGCGGCGCCGATCGCGCCCAGTACGGTCAATCCCGATCCGACCTGGAAATGGCCCGGGTTCTGCACCCATCCGACCACCATCACCTGGCCGCCGCCGGGCACCACGATCACGTCGCCCGGGCGTACCGGCATATTCAGGTAGGCGCCGCCGCCGGTGAGCGCCGTGCTCTTGAGGCCGATAATCAGGGGATGCGCGTTCTGGCGCAGCAGGGCGCCCAGTTCGCCCTGGTTGAATGACGCCGCTTGATGCGTCCGGGCCATATCTGTGCCGGCCGCTTCGCCATGCAGCGCGGCCGCCGCATCGCCGGCGTTGGCGGAAACTTCGGCGATGCGCCCGATCGCCTGCTGCTTGTTCTCCTCGGCCGGCATCAGGATGATTTCGTCGGCCGCGGTGGCGCTCAGTCCGCCCGCGCGAGTCAACATGTCAAGCACGGTTTCGTTGGGTGCGGTGAGCGTGACCAGTCCGGGATTGTTGACCATCCCGACCACCGCGACCTCGCGACTGCGATACTCGCGCACGAACAGCTCGACCTCGGGCTTGAGCATGTAGGTCTTGAGCCGTTCCTCGAGTTCAGCCTGAAGCTGCTTTTCCGTGAGTCCGCCCGCCTGCATCGTCCCGAGCATCGGCAGGGAAATGGAACCATCGGATTCGACGCGCACCGTGCGCTGGCGCAACTCGTCAATCGGCGGAACCGAGACGCTCAGTACATCGCCGGGGCCGATGGGATAGTCCTCGTTGGTCGCAACGTTGCGCGTGCGATTGCGATAAAGCGCATCGAGCCGCGAGATGTCCTGGTCGGTGTCGGAATCGGGCACGCGCGACGGCGCCGGGTCGGTTTCGCTCGTGGAAGCGCCCGCGGCCGGCTGAACGGCGATGCGCCGAGGCTGCGTCGATGCGTCGGCGCGCCGCTCGGGCAAGCTCGTGCTGGTGTCGCCAAAGTCCGGACGGCCGGCGCTGGCGCCGGCGCTCGGACCGGGATTGTCGGGAACCAGATTGCTCTGCGCGCACGCCATCAGCGCGCAGCCGCAGAGCAGGACCAGCATATGCTTTATCGCATTCATTATTTCGCCCGGCTGGACCCGACGGTCGGACAGCCGATCTATAAGCTCATTGACCGGTCGAGGACGGGCTCTTCCGGCTGCTTCCCGAGCCGCTGCCAAACCCGACACCAACGCCGATCGCCGCGCCGGCCACAACCGCGGCTCCCGCGCCAACCCAAGGCGCCGGGTCCCAGGCCGGATCTGCTGCAACCATTCCCGCGCAGGTCGCGCCGGGTTGGGCCGTGGCCACCGCAGGTGAAGTCGTGGAGACTCCCCAGTTCAGGCAGATGCCGTCCGCACCCACGTAGGAACTGACGGTCTGTCCCTGAACTCCGGAGGAGCCCGGATCGAGCGTGAAGTTGTAGTTGCCGGGTTGCAGATTCATGATCTGATAGGTTCCGCCGGTGCCCGTTGTCGCCTGGCCTGCCGTATGGCCGGCTACGTCTTTGGCGAAGACCTGAATACCTGAAACGTTCTGTCCCTGAGAACCTGCCACAGTGCCGCTCGCCGTTGCGCCCATCGCCGGGGCTGACATCATAAAAATCAGCGCCATCACCGCCCAAGTAGAGTAAATCTTCCCCATGGTCCCTCTCCTCCCATCTTCATCCTCAACACCCTGACCATCCCGGCATTAGAAGGGTTCAAGCGCAGGCCGGGCCGCCACAACAACAGCATACGAAGCCGCATCCGGCGGCTTCTCAAAGCATACAGACGCGGTCAAATCGTGTCAATGCCACTTTAAGCGAGTTAAATCATCAGATTTGACGGCAAGAAGTGTAGGAATTAAACGCTCAAATCTATTCAAAGCCGCAGAAAACACGATAACTCGCAACTTCCCAGCGCTAGTTTATATTGCAAGCGTAAGGTTAGGATCAAGTCACAGGTCAATTCGCGATTTTAAGCCGATGCGCTCCGGACTTACGCCAACAGCGCTAATCCTTAAAATTTGAAAAACTTATGGCGTTACGATGGGCTGATCTAAGAAAGCGCGAAGCCGGCTCGCAGCCCCGGATTTGACGGCCGCGAGCCCGCGCTCGCGTGGGTGTGATAGTGGAATTATCCTGTCCAGGCCCCGGGGCCGGGATCACTGACCCGTTGACGACGGCGAACGATGGCCGTTGTCGCCACCGCTCCCAAGCCCGACCGCAAGGCCGATTCCCGTACCGCCGAGGACCGCCGCGCCCGCACCAACCATTTCAGCCGTGTCCCAGCCTGCCGCCGCAATCTGGCAGGTTGCGCCCGGCTGCGCGCTGGCCATGGCCGGCGACGTCGTGGACACACCCCAGTTCAGGCAGACCCCGTCGGGGCCGACATATGAAGCGACGGTCTGGCCCTGGAAGCCAGTCGAGCCCGGTTCGAGGGTGAAGTTGTAGTTACCCTCATTGAGCCCTTTGATGTCGTAAACGCCGCTGCTACCGGTTGTTCCCTGTCCCAGCACCCTTCCAGTGGTATCCTTGGCCACGATTGTGACGCCTGAGACCGGCTGTCCCTGGGAGTTCGCAACAAGGCCGCCGACGCTGGCTGCGAAAGCCGACGTTGAGACGGTTAAGCCGATTGCGAGCACCATTCCGATCAAACAATCCCTCTTCATATAGCTCCTCATTGCGCCAGTTCGCCGCAGCCGTGTAGGACGAACATTTTCGCCTGAGCCTTGTCCTTCCCTAAACATACGGCGCTTCCATTACCAGTGGACACTCAACGATATATCTTACAGTCTTAATTGTGTCAAGTTTAGCTGTATTCATCAAATCTATGCCTTCAACCGCAGTTTAATAAAGATAAACGAACTTTAGATATCTATGCCGAAAATGTCAGAGGTATCGACTAATTCAGGGAATCTGCACGTAAATAGAGGTAAATATCTGATCGAAAATCAGAAAAGGTGCCGCCGCTCGTTGCGAGCGGCGCACCTTCTCTCAAGGCCGTTTAGACGAATCGTCTGGGGGGCGTTAGCGTGTCACTATCGTCCGCGATTCGGAGTCGGGAAGGGCCGCAAGCGCGGGTGCTTGCGCCCGCGCATCGGCAAGTGCGAGCGGAGCGGGTGTCAGCCTTGCGCCCAGCGGCGCGGCGGAGGCGGTGGGGCCGGGCACTTGGACAGACCGTTCGTCCTTATGCGCAGGCACGGCCTTGACCAGGATCGGAGTCGCCACAGGCGCGGCTGAGATAGCAGTCGGGTCGCCGGATGAGGCGGCGGCGATCACGCGCGGCGCGGACTCGCGATGCGCCTCCTGCACCGCCCTGTCCATCCAGTCCTGTGCCCACGCAACCTGCATCGCCCCGGTGTTATCGACCGGCAGACCGGCCGTCTGCGCGCACTGGACGAAGCTTTTGAAGGCGGGCTCGGTCTGGAAGCCGATGATGCTGTTGGCTTGAGGCCGGGTCAGCAGGATCGGGCCTTCGCCTTCGTGCGAGAAGGCGGGAAAGAACTCCTCGGTTCCGGTCTTCTCGTAGCAGCCCGCGTTGCGCAGGCGTTCCTCAATCCATTTCGCTTCGGCGATGTGCTTATAGCACTGGTCCATAACCAAGTCGTGGCCGCATCCGATCATGTGGAAGGTTTCGTGACGCGCGACCTTGGACGGCGTGAACCACGGCGACATCAGCACCTGGTTGAGGCTTGCTATGCGGTCGACCACGTAGCCGCGGGTCATCGTGTTGTCATCCACTTCGCCCAGCACCTCGGGCGCGCCATACGCCTCGGGTATCGACCACGCGACGTCGAGCACATTGCGGTTGACAAAATACATCATGCGATCGCAGCCGGGCGGAATCTGCCGCATCACCACCTGGCGTCCGATCTGGTAGCCGAAAAATTCATCCAGCGTGCGCGGCAGGCTCGAGTACGAAACCAGCTTCACGGCGAGCTGGTACTTGGAGGCTTCGGTTTCGTTCCAGTAGTCCTGCAGCGTTGCCTGCGCGTCGCTCTGGCTGATGCCGTCGTCGAGCAGCGCGCATACGCGCAGCGTGCTGGGCGGTCCGAAGTCAGTCTGCGCGCGCACCTCCGGCCGGTCCATGCCGATGCTGGTCATGAAGCATCCGCTGCTGCCCAGCAGGCACATGCTCAACGCGATCAAGGTGAAAAGAGTGATTCTCCTGCCCGGCATCGTAGCCCTCCTGCGCTGCGTGAAATCGCAATCGCAGGCGGCCTAAGCGCCATTTTCGTGCCACAAATCGAGTGTCTCCCAATCGTGAGACATAAAAGACAAGCGAAACACCAAAAGGACGACTCAGCGACGGAATGAGAACTATTGGTGAAAGAAAACCCGCAAACGCCGCATTGCGTCTAAAAGAGAGAGGCAGACGACCATCAGGCCATTAATGAAAAAAGCTTCCCGCTTTTGACCTAGAATTTACGTAGCCCCATCGCACGCCTGCGTTGCGCACGCGCAACGCTCATCGCGCGATTCGGCATTCGCAGCGCCGACCGTGCCGACGATCTGCATGCGCCCGCGCGCTCGCCAAACGACACATCGGCCGGGCGCACCGCTTTCTTACGAATGGGAGACTTTTACCGCCCGACTTTTACCGGTTCACCGGCTGCCACGCGCGCCGCCGGCTCATCCGAATCATCGCGCGCAGCGCTCGGCGCTCATCCGCCGCGGTTCGCTCGGAGAGCTTCGGTCAGCGCCGGCAGGACTGTGGCGTAGTCGGCGACGAGACCCAGCGTCGCGTGCTCGAAGATCGGCGCTTCGGGGTCGTTGTTGATCGCGACCACGATCTGCGCGCGCTTGATGCCCACCGTGTGGTTCGGCGCGCCGCGCACGCCGAGCGCGAAGTAGAGCCGCGGATCGATCGCCTTGCCCGTGAGCCCGACCTGCAACTGCCGCGGCATCCATCCCTGGTCCGTCACGCGGCGCGTGGCGCACATGCCGGCGCCGAGCGCGCGCGCGAAATCCTTGGCCATCGCCACGCCCTCGGGGCCGCCGACGCCCATGCCCACGCCGACCACGACCTGCGCGCCGTCGAGCGGCGCGATGGTTTCGTCGAGCAGCGAATGGCAGGTCACGGTGCGGCTGAGCGCCGGCGCAAGCCGCGGGCGGACGGTTTCGACCGCGGCCTCGCGCTCGGCGTTGGGCGCGGCCAGCTCGAGCACGCCGGCGCGCACGGTCGCCATCTGCGGGAAAGTCTTCGACAGGATCGGCGCGACGATATTGCCGCCGAAGGCCGGCTTGAGCGCGACCATCCGACGCTCCGCGTCAAGCTCGATGCCGATCGCGTCGCCGGTGAGCCCCAGGCCCAGCCGCGCCGCCAGCCGCGGCCCCCAGTCGCGGCCGCGCTCGCTCGCGCAGAGCAGCACGCCCCACGGCGTGCGCTCGCGCACCAGGTGCGCCATGGCCTCGGCCGCGGCCGCGGGCGTATAGGCGTCGAGCGCCGGATGGTCGAGCACGATGATGTGGTCGGCGCCGTAGCCAGCGAGCAATTCCGCGTGCCGGGCGATCGCGGCGGGAAAGCCCACGGCGACCAGCGCTCCGCCCAGGCGCGAGGCAAGCGCGTCGCCGTGCGAGAGCAGCTCGAGGCTGCCGCGCGTGACCGCGCCGGCCAGGTCGGTTTCGCACGCCACCCACAGGTCGTTTCCGCGCGCGGGTTTGCGCATCGCGGCGCCAATCGGACGGCGCGGGCGCGTCTGCGGCCTGAGCGCGCCAAGCTCGTTCAGCGCGGCCGCGGTCTGGCGCGCCGCGCGCACCGGGTCGCTCGCATCGATCATGCGGCAGGTCGCATGGCTGGTCGTGACCGCGCGCACTTCCTGCACCCAGGTCGGCGAGCCGGCGAGGCCGAAATGCGCAGGATCGGCCGCGAGCGCCGCGGCGCGCACCGCCTCGATCGGCTGCGCGCCCGCTTTCTCGGCCGCTTCGGGCTTGACCCGGATCGGTTGCGCGACCCGCTCGGCGCAGGTGAGTACCGCGGGCATCGCGCATTCCACCTCGTCGTAGCCTTCGTCGCTCTCGCGCTCGGCCTTGAGCGCGCGTCCCGCGATGCGCACCTTGCGCACGCCGGTTATCTGCGCGATGCCGAGCAGCTCGGCCACCTCCGGGCCCACCTGGCCGGTTTCGGCGTCGAGCGAGTATTTGCCGAGCAGGATGAGATCGAAATGCTCGCGCTTAAGCCACGCCGCGAGCGCGCGCGCGGTGGCCAGCGTGTCGGCGCCGGCGAAGGCGCGATCCTCGAGATGCACTGCGCGATCGATGCCCATCGCGAGCGCGTCGACCAGGGCCGCGCGCGCCTGCGGCGGGCCCATCGTGACCGCCGTCGTATGCGCGCCGGCGCGCTGCTTGAATTCCATGGCGAGCGAAATTGCGCGCAGATCGAAGGCGCTGATCACGTTGACGCCGTCGCGCCGGATGGTCCGGGTGACCGGATCGAAATTGGCATCTTCGATCAGCGGAATCTGTTTGATGCAGACGGCGATCCTGAGCACGGCGGAGACACTCCTTGACCAGCGACGATCGGGCGCGAGGCGATGCGCGAGCGTAACCGAGCCGAGCGCGCGGATGCAAGGCGGCCCGCCGCGCGCGCGGCTTACGGCGGCCGCCGTAATCGGGTAATTTCGCAAGGTGACACGTTTGCGGCCTCACCTGCTTGCCGGACTCGCGGCGCTGCTCGCGGCTGCCTGCACGCCCGGGTTCGCCCGGGCCGCGGCCGCGCCCGCGCGCATCGTGTCGCTGGCCCCGTCGGTGACCGAGACGCTGTTCGCGCTGGGCGAGGGCGGGGCGGTGGTGGGCGTCTCGCAGTATTGCGATTATCCGCCGGCGGCCGTGGCGCTGCCCAAGGTCGGCACCTTTCTTACGCCCAATGTCGAGGCGATTGCGGCGCTCAGGCCCGACCTGGTCGTCGGGCCGTCGCTCTCGTCGAGCCGGCGCGAAGTCCGCGCGCTCGAGGCGATGGGTTTTCCGACGCTGACCGTGGATGACACCTCGCTCGACGGCATCGAGGCGAGCATCGCGACGATCGGCGCGCGCACCGGACACCAAAGAGCGGCGAACGACCTGCTGCGCGGGATTCGCGCGCAAATCGACGGCGTGCGCGCGCGCCTGCGTGGCGCGCGTCCGCGCAGAGTGGTGATGCTGGTCGGGCATGAGCCGATGGTCGCGGTCGGCCGCGGCACCTTTCTCGACGATTTGCTCCATCTGGCGCGCGCCGAGAACATCGCCGATGTCTCGCAGCAGAATTGGCCGCGCCTCAGCCTCGAGTACATCATGGCTATGCGCCCCGACGTCATCCTCGACGGCGCCATGGGCACCGACGCGGACATTCCGCGCGCCTTCTGGGCGCGCTATCCGGAAATTCCCGCGGTCCGCGAGCACCGCGTGTTCGGTTATCCGCAGGACCCGACGCTTCATCCCGGCCCGCGCGTGGGGCAGGCGCTCGAGCTTATCGCGCGCCTGATTCATCCCGAGGCCTTCGCCGATACGGCCGCCGCAACACGGCCGTCGGAGCGCGCGGCGCGATGAGCGGGACGGCCCACGGCACTGCTCCCAATACGGATCCAATCCCCGTGCGCGCGCCCGCTCGCGGCGCTGGCGCCGCGAACACGACGTTCGCGCCCGGCGATACGCTCGGCGGCGCGCATCTGACACGTCTCAAGCTGACGGTCACGCTGGGCGCGCTGGCGATGGTTGTGATGGTGAGCGCGATCGTCGCGGTCGCCTTCGGCAGCGTTCATATAAGTCTCGTGCGCGCGATCCGCGAAGCGCACAGCCCCGACCGCGCGATTTTCCTGAGCGTTCGTCTGCCGCGCGTGTTGATGGGCGCGGCGGTCGGCGCGGCGCTGGCCGCGGTCGGCGCGGCACTGCAGGCGCTGGTGCGCAATCCGCTCGCCGAAGGCGGCATCCTCGGCATCTCGGGCGGCGGCGCTTTGGGCGCGATCGTGGCGCTGGTCGCGGTGGCCGGCCACGGCGGCGGCGCGTTCGCGGTCCCGCTGAGCGCGTTCGGCGCTGCGCTGCTCTCGACCGTTATGGTCTATCGGCTGGCGGTGGTCGATGGGCGGCTCGAGCCGTTCACCCTGCTGCTGGTCGGCGTCATCTTCAACGCGATCTGGGGCGCCGCGATCATGCTGGTCAACAGCGTGGTCAATTACTACCACGTCCACGACATCGTGTTCTGGCTGATGGGCAGCCTCGAGGCTCCGACTTACGCCGAGGTCGCAACGGTTGCGGCGCTGAGCGTCGCCGGCCTCGCCGTGCTGCTCGCGCGCGCGCGCGACCTCAACCTGCTGAGCCTCGGCGACGAGGCGGCGGGCGAACTCGGGGTCGAGGTCGACGCGATGCGCCGGCTGGTGTTCGTCGCGACCTCGGTGATGGTCGCGGCGGCGGTGTCGGTGAGCGGGATCATCTCGTTCGTCGGGCTGATCGTGCCGCACGTGCTGCGGCTCGCCTTCGGCGCCGACCATCGGCTGCTGCTCCCCGCGTCATTTCTCGGCGGCGCAGCGTTCCTGATGCTGGCCGACCTGGTCGCGCGCGTCGCGACCGCGCCGACCGAACTGCCGGTCGGCGCGGTGACGGCGCTGTGCGGCGGCCCGTTCTTCATCTACATGCTGCGCCGCGAGGGGCGCGGGCCGCTCGCGCTCTAACGCGCGGAACGGGAGCCGCCCGGATCGTATGGCTACCGCGCAGCACGCGCCGCATGCGACCGGCCATAGCGCCGCGGCCAATCCGTCGGCCCTGCGCGCATCGCAGGTGGTGGGCGGCTACGGCGAACGCGCCGTGCTGCACGGCGTGTCGCTCGAGGTCAACGCGGGCGAGATGCTGGCGATCGTCGGGCCCAACGGCGCCGGCAAATCGACCCTGCTGCGCATCCTCGGCGGCTCGCTGCGCGCATGGCGGGGCGAAGTCGAAGTGCTGGGCGCGCCGCTCGGCTCGCTTGACCGCCGCGCGCTCGCGCGGCGTGTCGCGGTCGTCGGTCAGGATAACCAGGTGGCGTTCTCGTTCACCGTGCTCGAGGTGGTGCTGATGGGCCGCGCGCCGCACCTGGGGTCGTATCATTTCGAAAGCCCCGCCGACCTGGCGCTCGCGCGCGCGGCGCTCGCGCGCTTCGACCTGACCGACCTCGCTGCGCGTCCAATCCAGGAGCTCTCGGGCGGCGAGCGCAAGCGCGTGTTCCTGGCGCGCGCGCTGGCGCAGGAGCCGCGCATCGCGCTGCTCGACGAGCCGACCGCGCATCTCGATCTCCGTCACGTCGCCGACATCTTCGCCCGCTTCGGCGAGCTGCGCGCCGAGCGCGGCCTCGCCGTGGTTGCGACGCTGCACGACCTCAACGCCGCGGCGCTCTATGCCGACCGCGTGCTGCTGCTCAAGGACGGCGTGGCCAGGGGATGCGGCGCGCCGCATGAAGTGCTGACCGAGGAAAAATTGCGCGAGGTGTACGAGACCGAGGTGTACGTCGGGCACAATCCCGCGACCGGCGCGCTGGTCGTGCTGCCGGGCGCGCCGCGCGAAACGAGGTTCAAGTCATGAGGTTCAAGTCGTGATGCGTCGGCTCGCCGTCTCGCTCCTGGTCGGATGGTATTTGATCGCGCCGCCGATGTGGCAATCGTTCAACTCGAAGCACAAGCTGCTCTCGACCCGCTCGTACGCCGCCGCGCCGCTGCCGTCGTGGGACCGCTTCGGCATGTACCCGACGCGCGAGAAATGCGAAGCGCAGCGCCACCACGACTTCGACGACGCGATCAAGGCCGGCCCGGGCAGCGACGCCGAGACGCGCGCGCTGTGGGAGAGCTCGCGCAACGCGATGTGCGTGCGGGCCGACGATCCGCGGCTCAAACAATAGATCCCGCCCGGCGCGGCGCGCGCGCGCCGAATCGATCAGCCGGCGGTTATTTCCGCCAGCCGCGCGATGGTGAAGAGCGGCGCGCCGTACATGCCCCTGACCGGCTTGCCCGGAACCTCGGGTAGCGGCGGCTCCTGCTTGAGCAGGCCGAGCGCATTGGCGATCGAGATATCGCTGATGGCCGCGGAAACTCCCGGCTGCATACCGGGGAATGCGCGCGCCAGTTTCCCGCCGTCGATTTCGATTCGCGCGACGCCTGCCAGCTCGAGCCGCCTGAAATGCACCGGCGAGCAGGTGCCCGGGCGCTTCAAAACCCACGGCCCGGCGGCGAGCAGGGCGGCCGCGCCCGGCTTTTCCGCCAACGGACGCGCGATCGTCAGCACCCGGTACCACGCGAGGAAATCGAAGGCGCGGCCGCGATCGATCAGGATCGCCGCGCCCCATCCGTCATGCTTCCAGCCCGGAATTTTCTCGCGCGACGGGTAATAGCTGTTGATGCAATCGGTGCCCGAGGTCGGATAGGCGAAGCACTCCCCGATTTGCATCACGAACGGCTGCGGACGCTTGAGCACCGTCCGCTCCCCGGCATCGGACGGCGGCGGCGCGGCGATGCGCGCGCGCAATTCCGTCAGCATCTTGCCCCGCTTCTTCAGTCCGGCGGCATCCATCCCGAGCCGGGAATGCACCGCCAGGTCGCTGCCGTCGTCGATAATCGCGAGCGCCCGCTCGCGCACGCGGGCGTTCGCGATGCTGCGCTTGACGAACTGGTCGGCGAGCACCAGCCAGAACACGGTATGGTCTTCGTTCTGCGGGTCGGTCGCGGCGCTCGGCTCGGCCTCGCACAGCATTCCGACAATACGGTCGATGTCGAACGGCAGACGCAGGACCGCGCCGATGGTGCCGCGCAGGTCCATCGCGAAATCGCCGGAATAGAGCCCGCTGCCCCACGCGCCCATCGCGCCCGCCGCCTATTTCGCACGCGAGGGCAGCCGCACCACGCCCCTGGCGCGCACCGACAGTTCGCCGTCCTGGTTGACCGCGGTCTGCGCGATCTCGACGCAGTGCGCGCCGTCTTCCTCGAACACCCGCGTCACCTCGCCGTCGATGTAAAGTGTGTCGCCGACCGGGTTGTGGCGGCGGATCTCGACCGCGAGGCGGCGCAGGAAGCCCGCATCGCCCATCCAGTTGGTCAGGTGATGCGACATCCAGGAGCATCGCTCCGGCCCGTAGTCGTACGCCGCGGGCGTGCCGACCAGCGTCGCGAGATCGTCTTCCCAATGCACGCGCTCGGGAACGTCGGGAATCCCGAAGCGGTTGGGGATGCCGAGACCAGGATGCTTGCGCAGTTGCTTCCATGCGAGCTTGTTGGCGCGGATATAAAGGCCGCCCCATCCCTGCGCGAACGCGATGAACCCGGTTACCGTCATAGGGCCCTTGACGATACGCTGAAGTGTTTCGCCGACCCTGACGTCCTCGATATAACGCGGCGCGGCGCCGCGGATTTCCTCGGCCTCGTAGAGCGCAAAAATTTTGGCCAGCGCCTCGCGCGAATAATGCACCGGCGGTTTCTGCTTGACCTTGGTGTACTTGGTGCCGCGCTCGCGCGCGGTGTCGCGCTCGGTGCGGAAGCACCAGCTATCGCCTTCGGCGACCAGTTCGCCGCGCTGATTGAAGAACTCGCATCGGTAGATCTGCTGGATCGCGCGCCCTGCGAAGCGCGTCTGATGCTCGACCAGGTCCTTGAGCCGGGCTTTGGTGGTGAACCGATCGCCGAGCAGCATCGGGCGATGCCACGTCACGTCGATTCCCGCGAACATCGCGTGCACGCCCGGCAGCCCGCCGACGTAGCCGCTGAACGAGCGGTTGAGCGCGAAGATGAACGAGGGCGGCGCGAGCGTATGCGTCTGCGCGCGCGCCGCGTAGCCCGGATCGCACCACAGCGGATTGTCGTCGCCGATGCCGTGCGCCCAGTGGCGGATATTGTCGCGCGAAGCTTCGTAGCACCACGGCTCGAGCGAGTCCTCGATCGGCGCGCCGACCAGCTTGCGCAGCTCGGCGAGACTTTTTTCGGTGATTAATGAAAAGCGCTGCTGGGAAACGCGCTGCACGGGTTCGGCCATGATGGAATCACTCCTCGCTCGCTACTGTGACATAATCTTGCTCGCGCGCGCGGCTCGCAAACCGCCCGCCCGGCGCGCCCGCCGCCTCGGCCGGAGATCGCGCCGCACGATGAGCACTTTGCCCCGATGCCGGAAGCGAATAAACTGCCCGCTATCGATTCGTCGAGTGCTTCGCGCGGCGCCGATGCGCCGCGCTGGTAAATTGACCGACTCCGGTTCGCCACGTTCGCGGCATCCGTCGCAAGCCGCGCACGCGCGGCCCGCGCCGGCTGAGCCGGCGCGCGCCGCAACGGCCCATCCGCCGACGCCCGCGTCGCAGCCGCGGCTCGGCGACGGCCGGCCGCTCGATCTGATCTTCGACGCCGACGACACGCTGTGGGATTCCAACGTCCATTTTCTCGAGGCCGAGGCCGAGTTCGCCGCCGAATTGATCGCCGCGGGCGCGGGAGCCTTTGCAACCGTCCGCGCCGCGATCCGGCGCGCCGAACTCGAAGTTATCAGGAGCCACGGGTACGGCCGGAGGCCGTTCGTCGCGCTGATGCGGATGGTGACGGCGGAGCTTGCGCCGGCGGCGTCGCGTGCCGCGCTTGACGCGGCGGTCGAGCGTATCGGCGCGCGCTTTCTCGCCCGCGAATGCGATCTGCTGCCTGACGTCGCCGCGACCGTCGCCGAGCTCGCCGCACGCCATCGCCTGACGCTGTTCACCAAGGGCAGCCCGCGCGAGCAGTTGCACAAGCTCGAACGTTCGGGGCTCGGCCGTCATTTCAGGCACGTCGAGGTGACGCCCGAGAAGGACGAAGCCGCGTACCGGCGGCTGGTCGAAGTTGCGCGGCTGGATCGCGCGCGCGCGTGGATGATCGGCAACAGCCCGCGTTCGGATATCAACCCGGCGCTGCGCGCCGGGCTGCGCGCGGTCTTCATCCCGCATCCGCATACCTGGGAGCGGGAGCACGAGGAGATCGATGCGGACGACGCGCGACTCACGGTGATAGCCGGCTTCCGCCTGCTGGGCGAAATATTCTAAAATGGCGATCCGCATGGCGAGGGCAGATTCAGCCGCCGACTTCCGGGACGCGCATGTCGCGCGCGCGGAGCCTCGCCTGGCGCACCGCCCCAGGCCGCCGATCGCGCTGCGCCCGCTGCATCGCATGTGGCGCCGCACGCTCGACACGATCGACCTGACGCAGGTTCGTCTGCCGGTGCGCGGGTTGCCCGCGGCGCTGGAAGGGCTGGTCGCCTGCCAGATGAGCGACCTGCACGTCGACCGCGACGAGGACCTCGAGCGCCTGGAGCTGGCAGTTCGCGTGATTAACGCCGAGCGGCCGGACGTCGTGCTCCTGACCGGCGATTACTTCACCGGACCCGAGACGATGCGCCGCTATCTCGGGCCGTTTCGCGAGGCGATAAGGCTGCTGCGTCCGAAGCTCGGCGCGTTCGCCGTCCTCGGCAACCACGATCATTGGGCGTCGGTCGAGCGCATCAGCGACGCGCTCGAGCGCGCCGGCGCGCGGGTGCTCGCCAACCAGAGCCATCGCCTGCGGGTGCGCGGCGAGGCGCTGGCGATCGTGGGAATCGACGATCTGTGGTCGCGGCGCGCCGAGCCCTCGCGCGCCTTCGCGCAGGTGGGTCCGGGCGAATGCACGATCGTGCTCGCGCACAATCCCGACACGGCGCTCTACGCGCGCCATCTGAACCCCGGCGTGATGCTGTCGGGGCATACGCACGGCGGCGTGGTGCGGCTGCCGTTTTACGGCTCGCCGCTCAAGCTCCTGCGCATCGGCAAGCAGTTCTACGCGGGGCTCAATCGCTATCGCGATTTCTACATCTACACCAATCGCGGGCTGGGGACGTACTGGCTGCGCATCCGCATCAATTGCCGGCCCGAGGTTTCGCGCTTTCATCTGACGCCGCTCGAACATCATCACGCGGCCGAGACGCACGACGCGCCGGTGCGTCCGCGCCGGCGCCGGGCTCGCCGCCGCCGCGCCTCCTGAGCGCGCGATCGCCCGCGCGCATCGGCCGCCCGCGGCGGCGACTCCGCGCGGCTGGCCTTTGAACGTCAGGCGCGCCAATCATGTGAGATGGACCGGATAACGGTCGCGATTGCCGGCGGCTCGGGATTTATCGGCCGCGCGATCGTGCGCCGGCTCGGCGATAGCGCGCGCGTGCGCGTGCTCACGCGCAATCCCGACGCCGTGCGCGCGCGCCTGGCGGGCACCGGCGCCGAGTTCGTCCGCGCCGATCTGACCGACGCCGCGTCGCTCGAGCCCGCGCTGCGCGGCGCGCAGGCCGCAATCAACGCCGCGCAGTTCGACGGCTATCCGGTCGAGAATCCGCGCCGCGGTCTGACCTTCGAGCGCGTCGATTATGGAGGCACGCTTGCGATGCTCGCGGCCGCACGCAACACCGGCATCGCGCAGATCATCTACATCAGCGGCGCCGCGGCCGACGAGCAGAGTCGCCAGCCGGGCTTCCGGGCCAAGGGCCGCGCCGAACGCGCGATCCGCGAGTCGGGGCTTGCCTACACGATTTTTCGTCCCGCGCTGGTCTATGGCGCCGACGATCGCATCACCAACCTGATGGCGCGTGCGATCAGGTACTCGCCCGTGGTGGCGATCCCGGGTGACGGCACGCAGGTCGTGCAGCCGGTCGCGGTCGAGGACCTGGCCGCGTGCGTGGCGATGGCGGTCGGCGGGAGCGGACGCAACGCGATCTTCGCCGTCGGCGGGCCCGAGCCGCTGACCTTCGAGCAACTCATCCGCCTGATGATGGAACTCAGCGGGCATCATCGCCCGATCGTGCGCGTTCCGCCGGCGCTGATGCGGCTTTGCGGGTCGCTGGGCGAGATTTTTCCACGCCCGATTTTCTCGCGCGACGCGGTCGATTTTCTCCTGGCCGATAACCGATGCGATATCGCGCCGCTGATCGCGGAATTCGGCATCCGGCTCATCCCGGCGCGCGTCGGGATGGCTTATCTCAAATCGGCGCGCTGAACGGTCGTATCGGTGTGCCGATTGCGGATTGCGGCGCCGATTGCGCGCTAACGCAGCATCACCGCGGCGGGCGCGAGCGCGCTCTCGACCGCGGCCACGAACTCTTCGGTCGGCGCGACGCGGTAGCCGTCGCCGAGCAGGAACACCGCCTCGTGCGCGTCGTCGAGCCCGAGATGCAGGTAGGTGATGGCGCGTCCGCTGTGCTGTCCGAGCAGCGACTTGAGCTGCTCGAGCGCACCGTTGGCCAGGCGCTCGCGCGGCGCCGAGATATGGACCTCGCGCACCGCCTCGACCAGCGCCGCGCCGAGCGGCCGCATATCGTCGAGGATGACCTGCGCGCGCTCGTCGTCGACGTCGAGCTTGCCGCGCGCGACCACCGGTTCGTCGCCCGCGATCAGCGCCTCGTGCTTCTGGTAGGTCTCGGGCCATGCGATCACTTCGACCGCGCCCTCGCGGTCCTCGAGCGAGAAGGTCGCGTAGCGCTTGCCGGCCTTGTTGTTCTTGAGCTTGACCGCCTGCACCACGCCGGCGATGCGCACCTGGCTGCCGTCGGGCAGCGAGGTCAGGTCCGCGGTCGCAACGCCGCGCAGCCGGCGCAGCTCGCGCTCGTACTTGTCGAGCGGATGCGCGCTGATGTAAAAGCCGAGCGCCTCCTTCTCGTTGCGCAGCATCTCCTTCTGGTCCCAGTCGGCGACCGCCTCGCGCGGCGGCGGCAGCGCCTGCGGACGCGCCGCGGCGCCGAACAGCCCGTGCTGACCCCTGGCGGCGTCGCTCTCGGACTTCTGCGCGACCTTGAGCGCGTCCTCGGCCATCGCCATCAGCGCGGCGCGCGCGCGCGTGAGCGAATCGAACGCGCCGCATTTGATGAGCGCCTCGAGCACGCGCCGGTTGACCAGTTGCGTGCCCACGCGAAGGCAGAAATCGAGCAGGTCCTTGAACGGTCCGCCGCGCTCGCGCTCGGCGATCATCGCTTCGGCGCTCTTGGCGCCGACGCCGCGAATCGCGCCCAGGCCGAAGCGGATCGCGTCGCCGGCGACGGTGAACTTCACTCCGCTCAGGTTGACGTCCGGCGGCAGCAGCGCGATGCGCATCTCGCGCAGCGCGGCGATGTTCTTGTAGGACTTGTCGACGTCGTCCATGTCGAGCGACATCAGCGCCGCCATGAACTCGTGCGGATAATGGGCCTTCAGATACGCGGTCGTATAGGTGGTCAGCGCGTAGGCCGCGGCGTGCGAGCGGTTGAAGCCGTAGGAGGCGAAGGTCTCGATTTTTTCGAAAATCGACTGGGCCAGCGCCTTGTCCAGGCCATTCTTTTTCGCGCCGTCGAGGAAGCGGGCGCGCTCGCGCTCCATCTGCGCCTTGTTCTTCTTGCCCATCGCGGCGCGCAGGATGTCGGCGTCCTCGAGCGTGTAGCCGGCCAGCGCCTGCGCCGCGCGCATCACCTGCTCCTGGTAGATGATTACCCCGTAGGTGTCGCGCAGCACCGGCTCGAGCAGCGGATGGTCGTATTCGACCGGCTCCTTGCCGTGCTTGCGCTTGATGAACGGATCGACCATCCCCGAGTCCAGCGTGCCCGGGCGAAAGAGCGAGATGGCGGCGATCACGTCCTCGAAGTTCGACGGCTTGAGCTCGGTCAGGAAGCGGCGCATCCCCGAGCCTTCCATCTGGAAGACGCCGACGGTGTCGCCGCGCGCGAGCAGGCGATAGCTGTCCGGGTCGTCGAGCGGCAGGCGGTTGAGATCGGGCGGCTCCTTGCCGCCCGCGCGCACCAGCTTGAGCGTCTCGACGATCAGGGTCAGGTTCTTGAGCGCGAGAAAGTCGAACTTGATTAGCCCGATCTCCTCGACCCCCTTCATCGAGTACTGCGTAATCGCCATTGCGCCGTCCGCGCGCTCCTTGTCGGCGTAGAGCGGCACCACCTCGGGCAGCGGGACGTCGGAAATCACGACGCCGGCGGCGTGGCGCGAGGCATGGCGCAGCAGCCCCTCGAGCTTGAAGGCGTATTCGAACAGCTCCGGATGGCTCTCGCGTTCGGCCTTGAGCCGCGGCTCCATCTGCAGCGCGTCGCCCAGCGGAAAATCGCGGCCCTGCTTGGGCGCGGGATAGAGCTTGACGATGCGGTCGGTCTCGGCGAACGAAAGTCCGAGCACCCGGCCGACGTCGCGAATCGCCTGCTTACCCTTGATCGTGCCGAAGGTGATGATCTGCGCGACGCGATCGGCGCCGTACTTGCCGCGCACGTAATCGAGCACCTCGTCGCGCCGCTCGAAGCAGAAGTCCACGTCGATATCCGGCATCGACTTGCGCCCCGGATTGAGCCATCGCTCGAACAGCAGCTTGTGCTCGATCGGATCGACCTCAGTGATGCGCAAGGCGTAAGAGACGAGGCTGCCGACCACCGAGCCGCGACCCGGCCCGACCGGAATCCCGATGCTGCGCGCGTAGTCGATGAAGTCGGCGACGATCAGCATGTAGCCCGAAAAGCCCATCTCGCGGATGACCGGCAGTTCGCGCGCGAGGCGCTCGTGGTAGGGCGTCTCGTCGAACTCGCCGCGGCGCGCGTGCAACTCCGAAAGCCGCGCCGCCAGGCCCGTGCGCACGCGCTCCTCGAGCACGCGATCGAGATCGTCGGGCGGCGCTTCCTGATACACGGGAAAATGGAACTTGCCGAACTCGAACTCGAAATCGACCCGCGCCGCGATCTCCATCGTGTTGCGGTATTCTTCGGAGTCCGCGCCGAACGCCGTGGCCATCTCCTCGGGCGTCTTGACGTAAAGCTCGTCGGTATCGAAGCGCCATCGCGATTCGTCGGCCAGTGTCTTGCCGGTCTGGATGCACAGCAGGACCTCGTGCGCGCGCGCGTCGTCGCGATGCAGGTAATGGCAATCGTTGGTGGCGACCAGCGGCAGGCCCGCGGTGCGGCCGATCTCGCGCAGCGCGTCGTTGAAGGGCGAATGCAGCCGGTTGTCCTGCAGTTCGAGATAGAAGCGGTCCTTGAAAATGCGCGCGTAGCTTTCGGCGGCGTCGCGCGCCTTGTCGATGCGTCCCGCGCGCAGCCATCGCGCGACCTCGCCCGAGAGACATCCCGAAGTCGCGATGATTCCCTCGTTCAGTTCGGCGAGGATTTCCTTGTCGATGCGCGGTTTATAGTAGAGCCCGTCCTGGTAGGCCGTGCTCAGCAGTCGGCACAGGTTGCGGTAACCCTCGCGCGAGGCGGCGAGCAGGATGAGATGGAAGTTGCCGCCGCCGTCAAAATCGTCGCTGCGCGGCGCCTGCGAGCGGTCGCTGCGCTTGCCCGGCGCGACATACGCTTCGCATCCGATGATCGGCTTGACCCCGTGCTGGACGGCTTTGCGGAAGAACTCGACCGCGCCGAACATGTTGCCGTGGTCGGTGATGGCCATCGCCGACATCCCGGATGCGTGCGCGTGCTCGAGCAGCGGTTCGATCTTGTTGGCGCCGTCGAGCAGGCTGTACTGGGTATGAACGTGCAGGTGGGCGAAACTCATCGGAGCGCTAAAACCTCCCCCTCGCAGCAACAACCGTAAGCGGCCGGGGCGAATGCGCCCGCCAGGGGCGGGCGCATTCGCCCCGGCGCGCCGCATCACGCGGCGCCGTCGCGCTGCCGGAGCGCCGCATGCTGCGGCGCTCCGGCAGCGCGCGGCGCGCGATCAGGCCTTCTTGGCGCCGCCCGCGGCCGCGCCTTCCTTGGGCGCGGCCTTGGCCGCTTCCTTCGCACCGCCGGCTTCGGCCGGCGCCGCCGCCGCGGGCGCTGCCCCGGCCGCGGCCGCTTCCGCACCCTCGGCCGGCGCGGCTTCGGCCGCCACGACCGGCGCTTCGGCGACGGTCGGCGGCAGCACCGTCACCACCGCGTAATCGGTGTCGAAGATCGGCTTGACGTTGCCCGCGAAGCTCATCGCCGAGATATGGATCACGTCGTGAATATTGAGCGCGGTCACGTCAACCTCGACCACCTCGGGAATCTCGAGCGGCAGACATTCGACCTCGACCTCGCGCACCAGGGGCTGCAGGATGCCGCCTTCGGCGATGCCGACCGCCTTGCCGACGAAGCGCAGCGGCACCTCGACGCGCAGCGGCTGGGTCAGATCCACTTCGTAGAAATCGGCGTGGACGAAATTTCCGCTGACCGGCGCGCGCTGGATGTCCTTGACGATGACGTGGCGGTCATTGAGCTCGGGCGCGCTCGACTTGAGGCGCATCAGGCGCTGGCGCGCGCTCGACGACACGCGCGCGCGCAGCTCGGCGCCGCTGATGGCGATCGCCGTCGCCTTGGTCTTGGGCCCGTACAGCACCGCCGGGATGCGGCCTTCGCGGCGCAAGCCGCGGACGCGGCTCTTGGGCCGGGTTTCCCTGATTTCGGCGGCCAGTTCAACAGTTTCCATCACGTCCTCGCTGACTCGACGGCGAAAATCGCCGGGATTCAATCAATGCGGCACAAAAGCGCGTTCGCAGTTTCGGCCAAAGCGTCTCGCTCAGGTGAACAGCGAGCTTACCGACTCCTCATTATGGATGCGCCGGATGGCTTCCGCTATAAGGCTCGCCACCGACAGCACCTTGAGCGAGCCGAGCTCGGCCTGCGCCTTGGCGCGCAGCGGGATGCTGTTGGTGGTGATCACTTCCTTGAGCCTGGACTTGTTGAGCCGCTCGCACGCCGGGTCCGAGAGAATCGGATGGGTCGCGCAGGCCAGCACCTCGGTCGCGCCGGCGTTCATCACCACCTTGGCCGCCTCGGTGATCGTGCCCGCGGTGTCGATCATGTCGTCGACCAGCAGCGCCGCCGAGTCGCGCACTTCGCCGACCAGTTGCATCTCGGCCACTTCGCTCGCGCGCGGGCGGCGCTTGTCGATGATCGCGAGGTTGGCGTTGAGCCGGCGGGCAAAGGCGCGCGCGCGTTCGACGCCGCCCGCGTCGGGCGACACGACCGAGACGCGCCGCCCCTCCAGGCGCTTGCGCAGGTACTGGATCAGCACCGGCATCGCGTAAAGATTGTCCACCGGGATGTTGAAGAAGCCCTGGATCTGGCCGGCATGGAGGTCCACTGTCAGCACGCGCGAGGCGCCGGCGGTGGTGATCAGGTCGGCGACCAGCTTGGCGCTGATCGGCACGCGGGGTGCAACCTTGCGGTCCTGCCGCGCGTAGCCGAAGTAGGGGATGACGGCGGTGATGCGCTTGGCCGAGGCGCGCCGCAGCGCGTCCATCAGCAGCAGCAGCTCCATCAGGTTTTCGTTGGGCGGCGTGCAGATCGACTGGAGCACGAAGCAGTCGCCGCCGCGCACGTTCTCGCGCACTTCGACCATCACTTCGCCGTCGGGAAAGTGCCCGACCTCGGCCTCGCCCAGGCGCACGTTGAGATGCTCGCAGACCTCGCGCGCGAGCGCCGGGTTCGAGTTGCCGGTGAAAATCTCCAGTTCGTCTTTTGCCCGTTCAGGCATCTTGGCCCCTCCGGCCGGCGCGTGACCGCTCGCGCATCATAGCTTCCCCGACATGGTTCGCCGTATGCGCAAGCGCATCAGGCCGTCGAATCGCTGAAAGCCGATCCCCTTCGCGCGCACCGTCGCGTCCGCTTGCTCCCCCCGGGCGCGTCGCCTCCCTTTCCCATCGATGCGCTCGCCGGCGCATTCGATGGCTGGGCGGGAAGGATTCGAACCTTCGAATGCCAGGTCCAAAGCCTGGTGCCTTACCAGCTTGGCGACCGCCCAGCAGCATGGGTCTCGCGTCCTGCCTTTGGCCGAAGAACGGTCCAGCATAGCACAGGTGCGAGCGCGGCCCGTTCACGCCGCCACCATGCCCGCCGCTGCCCGGGTTGATTGGCGGGATCGTCGGATGGGCTGATGACGCGAAGCGGTTGCCAACGAAAACAAAAAATAAAAAGCCGGAAATCGGCCCAAACTAACGGCCGCGGCGCATGATACGCCGCGGCTGCGTGAACGGGATGTTAATGGATGGCGTTTTTGGGTGTCAATCAGCGGCGGTCACTAAGTTCCACAAGCTGCACCGCGCATGCGCCGGGTTTTGCCGCAAAACAGCCGGAATTGCGCGGTCAGATGCGGCTAGGTGAGCGAATTGACGACGTAATATCGCGCGCCCGGACCTTCGCGCCGCAGCCGCTCCGCGGCAGCGGCCGCGCGGCCGGCGTTGGCGAAAATTCCGAACACCGCGCCGCCGCTCCCGCTCATCGACGCATCGTCCGCCCCCGCGGCGATCAGTGCCTCGCGCAGCCGCGCGATTTCCGGGTACTGCGCCATCGCCACCGCCGCCAGGTCGTTGCGCAGCATCCCGGGCATTATCCGGCCCGCGGCGACCGCGCGCAGATGCTCCTCGGGCGCCGGGCCGCTCCAATGCTCGGGCTTGAGCGCGCGAAACACCTGCGCGGTCGAGACCTCGACCGGCGGCACGGCGATCACCATGCACAGGGGCGCGGATTTCCATTTATCCGATACTGTTGCGACAGGCTCGATGCGCTCGCCCACGCCGCGGACGTGCGCGATTCGGGGATGCAGAAAGTACGGCACGTCCGCGCCGAGCGCGAGCGCAAGCCGCGCAAGCCGTTCCTCGTCGCCGGCGACCCTGCAGAGCGCGGCCATCATCCGCAGCACCGCGCCCGCATCGCTCGAGCCGCCGCCGAGACCCGCGCCGGCCGGAATCTCCTTGTGCAGATCGATCGCGACGTCGCGCGGCGCGCGTATCGCCGGGCCGAACTCGCGCAGGAAGCCATCGGCCGCGCGCCACGCCAGGTTTCGCTCGCCCGTGGGTATATCGTCGCGATTGCAGCCAAGCGCGATCGCGGTGCGGTCGGCGGCCCGCTCCTCGAGGCGCATCTCGATCCGCACGCGGTCCCATAGCGAGACCGGGATGAACACCGAATCGAGCTCGTGGTAGCCGTCGGCGCGCCGGCCGACGACGCGCAGGAACAGGTTGATCTTGGCCGGCGTCGATTCGACGAGCAGCTTAACCATGCGTACGCTTCCGTCGCGGCGTGCGCCTGTGCGATCCCGCGCGGCGCGGCCGAGTGGCCGGCGCGGGCGGGAATCCGCACGGCGCCCGGTCAGAGCGGCGGGCCGCTGCCGCCGAGCGTCGCCCGCAGCCGCATCCGGCGATGCACGTGGCGGCTGTCGCGCCGGATGAGCACGATAAATCCGGCGAGCGTCAACACCACGCCGGCCAGCACCAGCGCCTGCCCGGTCAGAAACGTGGCATGGTAGAAATCCATCCGCGCCGTGGCGTAAGAGACCTGGCGTTGCGCGTCGGTGAAAGGAGCGAGCACGGCGCCATCGACCCGCGGATCGAGGTCCTCGAAGCTGCGATAGGCCTCGTCGGCGGTGACGTCGGGAGTGGCGGCGACGATGCGGCTGTATTCCTGGGTGCGGGCGCGGCCGATTCCCCAGTTAAATGCGCCGAGCACGATCAGCGCGACGCCGGCGACGATCCGCCAGTCGGCGTAAATATCGGGGATTTTCATGACTATTCGGCCTGAACATATGCGCCTTGCCGGCGCAAAACAATCGCCGCCGCCCGCCCTAATCGACATCTTTGAACGACCCGGCGGCTGCGCCTGGCGACTGCCAATTGGACCGCGGGCGGGCGAGCGGATATCATCGATAGAGCCAGGGAGACAAGTTCAAACGCGGTGAACAGGGAACGCCTCAACTCATTGCTCGAGCGCTTCGCGGCGCACGACCGCCTCGCGCTCGCGCGGCTCATCACGCTGGTCGAGAATCGCGCGCCCGTGGTCAGCGCCGTGATGGAAGAGATCTATCCGCGCGCGGGCCGCGCCTACGTCATCGGCGTGACCGGCGCGCCCGGCGCCGGCAAGTCGACGCTGGTCAACCGGCTCATCGCCCGCTACCGGGCGCAGAACAAGCAGGTCGGCGTGCTGGCAATCGATCCCTCGAGCCCGTTCTCGGGCGGCGCCGTGCTGGGCGACCGCGTGCGCATGACCGACCATTACCGCGACCCGGGCGTCTATATCCGCAGCCTCTCGAGCCGCGGCAGTCACGGCGGGCTGAGCCGCGCCGCGCGCGAGGTGCTCAAGCTGCTCGACGCGTTCGGCTTCGAGGTCATCATCATCGAGACCGTCGGCGTCGGCCAGACCGAGCTTGCCATAATGGATCTTGCGGACACGACCGTGGTCGTCACCGTGCCCGAGGGCGGCGACGGCGTGCAGGTGATGAAGGCCGGGCTCAACGAAATCGCCGACCTGTTCGTGGTCAACAAGGCCGACCGCGAGGGCGCTGACCGGGTGAAGGCCGAACTCGAGCTGGGCGTCCATCTAAGCCGCCAGGAAGGGGCATGGCTTGCGCCGGTGGTGCTGACGCAGGCGGCGGCCGACCAGGGAATCGACGCGCTGGTCGCGGCGATCGCGCGCCATGCCGATTACCGCGCGGCGCATCGCAGCCCCGAGCGCGAGCGCGAGCGGCGCGCGCGCGAGTTTGTCGAGGTGCTGACGGCCGAGATGGAAGAGCGCGCCGAGCGCGCGGTCAAAAACGCCGGCGCCAACGGCGTGGTGAGCGAGGTCCGCGCCGGCAGCCTCAATCCCTACAGCGCCGCGCGCCGCCTGCTCGAGGATCGCAAGGCGCTGGGCGAACTGCTGGCCGACGGCGCGGCCGGCGCCGGCGCGGAGCGGCGCGGATGAGCGCCGCCGGCCCGGCTTTGGATATGCGATCAAGTTACGGATACGCGGCGATGAAGATGCGACGATGAAGACGCGCAGCAAACCGACCAAGGCCGCGGCCGCCGGCGGGCGTCTCTTCGCCATCGGCGATATCCACGGATGCCCCGACGAGTTGGGCGTGATGCTCAATGCGATCAAACCGGCGGCGGGCGACACGGTGGTATTCGTCGGCGATTACGTCGATCGCGGACCGTCCGCGCGCGACGTGATCGAGATGCTGCTCGAGCGCGAGCGCGAGGGCGGCGCGGAATTCGTGTTCCTCAAGGGCAACCACGAGGACATGATGAGCGCCTACCTCGGCCTGCCCGGCAATTACGGCGAGTCCTTCCTGTTCAACGGCGGCGCGAGCACGCTCGAGAGCTACGGCGTGGGCGAGCGCCAGTTGCCCGACGCGCGCGCCTACATCCCGGACCATCACTTCGAGTTCGTGCGCCGCCTGGCGACGAGCTATCTGCGCCCGCCCTACCTGTTCGTGCACGCGGGCGTGGTGCCGGCGCTCGAGATCGAGGAGCAGCGCGTCGAGGACATGCTCTGGATTCGCCAGGAGTTCATCTACAGCCCGCACAAGCTCGATGCGACCGTGGTCTTCGGGCATACGCCGATGCGCGCGGTGCTGGTCGACATGCCGTACAAGCTCGGCATCGACACGGGCCTGGTGTATGGCGGCAAGCTCACGTGCGTCGAGCTGACCGAGGGCGTGCTCTACCAGGTGAACCGGCGAAGCCGCCAGGCGAAGGTCGGCTCGATCGAATTGGCCTAGGCGGCGCGCGCGAGGCCACGAGCGGCGCGGTGACCGGCGCGCGATGCGCGTCGGGATTTCTTTTCTTTCCAGGAAAAAGGCCGGGCAGGTATCTGAGGGCGCGGGGACCGGTGGAGCCGCGCGCGATGCGCGCGGCTCTTTAATGCGCGCGCGGCTCCGGCTAATGTTGTGCGTTCGATGGCGGCGTAGCTCAGTTGGTCAGAGCATGCGGCTCATATCCGCAGTGTCGTAGGTTCGACTCCTACCGCCGCCACCAATTCAAATCTCTTGATATGCCGGGTTTTCAGCGATCACCAAAAAGTCAGGCGGCCAAACGCTGATGAAGATCGAGAGTAGCGTAGCGCGAAGTCGAAACTGTCCCGCGCATATCGGACACTGACGCGGCCACGTTTCGGAGGTCTTAATGCGTTTGCATTAAGACATGATGAGCGGGAGAATTGGAGCACCTTAGAAAAGCTAAATTTTATCTTGCTGATGATTGCTCGATTGTCTCAGCAGGCACCTCTTTTGGAAGCGATATTTAGTCGCGACGATTACGATAAAAAAAGACACAAATAAGCAGAAAAAGGGAAAAGAATATCTTAAATTGTCTAAAAACATCATATTCCAGCATTGACTTCGATGAATATTCGCTGTCAAATTGCATCAAAATTCAAATAGCGGAGCCATTTTCATGGCAGAGCAATTGAAACCCGGAATGGAAATATGGCTCGATTGCGACACTTCGCCGGGTCCTCTAAATGAGCGGCTTGTCAGAGTCAAAATCGGGCCAAACCGTTGGTTTGGTTTTGTTAAGAACTCAGAAATAAGCGAGAACGGAAGGCAGCTACGCGCCAAGGTGATTGACATCAATAGTCAGGTAGTCACAATCGGCATTCGTGGCCACTCGCCGACGAGCAACAACGCGATCAAGACCAAGAAAGAGAGTTTTCCCTATCGGCTCGGTGCTATCGCATAAGGATCTCGCCGACCGAATAGAGCGCGGAAGCATCGTTTTTACTCCTGCTGTTCCCTCGAAATCTATCAAACAAGTCTCAGTCGATCTAAGGATCGACCGTCTCTACACGACTTTTAAAGAAAAGCCGCACATAGGATCTATCCGTCTCACCGATTCACTCTTTACGGATGCGGATCTTTGGGAGAACGACACGAGAGATATTTACGTATTAAGGCAGGGCCATTTTGTTTTAGCGCAGACTTTCGAAGACGTATCATTGCCGAATGATTTGATGGGTCTCGTTGAAGGCAGAAGTAGTCTCGCTCGCCTCGGCATTGGTATTCATCTGACTGCTCCCAAAATCGATCCAGGTTTTAGAGGCAAGATCACTCTTGAAATGAGCAACAATGGCAACGTTGACGTTGAGTTGGTCGCAGGGGAAAGTCGCGTTTGTCAATTGATGTTTTTGCTCATAACTAAGCCGCTCACTGAAGAAGAGATTTACGGCGGGAGCCCTGATGACGTGTTCGCTAATCAGGCCACACCGGTCCCGGCTGGTAGGGTCGCTAACGTTGCTAAACGTACAGGGCGAGATCGCTAAGGCGCGCGATCTAGCACAAATCGCGAAAAAATCTTCCCTAAGATCTATGCGGTCGCATCCCGGCTTAGGCGAACTTTCTAAGCTCTCTCTGGGTGAGTCCGCGGCAAAGGCCGGGGCTTCCCCATCAGATGCCTTCGTTGCCCCGCAGGCGTTGGAGGCCCATCCCGCTTGAGGTCGTTGGTTCGCCGCTCTACTGTCGGACAGCGATCCATAATGTCAATGCGAGCAAAACGATTATCAATTAACGTTGGCTGCAGAGCACGTGGATACAAGTCGAGACCGAGCTACGGCATATAGCGCAGAAGGTGGTAAAGGAGCCCCTCTACCTGCTCGGTACTACCCAAGCGGCCATGTTCACTCGCAGATCAAAGTAATGATCGCTGAATTTTAAGAATTCGATCGATAGCCATATCTGTGAAGGGTTTTGAAAACCGTCTGTGGATGGAGTTGATAATGCAGCGCAGGAGCGATTACCGAGCGGCCTCAGCTCTGTTACTCTTTTAAGAGTCAGGCCGCAGCCTTTGTATGGTTCGGGTCTGATACACACAGCCGGGTGGAAGGTGGGTCGCAGCCTCTGTAGGGTTCGGACCCCGACCTTCCCCCGGCCGCCATTTTGTAGATTACACTTGTATCGAATCCAATTACAGAAGATTTGATACAAATATTGTCACAGCCGGTAAACAGCCAATAAATCAGTGCGTGCCGTCTAAATTTTGGCGCGGGCGCGCCGCCTGAATGCGCGCGGCAGTCGCGCTACCCGCAGTGTCGTCGGTTCGACTCCTACCGCCGCCACCAATAAATCGCCCGCGATTTTTCCCGACCGGCGACGCACCACGTCGCATTCGCGCACCGTTGCAAGGAAGGTTGCGCGGTTTATGCATCCGTGCAAACGCTTTTGAGGCGTCGTCCAGGCGGCACGCCTGGCCGCGCAAATCATCACGTCTGCCTCGATGAAGGAGGTCATTGAGTCATGAAGATCGTCGTCATCGGCGGCACCGGCCTCATCGGATCCAAGACCGTCGCCATTTTGCGCCAGCGCGGCCACGAAGTCGTCGCCGCTTCACCGCAAAGCGGCGTCAACACCATCACCGGCGAGGGACTAAAAGGCGCGCTCGCGGGCACCCAGGTCGTCATCGACCTCGCCAATTCGCCCTCGTTCGAGGACAAGGCGGTGCTGGAATTTTTCGAGACTTCAGGCCGCAATCTTTTTCCGGCGGAGAAAGCGGCGGGCGTGCGGCATCATGTCGCGCTCTCGATCGTAGGAATCGACCGCACCGACAACGGCTATTTCCGCGCCAAGGTCGCACAGGAGAAGCTGATTCGCGACTCGGGCATCCCTTACACCATCATCCGCTCGGCCCAGTTCATGGAATTCCTCGGCGGTATCGCCGATTCGGCCGCGGATGGAAAAACGGTGAAGCTTCCTCCGGTCATGTTCCAGCCCATCGCGGCCGACGACGTCGCCGTCAACGTGGCTGAGGCCGCGCTCGCATCGCCGCGCAACGGTATCGTCGAGATCGCGGGCCCGGAGCGCGCGCCGTTCAACGAAATCGTCGCGCTGTACCTGAAGGCGACCGGCGATCCGCGCCAGGTCGTGAGCGACCCCAACGCCCGCTACTGGGGCGGGCGGGTCGAGGAGCTTTCGCTGGTACCGATGGGCGAAGCGCGCCTGGGCCGTATCGGTCTCGACGAATGGCTCCGCCGCCAACCGCGACGAGCCTGACCGACGAACCTGACTATCGCGTCCGGCCAGCCAAATGCGTGTCCGGCCATCCAAATGAAGGAGCTTGCATGAAACGCATACTGTCCCTGATGCTGCTTGCCATCCTGCCGTTCGGCAGCGCAATCGCGGCGGCGCCGGCGTCGAAGAACGCGAAGGTGACGCTCGTCTATCAGCACGAGCTGCCGAACTGTCCCGGCAAGAGTATCAAGGGCGTGCTGGTCGAGTACGGCCCGGGCGGCTACTCGCCCGCTCACACGCATGCCAAGTCCGCCTTCATTTACGCGACCGTGCTCGAGGGCGCGATCCGCAGCAAGGTAAATGACGGTCCGGTGAAGACTTATACGGCCGGGGAGAGCTTCTCCGAGATGCCGGGCGATCGCCACGGCGTCAGCGCCAACGCGAGCGAGACGAAGCCGGCCAGGCTCCTCGCCGTGTTCGTGGTGGACACGAACGAGAAGGAACTGACGATCCCTATGGATAACTGACCTACGCTCAAGCCTCGGCGCGCAGCGAGCCCTGCCGGAATGCGCGCAGCAGTTGCGGCACGTGTCCGGTGATCGCCGGACCATGCATCACCGCGATGGTCCTGATTTGCAGCGGCTCGAGCTTGTCGAGCGCCTGGTCCAGCCGCAGGCGATCGTCGGGCTGATAGCCGACTTCGCGCGTGGACGCGAGGCACTCGTCGATCAGGTCGCGATCGGTCGCGATCTCCACGCCGGGCATCGAGAACAGATCGTTGGAGAACAACGTGCCGGTCGTTTCCTCGTACACCATCAGGCTGTCCCATTGATTCACCTGCGGCGTCATCAGGAAGCGCAGGCGATGGCCGCCGAGGTCGCGCACCTCGCCGTCGGCCACCACCGTCGGCAGCCTGAACGCGAAGTCGCGCAGCGAAAGCACCGCGCACAGTTCCGAGCACAGCGTGTCGGCTCGCGGCGCCGCCGCAAGCCATTCGTTGATCGCGCCGCTCGAATCGCCCTCGTGATGCGGCACGATGACGTAGCGCAGGCGCGCGGGATCGACGATCTCGGCGATTTTGTCGCGGACCATCGGAAATGTCCGGCGGAACAGCGTGTTGATGATCGCCGGCTGCTCGCCCGCGACCAGGAACATGTTGTACGACGAGTCCGGAAACGACATGTCGGCGATCAGAGGCTCGTTCCAGATGCTGATGCGATAGACGCCCCGGGCAAGCTCGGTCGCATCGATCATTGGCCTTTCCCCGCAGATGAGCTGACGGCGTGTGCGCCGCCGCATCGCGATGCTAGCACAGCGGCATGCGCAGTATTGGTGAAAATCGCGCTTCCGGCTAACGTCGCGCCCTGATGCTGCTTCGTCTGGCCAGGCCCGCGGCCGCGCTCGGGCTCGCCGCGGCGCTGGTCGCAGCGGTGCTGCTGGCGCTCGGCGCCTCGCCGCTCGCAGCGCTCGGCGCGCTCGGCGAGGGCGCGTTCGGCAACTGGCTCGCCGCGACCGACACGCTGGTCAAGACCACGCCGCTCGTGTTCACCGGGCTCGCGGTCGCGATCGCGTTTCGCGGGGCGCTCTGGAATATCGGCGCCGAGGGCCAGTTGGTGATGGGCGCGCTCGCGGCCGGCGCGTGCGGGCTCGCGCTCGAGGGATGGCCGCGGCCGATTGGCGTCGCCCTGGTGCTCGCGGCCGGCGCTGCGGGCGGCGCGCTGTGGGGCGGCGTGTGCGGATGGCTTCGCGAGCGGCGGGCGGTCAGCGAAGTCATCAGCACGATCATGCTCAACTTCGTCGCCGCCGAAATCCTGAGCTACGCCGTCCACGGCCCGCTGATGGAACCCGGGCTCGGCTATCCCGAGAGCGCGCCGATCGCGCGCGCGGCCGAGCTATGGACCTTCGCGCTGCCAAGCCGCCTCAATGCCGGAATGCTGCTGGCGGTGCTGCTCGCGGTCGCCGCGTGGCTCTGGATGTTTCACAGCCGGCGGGGTTTCGAGCTGCGCGCGATGGGCCTCAATCGGCGCGCGGCGGCATTCTTTCGGATTCCGGTCGCGAGGCTCGGGATCGCGGCGATGGCGCTCAGCGGGGCGCTCGCCGGCGTGGGCGGCGCGGTCCAGGTCTCCGCGATAACGCATCGTCTGTACGAGAGCTTCTCGCCCGGATGGGGCTACGAGGCGATCGCGGTCGCGCTGGTCGCCCGGCTAAATCCGCTCGCCGTGCTGCCGGCGGCGCTGCTCTTCGGCGCGCTCGACAATGGCGCGCAAGCGATGCAGCGCGCGCACGGCGTGTCGCCCGAGCTGGTGCAGGTGATCCAGGCCGTGGTCATCCTCGTGCTGCTGGTTTTCGACACGCCGGCCTGGGCGGGACTGCGTATCGCGAAGGGCGATCTCGCGAGTTCGCCCGCGCTGGCCGTGGGAGCTGAAACGGTTGCGGGAGGAGGCGGCGGCGATGCTTGAGCTGTTCCTCGCCTCGACGATCGCGATGGCGACGCCGATCCTGCTCGCCGCGCTCGGCGAGTTGCTGGTCGAGTTGAGCGGCGTGATCAATATCGGGATCGAGGGCGCGATGCTGGCGGGCGCGTTCGCCGGCCTGGCGGCGGCTGACGTCAGCGGCAGCCTCGCGCTTGGCCTGCTCGCCGCGGTTGCGGCGGCGGTCGCGCTCAACGCGCTGCTCGCCTTGATGGTGGTCAACCTCGGCGTCAACCAGGTGGTAGCGGGCACGGCGCTGGATATCCTCGCGCTCGGCCTGACCGGCGTCTTTTACCGGCGGATGTTCGGGCTGACCGGCAGCGCCGTCGTGGTGCGGCAGATGGGCGCGATTGCACTCGGACCGCTGGCGCATCTCCCGCTGGTCGGCCGCGCGCTGTTCACGCAGAACGCGCTCGTGTACCTGGCGTTCGCGATGGTGCCCTTGATGTCGCGCGGGATCGCGCGCACGCGCTACGGACTCAGACTCCGCGCTGCGGGCGAGCGGCCCGAGGCGGCCGACGCGCTGGGGCTCGGTGTTTATCGCCTGCGCTGGGAGGCGCTGCTCGCCGCGGGCGTGCTGACCGGCCTTGGCGGCGCATTCCTTACGCTCGGCTACGCCGGCACGTTCGTCGAGGGGATGTCCGCCGGGCGCGGCTTCGTCGCGCTGGCGGTGGTCATCCTGGGACGCTGGAAGGCGTGGGGATGCGCGGCGGCAGCGCTGCTGTTCGGCGCGGCGATGGCGCTGCAGTTCGGCTTGCAGGCGCTGGGCACGGCGATTCCCTACCAGGCGTTCCTCGCGTTGCCGTATGCGCTCACGCTCGTGGTGCTGGCGCTGGTCGGCGGCCAGACCGACGCGCCGAGCGCGCTCGGCGCGCCGTACCTCCGCGACTGAGCGGGAAGTGTCGCCGTGTCGAGGATTTCAGTGCGGCTCGGGACCGCCGGGGCGGCTGCGCGTCGCGTGAGGCGCGATCCCGAGCGCTTCCATCTCGCGATTGAAGCGCGGCCGCTTGTACATCGTGCCGACGAGGAAGCCGCCGATGTAGATAATGCCGGTCGCATGCGGCAGCAGCATCGTCGGCAAAAACAGGAATCCGACCGCGCCCGCGATCGCCCAGCCGATGGTCCCCGCCTCCATGCCGATCGAGAGCGCGGTGCGGTTGGGCGCCGTCTCCATTCGCGCGAGCATCCGCGCCCGCCACTTGAGCACGCGCGCGAACGGGATGAACATCGCGACGCCGCCTGCGATGCCGAGCATCACCGCCAGCCATGACCACGGGTCGGTCCAGCCGATCACGATTCAGGCTCCATATCTCGCATGGATGATCTGCCGTTTCTTGAGGATTAGACTAATCGGCGCAACGCCGCTATAGACTGCGGCGAGCAATAAGGTTTCAGGCATGAAGGATTTGTCGCTCAACGCCTCCGCCTTTCCGGTCGCCGATTGCCCGGCGTGCGGCCGCGTCGTCCTGCTCCACGTGGCCCTCGACGACGCCGGCCGCGAGCGCCGCTGCTGCGTGCATTGCGATGCGCCGGTCGACGCGGAGATCCGATGGATCGGCGCAGGCGAACTCGAGCGCGAGGGCTACTACTTCGGCCCGCCGCCGGGGAAAGGCGGCGCGAGTGGCGGATGCGGCAGCGGCGGATGCGGCACGTGCGGGACACGCGCCCACTGAGTCTCCCGCGGCACGCTCAGTTCCCGGCCTTCGAAGACAAGCTCGTTCGCGAATTTTCCGCCTCGCCTCGACGATCGCGCCGGGTCGCCGCACCGATGCCGCTGTGGTAGGAATCGTCTCACAATCCCGGCAGGCGCGGAGAATCCCATATGCGCATGCGAGACATCATTGTCGGCACGGTGGTGACGCTGATACTGGTGGCCGTAGTTGCCTGGGTCGCGGTGTCCGTCTACCAGCACGAAAATACCGGACGGGCGACTGATTCCGTCTCATACGCCGCGGCGAGCTGAGCCCGTCTCAGGGCTGACTCTCGATCCGGCCGGTGGCGCCGAACGCAGGGCTCGCTTGAGTCCTGCACGAGCGGGTGAGGCTTGTCTTGCGCCCGCCACGGTTGCGATAAATCCACATAGTTTCTCGAGCGATTCACTTGGCTATCGTTGGCCTATTTAAGACTAAAATGCACTTCAAATCATATCTGGACACGTCATAATAGCTGTAATATCTTAAGAATTGGCCAAAGAAGTCTGGGCCAAAGAGGAAGTACAATGAGCTCGATAGCTGAAATTCCGGCCCAGGACTCCGAGCTCGAGGTGCGCGGCACAAACGAACTTGACCTGATCGATTACGTGCTCATCTTCCTCGCGCTCGGAGTTCTGCTGTTCGGTGCAACCGCGATTTTTGGCAGCCACGTCAGCGCCAAAACCCGCACCCCGGTTCCGGCCGCGTCTAATCCGTAGGTTCGCTAAGGCGACCGATCCGGCGCAGCGCTTCGTACAGCACAATCGAAACCGCGTTGGCGAGATTGAGGCTGCGAACGCCGGGCTCGAAGATCGGAATCCGATAGGCGGCGTCGATCCGTGGGGCAAGGAACGCCTCGCCCAGCCCTTTGGTCTCGCTGCCGAACACCAGGAAGTCGCCGACGGCGTAATCGGCCTCGAGATAGGTGCGGCGCGCGCGCGCCGAGAAATACTTGACGCGCGGGCACGCGGCATTGTCGAACGATACGTCCGGGCGCGCTTCGACGGCCGCTAACTCATCCCATCCCGCATGCGTGCGCAGGTCGACCAACGGCCAGTAGTCGAGACCGGCGCGCTTTAGATAGCGGTCCTCGAGCGAGAAGCCGAGCGGAGCAACCAGGTGCAGCCGCGCGCGCGTGGCCGCCGCCAGGCGCGCGATCGAGCCCGTGTTCTGCGGTATCTCGGGCCGCACCAGCACGATATGGAAACTCGGCGCGTTCAACGATGCCGCGGTCGCCGCCCTCAGCCGCCGCCTGGGGCCGGGCGCAGGGGATAGCGCCGGCCGCGCATCACGATCGCGAAGCCGCCGCGGTCGTCGGCCTCGAAGCCTGAACTAAGGTGGTAGTAAGCGTTGCGCAAAAAGCGCGCGCGTTCGGCGCCGCCCTTTACCCGGCAATACAGAACGTTGTCGGCGCCGACCTCGAGCGTTGCGGGGTCGAGCTCTTCGCGCTCCTCGTCGTTAAGCACCAGCGTGAAGCCGCGCTCGGCATCGCCCGCGACCGACTTGACGACGTAGGGCGTGTCCTCGACCGTGATCGCCGCGCGCTCCTCGGCCACCTGCAGATAGTAGCTGCCGTCGGGATTGCGCCGGATGCTGCGGCTGAAGAGCAGCGCGATGCGCGGGTTGTCGATGCGCTCGTCGTCGCTGTACCAGTTGCCGTCGCGGCGAAAGGAGATTTTGCCCGACTCGACCGCGTAAAAGCCCGCCCGCGCCATAGCTCAGCGACTTCGGCTGTCGAGAATGATGGTCACCGGACCGTCGTTGACCAGTTCCAGTTCCATGTGCGCGCCGAACTCGCCAGTTTCAACCTTAACACCGCGCGCGCGTGCGAGCGAAAGGAAATGCTCGTACAGCGGGCGCGCGATTTCGGGCGGCGCGGCGTGGATGAACGGACAGTATCGGCTTCTCTACGGGCCATGATGGAGGCGAGGCATTCGCAAACTGACCGACAAAGTGTTGCGACTCAGCGCAGGAACCGATATTTTGGAATCAGCTGGCACCGCCGGCGCGGTATAACGCGAACGGGCCCAATGAGTGCCCCTTCTGCTCGCAGGAGGTTAGATCTCGGCGGGCCTAGCGTCTTGTAAAGGGCGTTGAATTGAATCGACGCCCTTTATTTTTCCTGGTCAGGGCTCCCGTGTATTTCTCAGGATGACGCACCTCCACTAAATAGATTCCGAATACCCTCCCGATGAGCTCGTGTTTTGTCCTTTTGGAGAGCTTGTTCGGGTACGGTGGACGGTAGTTGGTGGTGTAGTGTTTCGGATCGAGCGTATCGATAAGCGCGTGCATTATGACCCCGTACTGCAACACTCGCTGGCGAGTTCGGCGGTATCTCGTTTCGAAGAGAACCTCTTGTAGTGGCCGCATCCATGCTCGAAGCCGCTCGCTTGTCTCGTACTGCTCCACGAAGCTTTTGAATGAAAGAATGCCAAAATCGGATCCGTTCATCAGTATGACAGAGTCTCCGATCGCTCGCTGCCACGCCCTGTCCACCAAACGTACTCGCTTTGACTCGAGGCACCGCAAAAAGTTCTGCAACATTTTCCCCTGGCGGTTTCGGGATAACTCGACGTGGAAGGCTTCCCGTCGCAACAGCTCAAGTCGTCCCCAGAATTGCGCCATCAGGTAGAGGGTGCTGCAGAGATTCACGAGCTCAGCCGAATCAAGCTCCGTTCCCGGCATACGGCAGAACTCGACGAAGTCCTCTTCGGCGAGAGCACGCAGCTTTGCTTGCAATTCGTCAGCGGCCTTGAGTAGCGGGTCTAGCTGCCTTTGAATCACTGCGCGTGCGGCAACGGCGATTTCGCGTCGCTTTTGAAATTCTATTACTAATGGGAGGAGAAGCTTGGACAGTAGAGGGCTGGCCAAAAGACCACCCACAAAGGTTGCGGTCAATTTCCACGGAAAGTGCCACACTGCAGTATCCTAACGACTTCCATTGCGCGTGGGACTAAGGGGGTGATTGCGAGCGGGGATAATTGCGACCAGATCTTGATGGCCGGCTCGGACCCTGATGGTGCGCGGCTCCATGCGTGGCATCCCACAAGACCTTCTCCTTCATAGCGGCTATGGAGCTCTCTCGATGTCAAATCTGCTGGCGTGTCGTTTCAATCTCGTAGCCGCGTCCGAATGCGGTTTCGCCCGAGGCTAGCTGGCTAGCCCAGTCGCCGCACCTGCCGCCCTCGTGGGTGCCCAGTGCACGATCAGAGAACCACAGTCGGCGCGCAAAGTGAGCTGTCTTCTTCTTGACCATTTTTAGTCACAGCAGTGCTCCTGATTCAGACGTCGCTTCGGCCACTGCGCTCCTATTGATAAGTTTCCCCTTATAAGTCCTTCTCAAAGCGTGCTCAATAGTAAGCACGCCGCGACAATAGACTTGCCCGCATTCCTCTTCTGATAGTTTCTTCCGAGCCCAGAGCAGAATGGGGGACTAGCAGCAGCTTTTGGCGGTAGCCGCTTTTTGCGCGAGGCGAAACCTGGGGTGTGGTAACGAGCTTCAGCGGATTCGGCTGTCGAGAATGATGGTCACCGGACCGTCGTTGACCAGTTCCAGTTCCATGTGCGCGCCGAACTCGCCAGTTTCAACCTTAACACCGCGCGCGCGTGCGAGCGAAAGGAAATGCTCGTACAGCGGGCGCGCGATTTCGGGCGGCGCGGCGTGGATGAACGACGGGCGGCGTCCGGCGCTCGTGTCCGCAAGCAAGGTGAATTGCGAGATGACGAGCAATTCGCCGCCGACCGCGCCCAGCGCCAGGTTCATCTTGCCCGCCTGGTCGGCGAACACGCGCAGGCCGACGATGCGGTCGGCAATGAACTCGGCGTCGGCGCGCGTATCCTCGCGCGCGACGCCGAGCAGAACCGCGAAGCCGCGCCCGATGCGTCCCACGGACTTGCCGGCGACAATCACCTCCGCGCGGCTCACGCGTTGAATAACCGCCCGCATCGCGCGTCATATACCGCGTGGCCGGCGGAGCGCGCAAAGGCGCGCCCGCGAAGGTGCGTTCGGACGTCGCGCGATGCCGCGCGCCGTCACCTTTCATTTTCCGCGCGCTCCTGCCAGTTTTTGCGGCGAGCATCCGCCAAATTTCGCCAGGGGAGGTCGTACCCATGCGCTTCGACAATCAGGTCGTGCTGGTGAGCGGAGCCGGGCGCGGAATCGGCCGCGAGATTGCGCTCGGCTTCGCGCGCGAGGGCGCCGACATCGGCTTTGCCGATATCAACGAGGAAACCGCGCGCGCGACAATCGAAGAGATCAAGAAGCTCGGGCGGCGCGTGTTCTTCGACCGCGCCGACGTGAGCGATTACGCCCAGGTGCAGCAGTTCGTCGCCGGCGCGGCGCGCGAGTTCGGTCGCATCGACGTGATGGTCAACAACGCGGGTATCGCCAAGCCGCAACCGTTCCTCGAGATCACGCCCGAGAACTGGGAGAACCATCTGCGCATCCATCTCTTCGGCGCGTTCTACTGTTCGCAGGCGGCGGCGCGCGAGATGGCAAAGCGCAAGTACGGCCGCATCGTTTCGATCGCCTCGGTCGCCGGCCTGATGGGCCCGATCGATCTCGCGCCTTACGGCGTGGCCAAATCGGGGATTATCGGACTGACGCGCGCGATGGCGCTCGAGCTGGCCGACTACGGAATCACCGCCAACGCGATCGCGCCGGGGCCGATCGACACCGAGATGGTGCGCGCGGCGTGGAGCAAGGAGGCGCTCGAGGAACGCGCCAACCATCTGCCCATCCGGCGCCTCGGCAAAACCGCCGAGATCGCGCACGCCGCGATGTTCCTCGCCGCGCCCGACTCGGGCTACATCTCGGGCGCGACGCTGGTGGTGGACGGCGGCTCGGTCGCGGCGGGCGCCTACATGGTCGAAAAATACCGCCGGCGAAAAAGCGGGCAGGGCTAAGCCGCGCGCCGCCGCGCGCGCGGCGCGTTGCTGGTTACCCGGCTTCGCTCCGTACTATAATCGGCAAGCGATGATCCCGATTCTGCTGCGCCTGGGACCCGTACACCTGTTCGGCCATCCCCTGACCCTCACGATCTACAGCTACGGTTTGATGATGGCGCTCGGCTTCATCGCGGCCGACCTGGTGATTGCCGCCGATTGCCGCCGGCGCGGGATCGATCCCGACTACGCCACCGCCGTGGTGCTGTGGTCGGCGGTCGGCGGACTTGTCGGGGCGCGGCTTTACGATGTGTTCGACAACTGGCGGCTTTACATGGCCGATCCGATCGCGATCGTGTTTTCGGGTTCGGGCTTCGTATGGTTCGGCGGGTTTCTTGGCGGGATCGTGGCGGCATACTTCGTGGCGCGCCACTATCGCGTCTCGTTCGGCGTCACCGCCGACATGTGCGGTCCCGCCCTGGCCATCGGCCAGGCGCTCGGCCGCATCGGATGCCACCTTTCCGGCGACGGCGACTGGGGTCTGCCTTCGACTTTGCCATGGGCGGTCGCGTATCCGAAGGCGATCGTGGGCTGGGGGCCGCAGACGGTGCTCAAGCTCGGCCCGCATCATACGCTGGTGTCGGGGTATTTTGCGGGCGTGCGCGTCCATCCCACGCCGATTTACGAGGCCATCCTGTACACCGGCGTGTTTGTCGTGCTGTGGTCGATGCGCCGGCGCGGTGGAGTGCCCGGGCGAATCTTTTATCTGTACCTGGTGCTGCTCGGCGCATGTCGCTTCATGGTCGAATTTTTGCGGATTAACCCGCGCGTCCTGTGGGGCTTGAGCGAGGCCCAGCTCATCGCGATCGCGATGATGGTGATTGGCGTGGTCGCGCTCGGCCTGACCGGCGGCCTGTTCACGGGATGGATCGGCCAGGAAGCTGACGAGCGGAGCCCGCAAAGCGTCAGGGCGGCGGCGGGCGGTTAGAGGAGAAGCGATGGTTCCGAGGGCAAGGCTACTCTCGATGATAGCCGGCGCGGCGCTCCTGCTGAGCATCGTCCTTATCGTCGCCTCGCAGCTCAGGCGAGTGCCGCGGCGAACGCTGACGACGGGTGAAGAGACCGCCGCGATTCCTTCTCCCGGCCAGCATGGACCGATCGCGGCGGGCGAGAAGGCGGCGCCGTTCAAACTCACCGACCTGCAGGGCGATTCGGTCTCGATGGCCAGTCTGCGCGGCAAGGTGGTATTTTTGAACATCTGGGCGACCTGGTGTGCGCCGTGCCGCGAAGAGATGCCGTCGATGGAGAAGCTCTACGAGCAACTGCGCGGCAACAAGGGCTTCGTGATGCTGGCGGTGAGCCAGGACTCGGGCAGCCGCGACGAGGTGGCCGCGTACGTCAAGAAACACGGCTACAAGTTCGACGTCCTGCTCGACCCGCAAAACGCCGTCGCCGAGGCCTACAAGGTGAGCGGCGTGCCGGAAACCTTCATCATCGACCGCCAGGGCCGTATCGTGGCCCATCACTCGGGCGCCTTCGACTGGTCGCAGAAGGCGATCGCCGACGCACTGGAGGAGCTGTTGCAGGACAATAAGGGCTGAAAGGCGGGCCGCGGCCGGCCGCCCCACGGAGAAAAAATTGCCTCCGCCGGCCGCCGCCGGAGATATCTGTGGACAAGGCTGTGGCGTCCGGGACGCGCAAAGAATATGCTTGACAATTACCCGTGCTCGCGACGTTAGCGGGCCAGCGAGTATGTGATGAAACGAAATCGTTCCCCCTTTTTGGTCGCCGGCGTATGCGCAGTGGCGGTCCTGGTCCTGCTGGCGGAGATCGCGGTGCGCCGCGCCGATGCGCTGCCCGACGACACCTACAAAGAGCTGGCCACGTTTGCCAACGTGCTGGCCATCGTGCAGAAAAATTACGTCGAGCCGGTCACCACCAAGCAGCTGATTAACGGCGCCATCACCGGGATGCTCGCGTCGCTCGATCCGCACAGCGCCTATCTTACGCCCGACCTCTATCGCGACCTCGAAGTCGAGACCCGCGGCAGTTTCGGCGGCCTGGGCCTCGAGGTCACGGTCAAGGACGACCTGCTGACCGTGGTTTCGCCGATCGAGGACACCCCGGCCTACAAGGCGGGCATCAAGGCCGGCGACCAGATCGTCAAGATCAACGACGACTTCACCAAGGGCATGACGCTGACCGACGCGGTCAAGCGGATGCGCGGTCCGCAGGGCAGCAAAATTCGCCTCACCATCCATCGCAAAGGCGTGCCCGAGCTGTTCACGGTCAGCGTCACGCGCGAAGTGATCAAGATAAAGTCGGTGAAAACCAAGGAGCTGCGCCACGGCTACGACTACGTGCGCGTGAGCAGCTTCGAGGAAGGCACCGGCGACGATCTGCAGAAGGCGCTGGACAAATTCCGCGCGGAGCACAACGGCCAGATCAAGGGCCTGGTGCTCGACCTGCGCGACAACCCGGGCGGCCTGCTGAACCAGGCGGTGCAGGTCAGCGACGAGTTTCTCGACGGCGGGCTGATCGTCTACACCCAGGGCCGCCAGGAGAACCAGCAGCAGAAATACTTCTCGCATCGCAAGAAGGACTTCGTCGACTACCCGATGGTGGTGCTGGTCAACGGCGGCAGCGCGAGCGCAAGCGAAATCGTCGCCGGCGCGCTGCAGGACCAGCGGCGCGCGATCACCGTCGGCACCCAGACCTTCGGCAAGGGCTCGGTGCAGACCATCCTGCCGCTCGATGACCATTCCGCCCTGCGTTTGACCACGGCGCGCTACTACACGCCCAACGGCCGTTCGATCCAGGCGGTCGGGATCACGCCCGACGTGACCAGCGCGCCGCCGCGCACCACGCTCGCCTCGCTCGAGGAAGAGGGCGCGACCATCGACGAGGATTCCGAGATCCGCGAGAGCGACCTGCTCCATCACTTCAAGAACAACGGCGCGCCCGGCGCGCCGCTCAAGAACGGCACCGCGCCCGCGGCCGCCCCCGCAAAGCATCCCAAGGTGGCAGCTGCCGGCTCCGCCAAGGCGCAGACCGACGTGCAGCTCGACCGCGCGATCCAGGTACTGGACAACTGGCGCAGCTACAAGATGCAGCTTGCGCGCAACGACATGGTGCCGCCGCCGTCGCCGCCGGGCGGTGGCGCGGCCCCCGCACAGTCCGGCGACGGAGGTGCGCAGGCGCCGGCCCCGTAGCCCGGACCGGTTGAGCCGGTCATGAAATGACGGGCGGTTCTCGCCGAGCAAGCGAGAACCGCTCTCATTTTTTCGCGACAGGCGGCGGCAAGCCAATCGATGCGTGATCGACGAGATACCGCCACTTGCCCCTGGATTTGTGAAGTACTTCGGTGGTCCGCACGCGCGCGGTCATCAACTTGCCGTCGGGGCCCGGCGCAGTTGCGTCCCACATTCCGATGTTGACTATGTAGTCTCTTCCGATCGCGTACGAATCTGAGCTGACCTGTCTCAACGTTGATTTCGCCGCACTCGCGCATTCCTGCTTGATCACCTTCGCGATTGCGGGTGTACCGTTTGCGACCTCGCCCTCGCCGGGCCAAATGAGGGCGGCATTATCCTCATACAGATCCAGCACGGCCGCCACGTTGCACGCGTTAAAGGCTTTTCCGAAAGCGTCCGAGTGAGCCTTGACCGTTGCAGCGGGATCGGCGCCGGCCGGCCCTGGGCATATCAGGATGGTTGTCAGGCAAATCAGGAAATACCTGCCCATGGCAATTCTCCGGTACATGCGTGGTATTCCGCGCATGCGATGACCAGGCCGCGGTTGACGGGCCGCGCTTGCGCGTCCGGCGTCATATCCGCGCCCCACTTCGTGCAGCCATCCGCCAAGCGAACCGGCAGCGGCCATCAGCGTGAGACCGATTAGAATCATGACGATCGGGCCTTGCGGGTCCGGTTGCGTGGCCCTGGCAGGCAAGCTGCGGGCTTCGTAAAACATCGCCGGGATGAATTCCACAGGCGGCCCGGGGTGATCGATAAGATCGCGATGACTTCGGTTGATATGTCCGGAAGTCCGAGTCGGTCGGTGGTGACGGCGCCCTGCTCGAAGACGCGCATCGTTCGCAGATACGCACATGGAAGAGTGATATAGAAGCAGTTCGAATTGAATCGTGGTCGAAGTGACGTCGGCGCTCCGATACATCCGTATCATGTTATCGCGCTGCTCTTCGCAATCTGCGGCAGTGGCTGTTGAATCGATCTCACTCCATCTCGCGAGCGGCGCCTGAAGCTGTAGTTCGCCCGGCGGATCGCCGGGGACGAATGGCGGCACGATCAAATACCAGATCGTTCTCGGCTGAGTTTTGCGGGATCCGCGTGCCGCGAATGCGTTCGGACAGGCGATAAATGCGATGCCGGACAGGGCAAGCAATGAGGCGGTTAGACACCTTCCACACGAATGTATACTCATCGTCGTGCTCCCGGCTGTTGAACTCGATGCTCAGGCGGCTGCGCTCAGCGGCTATTTGGAAACTGCTCCGCTTTCACTGAACTGTCCGGCTCCGAACAGCCCATTCGCTCCAGGGGGAGTGCCGGGTGCGGCAAGTGTTTGGCTCGTGAACGAGACGTTGAAGGAGCCCGATGCGCCGGCCAGTTTGCGCGTTCCGCCGGTCACTGTGTAATCTGCGCTGCCGCCCGCGGAGCCGGTGGTATTGCTGATGCACTGGCTGCCTTTGCCTGCGCCGGCGAACAGGTATAACTGCCCGCGATGATAATTACTGGCGCAGTCTGACTGCACTTGATCGAACCTGGTTCCGGTCGTGGAATCAGGCGCCGTGCAGACAGTTGCAGTCGGCGAGAGTTCAGCGACGCATTGGAACGTGAACGATCCGCCGAGGTTGTCCTGACCGGAACCGGTCAGGAGGATCGCGGCTGCTGAACCATCGTAGGTGAACGCGGCCGAGACCAGCGTGTACGAGCCCGATCCTTTGAGCGGACTACCCGCTATCGCGGAAGCAGTGGGCGCCAGGCCTGACAATTCCAGCAGCGCCAAGATGCCGACCAGCCCTTTCCGAACGCCGTAAAAGTCCGATCTCATCGCGTCACCTCCTGTGTTTGTTTGGAGCAGATAGTCCATACGAAGCCTTCGAATTCGACCTTGCGCGCCATCAGATGGAGGAGTAGCGAAAAGTGGGAGCGGAAGTCGCAAGAGAGTTCCAAGATTCGCGCAAGATTTCTCTTCGATGCCGGAAGGAACAATGTTCTTCGGCGCGTTTCAGCTGGATCGGAGAAACGCACGCCTGCGCAAAGACGGGCGCGACATCTTTCTTACACCGAAGGCCTTCGATGTACTCCGTTATCTGGCTGAGCACGTCGGTCAACTGGTGACCAAAGACGATCTGTGGCGAGCGGTATGGCCGGATGTCTCGGTGACGGACGCGGCGCTTACCGTATGCATGAGCGAAATCCGCAAGGCTCTGGGAGATCAGGCGAAAACTCCGCGCTACATCCAGACGGTGCATCGGCGAGGATATCGATTTGTCGCATCAGTTACGGAACAGGCTTCTGCGCGAACAAGCGCCCGAGTTTCCCACCGACGATCGTCCAGCGACAGCTTTGTGGGACGCCAGTCAGAGCTGGCACAGCTACGCCAATGGCTGGATAAGGCGCTCGGCGGCGAACGTCAAATCGTGTTTGTCACCGGCGAGACCGGAATTGGCAAGACCGCGCTTGTCGAAACCTTTCTGACTGAAATCGCAGAGGACCAGGCCTTCAGAGTCGCACGCGGTCAGTGCATCGAGCACTACGGGCCGGGCGAGGCGTATCTCCCCGTGCTCGAGGCCTTGGGGCGCTTATGCCGCGATCCGGAAGGTGCGCGGCTGCTCGAATTGCTAAGCCGCTATGCACCGAGTTGGTTGGCGCAGATGCCGGCGTTTGTCAGCCCTGCCGATCAGGACGCGCTGCTGAAACGGGTCACGGGCGCGACTCGCGATCGGATGCTGCGCGAATTGACCGAGGCAATCGAGGCCATAACCGGAGAAGCGGCTCTGGTGCTGCTACTGGAAGACCTGCACTGGAGTGACTACTCGACGCTGGATTGGCTGGCCTGCCTGGCCCGTCGTACCGAGCCGGCGCGGTTGCTGGTGTTGGCAACGTACCGCCCGGTCGAATTGTCAATGCAGGATCACCCGCTGAACAGCGTAAAGCAGGAATTACAGATACACGGGAGATGTAATGAATTGGCGCTCGCCTTGTTGAGCGAACCGGCAGTAGTCCAGTATCTCAAAGGCCGGCTTGCATCCCTTGCTCGGGAATCTATGCGCGAGCTTGCGCATTGGATTCACGATCGCACGGAAGGCAATCCGCTCTTCATGATCAACCTGCTCGATTACCTGATTACAAAGAGAGCGCTGGAGCAGTCCGACGGGCGCTGGAGACTAAAGACGGCGCTATCATTGGCCGAGAAAGGCATTCCTGAGGGGTCCAGGCAGATGATCATGCGGCAGATCGACGAGCTTGATGCCATGGACCAGCGCATACTGGAGGCAGCCAGTGTTGTGGGCGTGGAGTTCGCCGCCGCTGCCGTCGCGGCGGGCCTGGAAATCGCGCCTGGAGAGGCGGAAGAGCGGTGCCAGTTGTTGGCGCGGCGCGGACAATTCCTGCGCGCGGCCGGGGCGACCCAGTGGCCGGACGGTACAACAGCAGCTACTTATCGATTCATTCACGCGCTCTATCAGGAAGTTCTGTACGATCGAATACCGCCCGGCAAATGCGTCGATCTGCATCGCCGCATCGCTGAACGCGAAGAGCGAGCTTACGGCAATCGCGCCGGCGAAATCGCCGTCGAGCTCGCCACTCATTTCGAGCAAGGCCGGTATTATTCGGCCGCGGTAACGTATCGCAAGCTGGCCGGCGAGAACGCGGCGCGAATATCCGCCCATCACGAAGCCATAAGACATTTCGCCAGAGCCCTGGAGCTGCTGACGGGATATCTGCCGGACGACTCTCGGCATGTGCAACTTGAACTCTCATTGCGACTGGCGATCGGCTTCGCCTTGAACGCCGTCAAAGGTTGGGCCGCGCCGGAGGTGGTGAGCGCCTTTACGCGCGCTCGGGAGCTTTGTCGGCGATTGGATGACCCTGCGGAGCTTTTTCCCGCGATGCTGGGGGTATGGGCCGCGTATTATTTGCGCGGCGAATTGCGGAAGTCCTGTGAAATCGGCGAACAGCTTTTGCGCATGGCGGAAAGCGCGCGAGAACCGGCACTGCTAGCGTATGCGCATCTCGCGCTTGGCGATGCTTCGTTCTCGACCGGAAAATGGCTTCGCGCCAGGCAGTACCTCGAGCTGGCGCTCTCATTCCATGATCGCAAGGGCTCAATTCTGATCGGCCACGATGCGGGCGCGAACTGTCGCTCTTACCTGGCCCTTGTCCTGTGGGCTCTCGGCTATCCTGAGCAGGCTCTCCATCAGGGCAAGGCGGCGATCGATTTGTGTGAAGCCCTGTCCCATCCTCCGAGTCTGGCTTTTGCGCTCGGGGTCGTCTGTTATTTTCATCAATATCGGAGGGAAGTGCACGCTGCGCGACAGCTCGCTGAACGTTTGATTGCGCTCTCGGCCGAGCAAGGTTTTGCCCACTGGCTGGCTCAGGGCAGGATCGCGCACGGTTGGGCATTAGCCGCGCTGGGCCATCATGAGGAGGGGATCGCGGAGCTGGGCGAAGGTCTGAGCGGGTTCCGTGCGATTGGCGTCGAGGTCCTCCGGCCGCACGATCTCTGCCTGTTGGCCGAGGCCTGCGTGGAAGCCGGCCGCGTGGATGACAGCCTGCACGCTCTTTCCGAAGCGCTGGATGTGGCGGATGAACATGACATTCGTCACTGTGAGGCCGAAATCCATCGGCTCAGAGGCGAGTCGTTGCTGAAGCGGGACGATTCAAGCATCGAGGAGGCCGAGGGCTGCTTTCAGCGCGCGATCGAGATCGCGAGACGGCAAAGCGCCAGGTCATTTGAACTGCGTGCAACCGTAAGTCTCGGCCGGCTACTGCGCGGCGATACCGGCCGCCGCGAGGAGATGCGCGCGATGCTCGTCCAGGTCTATGACTGGTTCACCGAGGGCTTCGACACCGCCGATCTGAAGGACGCCAGAGCATTGATCGAGGAGTTGGCCGTCTAGTCGGCGCGTCAACACGAGAGAACAGGCGACATCGGCGCGGGTGACGGTGCCGGTCAGGCCGGGGCCGCTTTAAGGCGGTGCGGCGCCGCTCGGCGCCTTACGCATCGCGCCGCGCATCTGGTAACCTGAGCGCATGGCGGGACAGCTTGAACTCTCGCTGCGCGGCGAGGTGCGCGCGCTCAGCGTCACGCAGCTGGTGCGGATGGTGCGCGAGACGCTGGAGGCCAATCTCGACGATTGCTGGGTGGTGGGCGAGGTATCCAACGCGCGGCCCGCCGCTTCCGGCCATCTCTATTTCACGCTCAAGGACGCAAGCAGCGCGATAAGCGCGGTGATGTTCCGCTCGGCGGCTGCGCGCCTGCGTTTTCGGCTGGTCGACGGGATGCAGGTCGTGGTGCGCGGCCGCACCAGCCTCTACGAAGCGCGCGGCGCGCTCCAGTTTTACGCCGAAGAGATCGAGCCGCGCGGACTCGGCGCGCTGCAGCTCGCCTTCGAGCAGCTCAAGCAGCGCCTGGGCCGCGACGGGCTGTTCGGCGCCGAGCGCAAGCGCGCGCTGCCGTTTCTGCCGGCCGCGATCGGCGTGGTGACCGCACTCGGCGGCGCCGCGCTGCGCGACATTCTGACGGTGGCGCTCGCGCGCTATCCCAATCTGCACGTGATCATCCGTCCGGCGCGCGTGCAGGGCGCCGGTGCGGCAGTCGAGGTCGCGCAGGCGATCGACGATCTCAACCGCGACGGCCGCGCCGAGGTCCTGATCGTGGGCCGCGGTGGCGGCTCGCTCGAGGACCTGTGGGCGTTCAATGAGGAGAGCGTCGCACGCGCGATCCACCGCTCGCGCATTCCGGTGGTCTCGGCCGTCGGTCACGAGATCGATTACACCATTGCCGATTTCGTCGCCGATCTCCGCGCGCCCACGCCCACCGCCGCGGCGCAGCTCGCGGTGCCGGACAAGGTTGCACTCGGCCGGCGCTTGGCGGAGACCGCCGCGACGCTCAACGGCGCGGCGGTAAGCGCGCTTTCGCTGCGTCGGCGCGGCGTCGGCGCGCTTGCCGCTCATCTGCGCGACCCGCGCGCGGCGCTGGTCGGCGCGCGACAGCGCATCGACGAGGCCGCGGCGGATCTTGGGGCGGCGCTCAGGGCGCGGCTGCGCGATCGGCGCCGGCATCTGGCGGCGCTGAGCGCTCACCTGGTGCCGCCGGGTGCACTCGCGCGCGCGATGCGTTTGGGCACCGATCGCACCGCCAACGAGCTGGTGCGCGCGGCGAGCGCGCGGGTAGGCCGGCTGCGGATGCGCGTTGGCGCGATGGCGGCGCGTCTGGGTGAGACGGCGCCGCGCGCGATGGCCGAGCGCCGGCGCGCGGCGGTGGCTGCGGCCGAGGCGCGGTTGGGCACCGCGATGGAACGCGCGCTGGCGCGGCGCACCGCCGACCTGGCCGCCTTGGGCGGGCGGCTCGACGCGGTATCGCCGCTTAAAGTGCTCGAGCGCGGCTACGCGGTCGCGATCAACCTGCGCGATGGGCGCGCGGTGGTGGACGCGGCCCAGGTCGACGTCGGCGACGAGCTCGAGCTGCGGCTGAGCCGCGGGCGCCTGCGCGCGCGCGCGCTCGGGCAGCGGTCCTGAGGGCGAATCGCGCAGCACTCCTGAGAGACGACGTCCGACAGGAAGACAAGGGAATATTCAAGAAACCGGGCGATGGCGACCACGCGCAGAAAGTTCGAAGAGGAACTCAGGGATCTCGAGGCCATCGTGGCGCAGATCGACTCGGGCGAGCTGTCGCTGGAGGACTCGATAAGCGCCTTCGAACGCGGCGTCGGGCTGGTCCGCGCGCTCAACCAGAAGCTCGACGAGGTCGAGCGCAAGGTCGAGCTGCTGATGCGCAACGCGCAGGGCGATCTCAAGACTACCCCGTACGATCCGGCGGCCGCAGGCGTCGAGGCCTCCGGCGCCGAGGAAGACAACGGCAAGCGCGCGCGCAAACCGGGCGACGACGACGACATCCCGTTTTGAGCGGCGCCCCGAGGTGGCCGATGGCGACGCGGCGGCGGCTTGACCTCGAGATGGCGCGGCGCGGCCTCGCGCCTAGCCGCGAGGGCGCGCAGCGCCTGATCATGGCCGGCCGCGTGCGGGTCGACTCGCGCCCGGCGCTCAAGGCCGACCAGCGCGTGGATGAGCTGAGCGCGATCCTGCTGGTCGGCAGCGACCCCGAGTATGCGAGCCGCGGCGGGCTTAAGCTCGCGGCCGCGCTCGATCACTTTCGTCTCGATCCGGCGGGCCGGCGCGTGCTCGACGTGGGCGCGTCCACCGGCGGCTTTACCGACGTGCTGCTGCGCCGCGGGGCCGCGCACGTAGTGGCGCTGGACGTCGGCTACGGACAGATTGCCGAGCGCCTGCGACGCGACCCGCGCGTGACCGTGCTTGACCGCACCAACATCCGCCTGGTCGAAGCCGCCGAGATGCCCTACGCGCCGGAAATCGTAACCATCGACGTCAGCTTCATCTCGCTGCGGTTGGTGCTGCCGGCGGTGCTGGCGATAAGCGCGCCGTCGGTCGAAATCGTTGCACTGATAAAGCCTCAGTTCGAAGCGGGGAAGGGCAAAGTGGGCAAGGGCGGCGTGGTACGCGACGAGGCAGAACGCGGCCGTGCGGTCGAGGAAGTTCTGCGGTTCGCCGCCGGCCTGGGTCTGGCGGTAGAGGGCGTTATCGCCTCGCCCATCCGCGGCGCGGCCGGCAACCAGGAGTTTCTCGCCTGGATGCGCCGCGGGGGCGCGAGCTGAAGAAGTCGAGGCGGGAGAACCGGCGCGGCTTGAAACAGGCGGAAAATCCGACTGCGGCCGGGCCGAAGCGCATCTTTGCTATCGCGATGTCCACAGGTTGCCCATTTGCATATCCGCCGCCGTGCATTTACGCTGGTTATGGCGCAATGCGCGGATCGGTCACTGGCAGAGGAGCGATGAAGTTCTCCCTCGTATTCGCATCGGTGCTGTTTTCGTTCGCGCTGTGCGTGGCTGCAGCCTACGCCCAGGACGATACGTCCGCGACCGGGCCGGCGGCGGCCGATACCGGCCGCGCCGGCCACGATTCCTCCGAAGCGGGCGCGCCGGCGCCCGCACCGGTGCATCGCAACGGCGAGTTTTCGTACACGGTCCGGCCGGGAGACTCGCTGGGCTCGATCGCCTCGACTTTCGGCATCCAGGTCGACGACGTCGCGCGGGCGAATCGGCTGACGCTCGATTCGACCCTGATGGTGGGCCAGACGCTGCGCATCCCTAATCCGTTCGCGGCGCGGATGCGCGAATTGACTGCCGAAAACGAGAAGCTCACCGACCAGGTCGCGGACCTGCAGAAGCGCGCCGAGGACGCCAATGGCGCGCAGGCGGAACTGAAGAGCCGGGTGCAGAGTCTACAATCCGAAAACCGCACGCTGAGCCACGAGGTTGAAGTGCTGCCGTGGTGGCGCGGCGCGGTCTACAGCGCGGCGATCGTCGCGCTGCTGTTGCTGGGGGTTGCGGGCGTGGCGGTGCTCGAGTGGTTCCTGCTGCGCCGGCGCTTTATCGCGGTGGCCGGCTTCAACGAATCGCTGCGCCGGCTCGACCAGCGCTATCGCGCACTGCTGGCCAAGGCGGAACTGCGGATGCAGGAACTCTACGGCCGCCGCCGGCGCGGCATCTCCGACGACCAGGAACGGCCGCGGCTGCCCGAGGAGGCCGATCTCGAGCGCCTCGATCGGCAGCTCCACGACGTCCTGGAGAGCCATCTCAAGCAGCTCGGCGGACCGGTGTCCCCGCGCCGGCGCACGCGTTGGGACGAGGAGTTCGGCGCCGTGGCGCCGCCGGTCGAGGCGCGTTCGGCGCGGCGCTGATTCGTCGCCGGCGCGCGCCGGTCACCCCGACAGGCGATCGTATAACTTGCGGAAGTCGGCGCTCGGGCGCCGCGCTTGTGATGCGCCCGGCGGATGGGGAAAATGTTCAGGAGGAAAAGCCGCCAGATGAGCGCCGCCAGGTGAGCGCTTCCTGGGGAACGCGAAGCACGCCGGACGCGTTCTTCCAAACGCCGAACCGAATCGCCATAACCTGGCACAATGGAGCGAAGAGAGATGCGCAAAACGTTTATCGCGGGAATCGTCGGGCTGGTCGCGGCGGGCACGATGCTGCTGTCCGCGGGCGCCGGCCGCGCAATCGCGGACGCGGCGACCAAAGCGGTCACCGGCACGCTCGAGGACAGCTTCTGTTACAACGTGGTCGGCGCCAAAGGCGCGGGACACGCGCAGTGCGCGCTCAAGTGCGCCCGGAAGGGCATCCCCGTGGCTCTGGTCGAGAAGGGCACCGAGAAGACGTACGTGCTGCTGCCGCCCAAAAACGATGAGCCGCTGCCCGAAGACGTGCTCAAGAACATGGAGAAGGAAGTGACCGTGACCGGCAAGTCCTACTCCAAGGGCGGAGTCGAATTCCTGACCGTCGAATCGGTGAAATGACCCGGTGCTGGATGACCTCTCAGGCGCGCTCGCTGATCTCGTGCGGTTGCCCGGCGCGCAGCACATCCAGAACATCCATCCGCTGATCGTTCACTTCCCGATCGCGCTGCTGTTCGCGGCAACCCTGGGTTACTGGATGGGATTCCTGGCGCGGCGCGACGGATGGCAATGGGGCGCATTGTGGATGCTGCTGCTCGGCGTGCTGGGCGCCGCAGCCGCGGTCGCCAGCGGGCTCTATTCCGCGCCGGGCGTTATGCTCGCGCCGTCGGTCAAGAGCGCGCTGCTCGCGGTGCACGAAAGGATCATGATCGCGGTGCTGGCCCTGAGCGCGGTTCTCGCGCTGTGGGCAATCGCCGGGCGACCGATGCCGGTGCGCGGCCGGGGTTTGTTTCTAGCGGCGCTGCTGGTGCTGTGCGCGCTCATCGCCAAGGGCGCCGACTACGGCGGGCGGATGGTTTACGACTACAATGCCGGCGGCTACGCATGTAGCCAGCCGATCGAGTTCAGCCAATAGCTGATGAGCCGGCCTGCCCCGGAAACCGGCCCGGCGATTCGCGCTGCGTCCGCAATCTGCGACGCGCGGCGTGTCCGCTGCTGCATGGTAGCCGCGATCATGTCGATCCTGGCATTTGGTTTGGCGGCCTGCGCGGGGCTGCATCGCGGCCAGTCCGCCCCGAGTGCCGCGTCCAACGCGAGCGCGTCATCGAGCGCGAACTCCTCGGCCGAGGGCACGCCGGCGGCCGAGAGCAGCCCGGGTGAGGCGGGCGCGGGAGCGGGCGCGTCGGACGCGTCAGGTGCGCCGGGTGAGCAGGGCGACGGCGGCCAGGCGGCCGGCGCGGAAGCGGCGGGCGGCGCCGGTGCGCCGCCGCCCGGCGCCACCGTGTCGATAACCTACGCGCATCGGGGCGATTACCTGGCTGCGCTGAGCGTGTCGAAATTTAACGGCGCGGAAGTGGTTGAGACACGCGGGCTCGACGCGCAGCACGTTGCGTCGGTCATTCGCTTCGACGGCGGCATCACAGTGTGGGAGATAAAGCCCGATACAGGAATGTTTTCCAAGCTGCCGGTGGTGGGATCGGGATCGAAGTATGCGGTGAAGTCGGTCACTTACGGCAAGCTGCCGGAATATTTCGCGCAGACGACGCCGGACAGCGGCTCGCCCGAGCCGCTCGAGCCGGGCCATTACTATGTCTTCGCCGCGCAGCGCGCATCCGGCACGATGAGTTACGAGGTGGTGCGCGTCGAGGATGACGGGTCGCTCGACGCTTACGAGGCGGAGCCGCGCGCGGGCACCAGCTACTTGCTGTGCTGCAACGTGAGCGCGGATTTCGTGCAGCCGCCCTCGCCGCTGGTCCCCGGCGGCGCCGGCGGCAATCCCTGAGCGGCGCGCCGGCTCAGATTTTGAGGAAAATCTCGCGCGTGCCCTCGGCGCTGAGCTTTTTGATCGAGGTCACGCGATCGCTCATCTGCGCCAGAGTCGAAAGCTCGCTCGAGCCGACGTCGACCAGGACCGCGAAAATCGAAAACTGCAGCTCTTCCTTGCGCCGGCGCAGCGCGGCCAGCCATTGCGGGGCGACCTGGCTCTCGCCGTCGGTGATGATCACGATATCCGCGCGGCGCATGCGCTTGTGCTCGATCAATTCCATCGCCGCGTCGATCGGCTGCTGAAAATCGGTGCCGCCGCCGGGAAAATATTCCGCCAGCTCCATCACCTTGCCCAGTTCTGCGCGGTAACGGCGCTCGTGATTGAGGTCGAGCACCTTGAGGCTGCCCGGGCCCGAGGAAAACAGCACGGCGCGGAACAGGCGGCGCTGGCGGCGCGCGATGTCCATCAAGGTGAGGCTCACCGCCTTGGCCCACAACTCCTTGTCGCCCTGCATCGAGGAGCTGACATCGATGCAAACGACCATCGGCCCCTTGCCCTTCTGTTGCTCCTCGCGCAACCGGTACTGCAGCAGCTCGCCCTCGAGCAGGCGGCGGCCGAAGTCGCGCTTGAGCGCCGGATGGCGCATCGCCAGCAGCTCGGCCGGGATCAGGCGGCCGAGTTCGGCGCCGCGCTCGATGTCATACGCTTCGGCCACGCCGCGCTCCATCGTCTTGCGCCGGAGCGCGCGCGCGTCCTGCTTGAAACGGCCGACCAGCCGCGCCAGCTCGCCGAGCTTGCGATTGCGCGCGAGATGGCGTCCCAGCTCGAGGCGTTCGCCGGCCGAGAGACGGCCGCCCTGGCCGAACTCGAGGCTGAAGTCGTGGCTGTCCTGGGCGACGCGATCGATTTCCTGGGCGAGCCCGATGCTCTTCGCTTCCATGCGCCGCAGCTCGGACTGATCGGAATGGCCGATCTGTTCGCTCACCAGGCGCGCCTTCTGGTTGAGGCGCGCTTCGGAAACCTGCGCGGCCCGCGCGGCTGCCTCCTTGAGCTTCTCGAGTTTTTCGCGCAGTTCCTCATCCGTCTGCGCATCGGCGCCCGCGGATTCGCGCTCGAGCGACGATTGCGCGAGCGACTTCAGCTCCTCGGCGCGCGCGGCGAGATCGTCTTCCTGGTGCTGCAGGTCCCAGACGTCGAGCAGCTCGCGCCGATTGAGCAGGCGTTCGGAGCGCACCAGCTCGAGCGCCTGTTCGGCGAGCGCGAGCGCGGCAATCGCGGCCTTGTCCTCCTCGAGCAGCGTGCGGCTCTTGAGCGCGGCGAACGCGGGCGAGGCGGCCAGGCGCTCGAGCAGCGTGCGATTGAGCATCGCGCTCCTGCGCACGTCGTCCGGTTTGAGCCACACCAGGTTGTACTTGAACAGCGCAAAGAACAGATCGGCGAGCAGCGCGTCGAAGTGCGGCACCAGGCGGCGCCCGGCCTCGACCAGCGCGCCGATCGCCGGCGCGCCGAGGCCGATGTCGTTCCAGGCGCGGCGGTCGTAGCTGTCGCTTTCGATCCACGACGCGCCGGCGGGCACGCTGGGAATGTACAATCGTCGTCGCGGCCGCGCCGCTTTTCTCGCCATCGCCGTGGGACTCCCGCGCGTCGCCGGACGCGCATCGCTCAAGCTTAGCAGCGGCCGCGGCCGGGCTTAAACGCCGGCCCCCCGGCGGCGCAAGGCGGGGCTTGCGCGCTTTGTCCGCGCGCACCAGAATTGATACAGGATCGCACGACCAGCCAGGCCGGCCCGTTCCGGTCATTGGAGAAGCGCTCGTCAATCGAGTCGGTTACGCGATGGACACCCCGGCATCACAGGGCGAGCTCACGCCGCGCCAGCGGGCGGTGCTCACCGCCACGGTGCAGGAGTTCATCGCCACGGCCGAGCCGGTCGGTTCGCAGCAGATCGTGTCGCGCTATCCGCTGGGCGTGCGGGCGGCGATGGCGCGCATCCTGATGGCCGATCTGGAGAGCGCGGGCTACCTGCGCCAGCCGCACACTTCGGCCGGCCGCGTGCCCACCGATCGCGCATTTCGCCATTACGTCGACCAGGTGATGGCGGATCAGCATATCGGGTTCGAGGATCGCTCGCAGATCGAGCTTTGCTACTCGGCGGGATCGCGCGACTTGAGCGAGGTGATGCGCGAGACCTCGCGCCTGCTCGCCCTGCTCACCGGGCAGGCGGCGCTGGTGATGGCGCCGCGGCTGGAGTCGGTGCAGGTCGAGCGCGTGAGCTTCATGCGCCTGCGCGAGCGCCACGTGCTCGCGATCTTCGTCGCGGCCGCCGGCGGCGTCCATAACCGGATCATTCAGACCGCCGACGATCACGGCCAGGAAGAACTGGACCGCATGGCGCGATACCTCAACGAGGCGCTGCATGGCCGCACCCTGCTCGAGGCGCGCGAGTGGATCGAGCAGCGCCAGCGCGAGGATCGCGCGCGCTACGACCGCTTCATGCGCGCGGCGCTCGCGCTCGGCGGTGCGCTCGCGGGCCGCAGCGTGGCGAGTGAGGTTTATATCGATGGCAGCGCCAAGCTCGCCGATCAGCCCGAGTTCGCCGACCACAACCGCCTGCGCGAACTGCTGCACGCGCTCGAGGACCGCAGCGCCCTGCTCGACCTGCTCGAACGCAGCCTCGCCAACAGCGGGCTGACCGTGTCGATCGGCTCGGAGAACTTCGATGCGCGGCTGGCGAGCCTGAGCGTGGTCGCTGCGTCGTACCAGAGCGGCGCGATGCCGCTCGGCAGTGTCGCGATCGTCGGCCCGGTGCGGATGGACTACGGACGGGTGATCCCGCTGGTGGACTACACCGCGCGCACGCTCTCGCGCCTGCTCGAATACTGAAGCCGCAAGCGGCCGCGCCGTCTACTTCACGTAAATCACGCCGAACTGATGGTCGGTCACGTTGCCCGCGCCGTCCATGGTGAAGTTCGACGTGATGTAGCCGCTCGCGCCGGCGAACTGGCCGTCGCCGCCCTCGACGCGCCACATCACCGCGCCCGATTTCAGTCCGGGCTCCGCGCTATCGCCGAGGTAACCCTGGCCGACGGTGGCGAAGCGCAGCCGATGGTTGCCGTTGCCGAAGCGGATACTGCCGGCTTCAAGAAACGAGGTCTCGCCGGTGACGGTGACCTCGGATTCAAACGTGGCTCGATCGCCGGCCGCGGCCTGCACGCTGCCCCGCACGCCGTCGGCGCCGATCGCGGTGGTCAGCGTGCAGCTCGGAGAAGTGGTCATTGCCTTGAGCGTATTGGGTTTGTCGCCGGGTCCGCCCTTGCCCTTGAACTGCATCGCGTAAATGATCTGCCTCATCTTCGATCTCCTCGCCGACAGGATTGCGCGCGTCTGTTGGCTCAATAGCGGCAATGCGGTGCTAAGGCAAACCGTGTGGAGCCGACGGCGTGCGTCGCGCCGCCGGTCCCCGCAAACCTTGCGTTCGTCTTAGCCACGGCACCGGAGTACAAGATGACTTACGTCGCGGGACGTAAAGGAGGCAGTCAAAATGGCAGGCAAAGCGATTGGAGAGTTTTCGCTTAAGGCCATCACGGCGACCTACAGTCCTGGGCCGGCGGGTGGCGTTCTCAGCCAGGTAAATTGGGAGGGCACCGCGAGCGGATTCGGAGCCGTCTTTGGGACTGCGACCTTCGCGGGCGGCGGAAAAGGTGGAACCTACAACTGGTGCGGCGAGGCGTTCATGGACGACGGCAGCGTGCTCACCGGCGACGGGCCGGGCGTCTTCGAGAGCACGGGCAAGCACCGCTGGAGAACGAAAGGCCACATGGATCTCACCGATGGCCGGAGAATCGCCACCGAAGGCGAGATAGACTTGGCCTCGCGGTTGTGGAAGGGCACGATCTTCGAGATTGGCTAGTCGGACTATGATTTCGAGAGGGAGGCGGGCCGCGGTCGGGCTCGCCTCCCTCTCTCGCATGTTCTCTGGGAGCCATTTCAGGTCGGCCCGTCGTCAGATTGATAGATCGTTATTTCCTTGTCCCGAAGTGTGACTTGGCATCCACACGCCCGGAAGGTCCGCGTAGCGAGAAGGATTAATGCGCTGCTCGAAGTGCGGAGCCGAAAATCCCGATCGGGCCAGGTTCTGCGTCGAATGCGCATCGCCGTTCCCGCAGGGGTGTCCGTCCTGCGGTGCCGAGAATCCTCCAACGCCTAAGTTCTGTCTTGAATGCGCTAAGCCTCTAGCCAAGTCAGCGTCGGCATCACCAAAGGTCAGTGAGTCAGCAAACTCGACTATCCATGTGAGCGATCGCTCCGATGACGTCTCGCTAGATGGCGAGCGCAAGACGGTCACTGCGCTGTTCGCCGACATCAAGGGCTCCACTGAGCTGGAGCGCGACCTCGATCCCGAAGATGCCCGCGCGATCGTCGATCCGGTGCTGCGACTCATGATCGCGGCCGTGCATCGCTACGACGGTTACGTCGCGCAGTCGACCGGTGATGGCATTTTCGCGCTGTTCGGCGCGCCCGTCGCTCACGAGGACCATGCACAGCGCGCACTCCATGCAGCGCTGGCAATGCAGCAGGAACTCCTGCAGCACGGCGAAAAGCTAAAGAGCCACAACCTGTCGCCGGTGGAGATCCGCATCGGCGTTAATACCGGCGAAGTCGTGATGCGGACCATCCAAACTGGTGGGCACACCGAATACACGCCGGTAGGTCACGTGACAAATCTGGCGGCGCGAATGCAGACGGTCGCGCCGATAGGCGGAATCGCGATCGGCGAGGACACACGGCGGCTGGTCGAAGGATATTTTGAGCTGCGGCCCCTTGGACCGACCGCGATAAAAGGAATCGCTGAGACGATCAACGTGTTCGAGGTTGTCGGCGCGGGGCCGCTCCACGGTCATTTCGATCTAGCAACGCGCCGCGGACTCACCAGGTTCGTCGGCCGCGAGCGCGAACTTACCGAATTGCAGCGCGCCCTTGAGCTTGCGCGAACCGGTAACGGACAGGTAGTCGCGGTAGTGGCCGAGGCGGGCGCCGGCAAGTCTCGGCTCGTTTACGAGTTCAAGGCGACGCTCAGCGGCCACTGCCGAGTGTTGGAAGCCTACTCGGTCTCGCACGGCAAGCCCTCAGCATGGCTACCCGTCCTCGAACTGCTTCGCACCTATTTTGCAGTTGAGGGCGACGACGACCCGTCCAGGCGGCGCGACAAATTGAGGGCCACGCTGCGTGCGCTCGATGCGAACCTTAACGACACGCCGCCCTACCTATTTGGGTTGCTTGGGATCCAGGAGAACCCTGACCCGCTTGCACAGATGGATTCGCAGATCCGACGTCGTCGCACGCTCGAGGTAATAAAGCGGATCATTTTGAGCGAGGCGCTGAAGCATCCGGTTGTTCTGATCTTCGAAGACCTTCACTGGATCGATTCCGAGAGCCAGGCCCTGCTCGATCTGCTCGCCGATGGCATTGCCAATGCGCGCGTGCTGCTGCTGGTCAACTACCGGCCGGAATATCGCCACGAATGGGCGAACAAATCGTACTACTCGCAACTGCGCCTCGGACCGTTAGGAGGAAGGAGCGCAGACGCCATGATCGGGGCGCTACTCGGCGATGCAAGCGAACTCGCTCCGATCAAGCGGCTGGTCATAGAGCGCGCCGAAGGCAATCCATTCTTTCTCGAAGAGATCGTGCAGGCCTTGTTTGACGAGGGTGTGGTAGTGCGGCGCAATGGGGAGGTGCAGCTCGCTCGTCCGCTATCGCAGATTCGGCTGCCGCAAACAGTCCAGGGCATACTGGCAGCACGCATTGACCGACTGCCCAGCGAACACAAGCAACTGCTGCAAGTAATCGCTGTGGTTGGCCGCGAAGTGCCGCTCAGCTTGATCCGGAGACTCACCCCTGCGGCGGAGCCGCAGGCCGAACGTATGCTCGCTGAGCTGCAGAGCGGCGAGTTCATTTACGAGAGGCCCTTGGGTGCCGACGCCGAGTATGTATTCAAGCATGCGCTGACACAGGAAGTCGCCTATAGCTCGGTGTTAATCGAGCGTCGCCGGCTTTTGCACGAGCGCACGGGTGAGGCGATCGAGGAGCTGTTCAGGGATCGCATCGACGATCATCTGGCCGAGCTTGCCCACCATTACAGCCACAGCGCGAACACCCGCAAGGCTTTGGAGTATCTGTTTCGTGCCGGGAGCCAGGCCGAAGCGCGTTTTGCGTATCGCGAAGCGGCAATCCGGCTCTCGAGTGCCTTGGAGTTCCTCAAACAACTGCCCGACGACCCCGAACGGGCGCGCCAGGAGCTGAAGATACTATCCGCCTTAGGCCGAAGTCTTGGCGTAGTAAAAGGTTTCGCCGCGGCGGAATTGGAGCCTGTGTATGCGAGAGAGCGCGAGTTATGCGCCCAAGTCCGCGACCCAACGCTCGCCTTCCATGCCCTTTGGGGACAATGGGTAACACGTTGGTGGAAGCTGGAACTGCACACTGCTTTGGAACTCGCCGGCGAGCTTCTGGCCGCCGCCGAGGATGCGAAAGACCCGGCAATGTTTCTGGTCGGCAATCACGCGCGCGGTACTACCCTTTTTTTCCTCGGGGAGTTTATCTCTGCGATTGAGCACCTGGAGAAAGCGCTGGCCGTTTTTGACTTCCGGCAATCTCTTCCCGAGGAGTTGGAGGCACGTAGGTTAGATTCGCTCTCCTTCCTATACTTTACTCTGCGGACAATCGGGTACCCCGATCGTGCCTGGGCGATATCGCGTGAGGTGCTGGAGATGGCCCGGCGGTCTGCCGATCCTAATGTTTTGGCCCAGGCTACCTGCTTTGAGGCCATGAACAACTTGGTTCTGGCGGACGGCACAGCAGCGCAAAAGTACGCGGAAGAGTCGATGGCGCTCGCCGAGGAGGGAGGACTCGTGAGTCTTTCGGCCATGGCGACTGCCGTTAGAGGTGCCGCTCTGATCATCCAAGGGCGCTACGAGGAGGGCATCGCAGGGATGCGCCGAGGCATCTCCGCTTTCCACGAAGCTGGCGGGACGGCGATGGCCTGGTTTTTTAGTCTCCTGGCCTATGGACTCGGAAGAGTTGGACAGGCCGAGGAAGGTCTAAAGGTGGTGGAGGAGGGGCTGGCTTCAATAGCGAAAACTGGAGAGCAGGGCGGCAGCCCAGGTCTGCATCACGTTAAGGGTGAACTTTTGCAAAGGCAAAACCAGTCAGACCGAGCTCAAGCGGAGCTCTGTTTCCGCACAGCGATCGAAATCGCCCGTCGTCAAAGTGCGAGATGGGCAGAGTTGCGAGCCACCACCAGCCTCGCCCGACTGCTCGCCAAGCAGGGCCGCCGCGACCAGGCACGCACGATGCTCGCCGAGATCTACAACTGGTTCACCGAAGGTTTCGATACCGCCGACCTGAAGAACGCCAAGGCGCTGCTCGATGAGCTTGACGCGTAACCGCTTGGCGAGACCAGCGAGAGGTTTTGCTCGTCCTTACTCAGTCCTCCGAGGCTCGGCCAGCAAGCAGGTAAAGTGCGATGGCGATGGCCAGGATGGCGCCGGCATTGGCGCCAAGATCAATCATGACCTGACGGAATCTTTGTGCCGTGAGAGTATCGCCCGTCACGCTCATCTGGGCGCCGATCGCCAGGATGCGCCGTGTCGCAGAGATGGCGGCGATGAACAGGAAGGGCCGCAGCGAGGTCGCGCGTTCCTGCAGGTAGGAAAGCACCGTTCGCAACACCTCCATGATAATCATGACCAGGAGCAGGTCGTTGACCAGCGTGACGATGGCCAGGGCAAAGCCGTCGTCGCGTAAATTGGCGGGAAAGGCGACCAGGCTGTAGCCGAGCATTCCGAGCGCCGCCAGGAGAAACACTATGCCGACCAGGCCGTAAACGATTGCGTCGGCGGCTTCGAGCGCCGGCACAAGGGTGTGGTGGACATGCCGCGCACCTGCAGGTGGCTGCTGGACTAACTGAGTTTCCATTCGCTGCATCATAGCTGCTGGCGAGCGAAACTACAGGCCACGACCGCTATGGATGCCGCCCGCGGCCCCGGTTCCGCAATGCCCTTAAACGTCCACGCATGCTACGTAAGGACGACCATCCCCGGTGCAGCTAACAGGCCGAGGGAGAAATTCTGCGACGACCGCGGTACAGCGCTTCTCAGTTAGGGCAAGACGAATCGATCGCAGCGATCCCAAATCGAGCGCGTGCGGCTGAACTATGGCAAGCCGCGATACTTTGGCCGAATTTTCAGCGCATCGCGCCCTGTCGCAGTTCCTCGTCGGCGCCGTCGGTGCGATGGAGCGTCATTCGAATCCCATGGCGCGGGCGCAGGGTGATCAGCGGATGCAGTTCCACCGGATGTCCGGGCACCAGGCGCAGCCGATAGCGCTGTGCCACCGTCGCCAGCACTAGTTGCGCCTCGGTCATCGCGAAGCCGCTGCCGATGCAGACGCGCGGGCCGCCGCCGAACGGCAGGTAGGCGAAGCTCGGCCGTCCCTGCGAGCGCTCCGGCGAGAAGCGCTCGGGATCGAAACGCTCGGGCTCCTCCCAGATCGCGGGATGGCGGTGCGTAATGAAGCTGCAGACGATCAGGTTGGTGCCGCGCCGCACCCGATAGCCGCCGATCTCGTCCTCGCCGATCGCATTGCGCGAGATCGCCCAGGCCGGCGGATACAGACGCATCGACTCTTCGATGACCATGCGCGTGTAGGACAGCCGCGGCACGTCGGTGGCGACGGGCGGCCGATTGCCGAGCACGTCGGCGATCTCGCGATGGAGTTTTTGTTCGGCCTCGGGATTGAGCGCGAGCAGGTACCAGGTCCATGCGAGCGCGTTGGCGGTGGTCTCGTGGCCCGCGAGCAGCAGCGTCAGGACCTCATCGCGGATCTGGCGCGGGGTCATCGTCTGATTGGTCTCCTCATCCACCGCCTCGAGCAGCATCGAGAGCAGATCCTCGTTGTGATGGATCGCGCGGCGGCGCGCGTCGATGATCCGGCCGACCACCGCGTCGAGGGCGGCCACGGCCGCGCGAAAGCGGCGCTTGCGCGGCGTGGGGAGCATCCACAACATGTCGAGCAGACTGAACTCGCCCAGTTGGCGATTGACCTCGGAGAGCGCCGCGCCAATCGCCTCCGCATCGTCGCTCACGTCCGTGCTGAACAGCGCCTGGGCCACGATCGCGAGCGCGAGCCGGGTCATCTCGGCGGTCACGTCGAACGCTTCCTCGCGCACTGCCAGCATGTCCCAGCGCTCGAGCATCGCCTGTGTGCTCGCGACCATCAGCGCGCAGAAGCCGGCGACGCGCTGGCGATGGAACATCGGGGCCATCAGCCGGCGCTGACGGTGCCAGAACGCGCCTTCGCTGGTGAGGAGTCCGTTGCCGAGCAGGCGCCGCAGCATCGCGTAGTCGATATTGCGCTTGTCGTAGTTGCGATGGTTGTCGTGCAGGACGTGCGCGATGTGATCTGGATGCGCCAGCAGCCAGGCGCGGGTCATCGCGAAGCGAAACCGCACGACGTCGCCGTACTCGCGAAAGCCGTCGCGCAGAAGCTCGAGCGGCTCGCGCTGCACGCGGCCGAGGCTCCCAAGCAGCAAGTGGCCGCGCGGGCCCGGCGGAAGGCGGCCCTCCTGTACGCGTCGCGCGCCGTTCATATCGTACCCGCCACGATCGGATCGCCCGTGCGCCGCGCGTGCCCGGTTCGGCGCGCGGCTATTCGGCCGCCTTGACCGGGATGAAGCCGACGGTCCCGTTGCGCAACGTTACCTGCAGCCAATCGCCCTGAATGCCGGTGACGTGCACGAAACGTCCGCGATGCACCTGAGCGACGACGGCGGTCGAATTGTCGGGGCCCTGGTAAACCGGTGAATCCCTGAACAGCTTGAACTTGCGATTGACCGGCTTGAGCTTGTGCTGCGCGGCTGCTGGAGCGGCAGCGGCCTCGGCGGTCGGCGCCGCGCCCGGAGGCGCGGGGCTGGCCGCCTCGACCGCGGTTGCGGGCGGCGGCAACAGGTGTGGATCGAGGGCGCGCACCTCGGCATACTCGGCGTCGGCCTCGGTCTTGCCGTTGGGCAGGGTGATCAGCAGATTGGCGAGCGCGAGATGGGCTTGCGCGTTCTTGGGCTGCAGGCCGATAGCCGTGCGCAATTCAGCCTCGGCCGCTCCGGCGCGCCGGGTCCGCGCGAGCAGCGAGCCGAGTTGTAGGCGATAGGCGGCATCGGCGGGCTTGAGGGCGACCGCGGCGCGATACTGCTCTTCGGCCGATCCGATTTGCGATTGCGCCTCATAGATTCCGCCGAGCGCGGAGTGAGCGACGACGTTGGCCGGTTCCAGTTCGAGCACGCGCATGAACTCCGCCTGCGCCTGCGCCGGTTTCTGCTCGAAGAGATAGAGGTTGCCCAGTGCAACGTGAGTGCGCGGGTCGTTGGGCGCGGCGGCGGCGGCCGCCTTATAGCTCTGCTCGGCTTCGGGAAGCTGGGTCTTCTGCATCGCCGCGTCGCCGTCCGTCAGGTACTCGTCCACGGTTTTGTGATGGCATCCGAGTGCCAGAATCAGGCCGGCCGCGATCGCGGCCGCGAATCTCAGCGCGCGCGCGTCGCGCAAACCGGCGGACCGCCGGGCGCCCGAGGCTCTGCCGGAGTTGACGAGAATCCGCTGCTTCCGCTCCATTTCCCCACCTTTCCTTTGCCGGCTATGATTTCAGGCGTGGCGCATCCGCGGAGCTTGCCGTTCGACCAACTTCCGAACGGTCCTTGTGCCGGGTCGATGGAATCGCGGAGCGCGGCTTCAATGTTGAGGCAGTGAAGTAAACAGTGTCAAGCGACCGGGCGGATGGGGCGCGCGAGATTGTCGACGGTTTGCGGTTGGCTCCCTGCGGCGCGTGAGTTATAAAGATACGCCGTGCGCGCAATTCTCATCGCCGCCAAGCACCTCGCTTTCGCCAAGACGCGCCTGGGCCGCGCGATTGGCGACCGCGACCGCATGGCGCTGGCCGAAGCCATGTTTCGCGACGTGCTCGCCGCGGCGCTGAGCGCGCGCGCGGCCGACCATGTCGCGGTCATCAGCTCCGACCAGGGATTGCTCGCGATGGCGCGTGCCGCCGGCGCGCTGGTGATTGATGAGGAGTTCCCGCGCGGGCTCAATGCGGCAGTGCGCCTGGCCACGGCCGCGCTTTCCGCGCAGGGCGTGGAATCGCTGTGCACGGTGCTGTCGGATATCCCGCTGGTAACCGGCGCCGATATCGATTCCGTATTCAGCGAGCTGGGCGAGGAAGGGTCGGGGGTGGCGCTGGTGCCTTCGCGCGATCTGAGCGGCACTAATATCATCGCGCGCGCGCCCGCCGACGCTATCGCGACGCGCTTCGGAAGCCAGAGCCTGCGCCGCCATCTCGAGGAATGTTATCGGCTGGGATTGCCGAGCCGGGTGGTGCGCCAGCGCGGCCCGGCGCTCGACCTCGACGTGATCGAGGACCTCAACGAGTTCGTGCGCACGCCCAGCGTCACGCATACCTACAGTCAGCTCGCCCGGCTCGGGCTCGCTCAGGGCTAGAGACCGGATGGCGCGATTTCTGGAACCGATCGCGCGCCTGGGGGCGCTGATAATCGATAACGTCGTCGCGCTGGGCAACTTCGTGGTGTTTCTGGCGTCCGCCTTGTGGTGCGCGATCACGCCGCCGTACAAGCCGCGCCTCGCCATCCGCCAGATGCGGACGATCGGCGCCGAATCGATCATGCTGGTCGCGCTCATCGGCGCGTTCACCGGGATGGTGCTGGGGCTTCAAGGTTACAATACGCTGCGCCGCTTCGGCTCGGAGGGCGCGCTCGGCACCGTGGTCGCGCTGGTGCTGGTGCGCGAGCTGGGACCGGTGCTCTCGGCGCTGATGGTCACGGCGCGCGCGGGCTCGGCGATGGCTGCGGAGCTGGGTTCGATGCAGGCGACCGAGCAGATCGACGCGCTGGCGGTGATGGCGATAAATCCGGTGCAGTACCTGGTCTCGCCGCGGGTGCTGGCGGGCGTGATAAGTTTTCCGCTGCTGACCGGCATTTTCGACGTTATCGGCATCTGGGGCGGCTATGTGATCGGAGTGGGGCTGATGGGCGCGCCGGCGGGTTCCTACTTCAACGGGATCGCGCAAAACATGACCGGCCACGACATCATGAGCGGCCTGTACAAGGCGCTGGTCTTCGGACTGGTCGTGATGTGGGTGTGCTGCTACAAGGGCTACCACGCCCAGCGCATGGCGACCGGGGTGAGCCGCGCCACGACCGAAGCGGTGGTTCTTTCCAGCGTGCTAATCCTCGCGTGGGACTATTTTCTCACGTCGATTCTCCTATAGAATTCGCGCTTCGAGACCGTTCCGCATCAAGGATGAACGAACCGGATATGTCAGGGGGGGCGCAAAACGCAGACCGCGCGGATGCAATCGAAGTGCGCGAGCTGCGTCATCGCTTCGGCCCCCAGCAGGTGCTCAACGGGGTGAACCTAAAATGCCCGCGCGGCCGCATTACGACGATCGTCGGCCCCAGCGGCTGCGGCAAGACCGTGCTGCTCAAGCATCTCAACCTGCTGCTGCGCGCGGATTCCGGCTCGATTCTGATCGACGGCGTCGACGTCACTCGTCTCGGCGCCGCCGGGCTCGACGAGGTGCGCAGAAAGTTCGGGATGCTGTTTCAGGCCGGCGCCCTGTTCGACTCGATGACGGTGTTCGACAACGTCGCGTTTCCGCTGGTCGAGAACACGCGCAGTGGACGCGACGAGATTGCGCTCAAGGTGCGCGAGATGTTGGCCAACGTGGGGCTCGAGGGAATGGAAAGGAAGTACCCTTCCGAGCTGAGCGGCGGCATGCAGAAGCGCGCGGCGCTTGCCCGCGCCCTCGTCCGCAATCCGAAGATCCTGATGCTGGATGAGCCGACCACCGGTCTCGATCCGACCCGTACTGGATCGATCCATGCGCTGGTGCGTCATACTCAGCAGCGCTTCGGGCTCACCGTGGTAATGGTCAGCCACGACGTGCCGGCGGTTTTTGAAATATCGGATCGTGTTGCATTCATGCACGAAGGCAGGATGAGGCTGGTCGGCACGCCGACCGAGGTCACGAGCGCGAGGGACGAGATTTTCGATCGATTTCTGGCCGGACGAGTCGCTGCCGACGAGCGCGACGCGGCGACTCTCTAAAGAGGCACAGCTTCGGGATGCGATAATGTACGCCAGTTGGACGACAAAAGTTATAGTGGGACTCTTCGCGCTGGCAGGTATACTGGCGCTGGCATTCCTGTCCTTGCGGCTCGGAAAGATCGAGCTGTTCAACAACGGCGGCTATATCTTGTACGCGAATTTCGACAACATTTCCGGTCTGAAGACCGGAGACGGGGTGGAAATCGCCGGTGTCCAAGTTGGCAAGGTAGTTGCTATATCGCTCAAGGATTATCGCGCGCACGTCGCGATGCGAATCAACCAGGGGGTACACATCGACAGCGAGGCTATAGCGTCGATTAAGACCAGCGGTATTATCGGGGACAAGTACGTGTCGGTGTCGCTCGGCGCGGGCGAGCACGATCTGGGTAACGACGGTGTTATTCGAAGAACGCAATCCGCATTCGTGCTCGAGGACGCGATCGGCCAATTAATTAACAGCAACAACAGCTCGGGCAGCAGTGGCTCGGGGGGTAGCTCAGGAAGCGCCGCCGGCGCCGGATCGAAACCGGGCGAGGCGCCGGACAAGAGCCTTCAATAGGAATAGGACTCTTCGAAAGAACGGAAACAGATGATGTTCAGATTCACCGATTTCACATCCCGTGCAGGGCGCCTTCCAATGGTCGCCGCGCGCAGATGCGGCGGGCGGCCGATCGTCGGCATGCTGGCCGCAGCGCTTCTGGCCCTTGCGGCGGCACAGATAATGACCGTAGGACCCGCGTGGGCGCTCGGCGCGCCGCTGGAAACCGTCAATCAGGTGGTCAACAAGTCGTTGCCGGTGCTGCGCGATAAGCGCACGCCGCTGCCGCAGCGCCGTCGTCAATTGCGGACGCTGCTCGAACAGCATTTCGATTTCGCCGATATGTCGCGTATCGCGCTGGGGTATCATTGGAAGGAATTGAATGTGACGCAGCGCGCGCAGTTCACGCAGCTCTTCACCGCTTTCATCGAAAACGCATATCTCAGCAAAATACAGGATTATTCCGGCCAGGACGTGAACATCCTGGGCGAGAATTCGGAAGGCGACGGGTTTTCGCGTGTGCGCACACAGATCGTGCAGCAGGGCAAACAGCCGATAAAGGTGGACTACCTGTTGCGCGATATGAACGGAGACTGGAAGATTTATGATGTGACCGTTGATGCCATCAGTATCATTGCGAATTATCGAAACCAGTTTAATCGCGTGATAAATGATCAAGGATTTGCTAAGCTAATGGCTGATATGCGAGTCAAGCAACAGCAACTGCAGGCCTCGATGGGATCTTAGGCCGGAGCGTCCCAAAGCCTGGGGGAGAGTGGCGCCGACATTTTCAGATCAGGCGCGGAGGTAAACGTGGCCGTGAGCGATCCAATAACCAATCCGAAACAGTGGACCAGAGAAGTCCTCAGACTATCCCTGGTTTTGTGCTTCGCGCTTGCGCTGATCGGTTCCAATGCGCTGGCGCAGTCCGCCACGGACCAGAACCTGCCCAAGCTGCCGGGTGAGCGGGCGTTACCGGGCGAGACGGGCGGACCGTATCCCGATCCGCTGGAGCCCTTCAACTCGGCGATGTTCAACTTCAACGTTGATCTCGACCAGTGGGTGGTGACGCCGGTGGCCAAGGGATATTCTTACGTGCTACCGCAGCCGGCGCGCCAGAGCGTGAACAATTTCTTCCGCAATGTCGGCGTCATTCCGCGCTTTGCCAACAATCTGTTCCAGCTGCATATGTATTACGCGGCGAACGAGCTGGCACGCTTCGGTATCAACAGCACGCTCGGCGTGGCCGGATTCTTTGACGTTGCCGACAGTTGGTTCGGCATGAAGCAGCACAACGACGATTTCGGCCTGACGCTCGGCCATTACGGTATTTACTCGGGCCCGTACGTGATGTTGCCGTTCTTCGGACCTTCTACCGTGCGCGACACGGTCGGAATGGTGGTTGACGGATGTATGAACCCGATGGCGTGGCTGCTGCCGTGGTACGTCACGATACCCGCCGACGCGGGCTCGGAAGCGATTGACGCCGTCAATTACCGCTCATTGCACCCGAACCAGTTCGAGGAGGCTGATCGCTACGCGGTAGACCTGTACGGCGCGGTTCAGGACGCGTATATGCAGACGCGAGCTGCCGAGCTAAAGCGCCTGGCGCAGTAAGCGGGGCGCAGCGATTGCGTCCGGAGCCGGGGCGGCGCGTGGCGCGGGCTTTGCCCGCGCACGCGCCGCCCCGGCCGTTTTGCTCCGGCCGCACGCGGAGGCGGCAGGCGCGCCGTAAGGCGCGCCTGCCGCCTCCGCGTGCCCGGGCCCCCGCTTGCACAAGTTGCGAGGGCCGCATCGACCGCTCCTTAAGCGGCCGACGCGGCCCTCGCGTCCCCCCTCGTCGGATTACCCGGGGCCGGACTGTCCGTTCGGCCCCGGGATAATCCCCCCTTTTCCAGCCGTGCGCTACGCTGCCTGCGTCGTCGCGGCGCGGGCAGCGTAGCGTTTACATGCTAGCTTCGTGCGTCCTCCGCGCTCGTTCCGTTCGTTGCTCGAGTGGCGATACGAAATGCCTCGGACAGCGCGAGAAACTGGTTTTGCAGCTCATCCACCGCCTCGAATGCCTTAGCCAGGCGCGTGAGCTGTGCCTGAAAGCTCTTCGCCGGCTCCATTGACCGCGCGAATTGTGCGAGGTTGGTCTGGAATGCCTCCGCCAGCATCGCGATCTGCTCGTGTAGCGCGCGCATCGGCTCGAAGGATTCGGCCAGCGTCCCGAGGCGCTCCTCGAACGATCGCATCGGCTCGAAAGTATTCGAGAGCTTTTCCATCTGGTCGCGAAAAGCCCGGATCGGCTCGAATACGCGGGCTGCGGAAAGCGCGGTTTGTTCGACGACCTCGACCGCGCGGGCGAGGTCTGCGAACTGCTCCTGGTACTGCCGAGTCGAATCGAAAACCTGGCTCACCGCCTGCGTGAGCATGTAGCGCGCCGACTTCGTTGATTCGCCGGTCTCGGCCGACTGCTGCGATGGCGCGGACGGCCGGGAGTCCGATTTTTCCGGCGGATTCGCACTTGCGGCCCTGGACGGCGTGGTCGAAGAGGCGGCGTCGACGCTTCGACGGTAGAGCGTGTCCGGCGGCAGCTCCGCATTGGGCGCCGATGGATCGAGCAGCCGTTTTCTCAGCTCTTCCAGTTTTAGATTCATGATGCTCCGGCACCTTGCAGAGTGCGCTTTGGAACTGAGCAAAACACGTTCCGTAAGTAAAAAGCGCCATAAACCTTCTTTAGTCTCTTTTCGTCGACTCACATTGGCGTTTATTGGATAAATTTGATTTTCATTAATATCTTTTAAGATGACTTTAGCTAAAGAGCGAACCTTTACCGTAGCCGCCAGCCGGCCCGCCAAACCCATCATCCCGGATGAATTTGCGATTCAAGGCTGTTGCGCAGGCGCAACGGATGAGCGGGTAGGACGGCCAGTTACCGCCCGATCCCAATGAAAAGGGGCGGAGGTCAGTTTACCTGCTGCCAAGCGTGGTAGGAGCTGCGCACCAGCGGTCCGGACTCGACGTGCCTGAACCCGCGAGCGAGCGCGGATGCCCTAAGCTCGGCAAATTCGTCCGGCGTAACGTAGCGTTGGACCGGCAGATGATCGGGCGAGGGGCGCAGGTATTGTCCGAGCGTGAGGATATCGCATCCGACGGAGCGCAAATCGCGCAGCACCTCATCGATCTCGGCGCGTTCTTCTCCCAGACCCAGCATCATTCCCGCCTTGGTCAACAATTTTTCGTCACGACGCTGCGCGAGCTCGCGCGCCGCCTCCTTGGCATGCGCAAGCACGTCGAGTGAGCGGCGATAGTTGCCGCCCGGACGCGCCTTGCGATAGAGGCTCGGCACGGTTTCGATATTGTGATTGAAGATCGCGACGGGAGCCTGGACCACTGCGTCGATCGACGGATAGGAGCCCTTGAAATCGGGCACCAGCACCTCAACGCGAGAAAGCGGGCTGAGCCGCTTGATCGCGCGCGCGGTCGCCGCGAAATGCGCTGCACCGCCGTCGGCCAAGTCGTCGCGATCGACGGAAGTCACCACCACGTGTTCCAGCCCAAGCCGGGCGACGGCCTCGGCGATGCGCCGGGGCTCGTCCGGATCGAGCGGCCGCGCCTTGCCGTGCGCGACCGCGCAGTAGGGGCAGTTGCGCGTGCATACGTCGCCCATCAGCATGAAGGTGGCGGTGCGATGCGAGAAGCACTCGCCTATATTTGGACAGTGCGCTTCCTGGCAGACCGTGTGCAGCCTGAGCTGTGCGAGCAGGTCTCGGGTGCGGAAATAGTCGGGCGCGGTCGGCGCGCGGACCTTGATCCAATCGGGATGCCTGCGCTCGCTCATATTCTTATTTGAGCATCGCAGCCCGTGCTCGCGCGATCAACGCGCCGCCACAGCGCCGCCGCATCCGCCTCGAGGCAGCGCGCGTAGCCGAACACCGAAACGAAGGCTCGATCGATCTTGCTGTCCGCGACTTCCACCCGCGCGCGCCCATCGGTCTCGCGCGCGACCGAAGTCATATCCACTCCCGCGATCCCGCACGGCACCATCGCGCCGAAGTAGCTCAGATCGGTGGACACGTTGAGCGCGAAACCGTGCAGCGTAATCCAGCGCCGCAGTCCGACGCCGATCGATCCGATCTTGCGCTCGCCGACCCATACGCCGGTAAGCCCCTCGCGCCGCCGGGCGTCGATTCCCATCTGCGCGAGCGTTTCGATCATCACGCGCTCGAGCCGCCGCAGATAGACGTGAACGTCGCGGTCGCGGCCCTCGAGCTTCAGGATCGGATAGCCGATCAACTGCCCGGGGCCATGATAGGTCACTTCGCCACCGCGCGACACGCGGAATACCGGCACGCCCGGGCGCGTCTCGAGCAGGTAGCGCTCGTCCGCCCCGCGGCCGAGCGTGAAGACGTGCGGATGCTCGAGCAGGAGCAGGGTGTCGCCGATCAGATCGTCGCGGCGGGCGGCAACCAGCGCATCCTGCAGCTCGAGCGCGCGCGCATACTCGACCGTTCCCAGCCGTGCAACCTCGAGTGTACCCCGCGCGTTCATGGACCAGCCCGGCTTAGAAGTGAATCGCTTCACCCTCCGCGGCCAGTGCAGCCTCCATTATAGCCTCCGAGAGCGTCGGATGCGGATGGGGCGTTTTGCCGATTTCCGCGGTGGTTGTCTCCAGAGTGCGTCCGAGCACGATTTCCGAGATCAGGTCGGTCGCATGGCGCCCGATTATCTGCGCGCCCAGCACCTCGCTGTACTCTCTGCTCGCGACGATTTTGACGAAGCCCTCCGATTGATTGACGGCGACGGCTTTGCCGATCGCGCGAAACGGAAACTTGCCGACCTTGACCTCGATGCCGCGTTCTTTGGCCTGCGCCTCAGTGAGTCCGACCGTGGCGACTTCGGGCTCGCAGTAGATGCATCCCGCGATCGACAGCAAGTCGAATCCCGGCTCGCGCACGCCCGCCATGATTTCAACTGCAGCCACGCCCTCGGCCGAGGCCTTGTGTGCGAGCAGTGGTGGCCGAATAACGTCGCCGATCGCGTAGATGCTCGGGCAGGCGGTGCGAAAGGAATCATCGACCTGGATGAAGCCGCCGCGGTCGAGTTGCACGCCGAGCTTTTCCAGCCCGAGGTTGGGACCGAGCGGACGGCGCCCGACCGCGACCAGCACGGCCTCGGCCTCGACCGCCCTGGCCGCGCCGCCGGCGCCGAGCGCGACCGTCCATCGATTTCCCTTGCGCTCCATCGACTTGTAGCCGTGCCCCAGCATCACGGTCACGCCGCGCTTGACGAAGGCCTTGCGCAGCTCCTCGGCGATCTCCGCGTCGAACCCGGGCAGCATCTGCTTTTCGAGCTCGACCACCGTCACTTTGACTCCGAAGGCCTGGTAGAAATAGGCGAATTCGAGTCCGACAGCGCCGGCGCCGATCACAACCAGGCTCTCGGGCAAACGGTCATTGAGGAGCGCCTCGCGGCTGCTGATTACACCGTCGCCGATCTTCATCCCGCCGAACAGCCGTTCGCCCGAGCCGGTGGCGACGAGGATGCGCTCGGCCTCGACGGCGGCTGCGGAAGGCGCGGGCTTGCCGGGCGCCTGGGCGAGCGCGACCGTGTTGGGTCCGGCGACGCTCGCCTCCGCTTCGATCAGATCGATCTTGTTCTTGCGCAGGAGAAAGCGCACGCCCTTGGAGAGCTTGTCGGCGGCCTCGCGGCTGCGCTTGATGACGCGGGCGAAATCGACCTTGACCTCGCCGACCTCGATTCCATGCTCCTGCGCGGCGCCGCGAATGGTCTCCATCGTCTCGGCCGAGTTGAGCAGCGCCTTGGAGGGAATGCATCCCCAGTTCAGGCACACGCCGCCGACTTCCTCGCGCTCGATCACGGCCACGCGCATTTTGAGCTGGCTTGCGCGGATGGCCGCGACGTAGCCGCCCGGGCCGGAGCCGATCACCGCCAGGTCGTATCGTGATTCTGCCAAGTTCTTCAGGTCCTCCGATGATGCTGTGGAAGCGGCCGCACCGGTGCGGCCGCGGCGCGCGGCGCGCGCCGCAGTTGTTGGTTTCGACTTTAACCCAAGGCTCCGGCGATTATAAGTCGCCGAGCGCCAGGGCGAGCTGCGCGGCGTCGAATACCGGCGCGAACGAGCGGCGATGAATCGGCGAGGGGCCGAGCGCGCGCAGCGCCGCAAAATGCTCCGGCGTGCAGTAACCCTTGTGCTGGGCGAAGCCATAGCCGGGAAAGCGCGCGTCATGCTCGCGCATGATGCGGTCGCGGGTCACCTTGGCCAGGATCGAAGCCGCGGCGATGCAGAAGCTCTTGCGGTCGCCGCCGACGATCGCGGTCTGCGGATGGGCGAAATCGGCGATCCTGCGCCCATCCACCAGCACGTGGCCGGGCGTGCTGGTGAGCGCCGCGATCGCGCGCAGGGTCGCCGCGCGCGTCGCCCAGTAGATGTTGAGCGAATCGACTTCGACCGGCTCGGCGATGCCAATCGCCCAGGCCAGCGCGCGCCCCAGGATCTTGTCGTACAGCTCTTCGCGGCGCTCTGGCAGAAGCTGCTTGGAGTCGTGCACGCCCTTGATGAAGGTTTCGGGAGCGAAGATTACCGCCGCCGCGACCACCGGCCCGGCCATCGGTCCCACGCCCGCCTCATCAACGCCCGCTACCGCCTCGATCCCGCTTTTCCAGAGCCTGCGCTCGTAGCGCAGATCCGGATGCCTGGTCATCGCTCCGCCCCTCTCCCGCGCGCGCATGATGCGCGCCGATGGGCCGATTATCGATGCGTCCATTGCTGAGGTCAAATTCCGCAGCGTTTTGGGCAGTTCATTTTTCCACCGCCCCTGAGGCCACGCTCACGCCAGCCGCTTGAGCCGCGCGCGGCGCAGCGTTTCGGCGACGCCTTCGGGGTCGGGAATATCGTAGAGCCGGATCGCGTAGTCGGCGCTGGCGGCCGAGGCGACGATGATATTGCCCAGGCCCATCGCCCGCTGCATGAACCTGGATTCGACGTCGACCGAGCGCACGTCAGCCAGTTCCATCTCGCGCCGATGTCGCGCAAGAATGCCCTTGCTTTCGATTACCCTCTCCGAGGTCACGCTCCACGAGGTGTAGTTGCGGCGCAGCGCGGTCGCGACCAGCTGGAGCGCGCCGAGCGCGATGAACAGCAGGCCGAGCGAGTGAACTTCGACATGGCTCGCCTGCAGCACCAGGCCGCCCGCGATCAGAATGCAGGCGGCAACAATCGCGCCGATGAAATGCCACCACGCCGGATGCACTCTCATCACCGCGTACTCGCGCCGGTCCGCCGGCTTCGGTTCATACAGCCGCGTGCCGCAGCGCGAGCAGAATGCGGCGTCGCCGGCGGAATTGGCGCCACATTGGGGGCATCTCATAAAGGTCCCATGCTGTTTCCGTGTCGGTTCGGGTCGTGTTACTTCTGCCTAACATGAAGATTGCATTGTTCGGAATCAACTATGGCCCATGCGCCGCCGCCGAGACCGCGAGCCAGGTCGCGCGGGCGGCGGAAGCGGCCGGCTTCGAAAGCCTGTGGACCGGAGAACATATCGTGCTGCCGGATCCGCAGGCGCCGCCTTCTCCTGCGCCGCCCGAGACACCATTCATCGATTCGCTGGTCGCGCTCGCGTTCATTGCCGGACAGACCAGAACCATTCGTCTCGGTACCGGCATCATCATCCTGCCGCAGCGCAACCCGGTGGTGCTGGCCAAAGAGCTCGCTTCAACTGACGTGCTTGCCAACGGACGCCTGATTTTCGGAATCGGCGTTGGATATCTGAAACCCGAGTTCGAGGCGATCGGCGCGCCCTTCGATCACAAGGGCGCGCGCAGCGAGGAGTTCCTCACGGCGATGATCGCGCTGTGGACGATGCCCAAGCCGGAGTTTCGCGGCCGCTGGGTCTCGTTCGGTGGCGTCAATGCGATGCCGCGCCCGGTGCAGAAGCCGCATCCGGAGATCGTTTTCGGCGGCCATACCAAGGAGGCTTTCTCGCGCGCCGCGCGCCTGGCGCGGGGATGGTACGGCTTTGCTCTCGATCTCGAGACTACGAGGCGGCACATCGCGGGGCTCAAAACCGCCTGCGAACGGGCGGGAAGGCGCTTCGACGATCTCGAGATAAGCGTGACGCCCAATCGCCGTGTCGATCGCGACGAGGCGCGCCGGTATGCCGATACCGGAGTACATCGTCTGATCCTGCTGCATCGCCAGAACGATTCGGCCGGGGTGATGCGATTCGTTGGCGAGTGCGAGCGCGACTTGATCGGCCGGGTTTAGCAGCGAAGCTGTGCCGGAATGACCGCGAGAGGAGCGAAAGCGCGTGTCTCTCGGGCGAAATCAGACCGAAGCGCGCTTTATAGCGTTCAGAAACCCGCTAATTTGATGAAGGAATAAGGCAGATCGTGGAGCCAGCAAGTATTGCATGAATGAAACAAGGTATGGTCAATCTTGCATCGGTGCGGCGAAAGGATGACCGTCATTTTCGTATCACCCGCCAAATAGTTGACGCTTTATTCGTTAGGTTTGGGTTGATTTTCATCTTATTAGGCACGAATCCCCTTTCTATCGCTTACGGCACACGCCTTGCTTCGAGTGCTGGTGTCCGGGGCATGGGCTGCCGGGTAGGGATAAGACGTAATAGCGAGGTACAGGGGAGAGAAACCATGGCGATGAAGCTGGAAAGCAGCCGGGTGATGACGGTCAAGGAGTTGTCGGACTACCTGAAGGTGCATCCTTCGACTGTTTATCGTCAACTCAAGCGCGGCGGTCTGCCGGCATTCAAGGTGGGAAGCGACTGGCGCTTCAACATCGAGTCGATCGATCGCTGGCGCCTGCAGCAGGACAACTTCAAGGGCTGAGTCCGGGTTTGGGAGACGGGCCGCGAGCGGGCGCGGCTCGGTCCGAGAGAGCGAGTTTTGCGCCTCCATCACGGGACGCCCGAACGACCGCGGTTCGGGCGATCCATCCCGCGGGAGATTCCCTTCGGACGGAGATCTTCTCTCAGATTGACGCAATGCGGCGAGCGTTCGTTCACTGAGGTTGCGTGCGCCATCGACCATGCCGCTTGCAGATCGGTCGCGTGGCGGCTCGGTTCATTTGGATGACGGGCGCTCGGCCGGTTTAGGCAGCGTCGACAGGTAGTCAAACGACAGCCATCCGCGCAACGGATCGACCCGCGCGATCCGCACACGAATCGCCGTCTGGCTCGTCACATTGGGCGCGCCGCGCAGCGCGCCGCGTACCGCGTAATCGTCCAGCTCCGCGCTCACGCCGTCGCGCGTGACCGTCGCGCTCAGCTCGCGGCCACACGCATGGCGCTGCAGATAGGCAAGCGTCCAATATCGCCGAGCGCGCCGCTCCAGTTCCTTGGCCTCGGCCTCGGCGTTTTCCGTGTTCGCGAGCACGCTAAGAATGCTGTCGGCGTCGTACGGCAGCGTCGCCGAGCCGGCGATGGCGCTCACGAGCTGGCGTTGAAGAACCAGATCCGCATAGCGCCGGATTGGGGAACTCAGTTGCGCATAGCATGGCAGCCCCGTGCCGGCGTGAAATTCGGGATGCACCGACAGCCGCGCCCGGACCGCGATTGAATCGTGTGCCGCGGGTTGCACGCGGTAGATGATCGGGATTCGACGTTCGGCCGCGTAGCTGGCGGCGATGTGGTTGCTCAATACCATGAACTCGGCAACCAGCATGCGGCTCGGCGAGTTCGGGTCGAGTATTTCGATGTCGATCTGATCGCCGCGGACGTGCACTTTAGGTTCGCGCCGCTGCGTCAGGACCGCGCCGGCCCGTTTGCGGCGCTCGCGCAGTTTGAGCGCCGCCGCGTTCAGGGTCCGCAGCGCCGCGGCGATCTCGCTCCTGTCCTCATCGGCGCAGCCGAGCAGCCGATCCGCCTCGCTGTAGCTCAGGCGGGAATCGATTCTCAGATTTGCCGGTGCGATCGAGCTGCTCAGCAATTCGCCGGTCGGCCCCAGCACTACCGACGTGCTCAGCACGGGCCGCCGCTCGCCGGCGATGAGGCTTGCGCGCCGGCAGCCGATTTCATCGGGCAGCATTCTCACCGTGATTTCCGGCAGGTAGACGGTGGTGGAGCGCTCCGCCGCTGCGCGATCCATGACGCCGCCGCGCGCGACGAAGTCCGCGACCAGCGCGATGTGGACGCCGACACGCAGGCAGCCGTCCGCCATGATTTCACAGCTGAGCGCATCGTCGATCTCCAGCGTCTCTTCGTCGTCGATCGTAAACGCGACCGGACCCGCGGTCGGCGCGCGCTCGGGCGGCACGACGGCGATCGCCTCGGCCTCGACCGCCGGGCTGAACATCATCGGCAACGCGCCGATTGCGGCAAAGCGCGGGGCTTCGGGCGCGGCTCCGAGGCGATGCAGCACTTCGTAGGCAATCTCGACCGGGTCGACGTCGCTTGCCGCCTGCGCGAGCATCAGGCTCAGCTCCTGGCTCCGCGTGGCGGGATTTTTCAGATATCGCTGCAGCTCGGCGATGAGCGGCGCGACGTCCTCAGGCGGCCAGCCGGCACCGTTGCCGCCGGGCTCGCCCGCGACGACGGCGCTCAACAACTCCCGCGTGCGCCGGCCCTCGTCGCTGCGCATGCGCGCGCGGCTCTCCTGGACGCGGATGCGCTCGACCTGTTCGGCGCTGCGCGCGACGAATTCGCGGTTGCGGCGGACGAAGTAGATGCGATCGGCGAGCAGCGCCTCGAGCATTACCGCCGCGCCGACGGCGGTGCGCTGGCCGAAGAAGAGTTCGGCCAGGTCATCAGCGGTGAATGCGCGTCCCTGCTCCTGCACCACCTCCCACAGCAGCATGAGATCGAGTTCGCCGCGCAGCGGCGCCTTCTCCGCCTCCAGCGCGGCGAGCCGCGCTGCCGGGTCGCCCTCGCCGTGCCCCGCGCCATAGCGCATCATCACGAGCTCGCGCGCGATCGTGCGCTCGTGTCCGCCGAGGTCGCGCAGCACGAGCTTGTCGCCCTGTTCGCGGACCACGACTCCCGCACGCAGCCCGCCCCGGTCGAGATACTCGACCAGCAGGCCTGTGTATTTTATTGAGTCTGTCACCCGTCTCCCTATTGTGACGGCGGCCGCTAGCGAAGACCATATGCGGGGGCAGCGCAGCGCGCGCTGACCCATCAAAGGATTCGAGCGGCAGCGACGGGATGCGGCAGTGACGATTCTGGTAGCGAATTCATTTCTCGAGGACCTGGCGCTCGTGCTGTGCGTGGCCGCAGTCACCACAGTATTGTTTGAAGGCCTGCGTCAACCCGTGGTGGTCGGCTATCTGCTCACCGGCATGATCGTCGGACCGTATACGCCCGGCATCCTGGTCGATGCCGCGAGGATCCATGACGTTTCCGAGCTGGGCGTGATCCTGCTGATGTTCGCGCTCGGGCTGGAGTTCAGCATCCGCCGCCTGCTGCGTCTCGGTCCGCGCGCGGCGTTCGTCACCGCGGTGCAGGTCGGGCTGATGCTGTGGCTCGGCTATATCTGTGGGCGCGCGCTCGGATGGAGCGTGCTGACGAGCATCTTCACCGGCGCGCTGCTTTCGATCTCCTCGACCACGATCGTGGCCAAGGCGTTTGCCGAACAGCAGGTCGGCGCGGGCCTGCGCGAACTCGCACTCGGTGTGCTCCTGTGCGAGGACCTGGTCGCGGTAATCATGCTGGCCGTGCTGACGCCGCTTGGGGCCGGCGCTTCGTTCAACACAGTCGATCTCGAATGGACCGGCGCGCGCCTGGCAATATACCTGGTCGCCACGGTGGGCGGCGGAATTCTGCTGATTCCCCCACTGGTGCGCTTCGTCGTGCGTATGAGGCGCGACGAGGTCCTGCTCGTGGCGAGCCTCGCGATTTGCTTCGCCTTCGCGATGGAGGCCGAGCGCGCGGGATACTCGGTCGCGCTGGGCGCTTTCCTCGCCGGCTCGCTGGTGGCCGAATCGGGCGAGGCCGAGCGGCTGTTCGAGCTCATCCGGCCGCTGCGCGACACGTTCGCGGCGGTATTCTTCGTTTCCGTAGGCATGATGATCGACCCGCGGCTTATCGCCGCCCATTGGCATGCGCTGGCATTGCTCACCGTGGTGCTGATCGGCGGCAAAGTCGTCGGGGTCACCATCGGGGCGATGCTCTCGGGAACGACCGCGGCGTTGGCCGTGCAGACCGGGTTTTGCCTCGCGCAGATCGGCGAGTTCTCCTTCATCATCGCCGGCGTGGGAATCTCGACCGGCGCGGCCGACAGCTTCCTCTATTCGGTCGCGGTTGCGATCTCGGCGGTCACCACCTTTACCACTCCGTTTATGATTCGCGTCTCGGTGCCGGTGGCTTCGATGGTCGAGCGGCGCGCGCCGCACGCGCTTGGGCGGCTGCAGCAGGTGTACGACGCATGGGTCGAGCGGGTGAGCGCGGGGCAGGGCGTGGCGGGCGCGCGGCCCGGGATCGGAGCGCCGGTCTTTTTTCTCGCCGCGGGCGCGCTGTGCGTCGCGGCCGCGGTCATCGCCATCGACGTTGCGGCGCGGCCGATCGAGCTGATTCTTGTCGCCCGAGGGATCGACCGGTCGCACGCTGCCACTGCGGCGGCGCTTCTGGGCATGGCGGTGGCGGCGTTCGGGATGGCGTTGATGCTTTTCGGCGCGCGCAATCTGGCCGCACGTCTCGCCGTACACCGCTTGCCCGACGGCCACGGCACGCTGCAGGACTGGGAGCGGGGCGTGATGATGCAAATCCTGCAGCTTGCGATAATGATCTGCTGCGGGCTGCTCTTGTTGGCGATCCTGCAGCCATTTTTGCAACTGCGCGAGGGCATCGCCATACTTGCGCTGATGATGGTCGCGATTATCGTGGTTTTATGGCGCGGCGCGCGCCGCGTCGCCGGGGTCGAACGTTAGATCGATCTTTTGAGAAGCTGGCGATGGCTGGAAAGACCATCAGTATCGAACTGCCCGAGGATTTGTGGGCGACGCTGGTCGAGCTGGCCGGCGCGCTGGGTATCGCGAGCGGGGATGAGGCCGCGGTAATTGCGATCGCCGAATGGACTTCCCGGCGCAAGTCCGAACTGGACGATCGCGATCCGGCACAGAAATATTTCGTCAATGAGGCGCTCGACCGGCTCGCCGCCAGCGCGCAGCGGAAGCTAACGAAAAAAGATTAAACCCGCGCGGTCTCAGCCGCCGGGCGCGTCTCAGCGCCACGGCTCGCGCATCACTTCGGTGTCGCCGGTCTCCTGGTTGACCAGCAGAAATTCGATCGCGCGATAGCTGCCCTTGGGGAAGAACACGTAACCGCTTTGCGTGAAATCGCGGCGGACCTCGCCCGGCTGCAGAGCCAGCGCCTGTAGCTGTGCGTTGGCCTGTGCGTCGGCCTTGGTCGCGCCGTTCTGCACCCCGCTGATTACCCCTGCGCCGCCGCCGGTGGCCGCGCCGATTATCGCGCCGCTCGCGGCTCCGCTGAAGCCGGAAAATCCGTTCACGACCGATCCGATGGCGGCGCCCAATCCGGCGCCGAGGGCGCCTCCGGCGACGCCGCCGATCGCGCCGCTGCCCAGCGCCGCCTTCAATTCACCGGAGCCGCCGGCTTCGCGTGCGGCCTCGCCCGGCGGCAGCGGCGCAACGCGTTCGCCGTTGTCGTCGAGCGCGAAGATCTGGCTCGGCACGATGTCGCGCGGGATGTCACTGCCGTTAGCCACGGAGACGTATAGCGGCTGGACTTCGCCGATCGGCGCGCTCGGCTGTGTCAGCACGTTGAGCTGTCCGGCCTGCGGCGTTGCGACGACTCTAGGCGTGTCCTTGAGCGGCGCCGATGCGAAGCCGCACCCGGCAATCGCCGCCAGCGCGCAAAAACGCATGGCTGACGCTCGAAACCGCGATACGCATGTCACGTCCTGATTGTAATGCCGGGCAGGACGCCGCGATCAAGCGCACGAAGCGCTTTTTGCGCGGATGCCGTGGGTGACTTGCGCCGTCGGCCGGCCAACTGGACAATCGCGGGACGGTGCCCCTGTAGCGGGGAAGCCCTGAAGAGGCGCAGACAGGGCGAAGATTAGGGGGGGATCTTTATGCCAGACGTCAGCGTTGTGGTCGACCCTCAGGCGGCGGATGCATCGCCGACGAACAAAAGCATCAGCGTCTCTCCCCGGCTGCTCGCTGGATGCCTCTATCTCTTCGCGACGCCGTTCTGCGCCTTCGGCGTGTATGCACTCTCGATGGCTCTGCGGAGTCTGGTTGCGGGTGACCTTGCCGGCGCCGCGTACGCCGGCGCCTTCGGTGTCAGTTTCAGCGCAGCGGGCTTCGGCCTCGTTTACCTGCTGCGCCGCGGTGCGCGAGTTGTGCAGGCGCAGGAGCGAATGCGCGCCGAGAATCCCGACCGGCCCTGGCTTTGGCGCGAGGATTGGGCCGCCGGGCGTATCGCGGCCTCCGGCGGCGTCCTCCCGATGGTGCTCGTCGGGTGCGCCGTGCTCTGCTTCGGTGTGAGCGCTCCGATCATCTATGTGATCCCGCGAGAGCTTGCGCACCACAATGCAGCTATCCTGATGATCCTGCTCTTCCCGTTTGCCGGCTTCGTGATGCTCGTTCAATCGGTGCGGGCGGCGGCGCGATGGCGCGTCGTGCGCGGGGCGGCTTTCGAGATGGACTCGGTGCCCGGCCAGATCGGCGGCACGCTGGCCGGCCGCATTGTTCTGCCCGCGGGCGTCATACCGAACGGCGAATTTACACTCGTGCTCCGCTGCGTGAACCGCGTGACCACGAACAGCGGCGACTCGAGTTCAACATGGGAGCACGTGCTGTGGACCGACCAACGCGTTGCGCTCTCGGACGGCGCGGCCATCCCGGTCGCGTTCTACATCGCCTCCGACCCGCCCGCCTCCGACTATCGCAACGCGCGCAACGAAATCATCTGGCGGATGAGCGCGACGGGGCCGACCGCGGCCGGCAAGTTCGACGCGCAATTCGAAGTCCCGGTGTTCAAGGTGGCGGAAACCGCCGAGCAGGAACGCAAGGCCGAGAAGGTGCGCGCCGAGGAGCATCGGCAACTTGAGAGTTACGTGCATCCCGCAGCCTCGCGCATCGCGATGCGCCTGACGCCGGGCGGTGCAACCGAAGTGTATTTTCCGCCGCTGCGCAGCCCGGGCGCGGCGCTCGCGACCGCGGTCTTCACGGCGATATGGAGCGCCATCCTGTGGTTCATCCACGCCGCGCACGCGCCGCGCATATTCCTGTACGGATGGGGCTTCTTCGACGCCATCCTGCTGCTGATACTGCTGAGCATGGTGGCGGCGGTGCGCGTGCGCGTAGGTATGGGCGAGATTACTATCGACAAGTCGCTTGCCGGGATGGTTTATTCGCGCCGGCGCATCCGGGCTGGCGATGTCAAAAGCGTATCGGCGATACCGGGAATGACGGTGAACAACGAAGTGTACAATCAGCTTCGCATCACGTACGGCGCTGCGCGTACCTTCGATTTTGCCGACGGCATTCGCGACCAGCGCGAGGCGGATTGGCTGGCCGATCAGATCGGGCAGCGGCTCGGACTCAAGCAGTAGGGGCGGGCATCGAGAGGGGCACGCCGGGGTGGCGAAACGGCAGACGCAGGGGACTTAAAATCCCCTATCCGAAAGGATGTATGGGTTCAAATCCCATCCCCGGCACTCAATAAGCTACGGATAATGCACGAAAATTTTGCACTTCGCTTCGATTTCGCCAAGCGACGAATCTGCGACTGTGCCCGATTGTGGCTGAACTTGTGGCGGTCGGGAGTAACTGGGATGTGAATTTTCTCGCGTTTGGCGCGAATGAGAGGCAAAGCGCGAATGTCTGGTTAATAAAGACATCAAAAGCATCGTAAATCTAGCATAAATGACTGATACGTGAACTGCTCTCTTCATTCCAACACGAGGGAAAGATGAAGCCGCGACGCAGGGAATGGAGACGCTTCGATGAGACGGTTAGCAGCCAACCTGTGACTTCCGAGTTTCACCAAAGGAGGCTCAAAGAGTGGAAGCCTTTGAAGGTGAATCGGGAGCGACTGGACGCGGATAGGTCCACCGAAATCAGTCCAACGGGAGCAGATCGAGCGCGGCGGACCTGATGGCGCTAGGCAGCCGGTTTAGCTCGCGCACGCCATGTAGGCGACAGATGTTGCGGATGGCGCGCTCGCGATCTCCGTTCGCCTTCATGATGGCGCGCAGCAAATCGCGATACTCGCGCGAGCCGTCAGGATCGGCGCGCAAAGCGGAACTCAAGCTGCCGGTCTTCATGCGCGGCAGCATTGGACGCGGACGCGGATCGGTCAACAGGTTGTGAGGAAGTTTTCAACAGGCCGGCCTTGCACAATACCGGCACGGCCTCGTCCACGATCTCGCGCACGGACTTGCCGGTGGTGCGAATGAAGACTGCCGACTTCACCGGCCTGAAGCCGTGGCCCGACAGCGAATCGGCGGCCAGCGCAGCGTGCATCAGCGCGTACAGGAACCTGTTGGCCTCGTCGCGGGTCATGATTGTAATCACTTAATCGGCTTGACTGCCCAGCGCAGTTCTGGCTCAAGCGTGAAGTCTTCTCCACAAACAAGCACATGAATCGAGGGCGACCCGTCCCACACGTTAGTCACCCGATAAATGGGGATGCGCTTCTCGACCAGAAGATCGTGTGAACGCTGGCTCGACACCTTAAGTTTGTTCCATGCCAAGTCAGGTCCATCAGTGCCCTTCACCTCGATTTCATTTACCGATCCGTCACAAAGGACTATTTGCAGGTCCGCACCTCGCACGTCTTTGATCTGGCACTGGGGGTCTTTTCGTCGGAAGTACGTCCTGACTGTTAACAGGGCGCGAGTTCCTATCGAAGCGTTCTTTTCTCCTTTCGGGCAGACCAAATTCAGCGAGTTAAATTCGCTGTCCGTCAGTTCAACAGGATAAGATTCCATATCGTCCTACTTCTCTGTGCCGGTCTTCAGCGGGATGACTTTCTGCGCGCTCGCCTCGCGCTTTTCGTATTACGCCGCGAGTTTCTCGCCGCCTGTGCTTTCAGCATGCCCGCCTGATCGCGCGCCATCCGGGCCGTGACGGACTCTCCCTGGAGCCGGGCTGGGGGAGGATGGCCGCGCGGTGCACGCTACCAATTTGCCCGGCTTGCCGCGATAATGCCCCCGGGCACCCGGGATGCGTTGTTCAAACTGCGGGGCGGAAAATCCCGAGCGAGCGAAGTTCTGCGTGGAATGCGCCTCACCGTTTGCACGCAGATGCCCCTCGTGCAACGCGGAAAATCCGCCGGCCGCCAAGTTCTGTCTCGAATGCGCGAAGCCGCTTGACCACGCCGGCGCAAAAGCACCAGCCCGCGTTCCCGCAACAAATCCGACGATACGGGTAAGCGAGGGTCCCGCAGGCGCATCGGTAGATGGCGAGCGCAAGACAATCACGGCGCTGTTCGCCGACATCAAGGGGTCGACTGAGCTGGAGCAGAACCTCGACCCCGAAGAGGCGCGCGCGATCGTCGACCCCGCATTGAAGCTGATGATAGACGCGGTGCAGCGCTACGACGGCTACGTCGTGCAATCCACCGGCGATGGCATCTTCGCGATCTTTGGCGCGCCTGTCGCCCACGAAGACCATCCGCAGAGAGCCCTGTACGCGGCGCTTCGCATGCAGGACGAGCTGCGCCGCTATTCGGGGAAGCTTGTCGCCGACGGCGGCAATCCGCTTCAATGCCGCGTCGGAGTGAACACGGGTGAGGTCGTGGTCAGATCGATCTCGACCGGCGGCAAGACCGAATACACTCCCATCGGTCACACGACCAATCTCGCATCTCGCATGCAGGCGGTCGCACCGGTGGGCTCGGTCGCCGTCGCCGAATCCACGCGCAAGTTGTGCGAGGGCTACTTCGTGCTCAGGTCGCTGGGCCCCACCAAGGTCAAAGGTGTCAGCGAACAGATCAACGTGTACGAAGTCACCGGGCTGGGGCCTTTGCGGACACGCTTGCAGCGGGCAGTGGGGCGTGGACTGACGAAGTTCGTCGGGCGCGAACGCGAGATGGAGGCGATGATTAACGCGGCCAAGCTTACCCAAGCTGGCCACGGCCAAATCGTCGCCGCAATTGCAGAAGCGGGAACTGGCAAGTCGCGGCTGTTCTTCGAGTTCAAGACCAGGAATCGGTCCGGCTGGATGGTGCTGGAGACGTTTTCGGTGTCGCACGGGAAAGCCAGCGCCTATCTGCCCGTGCTCGACCTCCTGCACTCGTACTTCGACATCAAGCCCGAGGACGACGCGCGCAAGCGCAGAGAGAAGGTCAACGGAAGGATCGTGACCCTTGACCCCGCGCTCGAAGACACTCGGCCCTATCTGTTCGCGCTGCTCGGGATCGTTGAGGGCGAAGATCCACTCGCCCAGATGAACGCGCAGACAAAGAGGCGGCGCACCCTCGACGCGATCAAGCGCGTCCTCTTGCGCGAGTCACTCAACCAGCCGCTGATCGTGATGTTCGAGGACTTGCACTGGATCGACGAGCAGACGCAGACATTTTTGAATCTGCTCGCCGATTCGATCGCCAATGCGAGGATCCTGCTGCTGGTGAATTATCGCCCGCAATACTCTCATCGGTGGAATAGCAAGACCTACTACACACAGTTGCGGCTCGATCCGCTGGGCAAGGAATCCGCCGACGAGATGCTCGGGGCGTTGCTCGGTGACGGCGACCAACTGACCGCGCTTAAACGCCTTATCATTGAGAAGACCGAAGGTAATCCGTTCTTTATGGAAGAGACGGTGCAGGTGCTGCTCGACGAGGGCGCGCTGGTGCGCAACGGCGTCGTGAAACTGACCAAGCCGGTTGCCGAGTTGAAGATACCGCCGACGGTGCAAGCGATCCTCGCTGCACGTATCGACCGGCTTCCCGCCGATGAGAAGGACCTGCTGCAGGCGCTCGCCGTGATGGGCAAGGAATTCACGTTGGAACTCGTGCGTGCGGTCACTACGAAGTCTGACGACGAGCTCAACCGGATGCTCAACGATTTGCAGCTTTCCGAATTCATCTACGAACAACCGGCGGTCGGCGATGTCGAGTACGCGTTCAAACATGCGCTGACTCAGGAGGTCGCCTACAACTCGGTCCTGCTGGAGCGGCGACGGCCGCTGCACGAGCGGATTGGTGCGGCGCTCGAGGCTGCGTTCGCGGAGAATCTTGACGACCAGCTTCCCGAGCTGGCGCATCATTACAGTCGCAGTGGCAATGCCGACAAGGCGGCCGAGTACCTGCAACGGGCGGGCGAATTGGCGATGAGGCGCTCGGGCAGCATCGATGAATCGATAGCCTACCTCGGCGCGGCAATCGACCTCCTCAGGGCGTTGCCCGAAACTCCGGCGCGGGAACAGAGAGAAACTGATTTACGCATGGCCTTGCGGGCATTGCTGTTATACAAGGACGAGTGACCAACTTGCGCTCCCGGTTTACTGGCGCGTGCGAGTGTTGTTCGCAAGCACGACGCGAGCAAGCCGCGCCAGTTTCGGTTTGTCTTTAGAACTCGGCCTTGAACATATCGCGTAGACCGAAGGCGTAGGAAACCTGCTTCGGTTTGATACGGATCATTCGCAGCGTCTCGTGCTCGAAGAAGGGTGCCTCGAAGGGGTTCTTGCCAAGGAAGAACCTTTTGAGCGACTCGAATTCGGCGCCGCGCGGAACCTCCGCAGCTATACCCTTGATCCATGCCCGCGCGATCTCGAAGGTGGGAATCGTGCCCACGTCACGCGTATCGACGAGCACGGTCACCTTCGGCTGCTTGCGCATGTTCTGGAATTTTTCGCTTGCTTCACTCATTATGAACAAAATGTCCAAGTCCGGCGTCGCCGCAAAAGCCTGAAGGTTGGCAGTCGGCCACTCTTCGCCTTGTGTGATCAGAACCGCGGTCTGTTCCTGTGTGAGCAGTGCTGCGAGTTTCTCTCTTTGGGCAGGCTCCATCGAATTCCTCCTGGAGTAGTCAAAGGACGAAGAGGACTTCGCCTTTGAATTTCCGTTTTGCCCCCTTGGACGGGGCTACGCATACGCCGGGTCCGGGTGTTAGCGCAAAATCCCGTGGGAGACAACTTCCGTTGCGGGTTCGACTCCCGCCGCCGGCACCAGAAGAGCCGGGCGCAGGCGCGGCGGCAGGTTACTACCGCCTTCTCAAGGCCTCCAGCTCATCCAGGGTGCGGGGCCAGTCGTCGTGCATGAGGCGTGAGAAGGCTCGATCTGCAAGCAGACGGCCGCCGGTCTGGCACGGCGCGCAATAGTTGGTCTCATTGCTCGCGTACCGGATGCGCTGGATGCGCGCGCCGCATCGCGGACACGGCTGCCCGTAGCGTCCATGAACCGCCATTTCAGGCCGAAACGCCGTCACCTTTTCCGGAAAGTTATCGCCGGCGTCGCCTCGCAGGCGCTCGATCCATTCGGCGAGCGTCGCGCGTGTCGCCTGATACAGACGTTCCATTTCGTCCCCGCGCAGCTTCTGCGTGAGCGCGAGAGGCGACAATTGCGCGCGATGCAGGATCTCGTCGGAATAGGCATTACCGATGCCGCTGACGATATGCGGATCGGTCAGCGCACGTTTGAGCGTGTGATTGGCAGTGCGCAACGCGTCCGCAAACGCGGTCAGGCCCGCCTCCAAAGGTTCGATTCCACCCGGGTCGAGCCGGCCGACTCCGCCTTCGCCCTGCACGAGGTAAAGCGCGGCGCGATGCTGCGTTCCGGCCTCGGTCAACCATAGCCATCCGTGGTCGAATTGAAACGCTGCGAGCAGATTGCGACCGCCCGCTTTGGGAGCGGTCGTGCCCCAGTGCAGACGCCCCGCTATCTTGAGATGCAACACCAGCCAGAGGTCGCGCGTCAGGCCGATCGCGAGCTGTTTGCCGACGCGCCGGATCTCGCTAATCGCCAGCCCGGTCGCAGCGCTCAATGGAGGTTCTGCCGTGCGCAGCAGGAACGGCGACATCAATTGGACGCGCAGCAGCCTGTGGCCGACGAGGCGCTTCTCCAGCGCTTCTCGATAAATCGTGACGTCCGGCAGTTCCGGCATTCAGTCCTCGCGCCGCGCTGCTGCCCGCAGCCGCGTTGACCATGATAGCCTTAGCGGAGCTCAGGATGTTATCGGAAAATCGCCGCGCTGAAGGGTTCCACGATGAACTATTTTCTGGCCAAGACTGATCCGGAAACGTACTCGATCGACGATCTCGAACGTGATCGGCGCACGCCCTGGGACGGCGTCACCAACCCACAAGCCGTGCGCGCAATTCGCGCGATGCGCCCCGGCGATCGCGTGTTCATCTATCATAGCGGCGGCGCGTCCGCCGTCGTCGGCCTCGCGGTTGTGAAATCCGAGCCGCGCGACGATCCGAAGAATGCGAAATCGGCGGTGGTTGACCTGGAATTTGCGGGCCGCCTGGCAGGCCCGGTGACGCTCGCGGAGATCAAGCAATCGGGAAAATTCGACGACTGGGCGCTGGTGCGGCAGGGGCGGCTTTCGACCATGGCGGCGCCAGAGAAGTTCGTTGCCTGGATGCGCGGGCGCTGTCCGAACGAGAAAATCTGAAGTCCGGCTTTCGCGGCCGGCGCCGCATCGCGTCATGGCGTTATCGCGTGACGGCAGCGACGCGCCCGCGCATTACTCAGTACGATCTGGGTAATCCGAGCAGATGCTCGGCGACATAGCTCAACACCAGGTTGTTCGAGATCGGAGCAGTCCGGTAGAGACGCGCCTCGCGCCACTTGCGCTCAACGTGATACTGCTTGGCGAAGCCGTACCCGCCGAGCGTATTCAGCGCCGCCTCGCCGGCCTCCCATGCCGCTTCGGTCGCCAGGTACTTTGCCATGTTCGCTTCGCCGCCGCATGGCTGATGAGCGTCGAATAGCGCCGCCGCCTTAAGGCGCATAAGCGACGCCGCTTCCACCGAGACGTGCGCCCTGGCGATCGGGAACTGAACGCCCTGGTTCATGCCGATGACCCGATCGAAAACCCGCCTCTCGTTGGCATAGCTGACCGCGTGCTCGACGAACCACCGGCCATCGCCGATCGACTCGCTCGCGACCAGGATACGCTCGGCATTGAGCGAACTGAGCAGATAGCTGAAGCCTTTGCCCTCTTCGCCGATGAGCGCGTCGCGCGGCACCGTCAGATTGTCGATGAACAACTGGTTGGTGCCATGGTTGATCATCGTGGCGATCGGCACGGCTTTGATCGCATCGCCGTACTTTTTCAAATCCACCAGGAAGAGGCTCATGCCGTCGGTTTTCTTCGCCACTTCGTCGAACGGCGTCGTGCGCGTCAGCAGCAGCAGCATATCCGAGTGCTGATAGCGCGAGGTGAAGATCTTACTGCCGTTGATTACGTACTGGTCGCCGACGCGCCGCGCGAAAGTTTTGATCCGGGGCGTTTCGGAGCCGGCATCCGGCTCGGTTACGCCGAACGCCTGCAGGCGCAGTTCGCCGGAGGCGATGTCCGGAAGATATCGCCGCTTCTGCTCCTCGCTGCCGTGTCTGAGCAGCGCAGCCATGGTGTACATCTGCGCATGGCACGCTGCGGCATTGCCGCCGGAGTGGTTGATTTCCTCGAGGATGATCGAGCCCTCGAGCATCGACAATCCGGCGCCGCCGTATTCCTGCGGAATGAAGGCGGCGAGCCATCCGGCCTCGCTGAGCGCGCGAACGAACTCCTCGGGATAGGCGCCGCGTTCGTCGCACTGCCGCCAGTATTCATCGCCGAAGCGCGCGCAAAGGCCGGCGACCGCCTCGCGAATCTCCCGCTGAGCACTCGAAAACTGAAAATCCATCAATCGCTACCTGAAACCTCGGCGCGCTCAGCGAAACGCCGGTATGACGTGCTTTGCGAGGTCGCGGAACGGACCTTCAGCGAAGTCGGGAGCGGGCACGATATTGATTTCCTTGATGCCGATTCTTTCCAGTTCGCGAATCTGCGCAATTATCTCTTCCGGCGTGCCGACGAGACCGGTTGCGCGGATGGCGTCGGGAGTTACGTAGCGCCGCTCTTCCTGCTGCAGGAACGTGGCGTGGCCATCATGGATCTGGCGGAAGCGGGCGTTTTCGGGGAGGCTGAAGCTCTCGACCCGCCTTACATAGTCGCCCCACACGTCGCGGAAGTAGGGCGGAATCAGCGCGTCATTTTTTCCTTCTTTCTTCCAGATTTCGTAAAAGAAATGGAGTTCGCAGGTGACCCACGGGCCGGTTTCGTCGATCACCCGTTCGCTGGTCAGCCGCTCGCCGGGCTTGAGCACGGAGGCCGAGGTAAACAGCACGACGTGGAAGTCAGGGCTCAGCCTGCGTCCGACCGCTTGCGCACCGGCGCGGATATGCGAAAGCCGGTCCTCAAGATCTTTGGTCGTGCGGCCGATCGTGGTCCACCCATCGCCGTACGCGCCCGCAGCCTCACAGGCCTTTGGTCCGTTGGCCGCGATATACATCGGAATGTGATTGTCCAGATTGATGAAGCGCCGATCGCGATGCAGGAACGTGATCTCGCGCGTTTTTCCCCGATAGGTATAGTCGACCGCTTTGCCATCGAGCAGTTCGCGCGTGACGCGCAGGTATTCTCTGAATTCCTTGGCGCCGATCGGATCCTGCCCCATTACGCGCATCGCGGTGTGGCCGGTCCCGATGCCGAGAAAAATTCGGCCCGGCGCGATCTGGTTTATTGACGCGATCGAATGCGCGGTTACGGGTGCGATGCGCGTGCCGGCGATCGCCACGCCGGTTCCGATCTTGATGCGTCTGGTGCTCGCCGCCGCCAGGGCCATCGTCGCGTAGCAGTCGGACCATATCATCTGTGAATCGGGGACCCAGGCGCGATCGTATCCCAGTTCTTCGGCCAGCCGAATTTGTTCCGGCGACTTGGCTATATGAGTGATTACGGTAACGCCGAATTCCATAAGAAGATTCTCCCTTTCGCGCTACACGCGCACCGACTCGTCCCGCTTGGGCGCGCGTTTGAGCGCGTCGAGGTCGACCAGCGATTCGTATTTCGTTCCCGGCGTGTACGGGCGCGAGCCGGGTTCGCGCTCGAACGGATCGACGATGCCCAGTTCCTTGGCGATCTCGCGCATCGCCGGCAGCACTTCCTGGCCGAGAAGACGCGTGCTGGTCATGCGCTGCTCCAGCGTGAGGGGCCCTTGGGCCTGGAAAAGTCCGAAAATGCCGGGATGCAGCACTTCCATTATGAGGCGCAGCTTCGGCAACACCGATTTCGGAGTTCCGATGATGATTTGCAATCCGTCCTGCGCCTTTTGATAGTTGCCATAGATTTTGCGCTTGGCTTCCTCGATACTCACTTCTCCGCGGCGCAACCGCGAACGGGTGTCTTTACCGTCGTGCTGATGATCGTCCTCGCCGCTCTGCTTCAGCTTCTCGCTGGTGAGGCCGAGAAACCCGTAGTCGCTCGCCTGGCGCGCGAGCCGCCGGGTCGCCTCCTTTGAATTGTATCCCGGCGGCAGCGTCCATTCGGGCCGCGAAAAGTTTGCCGCGCCGCCGCCGAACAGCGCAGCCTTGCCGAGCTCCTGCGCCTTTTCCTCGGTCTCAGCCACGAAGATTTGCTGCAGGTACCCGAAGTTCTCGCTGCCGGCCACATATCCCTCTTGCGTCGCGGTCTCGCCATAGAGATTCCACAGTTCGACCGTCGATTGCAGTGCGGTGCCCAGTCCGATGTACGGATAGCGATGTTGCGCGCACCAGATAACGGTCTCTGGACTAATAACTCCGGGGATCCAGATGGGCGGCCGGGGCTTCTGGTACGGCAGAACCCACGGATTGATGAAGCGATAGGTGAAATGCTTGCCCTCCCAGCGGAACGGGCCGGGCCGCGTCCAGGCCGCGATCACGACGTCGTGCGCCTCGTTGAAGTACTCGCGATTGTAGGCGGGGTTGGCATTGTTGAAGATTTGCTCGCTGCCCGCCCCGCGCACCCAACCCGGGATCAGCCGACCCCTGGATATCAAATCAATTTCGGCCAGTTCTTCGGCCATGCGCAGCGGGTTTCTCAGCGTCGGCAGCGGATTGCCGAGCAGCACGATGCGCACCTTTCTGGTGATACGCGCGAGGATTGCCGCCTCGACATTCATCACCGCGCCCATGCAGAAGGGAGTGCCGTGATGTTCGTTCAGCATGATGCCGTTTATACCCATTTCCTCGGCATAAACGGCTTCATCGAGATATTCGTTATATAGTCGGGCGCCGGTTTCGCGGTCGAAAAAGCGATTGGGTACACCGAAGAAACTGCGATTTTTGATTATCTCGTCTTCGGGCACTTCCCGATACGGACGTTCCGTGAAATACATTATATGCATGGCTTGCTCCTTCAGCTCACGCTACTTCAGGCCAGGAATTCCTTGACCAGTTTGATGAACTCGTCCGATTTTTCGATCTCGGGCCGATGGCCGCAATGATCGTAAATCGTGACGCGCGCTTCGGTGTTGCCGAGCGCGTCTTTCCAGGCTTGCGCGGCGCTTACCGGCACCAGCGCATCCTCGCGGCCCCACACGATCTGCGTCGGCAGGCCGCTCACGCCGCGCAGAAAATGCGGCAGACTCGCATTGTGCAGAATGGGTTCCCAGGCGATGCGGGCGACTTCGGTGCGCGCGTCCTCGAACGCCTCGAACTGCTCGGGCGTGCGCTCGCCGCCGTAGAGCCGCGCGAATTCCGGCGTATTCTGCGGGTCGTACACGCTCAGGTTGAGCGGCGTGCGTTGCGTGACCACGAAGATGTCGAAAATTTCGCCTTCAGGCGGCCTGATGCCGAGTGGCGCGACCAGCACCATCCTGCGAAACTGACGGGGATTGGCCGTCGCCATCTCGGCCGCGGCCCATCCGCCGAGCGAAAATCCGATCACGTCAACCTGCGGGAGATTCAGGTCGCGCAGCATCCACGAGTAAAACAGCCCCAGCTCGTGAACATTGCGGATCGCTTCGATCCGCTTGGACTTGCCGAAGCCGGGTTGAATCGGAATTATCAGCGTGCGCTCCCTGGCCAAGGCCGCGTGCCATTTCAGCCATCCCGGATGCCCAAGCTCCTCATGCAGAACGAGCAGCGGCTTACCCCGGCCGCCCGTGATTATCGCGAGGTCAGTCCCCGCCACGTGGGTGATTTCCTCGGACCAATCCGATGCCATCTGTTGAACCTCCGTTCGCGCAGCGGTCAGCGCCGTCGGTCGCCTCCGCTCGCGAGACATGTTTAACATTCTCCATTCCTTCCGCCAACGCGCGCAACGCAACCGGCTGCACGGCGGTGAGCCGCCGCTGAAAGCGTCACCGGCGAGCGCCGCGCGCGCGGGCGGATTGTCGAAAGCCGCGGTCAGCTTCGAGGCGCGATACCCCTATGCCGGTCGAAACGAGTGTTCAATCGAACGCGCCCGGCTCAATATCGTGACCGTACATATCCTCGGCGTAATATTCCGACTGGTGCGTTGCGGAACGGGCGCCCCATCCGTACTCCCACATCCAACCCGAAGGGTTTCCGACATAGAACGAAAACATATGATCGTTCGAGTGTTTGCCCGGCGTGATCCGGATCGGAAGCTTGTGCCGGCGCGCGAGATCATAGGTGAGGCCGACGTCATCGAAGTTGTCCACTTCAACCATCAAGTGATTGATGCGCTTGTCGGCACTGCCGATCCCGAACGCGACCGAATGATCGCGCTCATTGCAATGCATAAATACGGGCGTCGCCGTATGCGCTCCCATCCGGAACTTGTATTCAATGCCGCCGCGCATTCCCAGAGTAGTATAGAAGCGAAGCGCGGCATCGACGTCGCGTTCGCGGACAATGCAATGGCCCATGCCACCGTCGCCGGTCTTGAAGCGTCCGTGCATTCGGCGTCCCGGATAAAAAGGTTTCGAGAACTGCACGTGCGGTCCGTGAAAGATCTCGATCGGATTGCCGTCCGGATCGGAAAGCTTCAGGACCTCGAGCACGTGACGTTCAGCGGCTTCATCCTGCGAACCCGCACGGAATTGGATGCCTGCGGCGGAGAGTTGTTGCTGCATCTCGCGGAACTCTTCGGGGCCCGCCACTCGAAAGCCCAGGTAAAGCAGGTCGTCGCTCGCGTCAGCGTGGACCACGATCCGATGGTGCCAATTGTCCATCCGCAGGTAGTAACGATCAGGCGCTTCGCCTTCGGCCAATTCCATCCCCATGATCAGGGCGGCAAACTCCTTCCATTGGTCCGGGTTCTTCACACCGATTCCCATGTATCCGAGTTCGGTCACCTTTGCCATTGTGGCCTCCTGCGACTGCCGGCGCGGATGCTCCAGCCGGCACGTCGATTTGAGCCGCGCTCGCGGAGCGTCGTTCGCGGGCAGCGCAGTGTCAGTCTATAGGACAGCGGCTTGAACGGGGCAATGGCAGTCGCGGCGTTTGCAGCACTCGCTCTCGCTCATCTAGACTCGCGTGCGAATCGTGGCGCTACGGCTCGCGCCGGCGCGTTTCTTCGAGGCCCTCATGTCGATCGATGATCTAAAGCCCACACTGACGATTAGCGACGAGCATTTCGACGAGCAATTCCCGCTGGCGCCGATAGATGACTACATGATTCATCAGACGCCGGACCCGATTCGTGTGGCCTGGTCAACGGACCCGCGAATCTACGAGCGGTTCTGGGTCATCTGTCACGACCACAAGGGTGAATTGCTGCTGGTGACGGGGCTCAGCTTCTACCCGAACCTCGACACTGCAGAAGCCTATGCGATCGTGAATCTGAGGGGCGGGCATTTCTCAGTCCGCGCGTTTCGGCGACTGGGAGCGGATCGCATGAACATGGAAGTGGGCCCGATAAAGCCGGCGATCGTCAGGGGCATGCGTGCATGGCGCTACGTGCTTGAGGACAACGAGTGGGGCATAAGCTACGATCTGCTATGGCAGGACACTCATCGACAGGTGTATCATTCGACGCCTGGTTCGATCGCAGAAGGTTTACCACGCGGCCGCCGCGCGGATATCACCGCCGGATTCGAAGGCTTCGGCGTCGCCGAGGGCTGGGTCAAGGTCAACGGAGAGCGGATAGAACTGAGCCGCGACAGCAGCGGAGGCACCCGCGATCGCCATTGGGGCGTCGGGCGCGGTGTCGGCGGCCCTGCCTTACAGCCCGGGCGCAAGCTCCACGCCGGATGGATCGGCGGCAACTGGGTGTCGTTCAAGGAGCTTGCGATCTGGGGCAACACGGTTCTTTATCGCTTCGGCGACGCGCGTCCGCAAATGGGCCGAATAGTAAAGACTGAACGGCGTCTGCGGTTCGAATCTGATACTCAGATCTTTCTTGAAGGGGTGATTGACTATACGCTGGATACCGGAGAAGTCAAAACGCTTCGCTATCGCCGGCTCGGGTTCCAGACAGCGTATATGCGCTGTGGTATGTACGGCGGCACGCCGGACAAGGGCATCCACCAGGGTCAGTACGTGGGCGACAACGTGGTCGAGGGCGACCACTACGATGTCACTAAGCCTGAAGTCCGCCGTCGTCTGATGGGACTTGACGAGCATCACTGCGAGATCACGTGCGATGGCGAAACCACGACCGGCATCCTTCAGCCGCTCGAGCCCGACGCGTACAACGCATGTGCGCGCGGCCGGCCCGGATGGAAGTTTCTGGATTGAATATGGCGCCGGCGTCCTCCCCCGTCGACCTGGCCGGTCGGCTGTGCGGCTTTCTGGCCTCGAAACTGCCGACAGCGCGCGAGCTTCGGATCGACAGTCTTGCTCCGATTACCGCCGGAAACGCGCGCGAGGTTTGGCAATTCGATTTTCAATGTATCGATGGAAACGCGCCGCGAAAAATGAGCTGCGTGTTGATGCGCAAGGCCGCAGCCGGCCAGCTCGAGACCGAGCCGGACCGCGAATTCCGAATAGTCGATCTGCTGTGGGGCAGCGGCGTTCCGGTTGCGCGCGCGCTGTGGATCGACAGCGATGGGCGATGGTTCGGACGTCCGTCGTTCATCATGGAAAGGGTGGCGGGCGCGTCGGACCTGCCGCCGTTGCTCAAAGGAGAAGCGGCTCAGGACAGTCGCCGGCTCGCGCTTAACCTCGCGGGGATCGCGGCCAGGCTGCACACGCTGGAGTATGAGAAGCTGGGCGTGAACTTTCTGCAGCCGACGACGATCGAGTCAGCCGCTGGGCAGCAGGTGCAATATTGGGAGTCGCTCTTTCTCAAGCACCGAATGGAGCCGCATCCAGCGATGGTCGCGGCATTTATCTGGCTGAAAGAGCATCTGCCGACCGCTCGCCGCGTCAGCATCGTCCATGGCGATTTCCGCTTCGGTAATTTGCTGTACGAGGGCGATCGCATCAACGCGCTACTGGACTGGGAGATGGCGCATCTCGGCGATCCGGTCGAGGACATCGCCTGGGCCTATCGTGCGTTATGGAGTCCGCGGGCATTTGTTTCGCTCGACGAATTTGTGAGCCGCTACACCGAATTGAGCGGTATCCAGGTCGATCCGGAAACGTTGCGTTTCTACCGGCTCCTGGGCGAAGTCAAACACAGCATCATCTCGCTGACCGGCGCGCGCGCGTTCGTCGACGGACGGACTCGCAACCTGTTTCTGGCCGATCGCGCTTCGACGATCAGTGCGTACCTGATGCAGTTTCTGGATTGGCTGCCGGGGGCGGACAAAAAGACAACCTCCACAGCGCGGAAGCTATGACCAAACCATCGATAGGCGATTTACTGGGCGGAGTGGCCACAAGTCTGCGTGAGTCGGTGCTGCCGGAACTTCCGACCGGCCCGACGCGGCGGCAACTCCAGGTCGCAATCGCGATCATTCGTCGCGTGTCCTTGGTGTGGGACAAGGTTACGTCCTATCTCTATTTCGATAACAGAGATATCGAGCAAACCGTCATTCAGATCTGTGCGGTGCTCGAGCGTGGCCAGGTGGAGCTCGTAGGCGTTGACCCGGCCGCACTGCGACGGCGACTGAAGGGTGATGACGCGCGGATTGAATATCCGCCGCATGATGCTCTCGCCGCGCGCAATATCGAGTTGCAACAGCTGCTGGTGGATATTCAGGAAGCGTTGCACGCGCCGGCATTGCACAACGCTTCAGGGCCGGCGCGTGCCGAACGCGACGAGATCGCGGCGATGCTCCAGGCGCTTTTGCGGCGAATGCTGGAGCGCGAACTGGAGGTGAACGCTCCGCCCCAACCGGCCAGGTAGTCCCGCTTGACCGGACGGCGGTTCGAGTCTCACAATCGGTTAGCTGCTCTATGAACGCCGGGAATCAGACCCTCGCGAGTTATTTCGAACGCGAGAGCGCCAAAGTGCTTGACGCCTGCACGGCATGCGGGAAATGCGTCGAAGTGTGTCCGGTGGTCCCCTATGTCGGCCTTAAGGGCGCGGATCCCAAAGCCGTCGCGAGCGGAGTGGTGGATTTTCTGGCTCGACGCGCGCCGCTCGCTGAAGCTGCCGCAGCCTTCGCGCACGCCTGCAACGGATGCGGAGAATGCATTCCGCAGTGTCCGGAGGGCGTGAATCCGCGCAAGATGCTGGTGCTGGCGAACACGATGCGCGCCGGCGAGCGCACGGGGACGCCGCAACTGTTTCGCAAGATGTCGCGCGCGATCCGACTCATGGCAGGGATGCAATTGCTGCCGGCGGAGTTTGCGCGCGTGCTATCTCCGCCGCGGCGTGCCGCGGCGGAGATCGTGTTCTACCTGGGATGCAATGCGCTGCGCACGCCTCATCTGTTGTTCAACGCGATGTACGTGCTCGACGCTTTGGGCGCCGATTACGAAGTGGTTGGCGGCCCCGGTTCATGCTGCGGCATCGTGCAGTCGAAATGGGAGGGCGAGTTGGGCAAGGGCGAGCGCATGATCAACGCGACGCTCACCCGGTTCGAAGGGCTGAATGCGGAGAAGGTTCTGAGCTGGTGTCCGTCGTGCAACCTGCATATCGGGGAGACGCTGGCCGGATTTCATGCGACCAGCTTCGAGTTCGGCCACTTCACCGGTTATCTTGCCGAGCATCTGGACGAATTGCGCGCGCGATTCGTGCGTCCGCTCCGGCTCAAGGCGGTGCTGCACGCGCACGTGGGCCTCGCTGACCTGGGACGCAACGTGGCGCGCGTGTTGGGAGCGATTCCCGCGCTGGAGCTGATCGACACCGTTGCGGAGTCCGGCTATACCTGCGGGGGCTCGGGATGCTCGCGTGCGCCGGCGTTGATGAAGAAAGAACATGCCGCGCTGGTCGAGCGCGTACGCGAGACGCGGGCCGACGTGCTCGTTACGTTCTATCACAATTGTCACGCGGCATTCGCGCCGGCTGAGAAAGCGGGCGGCTTCCGCGTGCTGAACTACACGGACCTGCTGGTCGAGGCGATGGGCGCGACGCCGCACGACGACGTTTTCAAGCGTCTGCGGCTGATCGATGATTGGAAAATGATCGTCGAGGAAGCGGAGCCTTACCTGCGCGCCAACGGCATCGATTTCGATCGCGAATTTCTCGAAAGCATACTGCCGGATGTTTTCCGCATGGCGGAGTTCACCGGCGGACTCGACTGTTTCGCATCCCGCACTTGACTCTCAGGCCGGCAGTTCGGCCGTGGGCGGCTACCCGGAACTGTTTATGGGCTGACGAGCCACGCCGTTTCGCCGACGCGGACCCGACCCGGCGCGGCGATCGCCGCAAAGACACCCACGTAGGCGGCATGATGCCGTGCGGCTGTGCGTAAAACAGCCGGGTCGGCGCGCAGTTCGGCCTGCGGGTGAATCGTCATCGCGCAGCGCAGTGCCGGTCGAATGCCGACGATTCGCACCGCGTCCTCGCCGATCTCCAGTTCCCCGCCGAGCCATCCGTCTTCGACGAAGCCGTCCGGCGCCTCGGTTTCGATAAAAACATTCGGGCGAAAGCGGCGGGGATCGAAATCGGAAGGACAGAGCCGGCGCAAGTGATCGAGCGTGCCGCTCGCGAGCAGGTGGAGCACATCTTCGTCATAGAGATCGCGCGGCGGCAAAAACGCGCGGCCGGCTCGAATCTCGTCGATCTCGGTCATGCTCAACGGCACGTCGCCGCGCGGACGTTCCAGGCGCACGGGGTGTTCGAACAGCGCCGACAAGGCCGAGTCGGCATCCGGATCGCCAGCGTAGATCGATGGGCCATCGGGGAGCTCGATGCGTACGCGGGGTTGCGCACTGCCAATCGGTTCGCGCTCGCACACCGCGCGCAACCGGAGCATCGAAGCGAACATCCGCGCGCTCATGAGCGCCCCGTATTCAAGCTCGCGCAGCGCGAACAGCCGATCGCCGACCGCACCGCGCTCGGTCAAGATCATCTCGTTCAGCGATTCCCCGCGCATCGACTTGACCGGATAGCGCCAAAGCTGGGCGACCGTTCCGATCCGGGTTTTCATCGCGTGTCCTCTGGCGGGTCGCTCTCAGGTTCGGGGCGGTCCCTCGTCGCTGGCGAAACACTGGAGCACGTTGGCGGTGATCGCGGAGATATTGTTGTTGTAATTGTTGTGCGAGAGGCTCCCGCACCACGCGATCGAGCTCGCGGAAAAGACCGCGCCGCCTCCGGCGGTCGTGAAATAGACGATATCCCCCCTCACGCCCGAGTCCTGCCGGCCGCCGGTGCCCGGATAGTTGAAATAAATCTCTTCGACCACGCGCAGGTAGTTCTCGCTGTGTCCTTCGGAGCTTGCGACCAGCATGGCCTCCGGCGGCGTGCCGAGCGTTAAATCATAGCGATCGAGTTCGTGACCCGCCGCGCCTCCGCCGACGAGACCGAAGTTGCCCAGCAACTCATCCTCGCCGACGCCGGCGAAGATAAAGCTCGCCCGCGGATCCAGGCTGTCCGGCATGCGGCGGAAATAGGATGAGCGATCGAAACCCTGGGCTGCGAAGCCGACGCCCACCAGCTTTTGCGGCGCGCGGGCGCGGTTGCGCCACACTCCGCCGCGTTCGCCCGTGGTGCTGTGATAATACTCGCCGGGCTGCGCCTGCCAGGCACGCGAGCCGCCCTCCGCCTTGCGCACCTCGACCAGGTGAGGCTTGCTCGGATGATACGAGGTTATCCAGTAAAAGCCGTTGCCGCCGAGATACATCAGGCGCCCGCCCGAAGTGAGATAATTTTCGATCCCGTCGAGCATCGCGGACGAGTAGTACTCCGGATGCGATCCGGTGAGCACGACCTTGTATCCGCGCAGCAGGCCGGCGCCATCGCGATGCAGGTCCTCGTCGGTAATCACGTCGTAGCGGAAGCCTTTGGCATTCAGCCAGTCCACGAGGTGCAGATCGGCCGCGAGACCCCACAGCGTTCCGCCGAAGCGATGATGCGGCCGCATGTTGGGTATCGGACGCAGACGCGACACATAGCACACGCCGCTGCCGTCGGAGTGATGATCGTAAGTCGACAGGCCGAGTTCCGGATGCTGGTACAGGTAAATATCGTCCGCTTCCAGCACGGTCGTATGGCCGACGATCGACTGCGTGCCCTGGCCGAAACTCAGGTGCTCGTTGGAGTACGCGAGATAGGACGCGGTCGGAACGAGGAACGCGATTCTCGCAGTCGGACCGCTTGAAGGAGCGCGCACGACAAACGGTATGTAATCGACGGCGCCGCCCGCGCTGACGCGCGCCGCATAAACGTCCGAGCGCATCGTGTCGGGCACGGTCAATTCGAAATCCACTTCCCAGCCCGCATCCTCGAGATCGTCGTCGTGAAAATGAATCGCGCCGTATTCGGCGGGCGCGTGGATGAAATGTTCTTCGCGCCCGGTCCAGTTGTGCCCGGTCATTCCGCGCGCCGGCGCATTCACGCATCGGCCGTGCAGATCGTTGCCCGAGGCATCGGTGACGCTATCGCTCGGGATGCCTCCGGGGCCGATGCCGTCGGCGAAATCCCATCGCGCAATCAGGCCGCGGCTGTCGGGCTCGAGGCCGGCGGTGAGTTCGCGCAGCTGCGTTTCACCGAGCGCATGTCCGTACACGCGCGGGCGATCGATCTTGCCATTGAAATGACCGCCGGCGACGATTTTTCCGGAAGCCGACGTGCCGGCGGCCCATCCCGCGATTATCGTGTCCGATTGCGACGAGAAGCTGAGCTTCGTGGTGTCTATCGCATGCGTCACCGCCGGAGGCTGTGCGGCCACGCGCCCGACCAGCGAATTTACCGCGTTGACGATCGGCGCCAGATGGATAAGCGCGCGGCCCGTCGCGCCATTGTAGCTCGCCCCGATTGAATACCACACCCCGGCGGTCAAAGCGTGCGGCGCCGCCGCCTGCACCAGGTGTTCCTCGCCGTCGCCCAGCCAGAGCGCGGGTCGGCCCTGCTCATCGATCACCAGCGCCCATCCCATCCGCCTCTCCGGGATGCATCGGGTGACGATTCCCTGCACGCCCTTGGCCGGCGTGGTCGGCATGATGAAGGCGTGTACCGTGATCGATTGCGACAAGTTCAGCAGTCCGTTCGGATCGTCGATCGCGACGTACGAGCCCGAATGGGTCGGTTGCAGACGTCCCGGGTATTCGCGGTTAACCGGCGTGTCGATTTTCTCTTCGCGCGGTCCGGGGCCTGCGGGGTTCGCGTCCCCGTTTATCAGGCGGACAATCTCGGCCCGATAGCGATTCGCGCCCTCGACGCTGACCATGAACCTGATTCTCTCGCCGGGGCGCACGCTGATCTGGTCGCTGTAGCCGTGGATCTGAGTAGTCGCCATCGCGATGGTCTCCGGAGAAGCGCAGGCCGAATATCTAGTCGCGCATGATCTGTTCCACGTACTTCAGGAACACCGCGTGCGCCGCTTTGGCTTCTGAATTGTATGAACGGTCGTCGACAACCGCCGGCGCTTCGCCTGCCACCCCGGTCATTCGCGCAACGCGCCATTGTTTGAAGGGCCGCGTGCAGACGATCACGTAGCGCTCGAGCAGGTTGGGGCGGCGCAGGTAATTCAGCACGCGGTCGAGCGCATCGCTGTGGATACCGATCGGGTCGCGTTTGTGCTCGGCGATGATTTTTTTGGTGAGCAGCGGGCGAAGCGATTCGCGCATGCGCTTGTCCCAGCGGGCGAAAGCGATTCGGCCGCGGTCGGCCGCTGCGCCATTCGTATCAGCCATTGGTTATCGCTCCTGGCGCTCTGATTCGCGCTTAGCGACCGCAATAGCGAAAATCTCATCAGAAGTCACACGCTCAGGCTGGCCGGAAACGCGGATCAGAACAGCAGGCCGTAGTCGGGCTCCAGTCCGAGCAACACGCGGCCGCCGACTTCCCAGGTCTTGAGCGAGAACACCGTGTGCTGGTTGGCGGTTTGCACGTCGCGCAGCCGGCGATCGAAAATATTGCCGGCGTACACCGATGAGCCGCCGTTCGCCTTGTACAGAATTTCGACCGCCTGGAGGCAGGCCGCTGCGCAATGCACCATCGCCAGCCGCCCCCGCGCGCGCTGCCGATGCGAAGGGCGCTCGCCGTTCGCGAGCGCATTCCACATATCGCCGAACGTTTCGAAGACGAATGCGCGCGCGGAACTGACCAGCGCTTCGGCTTGTGCCAGCGCGCATTGGGCGTAGCTCTCATCGCGCAACGTTGCTCGGCTCGCGCCGGGCGATTTGAAAGTCAGCGGCTTGTTCGAGGCCAGCGCGACAAAGTCGTCAATTGCGCCGCGCGCCGCGCCCAGCGGAATCCCGCACACCTTGTAGATCAACAGGTTCGGCAGCGTGTAAAGCGGCCCCTGCCGGTAGTGGGTCGGCGCGGCCAGATTGAAAGTCCTCTCCTCCGGAATGAAGCGATCCTTCACCGCCCAGTCATGGCTGCCGGTGCCGCGCAGACCGTTGGTGTGCCAGGTGTCGAGGATCTCGCATTCCTGAGGCGGCACAAAGCCGAAGCGTGTCTCCGGCAGCCCGCTTTCCAGCACCCGTGGCCGGTCGCCCTCGAATATCAGGAAATGGCCGATCAGCCACGACGCGTGCTGGCATCCGCTGCCGAACGGCCATCTGCCGCTGGCTATGTATCCACCTTTGGTTTTGACCGCCTTGCCGGGTGGAGCGAACGTGATGGCGGTGACCGCGTCGAGGTTGGAGTACATCTCGCGCGCGACATCCTGGTCGATGTACGCCGTCATGTAACCGCCGTCCACGCCGATCATGGTGCACCATCCCGCGGAAGCGTCCGCGATCGACAGCTCCTCGATCACCCGCAGCTGGGTAAGTAAATCCAGTTCGGGCCCGCCCCACGCGCGCGGCATCGCCATGCGGAACATTCCCGCGGCTTGCATCTCGCGCACCAGGTGCGGCGGCAGCCGCCGTCCCCGTTCGATTTCGTCGGCGGCCGCGCGGATTTTGGGAGCCAGGGCACGCGCGGCAGCAAGGGTTTGACTCGCGCTGTCGGCGGTTTCGCGGGTGGTATCGGGCATATGAAGGCCTCCTGTTCCTTCTCCGCTCCGTACGCAATTAGATCAAACGCCTGCGAACGGGAAGAATGGCAACCCCGATGCGGAAGTACAGGGCGCCACGGTTGATGCGGCGGCCGCATCGGCATGCAGGCGCATGCAGCGTGTGCGCGCAGCGCTAACGCTCTCCGGCGTCTTCGAAATAGCCGGTCTCCGGTGCGTAGTTTTCGAAGCGGGTGAACTGGCTGATATAGGTCAGCTTGGCGGTATCGGTGGGGCCGTTGCGCTGTTTGGCAACGATAACTTCGGCGACGCCTGGCTCCTTGCTGTCGCGATGGTACATTTCGTCGCGATAGATGAACGCAATCACGTCGGCGTCCTGCTCGATCGCGCCCGACTCGCGCAGGTCGGCGAGCAGCGGCCGGCGATCGGGCCGTGTCTCGACCTGGCGATTGAGCTGGGAAAGCGCGATCACGGGGACGCGCAGCTCCTTGGCCAGCGATTTGAGCGAGCGGGAGATTTCCGCGATTTCCTTTTCGCGCGACTCGCCGGGCCGCGCCGCGCGCATCAGCTGCAGGTAGTCCACGATAATCAGCCCGAGATTGGCGCTCGAGTCGCGCGCGAGGCGCCGGCACTTCGCCTTGAGCACGATGGCCGAGGTGTCGGAACTATCGTCGATGAAGATCGGCGCCTCGGCCAGACGCGCTGCCGCCACCGCCAGCTTGGGGAAGTCGCGTTCGCCGAGAAAACCCGCGCGAGCTTTCGAGCTGTCAACCCGCGCCTCCGAGCACAACAGGCGCAACACGAGCTGCTCTTTCGACATTTCGAGCGAGAAGAACGCGACGCCGCGGCGCGGCTCGGCTTCGGTCGCGGCATAGGCCGCGATGTTCAGGGCCAGCGCGGTCTTGCCCATCGAGGGACGCGCCGCGAGCACAATCAGGTCGGACGGCTGCAGGCCGGCGGTGATGCGATCGAGATCGGTGAATCCGGTGGGCACGCCGGTCACCATCTCCTTGCGCTCATAGAGCCGCTCGATGATCTTTAGCGACTCGCGCGTCAACTCGTTCATCGAATGGAACGCGGCTCGGATGCGGCGTTCGGAGATTTCGAAAATCTTGTGCTCGGCTTCGTCGAGAAATTCATCGACCTGCGACGGCGTGTCATAGGCCGAAGATGCGATCTCGGTTGCGGTCGAGGCGAGCGCGCGCAGCACCGCTTTCTCGCGCACGATGCGCGCGTAGTGAGCGATATTCGAGGCGGTCGGCACACAGGCCGCCAGTTCGGCGATATATGCCGGGCCGCCAATAGCCTCGAGCCTGCCGCGCGAGCGCAGCGCGTCGGTCATCGTGATCGCGTCGACCGGCTGGTTGCGGTCCGATAACTCGACCATCACGCGGAAGATCTCGCGATGAGATTCGCGATAGAAGTCGTCCTGGTTGAGAACCTCGACGGCCTGGTTGATGGCTTCGTTCTCGAGCAGAATTGCGCCGAGCACCGATTGCTCGGCTTCGATATTCTGAGGTGGAACGCGTCTTAGGATGTCGTCGTTGGATGCCGCCGCCACTGCAACCCCTCCGCTTGGAACCGCAAAATGTACTTCCAAATGCGTGCCTGTTGAAGCGCCATCTTGTAATACACAGCCTTGTGAGCGGTCAGTGCACAGATTTTCAACAGCCGCTTGCCACCAGAAAAATTAACATGGTCTTGTGCTGCCGACGAGAATTCACAAATCGTCGCTCCACAGCGCCCTAGCGACGCGCGGAGCGGCGCTTATTCGGTGGGCGCGCGGCAATCGGACCGGCGGCCACGCCGAACAGAAAACCGCCCACGTGCGCCCACCATGCGACCCCGCCGAGCAGCGCGCCCGCTGCTCCGCTGCTGATTCCCCAGTACAACTGCGCCGCGAACCAAAGAATCAGATAAACCACAGCGGGCAGACGGAAAAAGAACGGCGGAAAGAAGGCCAGGATGCTGCCGCGCGGATACAGAATGAAATAGGCGCCGAGCACGCCCGCGATCGCGCCGCTTGCGCCGATTACCGGCACCAGCGACTGCGGCGCCATCGCGACCGTGGCCGCGGCCGAAGCGATGCCGCTCAGCAGATAAAAGGAAAGATAGTGCGCGGCGCCGGTACGTTCTTCGACCGCCGGGCCGAAGATGAACAGGTAGAGCATGTTGCCCAGCACGTGGCCCAGGCCGCCGTGGATGAACATCGAGGTAATGACCGTGAACGGCGCCCACAGGCGTCCGCGCGCGTCGATCAGCGTTGCGCGGTGCAGATGCGCGCGCGCCACCAGCGCCGGCACCATCGCGTAGTGCGTCACGAAGGCCTCGGCGCGGCCGCCGAGCGAAACCTCGTACGCGAACACGGCCAGGTTGGCCGCGATCAAAAGCGTATTGACGGGGGTCAGGCGACGGCGGGCGACGTCGTCGCGCAACGGGATCATGGCACGCCGCGCCGCAACTTATGGGACAATTTGTGCGACCCGACGCGCGGCGCTAGCCCGGCCAGGGCTTGCCGTAGCTGTCGAGGCAAGCGACCTCGCTCATCGGGCGGCGCCGGACTGGACCGATCTTGTCGCGCGGATAGCCGATTGGCATCAGCGCGTAGGTCGCGACCTCGGGTGGCAGGCCCACCACGGCTTTGACCTCGTCTTCGAAAAAGGCGTGAATCGTGGTGAGCACGGTGCTGAGTCCGAAGGCGCGGCAGGCGAGAATGATGTTCTGCACAGCCGGGTAGATGCTCGCGCCCTGGGTGCGCGCCGCTTTGGCCATCGCGCTCTGCACCTCGGGACTGAGCCCGCCCGCTGCCGGGGCCGACTTGAGGCAGGCGAGCAACAGGATCGGCGCCTCGTGCATATGCTCGAACAGATGGGTTACCGAAGCCCAGAAGCGGCGGTACTGCTCCTCGCTGAAATGGCTCGCCCGCGGGCGTTCGGCATAAAGTTTGGTCAGGATCTGCGACGCCTTGTGGTAGATCGCGCCGAGTTGGCGACGCTTCTCCGCATCCTTGACCACGACGAACAGCCAGCTTTGCGCGTTGCTGCCCGAGGGCGCGCGAATTGCCGCATCGAGGATTTTCGTCATCACCTCGTCCGGCACCGGGTCGGGCTTGTAGCGCCTGAGCGCGCGGGCCGTGTACATCGCCTCGAACAGTCCGATTTCCGCCATCGTCGTAGTTGAACTCCTTTTGCCGCGGCGCGCCGCGAGACCGATCCCCATTATCACGGAGCGCGGCGCAAGATCGAACCGGCCGCTTCAGTCCGCGCGGATCAGCTTGTGCCTGATCGCGTAGCGCACCATGGCGGCGGTCGAGTTCGCGTTGAGCTTGCGCTTGAGATTGTCGCGATGGATCTGCGCGGTTTTCGGACTGATGCCGAGCCGTGCGGCGATGTCCTTGCTGGTGGCGCCCTCGCCGATGAGCTTGAGCACCTCGCGCTCGCGCAGCGTGAGTTTCACCGCACCGGCCGCCGCGCGGCTGGTTTGGTGCTTCAGGCGCGCCAGCACGGCGGGCGCAACCGCGGCGCTCAGATACTTGCGCCCCGCGGCGACGGCGCGCAGGGCGCTGAGCAATTCCGCTGCGGCGTCGGTCTTGACCAGGTAGCCGGCGGCGCCGGCCTCGACCATCGCCTCGAAGACGTATTCCTCGTCGTCATGCTGGCTCAGCACGACCACCTTTGCCGACGGCGCCGCCTGGCTCAGCCGATGGGCGGCGCCGAGGCCGCCAATCCCGGGCATCGCGATGTCGAGGAGCACGACGTCCGGCCTGGCGCGGGCGGCTAGCGCGATGGTCTCTTCGCCGCTCGCCGCTTCGCCCACGACTTCGCATTCGGGCTCGAGCACCGCGCGCAGCGCCTCGCGGAACAGGCGGTGATCGTCGGCGATGAGGACGCGGATGCGCTCGCTACCCATCGCTCAGCCTTTGCTACGCGAGCGGGATCTCGGCGATGAGGCGCGTCAGGCCGCGTTTGGACTCGATTCGCATCGCACCGCCGACGAACTGCAGCCGTTCGCCGAGGCCGCCGAGTCCCGCGCCGTCGTGCGGCGATGTCCGCGGATCGATGCCGCGGCCGTTGTCGCTTACGACCAGGCGAACGAGCGGGCCATCGCGCTCGATCAGGACTTCCACGCGTGTCGCGTCGGCGTGCCGCACCACGTTGGCCAGTGCCTCGCGCGCCGCGCGGTAACACACCTGGCGCACCGCGGCGGGCAGGCGGTTGGCGGCCGCGGCGCCCTTCAGCCGTGCCGCGATTCCGCCGGCGGCGAGCCGATCGAGCTCGGCGCGCAGTGCCGCGGCGAGCGTGCGCTTGCCCAACTCGGCCGGGCGCAATTCGTTCAGGCGCCGGCGCAGCTCCTTCTCCAGTCGTCCGAAGATCGCCCGCGCCTGCTCGCGCTTGCTGTCCAGCGCAAGCCGCGCCGCCGCCAGCATCTGCGCGTGATCGTCGTGCAAATCCCGCGCGATGCGGGCGCGTTCGGCTTCAGCCGCGCCGAAGAGCCGCAAGCCCAGCGTGCGCACGAGTTCACGCATCCGCCGCGCCTGCTCGGACGCGGTCCATCCGGCGCAGACCGCGCCAACCCGCGCGGCGAGCGCCATCGCCCGTTCGCGCGCAGCCGTCTCGAGCGGCCGCGCGCTCGCAAGCGCGATAGCCCCGCCCTCGAACGGAACGCATAGGTAGTCGGCAAACTCCCTGAACCAACGGTCCTCGCAAAAATCCCCCACGCGGCGGCCGGCGGCGCTGCGCACGAATACAACGCGCCGCCGGATGGTCTCGGCCAGCGCGCTGCGGCCTTCGATGACGAGCGCTTCGCCCGCATCGCGCATCGAAGCGGCGGCTACGCCCGGCGACGCGTTCGCGTCGCTTGCCGCCGTGGCCACCGCCCAGGCGGCGAATGGGCCGCTTGAGGCAAAGAGCCGGCCCAGGCGCGCCCATCGCTCGCGCGGTCCGAGCTTGACGAGCGCTCCAAGCGCCCGTTCGATGCGCGCGTCGCCGCCGCGTTCGCGGCGCGCGGACGCACGTTCGGCGGCGAGCCGCTCGGTTGCGGTCGCTGCGCGGTCGCGCCAGAACCAGAGCGATGCCGCTTCCTCGCTCAGCTCTATTTCGGCCAGCGCCTGGCGCCGCACCAGGTGCAGCAGCGCCTCGCCCTGCGCTGGTGCGGTGCCCTGCGGCGCCAGTATCACGATGCTCGCGTGCGCGGTGGGCGAAGCGGATGAAGCCACGCCATACGCTTCGAGCCGCATCTGCCCCGGCAGCGCGCGGCCGCATCTGAGCGACACTTCAGCCGCGCTCATCCGGAACGTGGCGTTGAGCGCGGCGCCCGCGCCATGGCCGCGGCCGTCGCCGGCGCCCTGGCGGGAGAGCATCCCCAGGATCGCCCACAGGGCGGGTTCCCATCCCGGGTCGGCAGGCGCGTGCGCGGAGCCGCTGTCGGTCGCACGTTGCCACAGGATGAGGCATGCGCCGCCGCCCGATGCGGTCGCGGCCAGCGAAGCCAGTGCGTTCATCCGTCCGGCCAGCGAATCGGCAGGTGTGCTTGGTGCCGACCGTTCGGCGATGTCGGCTACCGATCGATGCCTCACGCTCGCGTTTCCCCCAAACTGCGGCTGCAGCCCGACCTGCGGTCGTCTGCGCCGACTAATGACCACCTGGGCCGGGCGGCTGGCCGAGTTGTTCGCCCAACTGCTGCATTTCGCTCCCGAAACGCGTCCAGTCGCCGCTTTTGAGCGCCGCCAGGGCGCGATTGTAGTGCGTGCTCGCGCCTGCGAGGTCGGCCTTCACGCCGGGCGGCGGCGCGCCATTTGGCGCGGCGGCCGTGGGGACGGGCTGTACGGTTTTCGCTTGCGTGACGGTAGGCTGCTTGATCTCGTTAGGCAGGGTGAAGAGCGCGTGAAGCGTGCTGCCGAGGTCGTCGCCCATTACGATTCGATCGCTGTACGCCGCGATCACGCGCTGCAATTCGGGCAATTGGCCGTTTTGCGCGCGTATGTACAGCGGTTCGACATATAGCAAGGCGTCTTCAATCGGAAAGACCAGCAGGTTGCCGAGGATGACCTTGGACCCCATCTGGTTCCACAGCGAGTATTGCTGCGAGATATCCGGATTCTGATTGATGCGCGCCTGGATCTGATACGGCCCATAGAACAACCGATCCTTGGAGAAGGCGAATTCGAAGAGATGCCCATAGTCGGCGCCATCGCAACGCGCGGCCAGCCACGAGATCATGTTGTCGCGCACGGTCCCCCGGCTCTCCGGCACCATCGGCAGCATCAGGATGTATTCGTCGTGCGTTTCTCCGGGCAGCCGCATGATGACGTAGTACGGCTGCATCGGCACGGTCTCGTCCGCGTAGTTCTCGCGCGGGAAACCCCACTGGTCTTCGCGATTGTAGAACACGGCAGGATCGATCATGTGATAGGTGCGATAGATATCGGCTTGAATCAGAAAATAGTCTTCAGGATAGCGGATATGCTGGCGCAGGTCGTTCGGCATAGCCGAGAGCGGTTTGAACATCGAGGGGAATATCCGCTGCCAGGTCCGGATAACCGGATCGGCGGGATCGGCCACGTAAAAGTCAGTGGTTCCGTTATACGCATCGATCACCACTTTGACCGAGTTGCGGATATAGTTGATGCCCTCGGAATTGCGCTGTGAATAGGGGAAATGGTCGCTGGTCGTGTAGCAGTCGAGCATCCATACCAGGCGGCCGTCGTGGATGACCATGTAGGGGTCGCGGTCCTGGCCCAGGAAGGGCGCCAGACGCGCCACGCGATCGCTGATATTGCGTCGCAGCATGATCCGGCTGTCGTCAACGATATTGCTCGTGACCAGCAGGTTGAGATCGCGGTAGAAGTAGCTGAAGAGGAGGCGCCGCAGAAGGCCGCTGACCGGCACTCCGCCGGTTCCCTTGTAGAATGAGTAGACGTTATCCGCGCCCAGCGGATAGTCGAATTCCGGCGTCGCCGCCTTGACGATGGCGTAGTTGTCCGCTTCTTCGCCGAAATAGATCGCGGGTTGCGGGATGCTGAAGCCCACATTCGATTCGGCCGGGATATTCTTGATATAGAAGACCGGCAGTCCCTCGCTGTCTTTGGCGTTCACCGGGCTCATGGTCAGGCCGCTGCCGTGAGTGAACTTGAGATGGCGGTTGACCCAGGTCTGGGCGTTCTCCGGCAGCAGACCGACATTCAGTTCGCGCGGCGAGAGCATCACCTCGGTGTATTTGCCGTCGATCCAATAGCGGTCGATATCGATGTCCTGGAAATCGTAGTAGAGCCGGATTTCCTGGAGCTGGCGGTAGGTCGCGAGCAACGGTCGCGGGTCCCACAGTCGGATATTGTTGACCGTCGGCGCGTCCTGTTCGAGCGAAGCCTGGGTGAGAGTGCCCTTGCCGTTGAACTGGCGCACATCGACACTGTCGAGATGATAGGCGAGGCGGGTGAGTGCGATGTTGCGTTCGAGATAAGGCTTTTCCACCCGCAGTTCGTCGGGCTTGACGTAGAGCTTTTCGATTACCGGCTGGATCAGGTTGAGCAGGATCGCGGGCGCGAACAGCACCACCGCCGCAACCACCGGCAGCCGGAGCCCGCGCTGCCCGAGATTGGCGAGGCTGACCGCTGCCGCCACCACCGACAACGCCACCAGCAGCCACAGCCCCGGCTCCCAAAGCGCATGATCGACATAACGCAGGCCGTATACCACGCCGTTGGTATGCAGCAGCAGTTCCGGTCGCGCCAGCCAGTAGTTGAACGCGCGCTGCAGGAAGAACACCGCGAGCAGCACCGAGAAATGCGCCGCTGCCCCGCCCGAAATGCGCGGCGGCGACTCGCGAAAGTCCAGCGTGCCGCGCGCCCAATATACCGCCCCAGTGACCACCGCGGTCAGGAACAGGATCAGCATCAGCAGGTCGCGCCAATCCTCCAACAGGGGCAGGGTGAACACGTAAAAGCCCAGATCCCTGCCGAACGCCGGATCCGTGCGGCCGAAGGGAACCGCGTAAAGCGCCTTGAGGTAGCTGTCCCACGACGCCGCTTCGCCCGAGGCGGCGAACAGACCGAGCACTGCGGCCACGCCGATCACCAGCAGGCGCCAGGGCACGCGATCTCCCAGTGCGCGGATCAACTCGGGCAGATTGACCTCGGTCATCTCCTCCGAGCGGCGCACGATGCGCAGGCGCTCGCGCTCGTGGCTGAGCCCGAGCGCGGCGAGACCGCTCACCGCAATCGCGACGAACGTGACCAGCCATACCGCGGCGAAGATCGCGATCTGCGCGCCCAGCTGGGTCAGAAATACCGCCCGGTAGCCGAGCGCGCCGAACCACAGCAGATCGACCAGCAACTGGTCGGCCAGGCCCAGCACGATCAGGATGACGATGACGATCGCAGCTAAGCCGAACAGGATGATCCGCGGTCGCATCTATGGAGGCTCCCCCGGCGTCAGGCGCCGCGCGCAACGTTGCTCACGTGCTCGCGCACCACGTCGGGCGGGCACAACCAGATGAAGATCTTGAGGCAGATGATACCGACGAGGATCCAGTCAAGTTCGCCGATCAACGGAATGAAGTCGAGTTCCAGCAGCGGTGGCGAAATCAGCGCGAGAATGCCGAGGAAAGGTACCGATTTGGCCAACACGGAGACCCGGCGGTCATGCATCAGCCGCCAGAACACGCGCAGGAACTGCGGCAGAAACACAATCAGCCCGCGCATTTGCAGCGGGCCCATCAATTGCATCCTGAGGATTCGGCTGAACACGGCTTGGTATCCTTTTCTATACTCCAGCTTGGCCTCGGGCCCAAGGCCGGTTGAAATCGTTCAGATGAGCCGCAGCGGCCGCATGCACGCGAGCCGCAAAGGACAGTGTGCTACACTGGCCGCCAGGCGGGGAAGGAACAGGAGGGCCCTGGGTGAAACGGCACATGTCGATGGGCGATTTTCTCGTCGCCTACCTGCACAAGATAGGTGTAACTCACGTCTTCGGCATCCCCGGCGATCTCGCGCTCAAGCTGTTTTTCGCCCTCGGCCGGCGCGAGGGGCCGCAAATCCTCACGCTTTCGCATGAGCCGGGCGTGGGGTTCGCGGCCGACGGCTACGCCCGCGCGACTGGCAAAATCGGCGTCATTTGCGTGACCTACGGCGCCGGCGGGCACAACACGGTGAATCCCGTGGCCGGCTCGTTTTCGGAGCGCGTGCCGCTGCTCATCCTGTCCGGCGGACCCGGCGAGGAAGAGCGCAAGCTGGGTACGCTCATTCATCACCAGGCGCGCGAGATCGAATCGCAGCATCGCATTTACAAAGAAGTGACCTGCGCCTCGGCCGTATTGACCGATCCGCGGCGCGCGGCGACGCAACTGCATGAGGTGGTGCGCGCGATCTGGGCGGAGCAGCGCCCCGGCTACATCGAAATCCATCGCGACATGGTGGACCGCGAGATCGAGGTGCTGCCCGAGCTGCTCGAATGGGACGGGCATCTGCGGTTTCACGAATCCGACGCGCGCCGCGTCGAGGAGGCGGCGCGCGAGGCGGCCGCGATGTTCAATGCGAGCCGCAAACCGGTGCTGATCGCCGGTATCGAGATTCATCGCTACAAGGCCGCGCGCGAACTGGTCGACCTCGCCGAGCACATGGGAGCGCCCGTGCTCACCACGGTGCTGGGCAAAGGCGCCTTTCCGATGGACCATCCGCTCTACATGGGCGTTCATGTCGGGCCGATCAGCCCGCCACCGATCGTCGCGCGGATGGACGAGGCGGACTTTGTGCTCAACCTCGGCTGCCTCAAGACCGACATGAATTTCGGCAATCGGCCGCCGCACATCATCGAGGGCAAATCGGTATGGGCGGTCGATCGGCGCGTCGACGTCAAGTATCACACCTACATGAACGTCGGCGTGCACGATTTTGTGCGTGCGCTGCGCAAGCAGAGCATCCAGCGCCACCACGAGACCATCCATTACGCCGACAACCTGCGCAGCGCGCCGGCCGGCGCCAACGGCGGTTCGGCCGCGCTGGGCGTCGGCCAGATCCTGACCGTGGTCAACGAATTCCTCGCCTCGCACAAGCGCTACATGGTGGTGGCCGAATCGGGCGACATGCTGTTCGGCGGCCTCGACGTGCGCGTGCCGCACGGCGGAACCTACCTGGCCCAGGGGTTTTACGCCTCGATGGGCTTTGCGGTGCCGGCGGCATTGGGCGCGCAGGTCGGGTCCGGCCTGCGTCCGCTGGTACTGTGCGGCGACGGCGGGTTCCAGATGACCGGGCCGGAGATTTCGCATGCGCCGGTTTTCGGCGCCAACCCGATCGTCGTCATCGTGAACAACGGGGGTTGGGGTATTTTTCGCCCGGTGGCTAGCGAGCGGCGCGACCTGCTCGACATTCCGCCCTGGCCCTATGCCCGCCTTGGTGAGGATTGGGGCGGCGCCGGATTCGCGGTGAGCAACGCCGACGACTTGCGCCGCGCGCTGGAGTCGGCGCATCGCGGGCCGGGCTTCGCGCTCATCGACGCGCGCGTTGGCCGCGACGAACTCTCGCCGGTCACGGTTAAATATATCCAAGCCGCCGCCGAACATTCACAGGCGCCGCCGACCGAGCGCCGCAACCATATCGGGCATCACGGTCGCGCGCGTTCCTGAACTTCCGCCGATGACCGAATACCGCGAGCTGTATCGCAATTTTCGCTGGGAGGTCCCCGAGTACTTCAATTTCGGCGCCGTGATCGACGGCCTTGGTGCCGAGCCCGGCCGTCCCGCGCTCGTGGCCGAGGATCAGGACGGCAACCGCGCACGCCTGTGCTTTTCCGATATTCGCCAGCTGTCGAATCGTATCGCCAACGTGCTTGCCGGCCTGGGCGTCAAGTCGGGCGAAGCGGTGATGATCGCGCTGCCGCGCATCGCGCTCTGGCAATCGGCCTACGTCGGCGTACTCAAGGCCGGCGCGATCGCGGTGCCCTGCCCGGCCACGATGGGCGAGCGTGAACTGGCCCGGCGCGCCAACCATTGCGGCGCGGTGGCGATTATCGCTTCGATCGGCAGCGCCGAGGTGGTCGGCGACCTGCGCAATCAATGCCCCTCGCTCAGGCAGTACATCATCGCGGGCAGCCCGCGCAGCGGATGGCTGGGGCTGCGCGCATGCATGGCCGAGGCCTCGGATCGCTTTTCACCCGTGCGCACCCGCGCCGGCGATCCCGCCTTGTGCCTCTATACCTCCGGCACCGAGCGCGAGCCGATGGCGGTTCTGCATAGCCACGCGCACATCTGGTCGCATCGCTACACCGGTAGCTTGTGGCTCGACGCGCGTCTGGGCGAACTGCATTGGGGCACCGCGGATACGGGATGGGCCAAGGCCGGCTACGCCGCGCTGTTTGGGCCGTGGATGAACGGCGCCGCGGTCTTCCTGTACAACGGCGTGCTCGACGCGAAGAAGCAGGCGGAATTGCTGAGCCGTTATCCAATCGCAACGCTATGCGCGCGCCCCGCCGAATACCGGATGCTCGCCGAGGAAGATCCCGGGCAGCGCCGCTTCGCCGCGCTCCGACATTGCACCTCGACCGGCGAAATACTCGACGGCCAAACTCTGCGCCTGTGGCGCGATCGCTTCGGGCTCACGATTCATGACGGCTACGGCCAGGCCGAGACGGCTTTGATCGCGGCAAGCCTGCCCGGGATGGAAATCCGTCCGGGCTCGATCGGACAGCCGTTTCCCGGCCATGACGTGCGCATTCTCGCCGAAGACGACAACGAACGGGGCGAGGGCGAAATCGGCAGGATTGCGATCCGCATCAGGCCGGAGCGTCCGCCATCCTTGATGCTCGAGTACTGGAAGGACAAGGACGCGAGCGCGGCCGCGATCCGCGGCGACTACTATGTGACCGGGGATCTGGGTTCGCGTGACGCCGAGGGCTATCTCTGGTATGCGGGCCGCGACGACGACTTGATTGTCGCCGGCGGACATCGAATGAGCCCGGACGAGATCGAAAGCGCGCTCGCGACGCATCCCGCGGTTGCGGAATCGGCGGCGGTTGCCAGCCCGGACGCGCGCTTCGGCACGATTGTGAAAGCGTTCGTCCGGCTCAAGCCGGGTATCGGGCCGAATTTCGCAACCGCGCGCGAGCTGCAGGAGCACGTCAGGCGCGTCGCCGCGCCGCACACGGTGCCGCGCGAGATCGAATTCGTCGCCGAGCTGCCGAAGACGGCGAGCGGTAAAATCCAGCGCGCCGAATTGCGCAAAATTGAAAAGACGCGCACAGGTTCCGCGTGAGAGCGGCTGCGCACAAAGCCTTCAGTTCGGGTGAATGACGCGCATGGCGGGCGAGCTCGCGGGTAGGACGGCGATCGTTACCGGCGGCGGCCGCGGACTCGGCCGCGCGATGGCGTTGGGCCTGGCCGAGGCAGGTGTAAACGTCATCGTCACCGCCGCGCACAGCAGGCACGAAATCGAGGCGGTCGCCGAAGAAGCCCGCAGCTTCGGCGCGGGCGTCGTCCGCGCCCTGCAGGCCGATGTCACCAGCGACGAAGACGCCGGGCGTGTCGTCGGTGAAGCGATGCGCGAATGGGGCGCGATTCACATCCTGGTCAACAACGCCGGGCGCGGAATGCGCTTTGTGAGCGAACGGTTCCTCACAACCCCCACAAAGTTCTGGGAGACCGACCCCGACGTATGGCGGATGATCATCGACACCAATGTGAACGGGCCGTTTCTGATGGGGCGCGCGGCGGTGCCGCGGATGCTGGAGCAGCGCTGGGGCCGCATCATCAACATTTCGATGAACTACGAGACGATGCGCCGGGCCGGATTTTCGCCTTACGGGCCGTCCAAAGCCGCGCTCGAATCCGCAACCGTCATCTGGGCCCGGGACCTTGCCGGGACCGGCGTGACCGTCAACGCGCTGCTGCCGGGCGGAGTGACCTATACCGGGATGGTTCCCGAGGGCGCGCGTCTTAAGCTGCGGGCGCGGATGCTGCCGCCCGAGATAATGGTGCCGCCGCTGCTGTGGCTCGTATCGTCGGCCGCCGACGAGGTCAGCGGTGAGCGCTTCAACGCGAGCTGGTGGGATGCCTCGCTGGCGCCGCGGCTGGCCGCCGAGAAAGCCCGCGCTGACGCATCAGCGCCGATCGTGAGCCGGCGATGAACCGCGCGCGCCGCACCGCGGCGCCGCTTAGGATTTGCGCGCGCCGCGCTCCAGCATGTTGATCTTGCCGGCGAAGTCCTCGAGATCGACCTCGGTGGTCTCGAGCAGGCGCGCCACCATTCCCCAGAACCCGATCGAGAGAATCAATTCCACGATCTCCGCCGTGTCGAGATATTTCTTCAGTGCCTCGACGGTTGACTTGCGCCCCTTGACGTTGCGCGTGACCTCGTCGGTGAGCGTCAGCACCAGCCGCTCGACTTCGTCGAAGCAGCGTGCGCTCTCCCAATCCGCCATCGCGCCGATCTGCTCGTCGCTCACGCCCGAGTCGCGTGCGATCGGAACGTGCTGGGTCCATTCGTAGACCGAGCCGGTGAGCTTCGCCGTGCGCAGGATCGCGATCTCGCGCAGCTTGGCGGCGAGCCGCGCGCGGGTCAGCAGCGAATGGCCCAGGCGCGAGAAGTTCTGGAACACCGCGTCGCTGTTGGCGATCATGCGCGCGACGTTCATCTTGCGCGGCGTATTGCCGAGGATCTCGCGGGTCTTTTCCGAAGCCTTGGATTCGTCAACGTACGGCAGCAGCGCCATCGTTCTTATTCCTCCTTCGTGCGCGCACCGGCGCGCCAGCGCCGCGCCAAAAGCGCGCCGCTGGCATGCGCGAAGCCTAATCTGCGCGCGCTCGGCGATGCAAACCGGCGTGCGCCGGACTGGGCCGCGCGGAGAGCTTGCGGCCGCGCCTCAGGATTCCGTGTGCGCCTGATGCATCCACCAGCGGACCAGGTATACGGTCAGCGCGGCGACGCCGATACTCAGCGCGATCCACCGCGCGCCGGAGTGAATCATGCCGGCGGCGCGCCACACCTCGTCGCCCACCAGGTAGCCGATCGTCACCATCAGCGAACACCAGATAATCGCACCGGTGATGTTCCAGCCGAGAAAACGCACGAACGGCATGCCGGCCGCGCCGGCCATCGGCCCCGCTAAAAAGCGCGCGCCCGCGACAAAGCGCGCCATGAACACGGCCTTGCTGCCATGTTCCTCGAAAAAGACCTTGAGCTGCGTGATGCGCCGGCGCACGAAATCGAAGCGCTCTGCGAGGCGTTCGAGCAGATGCTGCCCGCCCGTGCGTCCGATCAAGAACCCGCAGCAGTCGCCCACTACCGCGCTCGCCACCGCAACCGCGTAGACCCATCTGAGGTCGAGCAGGCTGTGCGCGGCAAGGAAGCCGGCCGCGAGCAGCACGGTTTCCTCCGGTACCGGCACGCCCAGGTTGCCGACGAAGACGAAGCCAAAGATGCCCAGGTAGCCCCAGGCCGCGATCAGATCGGGCAGCTCTGCGGGATTGACGACGTGATGCATCGGCGGTTCGAGCCTGGCGCTAGTGCGACCCTGTGTGGGTTAAAGCTTGCCCGATCCGCCAAGCCGGCGTAAGGGGTGGGCGCGGTACGCGCGCGCGCGTGCCTGCCGACCGACTCAGCGCCGGCCCGGCACTTTAGTAGCGATCGCTCGGAACCGGCGGACGCGGAGGGAACGGGATCGATTTTGGCCGGACTTTCCGACGCGGCGCCTTAGCCGCTGCGGCTGCCGATTCCGGAAGCCGCCGTCGGCATCGGGGGTTCCGCCTTATGTCCATTGATCAGCCAGCCGCCGTCTTTGAAGGTCGCGCGGCAGGTGTAAGTGTCGCCCTCGCGCACAATCAGCTTGTTCTGTTCCAGCCGCTTGAGCTGAGCCGGCGTCGCCAGGTGTTCGAGCAGCGCGACCGGCGCCGCCGCGTTGACCGTCGCCTGTCCGTACTTTTTCCACGCTTGCGCGATCAGGTCCTTGCGCTCGACGTCATTCGACTGGAGCATCGGATCGTCGACCAGCTCGGGCGCGATGGTGAAATTGGCCGTGCCCGCCGCGTCGCCGCGGGCGCTCGCGATTTTGAGGCTGACCGAGGCGATCGGCGATCCTTTGACAATGGCGACGAACGCCTGGACCATCTCGCGTTGCATCGTCTGCGACTGAAGCTGCGGATCGCCGGTCGACTGCGAAATCGAAACCGCGGCGCTTTTGAACTGTGCGACCGGCTGCGGCGGAACGTTCGCGACCCCGGTCGCGAGGCTTGCCGACTTCAGCTCGAGCGCACCCACCGCCAGGTTGCCGACCGAGAGGCTCTCGCGCGCGTTCAGCCGGCCGTTTCTGATCTCGGTGAGCGCGGTGAGCCTGATGTCCTGCACCAGGCCGCTCCCCGGCGCGCGCCGCAGGCCGCCGACGATGCTGTAGCTGACGCGGGCCAGGTCCAGCTCGCCTCCGCCGAGCCACAGCGTGCTCTGCGGGTCGCGATGCGAGCGGGCGTGGATCGTCAAGCCCGCGATTTGGGCCTCGCCAAACACGCCGGTCGCCGTGGCGCCGGAGCTGCCGCCATCGATCGTTTGCGTGTCCCCCGCCGAGTGCGCTTCGAGATTGAAGCCGCCGAATTTGGCGTTGACTTTGGTCGCCGGGTCGGTGCGCTCGGATTTCGGACGCGAGATATACGTGTCGAGCGCGCCGCTCATCGCAACCACGGTGGAAATCCGGAGCGGCGCTTCGCCGAACACCTTGTCCAGCGTGTTCTCGAGCGCAGTGGGCGGATCGGTATCCACCACTGCCGCGACTGGAAACGCGACGTGCGCTCCGTTGTAAAGGGCCAGCGGGCCGTGATGCACGTGCTGGATGAGCGTGACCGCGCCGCGGCCGAGGCTTACGCTGATCACGGCCCGCGATGAGAACCATCCGCGCCGGTACGACGCCAGGCGCACGCCGCGGCCCGCTCCCGAAAGCTGCGCCACCGATTCGCGATAGATACGCTCGGCGCGCGAGCCGTATATCGCGGGCAGCACCAGCGCCAGCACGACGACCGCGGCCAGTATTGCGAACACGATGCGGGCCTGGCCGTGCGCACCGCGGGTTTTCCACCCCGACATCGCATCAGGGCTAGCAGCCGCGGTCGGGGCGAACAAGATGGCCCGAAAAATCGCGCGATAGCGCAATGAAATCGCCGTTCTACGGCCGGCCACCGCGTCCGCTCGGCGCGCGCCGCTAACGCCCGCAGCGCACAATAAGCTATGGATCGAAGGCGAAGTCCGATGATCAAAGCGGCGATTTCCCGTGCCGCTTCGTCAATTCCAGGAGGGATGCATCATGGCATTGGCAGGAGAGGTTACTCATCCGGAACGCCTTGAAGGCCGCGATCTGACTTTTCAGAGCGACGGAACCGCAATCAATGCTTACCTGGTGAGGCCGCGCGAGGCCGGCTCGTACCCGGGCATCATCGTGATTCACGAGGCGTGGGGCGTGATCGAACACATTCGCGACATCGCGCGGCGCTTCGCGAACCTCGGCTACATCGCGCTCGCGCCCGACCTCTACACGCGTGTCGGCGCGCCCAAAACCAACGATCCGATGAACGTCGTGCTCAGCCGGATGATGGCGCTGCCGGACGCGCAATTGGTGCGCGATCTCGACCAGGCCGCAAACCTGCTCGCCGCGCAACCCGGCATGACCGGCAGGATCGGGTGCGTCGGCTTCTGCATGGGCGGACGCACCACGCTGCTCTACGCCTGCAGCAGCAATCGGCTGAACGCGGCCATCGATTGCTGGGGCGGCGGCATCACCGCCGACTCGGCGCCGCCCTCCGAGCAGCGACCGACGCCGATCGTCGATCTCGTTGGGCGCCTGTGCTGTCCGCTGTATGCGGTCTGCGGCGAGGAAGACGCGAATCCGTCGCCGGCCCAGGTCGAGGTGCTGCGCAAGCGGCTGCAGGACGCCGGCAAGACGTTCACCATCGACATGTTCAAGAACGCGGGCCATGCGTTTTTCGCCGACTACCGCCCGAGCTATCGCGAGAAAGCGGCGTTCGAGCTGTGGCCGAAGATGGGCGCGTTCTTCGCCAACCATCTGAAGGGCGCGAAATAAGCGGGCGCGGGTTCGTCTGCGCTGCCCAATCGCCGAGCGGAGACCGCGATGCCGGACCCCAATGCGCTGACGCTCCTGGAGGCGGCGCGCCTGGTGCGCGAGCGCGCGCTCTCACCCGTCGAGCTGGTCGATGCCGCGCTCGCGCGCATCGGCCGGTTCGACGGCGCTATCAAGGCGTGGACGCTGGTCGATCGCGCGGGCGCGCGCGCCGCGGCCGCCGAACTCGAGCGCGAGGCGCGCGCCGGCCGCCTGCGCGGCCCGCTCCACGGCGTGACTGTCGGCATCAAGGACATCTTCTATACCGCGGGCCTGGCCACCGAGGCCGGATCGAAGGCCATGGCGGGATTCATTCCGGACTACGACGCCGAGGCCGTGGCCCGGCTGAAGCGCGCCGGGGCGATCGTGCTGGGCAAAACCGTCACCACCGAGTTCGCACTGCTCGATCCCGCCGCGACGCGTAATCCCTGGAACCTGGAGCACACGCCCGGCGGCTCGAGCAGCGGTTCGGCCGCCGCGGTCGCTGCGCGCATGTGTCACGCGGCGATCGGCTCGCAGACGGTCGGCTCGACCATCCGACCCTCGAGCTATTGCGGCGTGGTCGGCATGAAGCCGAGCTACGGCCGCATCAGCCGCCACGGCATGATCGCGCTCGCGCCGAGTCTCGATCACGTCGGCATCTTCGCGCGATCGGTCGCCGACGCGGCGGCGATGCTCGACGCGATGGCGGGCGAGGATCCGCGCGATCGCGCGAGTCTGAAAATCGCGACCGACGATTACATTCATGCCGCCGCAGGATCGCCCGCTCGTCCGCCGCGAATCGCCCGGATGCCCCGGGCGTTCGACGAACGCGCGGCGCCCGAAACGCGCGAGGCGGTCGACGCCGCGGTTGCCCGGCTCGCCGCCGCCGGCGCGCATTTCGAGATCGTCGGCGAGCCTTCAACCTTCGCCTATATCGCGGCGAGCACGATGCTCGAGCTGAGCGCCGAGGCCGCCGAAGTGCATCGCGAACGCTTCGCCGAGAAGCACGATCTCTACGGACCGAAGATCCGCGAATTCATCGAGCGCGGCCTTGCGACTCCGGCATGGGAGTATATGCGGGCGATCGAGACCCAGCGCCGCTTTCGCCGCGAAGTCGACGACCTCCTGCTGCGCTTCGACGCCATCCTGACGCCCGCCACGCCCGCGCCCGCGCCGGCGGGCATCGCTTCGACCGGCGACCCGGCTTTCAATCTGCCCTGGACGCTGAGCGGACATCCCGTTGTCGCGTTGCCATGCGCGCTGGCTCCCGCGGGGCTGCCGATCTCGATTCAGCTCACCGGCGCCGCGCTCGACGAGGGGCGATTGCTCGGCGTTGCGCGATGGTGCGAGCGGGTGCTGGCGTTTGATGCAGTGCCGCCGTCGGCGCCGCTGTAGCCGCGGCGTCAGCGCCGATCGATTTTTCGCGGGGAAATTGAAAGCGGAGCCAGCGATGCAGGCTACTTCAGCGCGCGCATCGAAAACCCGCGCTCGTTGTAACACAAGAGCGAGCGCTTGCCCTGCAACGTGGTCTCGAGCACGACCTCGCGTCCCCACAGCCGGCCGACGTAGGCGAGCGTCTTCTCCGCGTATTCGAGCTGCAGGTCGCGGCCGTCGTGCGCGTGCTTGAGATAGAGCGTGCGGTTCTGCCCGAAATCGGCGTCCTCGACCCGGATCACCGGGATCGAGCCCGCGCCGACATTGCGGATCAGCGTCTCCTTGACCTCGCGCCAGCCCTCTTCATCCGAGACCTTATCCACCACCAGGTCGTCGCCGCGCGCCTCGTACTTGAACAGGTCCATCTCGCGCATCAGCTCTTCGGTGAGGAAGCGGCGTAAAAATGAGCTGTCGCGCTCGGTCTCGCGCACCTCGAAAATCTTGGCATCGCCGCTTTTGGTCGGCGCTCCGTCGCGCTTGATCTCCTCGGGCGTCGGATTGGTGTGCCGGCGATGGATGTCCTCCCATACTTTGAAGCCGAGATAGTAAGGATTGATCTGTCCCGGAATCGGGCGCACGACCTGGTTGTGGCGCACGATGAATTCGAGGTGCAGCCCCTGCTCGAGCTCGAGCGATTCCAGGATCCGCTTGTGCCAGTAGCTCGCCCAGCCCTCGTTCATGATCTTGGTTTCCATCATCGGCAGGAAGTACTTGGCTTCCTCGTCCACGATGGTCAGCAGATCCTTTTCCCATTCGGCGAGGAACGGGTTGTGATCGCGGATGAACAGCAGCAGGTCATCGTCGGGTTCGATTGGGACCTTGCGGATGTCGGGTTCGTGGACCTCGGCGCGGGCGTGGATGCGATGAAAGGGGTCCGGCTTGGGATGCGCCGCGTCGACCAGGCGCTCGAGTTGTTCGCTGTGGCTGAGCTTGCGAATCGCCAGGTTGCGCCGGCATTGCCATGAGAGCGCGTGCGCCGCGTCCAGCACGTGCTCGATCTTCTCGATCCCGATCGAGGGATCCTCGGCATAGCGCCGCACGCGCAGCGCGTGGGCTTTGAACAGCTCGATGGTCAACGAGGCGCGGGTCGTGCGGTAGGTGAAGTTGTTCTTGAAAAAATCATTGTGTCCGTAAACGTGCGCGATGGTCAGGATTTGAAGCAGCAGCGTGTTGTCGCGCATCAGGTACGCGATCGCCGGGTCCGAGTTGATGACCATTTCGTACGGCAGGCCGCTCACCCCGTGATCGTACAGCGTTTTCAGCTTCTCGTACGATTTGCCGTACGACCAGTGCGGATAATGCGACGGCATTCCCGAGTACGCCATGTACCCGAGCATGCCGAAATGGTCGCATAGCTCGAACTCCTGCGTATAGCAGTCGAGGCCGAACTCAGCGACTTTCTCGCGCACGCGCGCGTCCCATTCGACCAGGTCCTTGAGCTCGTAATTCGCCATCGCGGAGAAAATTCGCGGCGCGCCCGCCGCCGCCGCGCTATTGCGCTTCCTTGATCCGATCCTTGGCCAGAAACGCCTTGAACGAGGGCCAGATGTCCTCCTTGCGCTCGATCAGCACGGAATGAAAGTTCGGCGCCTCGAGCCGGCGGAACACGTTGAGCATCGACGATTCGTAGTAGCGCGAACCGAGCGGCTTGATCTCGCCGTAGCCGAACAGGTTGCACACTTCCGACAGCTCCTTGGCCGATTTCAGCGCCGCCGGATTGTCCGAATCGAAGTTGTCGCCGTCCGAACAGTGGAAGGCGTAGATGTTCCACAGCGAGGGATGGTAGCGCTCGTTGATGATTTCCAGCGCTTTCAGGTAGCCCGAGGAGATGAACGTGCCGCCCGCCTCGCCCTTGTGAAAGAACTCCTCCTCGGTGACCTCGCGCGCCTCGGTGTGATGCGCGATGAACACGATCTCGACGTTGCGATAACGGGTCGCGATGAACTGGTAGAGCATGAAGAAGAAGCTGCGCGCGAGATACTTCTTCATCGTGTCCATCGATCCCGATGTGTCCATGATGCACATCACGACCGCGTTGGACTCTTCCTTGGTGTCGGTCTCGACGTGGCGGTAGCGCAGGTCGTCCTGGTGAAACGGAAAACGCCGCTCCCGCTCCTCGTCTTCGGCGACAGTGTCGGTGTCGAGTTCGTTCAGCTCGGCGTCCTCCAGCGCCCGCGCGGCGTCCTCGAGCGCGCGCTCGTTCGCATGGCGATGACGCGCGGCCAGGATGCGCATCACGCGCTGGCGCGCGGTGCGCCGCTTGTCGAGCCGGATGCGGATGCCGACATGGCGGTAACCCTTGCGCTTGAACGCGCGGTCGGAGGGAATCTGGCGCAGCGCGCGCCGCTCGAGGTTGGGCAGCTCGAGATCCTCGAACATGATCTCGATCAGCTCATCCAGCGTGACGTCGGTCTCGTAGTAGTCGATCCCGGGACGGTCGCCCGCCTGCCCGTCGCCCTTGCCCTGGCCTTCCTTGCCGGTCTTGCCCACGACCTGGCCGGGGCGGGTTTCGCCGTCGCCCTGGCCGGCGCCGGGCGCGTTCTCGCCGTAGATGAAGCGGTACTCCTTGATTCCGCGCAGCGGCACCTTGATCACACGGTCGCGATCCTTGCCGATGATCGATTCCTCGGCGATGATGTCCGCGATGTTCTCGCGGATCGACTCGCGCACCTTCTGGCGATGACGCGCGCGGTCGCCCGCCGAGCGGTCGGAATGCTCGGCGTCGGAGCGGCTGTAGTCGCGAAAAATGCTTTCCAGTGGCGGCATGATGCCGTATCAGCGGCGCCGCGATCGCGCGCGGGCGCCGCGCTCCGTCGGTGCGCTGCGGTCGCGGCTCGCCCTCACTTCTTCCACTATCCGTCCTCCCGCAGCGTCAATCCTTCCATAGATTGTTCGCGGCGTATTTCAACACCACGTCCACGCACGATTCGCAGTAGCCGTTCTCGAGCAGGTTGCGCACCATCGCACCGTACTTTTCGGCCTGCTCCTCGTCGCGCGTGCGCGCCTTGGTGATGATGCGCGAGATGTCGCGCACCGAGGTCATCAGCTTCTTCTCGATCGCTTCCTTGAGCGGCTCGTAGCTGCGGTAGCTGACCTTCTCGCCGCGCCGCGAGGTGGACCACAGGTAGGCGATCACCTCCTGGCGGAAACCGTCGGCGGTCGAGCCGATGATCGCGATCTGCTCCTCGATCGACTTGAGGAAGCCCTCGTCCGGCGGCAGCTCCTCCTTGGTGTTGCGGTCGCGCACCTTGGTCTTGTTGACGTAGGCCTCGGCGTGGTCGAGATAGTTCTGGAACAGCGCCTCGGCCTGCTCCTGGTAGGAGTAAACGAACGCGCGCGTGATCTCCTTCTCCAGCAGGTCGAGGTATTCCTTGTGCAGCGTGTCCTGCAGGAATTCGAGATACTGCTTGCGCGCGTCGTCGGGCAGATCGGCCTCCTTGACCATTCCGATCAGCGCCTCGCGCACGTTGATCGGGTTGATGCAGTTGCCGGTGACGTTGTCCGAGAGCGCGTTGTCGAGCGCCTTCATGATGAAGCGGGTCGAGATGCCCGACATGCCTTCGCGCTTGGCGTCTTCCTTGAGCTCGGTGACGTCGATTTTTTTGGTCCGCCCCTTCTCGACCACCTCTTCGCCGTTGTACAGGCGCAGCTTGGTCATCAGGTCGCACTTCGAAGTCGGCTCCAGGCGCGAGAGAATCGCGAACATCGAGGCCAGCTCGAGCGTATGCGGCGCGACGTGCGCGCGGAAATCCGAGTTGCGGATGATCTTCTGGTAGATCTTCACCTCCTCGGAGAGGCGCAGGTTGTAGGGCACCTTGATCACGACGATGCGATCGAGGATCGCCTCGTTGGTGTGATCGGCCTTGAACTTCTGCCACTCGGCCTCGTTCGAATGCGCCAGGATGCAGGTGTCCACGTACACCATCCCGTGGCGCCCGGGCGCCGGGATGACCTTTTCCTGGGTCGCGGTGATCATCGCGTGCAGATACTCGGTCTCGTTTTTGAACACCTCGATGAATTCGACCAGTCCGCGATTGCCGACGTTGAGCGCGCCGTTGAGCTCGAGCACACGCGGATCGCCCTCGGAATATTGATCGAGCTTCGAGATGTCTTCCGAGCCGATCAGCACCGAGGTGTCCTGGTTGTTGGGATCGACCGGCGGCACCACGCCGATCCCGACGCGGTTGCGCTTGGAGAAGTTGCGCGTCTCGATCGGCACTTCCTCGTAGCGCTGGCCGAACTCTTCCTTGAGCCGGTAGCGGCACACCGGGCACAGATCGCCCTCGATATGCACGCCGAGCATCTTTTCGAACTCACGCCGCAGATGGCGCGGAATCAGATGCAGCGGCTCCTCGTGCATCGGGCAGCCCTCGATCGCGTACACCGGGTTGGCCTGCTCGAGGCCACGCTGCACGCGTTCGACCAGCGAGCTTTTGCCCGAGCCCACCGGACCCATCAGGTACAGCACCTGCCGGCTCTCCTCGCCCTTGAGCGAGGCGGAATGGAAATAGCGCACGAGCTGCGCGATGGTGCGTTCGATGCCGAAGAATTCGTCGGCGAAGAAGTCATACACCTTGACCGGCTCGTCCTTGTACAGCCGCTTGGTGCGCGGATCGTCGCTCTCCTGGATGTTGTGCGTGCCGGTGGAGATGATCAGGTCATAAATCCGCGCGTGCGAGAGCTTGGTCAAAGTGGGGTCGCTCTTCACCAGCTCGAGATACTCGAGCAGCGTGCCACGCCACTGCTTCGATTCGCGCGAGGCCCGGTCTTGCTTGATCACGCGCTCAAAATCATTAACTGCGGTCATCAGCAGACTCCTTGTTTATACGGACACCTAAATGTTCAGATGACGAGAGGCGAGGCGAGTCGATTCTTTGCTTAACGCGCATCCTACGCGATTCAGCATAGCGTAACTTGCGACGCGATCAATGCGCCGCCCCGCCCCAATCCGCTCCGGCGAGCCCTTTATCCACACCTTTGTATTATCCGCCGTGGTTCGCAACGAAGCGATAGCTGCACAAGCGGTCAGAATCCTTCTGCTTTAGCCCGCTGTCGCATCTTCTGGCCGCGTCATCGGAATCGATTCGCCGAGCACCAGCCGCCCGCGATCGTTGCGCACCTGCGCCGCCAGCACCCGCTCGTCGTGCGCGAACGACACCCACCATCCGCCGGCGATCGCGCGCGCCAGGTAATCCGCTTTCACTTCCATCGTGTGCAGCGCGTCGAGATCGTACGCCTGGTTCCACGGCCCCTTGATGTGCGAGCGGGTGGGCACGATGTCCGCCAGGTGCACGAAACATTCGCCGCCGGCGCCGCGCACTTCGACGATCTGGTGATCGCTGGTATGTCCGCCGGTCACGCGAATATGCAACCCGGGGGCGAGCTCTGTGTCCCCGGCCAACGGCTCGAGCATCGCGTCGATCGGCGCGAGGCACTCCTGGACGTGCCGATAGGCGGCGCGCAGGCGTTCGTTGCGCGAGCCGCGCGCGACCTCCAGTTCGCCCCGCTGCACCATTACGCGCGCCCGCGGAAACGCCGCCTCCAGAACGCCCGACGCGCGCCGCCGCACTATCCCGCCGCAGTGGTCGAAATGCAGATGCGACAGCACGACGTGGGTCACGTCGCCCGGCTCCATGCCGAGCGCGCGCAATCCGTCTGGCAGCCAGCCCTCGCCATGATCGAAGATCTTGCGTTCCACCGCGCTCAGGCGGTTGCCGATGCCGGTGTCAACCAGCACGGCCATGTCACCGCGCAAAATCAGCGGGCAGGTGAGATTGAGCGCGATGCGATTGTCGTCGTCGGCCGGATGCTCGCGCTGCCACAGCGCGCGCGGCACCACGCCGAACATGCATCCCCCGTCGTTGCGCCACAGGCCGTCGCTGAGCAGCGCGATCTGAAAATCGCCCACGGTGATTTGGTTAACCGCCACCTTGCGCACCTCGGTTCAGTTCACGCACTGCCCGCGAGCCACACGCCGAGCATCAGCGCGACCGCGCCCATCAGCGCCATCGCGCCGTAAAGCCAAAGCAGCCGCGGCACGTGCCGCTCCGCTCCGCCGCGCGACGGGTCTTTGGCGAGCGCGCCGGTCACGCTCCAGGCCATCGCCAGCGCCGCAGCCATCGCGCACAGCAGCGCCACCTTCGCCGCCAGCACTTCGACAAAGGCCGTGGGCAGCCGGTCGTGCTGTTCGCGGGCGACGAAGCCCAGGTTGGCAATTCCGCTAAGCGGCAAGAGCGCGATCGCGATCAGGTTCAGCCGATTGAATCGCTCCGCCACCCGAGCTGCAAAGCTCGCGCGTTCGTGCTCGGCGGTCGCTCCGGCCGCGAGCACGAAGCTCAGGCTCACGACGATCCATAGTGCGCCGCACGAGACGTGAATCCATAGAAAGGCCGTTCTGAGCATTTCACCTTGGCGGATGCGCGCGCGTGCCGGCGCGTCGCATCACAGGCCGGTTTCCGATCTCATCACACAGTACCGAACACAGTACCGAAGAAATTTGAGTTGTTAAAATCGTATATTCGAGTTGTTGAAACCGGCGTTTTGCACTAACAGATCGAGTCACACCCCCGCGGAGGACGGCGGCCCATGTTCGATCCGTATATCGAGGCCCACGAGTTGCGCGCGCTGCTGGTCACGAAGGAAATCCGCCCGCGCGAGGCGGCGGAGTTTTTCCTCGCGCGCATCGAACGGCTCAATCCGAAGCTCGGCGCGTTCATGACCGTCACCGCCGAACGCGCGCTCGCCGATGCCGCCCGGCTGGAGAGCGCGGGCGCCGCCGCGGCGGGCGCGATGCCGCTGTACGGCGTGCCGTACTCGCTCAAGGACCTGACCTGGACACGGGACATCCGCACCACGATGGGTTCGAGGAATTTCGAAAATTTCCGTCCCCGCGCGGACGCCGAACTCGCCGTGCGGCTGCGCGAGGCCGGAGGCATTCTGCTCGGCAAAACCACCACGCCCGAACTCGGTGGCCGTCCGACGACCGAAGGCGGACTCTGTCCTCCGGCGCGCAATCCGTGGAATCCCGAGTTCAGCGCCGGCGGCTCCAGCGGCGGCGCGGCAGGACAGGTCGCTGCCGGGATGGGACCGCTCGCCGAAGGCACCGATGGCGGCGGTTCGATACGCATTCCGGCGGCCTGTTGCGGAGTGGTCGGGCTGAAACCCTCGCGCGGGCGCATCAGTTTCGCACCCGTGATGGGCGAAGGATGGGCCGGTTTTGCGACCGAGGGTCCGATCGCGCGATCCGTGCGCGATTGCGCACTGATGCTGGACGTGATGGCCGGGCCGGTGGTCGGCGATCCTTACTGGGCGCCGCCGCCGCGCAAACCGTTTGTGAGCGCGGTGCAGGATCGGCCGCAGAAACTGCGCGTGGCGGTGATTAGCGAAAGCGCGCTCGGCCCGGTGGATGCCGAGGCGCGCGCCGCGCTCGAGCGCGCCTGCGGGGTATTCCGCACGATGGGCCACAGCATCGAGCCGATCCAACTTGATCCGGCAAAGCGGCTGGTCGATTACACGCGCGTCGCCATCACCGCCGGCATTGCCGCGGTGCCGATAAAAAATCCCGACGCGATGGATCCGGTGGTGCGCCAGGCGTGGGAAGCAGGCCGGGGGCTTTCCGCGGCTGACTACCTGAACGCGGTCGCGCGGATGCACAATGCGTCGCGCGAAATCGTGCAGGCGCTGGCGCCGTACGATGCGACGCTGTCGCCGACGCTGCCCAGTGCCGCGCCGCGCCTGGGATTGCCGACGGACAATTTCGAGCAATGGCTCTATCCGTTCATCCAGTTCACGTTTCCCTGCAATGCGACCGGGCAGCCGGCCTTCTCGCTGCCCAATGGCTTCACCGCCGCCGGGCTGCCGATCGGACTCCAGATAATCGGCCGCCCTGCCGGGGAACTCGAGCTCATCGCGCTTGCCGCCGCTTTCGAAGAGGCAGCGCCCTGGCGCGACCGTCGTCCGACGCTTCCATAGCCGGTATCTCCCGGACGCGGATTACCCGTCTGCCGATTCGCCGGCCGCGCCGTTCGCCCCTCGGGCGCTCGTCGCCATCGGCGCGCGCGCGGCGCGCTTGTTGACCTGTGAGTTACCCACAGGTTTAGCGTCGGTCAAAACCCGTTCTGCGAGCGCCCAGCTCCCTGTCCCGGCTGGCCTTTAATCATTCCTTAATTGCCGCGGAATACTCCGATCACGGACCGATGTTTGGGTCACGTAGTTTGTTCTTCGGGGTACCGGGCAGGAGACGGAAAAACAGGGCACGGACGCACGGAGAGTTTCCACCAATGAGTTATCGAGCGCGCTCCGCGGATCCGAGCCCTTCGGTCGCAGAGGGGGTGGCGGCGGTGGAGGATAAAATTCAGCTGACGGCGGCGGCGCCGGCCCGCGTGCTGCTGGTCGAGGACGAGGCCGATATCCGGGAATTGATTCGCTACTGTCTCGCCCACGCCGGCCTGGAGGTCGAAGAGGCGCATGACGGAGCCGAGGCGCTCGACAAGCTGCGCGTCTGGGTTCCCGACCTGGTCGTGCTCGACCTGATGCTGCCCGGGATGCACGGACTTGAAGTGTGTCAGTGGCTGCGCGCGCAGCCGGATACCGCGCGGCTGCCGATACTGATCGTGAGCGCGAAAACCAGCCAGGCCGATCGCGCGCTGGGACTCGCGATGGGCGCCGACGATTACGTGACCAAGCCGTTTAGCCCGCGCGATCTGCTGAAGCGGGCGATCGCGCTGCTGCCGCGCCGCCAGTAGCGCGACACAAACGTCAAGCCGCCTTCATGGCGCGGTAATCGGCGTGTAAACGCCGGGCGCTATCTCCACTTCGGGAAGGCGCGCGCACAATGACCAGCTCATCCGCCCCGAGCGCTCGTTCGCACAGTCGCTGGGCAATCGTGCTCGCCGGAGGCGAGGGGCAGCGCCTGCGCGCGCTCACTCGCCGGCTCGGCTACGACGTGCCCAAACAGTTCTGTCCGCTGCTCGAGCGCGAGACGCTGCTCGAGCTGACGCTGCGCCGGGTCGCGCTCGCCATCGATTCGTCGCGCACGCTCACGCTGGTGACGCGCGCACACGAGCGCTACTTTGCCCCGCTGATGGCGGCGCAGTCCGAGCGCGAGCTGCATCGCAATTTGCTCATCCAGCCCGACAACCGCGGCACCGCGGTGGCAATCGCCTACGCGGCCTTTGCCCTGGCCGAGATCGATCCGGCGGCGACGGTCGCCGTGTTCCCCTGCGATCACTGGTTCGACGACGACGCCGCGCTGATGCGCAAGGTCGCGCGCGCATTCGGCCTGGCTTCCGAATTCCAGGACCTGACGGTCGCGCTCGGCATTGCCGCGGCGCAACCGGAGAGCGGTTACGGATGGTTCGAGCTGGGCGCGCCGATCCTGAACGAGACGCCGCCGCTGTTCGAGGTGCGCCGCTTCTGGGAGAAGCCGCCGGCCGAAGTCACGCGCGCGATCTGGCTGGCCGGCGCGCAGCGCAACAGCTTCATCCTGGTGGCGCGCGTGGCCGCGCTGCTCGGCCTGTTGCAGCGCACGCTGCCGCGGCTGCACAGCGCCTTCCACACCGTGCGGCCGGTCCTGGGCACGATGTTCGAGCAGCAGACGATCAAGTCGCTGTATCGCGACCTCCCGCGCATCGAATTTTCGCAGCGCGTGCTCGCCCGCGCGCCGCAGGCGCTGGCCGTTCTGCCCGTGAGCGACGTCGAATGGAGCGACCTGGGTGAGCCGCGGCGGGTGCTGAGCCTGCTGCGGCGCATCACGCGCACCAACGACCGCGACCGGCTCGCCGACGCCATTCGCGCACATCGCCGGCGCGCGCGCGGCGCGGCCTGACCGCCGGGCGCGGCCCTCCGCGCAAATCGCTAGCCGCGCAAATCGCTAGCCGCGAAATGCGGTATCACCTTTTTCGCGAACAACTCCAGGTGCTCGTACATTTTTTTCGGCGGAAATCCCGGCGGACAGGTCCACGTGTAGTAGCGCTCGATCGGGATCCGCGCGGCGTAGTCGCGGATCAACTCGACCGCTTTTTCAGGTGTGGCGACGTTGAGCAATCCGCTCTTGCGCAGTTCTTCGACCGTGTTCATGTGCGGAAAGAAATCCTGGCCCGAATCGCCCATCCACTTGGCGTACAGGTTGATCTGGTAGAGCACGTGCGGGGCGAGTTCGTGCCAGGTCTTGTCTGGATCGTTCGACACGACCAGCCATACGTGGCCCGCGATTACGTGCGCCTGCGCCGGGTCCTTGCCCAGCGCGCGAAGCTCGGCGACGTAGTTATCGTACGATGCCCGGATTTCGCTGATGGCGATAAAGCCGTCGCCATAGCGCGCCGCGCGGCGCGTCGCAGCCGCGGCAAAACCACCGACCCAGATCGGCGGCCGCGGCTTCTGCACCGGCTCCGGCGTGCAGCGCGCGCCCTCGAGATGAAAATGCTTGCCGTGAAAGGTGAGCGTTTCGCCTTCCCACAGCCGCCGGATGATCTGAAGCGCCTCGTTCATCCGCCCCGCCCGTTCCTTGTACTTGAGGCCGAGGCCTTCGAATTCGCCCGCGCGATAGCCGAGCCCGGCGCCGAGTTCGAAGCGCCCGCCGGAGAGGATGTCCACGGTGGCGCCGTCCTCCGCCAGCCGTACCGGGTCGTACATCGGCAGCAGCACGACCGAGGTGCCGATACGAAGCTTCTTCGTCCTGAGCGCGACCGCCGCGGCGATCGGCATCTGCGCCGGCGAGTAGCCGTCGTCGACGAAATGATGCTCGCTCAGCCAGACGTCGTGGTAGCCCACGCTTTCGCCGAAGGCGATCATGTCGAGCGTTTCGGCATACAAATCCTTGTAGGGGCGCCGCCATTGCGGAGGATTGCGGAAATCGACCCACAGGCCGAAGCGCAGTCGTGGATTTTTCGTACCGGTTGCCATCGCTTCACCTCGATTCAGGGCGCATTGGCCGGAACCACGCATCTCGCACAAAAGAAATGAAAACGCCAGCGTTGCGCGCCGATCACCTGTGCCCGAGCAGTGGCATCACCACCTCCAGCAGGATCAGCACGACCACGATCAGCTCGAGCAGCAGCACGCGCCGGTCGCGCGCGACCTCGGCCAGCAGTTCGAGCGCCTCCTGCACGGCGCGCAGCTTGAGTTCCAGCGCGCGATAGCGATCCACCAGGTCGAACTCGGCGCGCAGGTCGCCGTATATGCGATCCATCTCGGTGTCGTCCCATGCCGCGTCGGGCTTGTCGAGCAGATGCAGCACCTGCAGGACCTCGCTGCGGGTCGAGATCGCCTCGCCGATGAAGCGATGGAGCGGGCGCGTGCGCAGCGTGACCGTGCCGCGCCGCTCGAGGCGCTCGACGAAGCTGCCGGTGCGGCTGGACAGGCGATCGACGATGCGCTCGTAGTATTCCATCGCCGCGCTCTGCGCCACGATGAGCGAAACGATCCCGGCGCGCGCGGGTGTGAGCCGGTTGACCCGCAGCGTGCCGTCAACGATTCCGGTGGGGAAGCCGGGATCTTCGAGCACCGAATAGTCCTCGCGAATGACCTGGGTCGTCAGTTTCGGCCCCTCGCGAAATAGCCGCGCCAGCTCGGCTTCGCGCCGTTCGGCGGGCACGTCGTAAGCGACCACCGCGCCGAAGGGAAAGATGTAGATGCCGCCCTCGGGCTCCATCGGCAGGTAGAGATCGTGCGCGGTAATTTTGGCCTGCGGAAAAACCGCAGCGAGTTGCCTCAGCGACAGGTTTTCCTCGAACGCCAGCGCGTAGAACTGGTGCAGCCGCGGCGCCATCGCATCATGCTTGCCGCGTATTCGCCGCCGCACAAGCGCCGCTGGCGTCAAACGTGCACAGAAAGTCGATGTCTCCCGCGGCCTTCTTAGATAACATGAGAAGAGTAGCCCTCTGTGGCAGGCAGCAGCGGATCCTGGCGCTATCCACTTATGAGCAATCTCCAGATGATTTTTGCGCTGTGCGCCGCGCTCGCCGTGATCGCGATCATGGCCGGCCTCGGCGTCGTGCTGGCCCTGGCCATGGCACGCGAGGACGGCGCGGGTGCCGGGCAAGGCGCGAACGCCGACGTGCGCGCGCGCGAGCCGCGCCTGTCGGGCCTCGTCCTGCTCGGCCGCGCGATGAGGCGGCGATGTCCGCGATGCGGCCGCGGCGCGATCTTCGCCTCGTACTTCCGGATGAATGCGCGATGCGGCGAATGCGGCGCCGCGTTCTGGGTCGACCAGGGCGAATGGCTGGGCGCGTTCGTTATCGATTGGGCCTGCGCGACCGGTATTGCGCTTGTCGTGTGGGCCTTGCTGGAACTTGTTTTCCCGCGGATGCCCCAGACCTTGCAGATCGTTTTGATCTCCGTCTGCGCGCTCGCGAGCTTGTTCGGGAGCTTCCCGTGGTCGCGGAGCCTCTGGACCGTATTTCTGTACCTGGCGGGCGCTATGGGGGAGCGCCCTGCGCGCGCCCAGGATGCGGTCGCGCCGTCAGAGCGCGCGGGCGGCGCGGCGCGCGACGGCGGACGCCGCTAATCGAGCGGCGCGTGCGCGGTCTCGCGGATGCCGAAGGCGACCAGCCCCGAGATCAGTGCGGCGGCCACCAGGTAATGTGCCGGCGACATCGCATCGCCGGTCCACGCGATGAACCAGGTTACGACCATCGGCGCGGTGCCGCCGAGCGCCGCCACCGTCATGTTGTGCGAGATTGCCGTGCCGGTGCATCGCACCCGCGCATTGAAGGTCTCGGCCGCGGCCGCGGGAGCGGCGCCCGCGTAAAAGGCGAACAGGGTGGCGAGCCCAAGTTGACCCGTAAGCATCGAGGCGAAGCTCGGACGCAGCAGCATGCGAAACAGCGGATGCGCGAAGATTGCGGTTGCCAGCGCGGTGCCGACCATCAGCGGCTTGCGCCCGATACGATCTGAAATGATGCCCGCCAGCGGAATGATCAGCATCGCGAAACACATGCTGATCGTGTTGATGTAGAGCGCCTGGTACTTCGGTATGTGCACGACGCGCGTGAAGTACGTCGTCAGGTAAACAAAAATCGTGTAGAAGCCCACCGCCTCGAACACCTTGAACCCGGCGACCTGCGAAATCGGCCGCCACTGCTGATGCAGCGTCTGCATCAGCGGTGCCGGATGGCCCTCCACCGGCGCAACCGAGCGCGCCAGCGTGCGGCGGATGTAAACTCCGGCAACGCCGATGCCGATACCGAGCAGGAAGGGGATGCGCCAGCCCCAGGCGATGAGTTCGGATCGTGGCAGCAGCCAGGCCAGGATCGCGCCGGTCGCCGATCCCAGCATCACGCCCATGTTCGCGCCGAACACGCTGCACGATGCCATGACGCCGCGATGACCCGGGCGGCAGCGCTCGATCAGATAGACGATCGAGGTCGTAAATTCGCCGCCCACCGAGAGACCCTGGATCATGCGCAGCAGCACCAGGATGATAGGTGCGAGCAGGCCGATGCGGGCGTAATCCGGCAGCACGCCGGTCAGAAACGTCGGCAGCGCCATCGCGAATATCGACAGAGTGAGCGCGCGTTCGCGGCCGTGATGGTCGCCGATCCAGCCGAACAGCAGCGCGCCGAGCGGACGCGTGAGGAAGCCGGCGCCGAAGGCGCCGAAGGCTTCGATCATCGAGGTGGTCAGATTGGTGGCGGGGAAAAAATGACGCCCGATCGTGACCGCGAAATATCCGTAAATCGAAAAGTCATACCATTCGAGAATGTTGCCGATGAGACCGGCGGCGACCAGTCGCGAATAGGAGACCGGAATTGCGGCGGGCGCGTTCGCGGCGGCCGCGCCGATCGGACCATCCAAATCGATTTCACGAACTTCCAACCTGTCCCCCGGCGAAAACGTTATCGAGCGATGCGATCTAAATAGGCGAGCAGCGCGTCCCGGATCGGAAGCTGATTTTTGTAACCGCGCATCTCGGGCGGCACTTTGTCCAGGGCTTGGGCGAGGCCGCGCGCGACCGCCGGCAGATGCTCGAGCACCGAGAGCGGCCGGATGTAGGTGCGAATCGTGAACAGGATGTCACCCGAGCGCGGCAACCGGCGCAGGCTCTGGCGCTCCGAGCGGATCCATAGTTTGCTGCCGGCGTTGTCGGCGGTGATGGTGCTGTCGTGGCCCTGCTTGAAACGGCGCTGTTTGAGGTACAGGTCCGGTGCGTCGACGATGCTCCAGTTGGAGCGCCACGAGGGCTTGTATTCCTTCAGCCCGGTCATGTAACGGTCCGAGGGCGCGGCGAGCTTTTCCGAATAGCCCGGCACGGCGCGATGGATCTCGGCCATCGGCAGGCCGAATTTTTCGGTCACCTCCCAGCGCAGCGGAAAACATACCGAGCCGGCGCTGAGCACGTATGTACCCTTGCCGTCGGGGCTCATCAGGCAGAGGTCTTCCTGGACCAGCCGGCCGGCCAGATCCAACGGCGCACGAGCAAAATCGCCGACGCGCCAGCTTTCGCCGTTGAGCAGGTTTTCGATGCGCGTTTCCGGCGCGAGCCATTCGCCGCTCCCGCCGTTCCGACCGCGCGTGATGCGGAAGAAGTTCGGATAGTAGGTCGCCAGATGTTCGAGCAGCATCGCGAGCACGTCGGCCTGGCCGCGCTCGCTGCCCGGCATCGCGCAGAACACCATCGCGTACTCGTCGCGCAAGCGGCGCGCCTTCTCGCGCATTTCGTCCGCGTAATGCTCGTCGATATCCAGCCACGTCTCCTCGGCCATCGGCACCAGGCCCAGCGCGAGGCTGTAGTTGCCCTCGGCAAACGGGTAGCGCATGTACTTGCCGAGCATCTCGGAGTTGTCCGCTGGAGCCGCCGGGATCTGCGCCACTTTGGTGTGTTCGCTCATGGGTGACCCATCAGTCTAGTCCCCCGCCATTCGGCGGTCGAGTTCCGTCAGCCGCTCATCGCATCCACGATCGGGGCGAGCCGCCGGATGCCCTCGACGATTTGGTTTTCGGTCAGCGAAGTATAGCCGAGTAACAGGCCCGCGCGCGCCGGCGGCCGCGCATAGAACGGGCCGACCGGATAGGCGCCCACTCCGGCGCGCTCGGCGCGCGCGACGATTTCGGCGCTGCGCCGGAATGCGACGTCGTTGAGCCACAGCAGGACATGTAAGCCGCCGGCCGCGCCCGAGACCTCGACGCGCTCGCCCAGGTGGCGCTGGATCGCCGACAGCAGCGCCGCGCGACGCACGGCATTGCGCGCGCGCGAGCGCCGCAGATGGCGCTCGAAGTGCCCCTCGCGCATGAACTCGGCCAGCGCCATCTGCGTGCTGGTCGGGCAGGCGGTGTCGAGCAGTGTCTTGACCGAGCGGAAGATGCCGACCAGGTTTTCCGGCACCACCAGGTACCCGAGGCGCAGACCGGGGAACATCGTCTTCGAGAAGGTGCCCGAGTACAGCACCCGAGCGCCGTCGTCCAGCGCCTGCAGCGCCTCGACCGGCCGCCCCGAATAGCGGTACTCGCTGTCGTAGTCGTCTTCGAAAACGACCGCGCCGGCGCGCCGGGCCCATGCGAGCAGGTCAAGGCGGCGCGCGAGGGGCATTAGCGCGCCGGTGGGAAACTGATGCGAGGGCGTGACGAAGGCGAGCTTGACCTTGATGCGCCGCGCCGCCAGCTCAGCGACCTGCATGCCCTGGTCGTCAACCTCGACGAATTCGATCCTGGCGCCGGCCGCGCGCGACACGTTGCGCGCCGGAAAATAATGCGGGTTCTCGAGCACCACCCGATCGCCGCGGTCGACCAGCACACGCACCGCCAGGTCGATCGCCTGCTGCGAACCGCTGACGACGACGATCTGATCGGGCGAGCAATTGACCGCGCGCGCGCGGCGCAGATGGTCGGCCAATTCGGCGCGCAACGCGGGCGCGCCCTCGGGCGCTCCGTAATCCAGGTCGCTTGCCGCGCGGCGGCGCGCGTGACGCGACATCGTGCGATGCCAGGTGGCATGCGGGAAATCGTCGAAGGATGGCCGTCCGTAGCGAAAATCATAGGGCAGCCCCGGGCGCATCAGGATCTCGCGAATCACCGCGGGATTGATCGGATCGTCCGCCACGCGCGCTGCGAATTGCGAAAGCCGCACTGCGGACGTCGCGCCATTTGCGCGCGCTGTTCTCGCGGGCGCGACCAAGGCCGGGTTAAAGGCCAGGTTGTCAGGCACGTCGGGCGCAACGAAGGTGCCGGCGTGCGTGCCCGCGCGCAGGTAGCCCTCGGCCGCCAGCTGCTCGTACGCGAGCAGCGCGGTGTTGCGCGAAATACCGAGCTCGGCCGCGAGCCATCGCGTCGAGGGCAGGCGCGCGCCGGGGCGAACGCGCCCGCCGAGAATCTGCTGGCGCAGCGCGCGATAGAGCTGGCCATAGAGCCGCCCCTGCTGGTCGAGCTTGAGAAACATGTTCGCCGCGCGGTACTCCTCTTGCGCGATGGTGGTACCTTGAACTCGAGCTTAAGTGGCTCTTTGCGCCGACCATCGCATGAAACTAACTTCTACTTCCCTATGCAAGCCGCCGAGCCGCCAAAGCCGGGCGCGCTGCGCGCCGGATGCCTGAACTTCACCGAGCTGTCCGCCATCTCGGTGGCCAACATCGCGCCGACGCTGACCGCGGTTCTGATCATGCCGCTGATGTACGGCGCGGCCGGCAACGCGAGCTGGCTCGCGTATCTGTTCGGCGCGGTGATGTTGCTGTTCGTCGCGCTCAACCTTAACCAGTTCGCGCGGCGCTCGGCGGCGACCGGCTCGATGCACGCGTACACCGCGATGGGGCTGGGGCGGACGGCCGGCGGCATCTCGGCGTGGTGCCTGGTCTGGGCCTATCTCTTCGACGGCGTTCCGGGCGTCGCCGGCTTTGCGATCTTCGCCAACGCCGCGCTCGCGGCGATCGGCCTGCACGTGCCGGCGCTGCCGCTGTTCGCGATCGTGGTGTTCGTGGTCTGGTTGCTCGCCTATGCGGACGTGCAGCTCTCGAGCCTGGTGATGCTGTCGTTCGAGGGCGTGTCGCTCACGCTGGTGCTGCTGGTTTGCGCGGGCGTCCTGCTGAGGCATCATTTCGCCCTCGACGCTCCGCAGGTGAGTCTCAAGGGCGCGTCGCTGGCCGGCGTCGCGATGGGCGTCAACATCGCGATCTTCAGCCTGGTCGGATTCGAAAATCCGACCGCTTTCGGCGACGAGGCCCGCGATCCGCTGGTTACGATACCGCGCGCCGTGATCGCCGGACTGCTGCTCAGCGGGGTCCTGTTCGTGCTCTTCGCCTACGTCGAAGTGATGGGCTTCGCCGGATACGCGACGCCGCTGGACAAGGTCGATGCGCCGATCAACATGCTTGCCCGACTGGTGGGGATGCGCGTGCTGATCGTGCCGTTGTCGCTGGGCGCGATGGTCGGATCGTTCGCCGCGCTGTCGGCGTGCGTGAACGCGAGCGCGCGCGTGCTCTACTCGCTGAGCCGCGAGGGAATCCTCCATACCGCGATCTGTTCCGCGCACGAAACGAAGCAGACACCGCACGTCGCCGTGACTGTCATGAGTGCGTTGTTCTTCGCGATTCCGGCGGCCCTGCTCTTCGTCCCCGGCACCCGGCTGCTCGACATCGTCGGCTACGGCGGAGCGCTGACCGCCTTCGGCTTCATCGGCGCTTACCTGCTGGTCTCGATCGCGGCCCCGGCCTGGCTGAGCCACGCGGGCAGCGCGCGTGCCCGCGATTACGCACTCGCCGCCGTCGCGGCGCTGCTGCTGATGTTCCCCGCGATCGGAAGCGTGTATCCGGTCCCGCCGTGGCCGTATGCGGTTTTCCCCTACCTTTTCCTGGCGTACATGATAGCGGGGCTTTTATGGATTCGCTCGCGGTCGCTGAGCGCAGTCGAGTATGAAGATTTATCTTCTGCCGCGTCCGCGGCCGGGCCTGCCGAGGGCGACGCTGGCTGATGGGAGCGTCCACGATGAGTGAAATCGAACAAGTAATTCGCACAACCTGTCCGCGCGATTGTTACGACACCTGCGGAGTCGCGGTACACGTGCTCAACGGCGCGATCGCATCAGTGCGCGGCGACCCGCATCATTTCGTCAGCCACGGGCAGCTCTGCACCAAGTGTTCGATCGGTTACAACAATGAGTGGATCGATCCGCGCGTGCGCCTCACCCACCCGCTGCGCCGCGTCGGACGCAAGGGCGAGGGCCGCTTCGAAGCGGTATCGTGGGACGCTGCGCTCAACGAGATTGCGGGCCGGCTCAAACGTATCGTGGCCGACGCCGGGCCCCAGGCGATCCTCAACACGCACTATAGCGGCACCATCTCGCTCATCGGCTATCTTTTTCCGACGCGATTTTTCAACCGGCTTGGCGCGACCGAGGTCAGCCCTGACACGATCTGCAACATGGCGGGGCACGTTGCCCTGCACTACGTCTATGGGACCTCGGTCAGCGGCTTCGATCCGCGCACGGGCGATTCCGCGGCGTGCATCCTGGTGTGGGGTGCGAACCCCTCGGCCTCGGGTCCGCACGTGCAGGAGCATTGGATCGAGAAGTTGCCGGGCAAGGTCGTGGTCATCGATCCGATACGTACGCCGACCGCCGCCGCGGCCGATATCCACCTGCAGCCGTTCCCGGGCAGCGACGCGGCGCTGGCCTTTTCGATGCTCCATGTGATCTCGCGCGAGGGACTGATCGATCGCGAGTTCGTGGCGAATCATACGCTGGGATGGGAAGAGCTCGAGCCGATGCTCGAGCCGTGCACTGCGGCGTGGGGCGAGGCGCAGACTGGCGTGCCGGCGCGGTTAATCGAGGATACCGCGCGCCTCTACGCGCGCGGACCCTCGCTGCTCTGGATGGGCCAGGCGCTACAGCGGCAGCCGACCGGCGGCAACGTGATGCGCGCGTGCTCGATCCTGCCGGCGGTCACGGGAAATATCGGCAAGCCGGGTGCCGGCTTCGTCTATCTGAACTTCGACATGGCGGCGCGCGGAATCGACGCTGACTATCTGACCGCGCCGCATCTGAGCAAGGGCGCCGGCTCATCGATCAGCCACATGGACCTGGCCGAGCGCCTGGAGGACCCGGCGCGCGCGCAGGCGCTGTTGTGCTGGAACATCAATATCGCCGCGTCCAATCCCCAGCAGGAGCGGCTGCGCCGGGCGCTCGAACGCGAGGACCTGACCACGATAGTGCTCGATCTGTTCCGCACCGACACTACGGATTTCGCGGATTTCGTGCTGCCCGCCGCGAGCTTCCTTGAATTCGACGATATCGTCGCGAGCTACTTCCATCTGACGCTCTCGGCGCAGGTCAAGGCCGCGCAGCCTCCGGGCGAAGCTTTGCCCAATTCGGAAATCTTCAGGCGCCTGGCGCGCGCGATGGACATGACCGAGCCCGAGTTGCACGAAAGCGACGCCGAGATCATCGCCACCCTGCTCAAGCGCGCGAAGTTCGACGGCGACTTTCGCGCCTTCGCCGCGCGCTCGCCCGTGCACGTTCCGGCCGAGCCCGCGATTCAGTTTCGCGACCTCGCATTTCCCACCCCGAGCGGCCGGATCGAGATTGCCTCGGCGAGCGCCGCCGCCGACGGCCATCCGCGCGTTCCGCAGCCGCTCGCCGATCCGCGGCCGCAGTCCGGCCGGCTCAGGCTGCTTTCGCCGTCGTCGGCGTGGAGCCTCAACGACAGCTTTTCAAATGTTGCGAAGATCGCCGCCCATGTCGGACCGGCGGTAATCGCGATTCATCCCGAGGACGCGGCGCGCCGCGGGCTGGGCGAGGGCGACCGGGTGACAGTGGCCAACGAAACCGGCCGGCTGGTAATGCGCGTGACGCTGAGCGACGCGGTGCCGCGCGGGGTCGCGCTCTCACACAAGGGTCGATGGCCCAAGCAGGAAGCGGGCGGACGCAACGTCAACGTGCTCAATCCCGGGCGCAAGGCCGATATGGGCGAAAGCACCAGCGTGCACGCGGTGGAAGTCACGATTGCGCCGCTCACCGCAGCCTGAACCGGCCGCGTCGGGCATGAACGGCGCTTCCTTTGACGCGCTTCGTGCAGACGGCTAGCATCTGCGCCGTGCCCTGGCGAATAGGAATCGACGTAGGCGGAACGTTTACCGACCTTTTCGCGGTAAACGACGAAAGCGGCGAAACGCGCACGGCCAAGGTGCTTGGCACGCGCCATCGGCTGGTCGAGAGCGTGCTGGGCGCGCTCAAGCAAACCGGTATCGGGGCGGCGGACGTCGCCGAGATAGTTCACGGCAGCACGACCGCGACCAATGCGCTGATCGAGCGCACCTTCCCGGCCGCGGCGATGATCACGACCGAGGGCTTTCGCGACACGATCGAGATCGGGCGCCAGCGCCGCGAGCGCCTCTATGATCCATACCAGGTCAAGGAACGGCCGCTCATCCCGCGCCGCCTGCGCCTCACGCTCAACGAGCGGATGTCCGCGCAGGGCGAGGTGGTGCGGCCGCTGGACGAGGCGGCGGCGCGCGCGGTCATCGCCGAGGCGCTGGAGATGGGCGCCGAGACCTTCGCCGTATGCTTCATCAACGCCTACGTTGACGGCCGCCATGAGCGACGCGTGCGCGAGTTGATCCGCGAGGCGGCGCCGGCGGCGCGCGTGGCGATTTCGAGCGAGACCCGTCCGCAATTCCGCGAGCTGGGCCGTTTCATGACCACGGTGGTGCGCGCGGTGCTGCTGCCGGTGATGGCGGGTTACCTGCAGGACCTCGAGAACGAGCTTGCGCGATGGGGTTTCAAGGGCTCGCTCCTGATCATCAAGTCCAACGGCGGTGTGATGGGTGTCGCCTCGGCGATCGAACGGCCGGAGGAGTTGATTGAATCGGGACCGGCCGGCGGTGTCGCCTATGCGAGCGCGCTCTCGCGCTCGGTACGCGAGGCGGCCAGGGTGATCCATACGGACATGGGCGGCACCTCGTTCGACGTCGCGGTCGTCGAAGACGCCGAGGGCCTGATCACGAATTCATACGAGTTGCGTTGGGAGATGCCGATCATCACGCCGATGCTCGACATCAGGAGTATCGGCGCGGGCGGCGGCTCGATTGCCTGGATCGACGAAGGCGGATCGTTGCGCGTGGGGCCGCGCAGCGCCGGCTCGGATCCGGGCCCGGCCTGTTATGGCAAGGGCGCACGCGACGCGACCGTGACCGATGCGAACCTGCTGCTGGGCCGCCTGGAGCCGACGCTCGGCGGCAAGATGAAGCTCGATCGCGAGGCCGCCCATCGCGCGGTGAGCGAAATCGGGAAACGCGTCGGCCTCGATCCGATTGCCGCCGCCGAAGGCATTGTTTCGATTTGCACCGAGAACATGGCCCAGGCGATCCGCCTGGCGCTGGCCGAGCGCGGGCGCGATCCGCGCGATTTTGCGCTCGCCAGTTCCGGCGGCGCCGGCGCGATGCATGCCTGCTGGATCGCGCGCTCGCTCGGCATCCCCACTGTGATCGTGCCCGCGTACGCGGGCGTCGCTTCCGCATACGGCGCGACGCAGATGGACTTGCGGCACGATCTCGAGCGCTTCTTCTATTCGCCGCTCGCCGAGACTGACCCGGAGACGCTCGAGCAGCGTTATCGGGCGCTGGAAGAGGACGGCCGCGCATTGCTGTCGCGCGAAGGCGTGGCGCTCAGCGCGATACGGCTCAAGCGCACCGCGCAAATGCGCTACGTGGGACAAAGCTACGAGGTGCTGACGCCAATCCCGGACCGCATCGGGGCGACGCTCGACGAGGTCCGGGCGAATTTTCATAGCGCTCACCTTCGCGAGTACGGCGTCGCCTCCGAAGAGTTCGAGCCTGCCTTCGTCAGCCTGGGGGTGACCGCACTGGGAGTGGTCGCCGGCCACCGGGCGCATGACGGGCAGCGGGTTTCCGAGCGCGAGCGCAAGGGTCATACTGGTAGCATGGTCAAAGGCGAGCGCGACGTGATCTTCGACGGCAAGGCGGTTCGCACCTCGCTCTACGACGCGGCCGCTTTGCGTCCCGGACATAAGATCGAGGGACCTGCGATAATCGAGCACGAGCATTCATGCACCACGCTCGCGCCCGGCAGCTCGGCGATGGTCGATGCCGAAGGCAACCTGACTATTACGGTTTAAGGAGAGACGCCGATGAGCAGCACGCACGAAAACGGTAAACGGCTGGATCCGGTGACCTTCGAAGTCCTGCGCAGCTCGTTCGAGTACGTGTGCGGACGGATGAGCACGGTGCTGCAGAAGGCGTCATTCTCGCCGATCATCTACGACATGGTCGATTTTTCCAACGCCATCTACAACGAGAAGCTCGAGCTGCTTGGCCAGACTGCCAACTGCCCGGTGCATATCGCGGCGATGCATTTTTCGGCGCAAGCCTCGGTCAGGCACTTCGGCTTCGAGAGCCTGCGTCCCGGCGACATCTTCCTGCTCAACGATCCTTACGACGGCGGCACGCATCTGAACGACATGACGTTCACGATGCCGGTGTTCTTTGACGGCGACATTCTCGGTTTCGCGGTGTCGCGCGGCCATTGGACGGATGTCGGCGGCGGCGCGGCCGGCGGCCAGGCTTTCGGCACGCATATCGCGGGCGAGGGATTGCGGCTGCCGCCGCTTCGGCTCTACGAGAACTACCGCATCAACGACGACCTGCTGCGCATCATCATCGCCAACACGCGCACCCCGCAATACATCAAGGGCGACCTGCAGGCGCACCTCGCGGCCCTGCGCGTGGCCGAGGCCGAACTCCAGCGGATCGCGAAGCGCTACGGCATGGATACCGTGCGCGAGGGCATGCGCGAAGTGCTCGACTACACCGAGCGCCTGACGCGCAACGCGATTCGCGAGATTCCCAACGGCACCTATCATGCCGTGGATTACGCCGACACCGACGGCATCAGCGACGATCCGGTGCGGGTCGAAGTGACGCTTACGGTCGAAGACGATCGTATCGTGGTCGACTTCGAGGGCAGCGATCCGCCGGTCGCGGGCGGTATCAACTCGCCGATGGCCAATACCTACTCGGCGGTTTACTACTCGCTGAAATTCTTCTTGTCGCCGGATGCGCCGGCCAACGCGGGCAGTTTCCGGCCGGTTGAGATCCGCCTGCCCGATCGGAGCTGGCTCAACGCGAAATGGCCCGCGCCGACCATCGGATGCACCACGCTGACCTCGTCCAAGATCACCGCGGCCATCTGGAAGGCGCTCTCCGACGCGATCCCCGATCGCGCCGTAGCCCCGACTTTTGCCGAATGCAACTGGTTCGTATGCTCGGTGCGCGATCCGCAGAGCAATGAAAACTTCGTCTTCTCGGATCTGCCGGCGGGCGGATGGGGCGGCACGCCGCGCCACGATGGGATGAGCGTAACCCAGGACCCGCTGGGCAACTGCGCCAATTTGTCGGCCGAAGTTGCCGAGCTGCTCTTCCCGATTCGCTACGAGGCTTTCGACCTGCGCGCCGATTCGGCGGGGGCGGGGCGCAATCGCGGCGGGCTGGGCTCGCGGCTGGCGATTACGATGTTGGGGTCGTCGGAAGTTTCAATCGAAACCTCGCGCACGCGAACCGGAACCCCCGGCGTCGCCGGCGGCGCGGGCAGCATGGCGCAGCGCGTCGCACGCCATACGGCCGACGGCAAGCTCGACGTCATCGGCGGCATCTCGCCCGACGGCCAATGGCACAATCCGCTGCGCGGCAAGCGCCTCGAACCCGGCGACCGATTCGAAGTGCTGACCACCGGCGGCGGCGGATGGGGCGACCCGATGCAGCGCGAGCCGGAGCGCGTGCTCGAGGACGTGCTTGACGGATATGTCACCGTCGCCCAGGCGCGCGACAGTTACGGTGTGGCGATCGATCCACAATCGCGAACGATCGATCGCGAGGCGACCGCGCGTCTGCGCGCCGCCGGCAAGGCTGAAGCGTTGGCCGCCGCCGGCCGTTAGCCGCCTCAGCGCCGCGCCAAGGGACGATCGTCGCGCGGCTTGCATGCCTGCGATGCGCTCGTCGTCCGTCTCCTCGAGGCTGCCCTGGCTGCTGCAGACGCTCGGCTTCTGCGCGCTTATCGGGGTAACGCTGTTCGTATCGGCCGGCCGCGTCGATCTCCCGTTCCTCTGGGCGTACCTGATCGTTTGCGTGGTGTGCTTCACCGCAGCCACGTTCACGATCGAACCGGATCTCTTCCGCGAGCGTGTCCGGCCGGGCGGACAGCCGCTTAAGCTCCGCTATTACGCCTTGCTGCTGCCGGTTATCGCCCATTGGATAATCGCCGGACTCGATGTGGGGCGCTTGCACTGGTCGGATTCGGTGCCGCTCGCTCTGCAGACCGTGGCGCTGGTGATATTTACCGGCGGTCTCTTACTCATTGCGCGCGCGATGAGCGTCAACCGATTCTTCTCATCGATCATCCGGCTGCAGGACGATCGCGGGCATCATCTCGTCACCGCCGGGCCGTATCGATGGGTGCGGCATCCGGGCTATCTCGCGGGCATGATGTTTTGTCTCGCCAGCGGGGTTGCGCTGGGCTCATGGCTTGCGCTGGTTCCCGCGGTGTTCTGCGTGCCGCTGCTGCTGAATCGAACGATCGCCGAGGATCGATTTCTCAAGGCCAATCTCTCCGGCTACGCGGCCTATGCCGAGCGCGTGCGCTACCGATGGCTGCCGGGAATCTGGTAGGAGGAAAGCTCCGAGGTGACACGCGATGAAAATCGGATACATGCCTGACACCCACAGCGGCGCGTACGATCAGCCGCTGCCCGCGCGCGAGACCGTCGCCGCGTTCGCCGAGCAGCTGCTCGAAGAGGGCGAGCGCGCCGAGCGCGTCGGCTTCGATGGCGTGTTCTTTCCCGAGCGCCACGCGCGCACCGAATGCCTCTTTCCGCCGCCGCTCATCATCATGGCCGCGCTCGCGGCGCGCACCCGGCGGGTCGATTTGGGCACGATGGTTCTGCAGCCGCCGCTCTACAACCCGATGCATCTGGCCGAGGACGTCGCGATGGTCGATAACCTGTCGCGCGGGCGCGTCCGGCTGGGTATCGGGATGGGCTATCATCCCGACTACTTCAACCTGTTCGGCGAACCGCTCAAGCAGCGCTTCTCGCGCTTCGAGGAAGCGATCGAAATCCTGCGCGGCGCGTGGTCAGCGCCGGGCAAATACTCATTTCGCGGCAAACGCTATCAGGTGGACAACGCGATGCTCTCGCCCAAGCCGTATCAGCCGGGCGGGCCGCCGCTTTGGATCGGCGCCGCGTACCCTGAGGCGATCAAGCGCGCCGGGCGGCTGGGCGACGCATGGGCGATTCTGCCGTTTTGGGATTCCTACGAAACGCTGCGCACTCAGGCTGACCTGTATCGCGAGGAGGCCGCGAAGGCGGGGCGCCGCGCGATGGTGGTGCTGATGCGCGACGGATGGGTGGCACGCACGCAGGCCGAAGCGGAGCGCACCTTCGGCGAGCTGTGGGTGCAGGACATGCTCTACTATTACCGCTACGGCCTGCTGACGCCCAATCCGGAATTTCGGAGCGAGGCCGATTTCACGGTCGCGAAGCTGCGCAAATTCCTGGTGCTCGGCGATCCCGCGACCTGCATCGAGCGCGCGAAGTACTGGTGCGAAGCGCTCGGCGCCGATTACCTGGTCATCCGCAGCCGTATCCCGCTCGGTCCCGCTCGGGCCGCGACCATGGACTGTATCCAGCTATTCGGCGAGGAAGTGCTGCCGCATCTGCGATGAAGACTTTCCTCCTCCGCGCACCGGCGGAGGAGGAAAGTTGAAACATCGCGCAGGCCTACGCCGACCTGTAGCGCGGCACGATGTGCTTGCCGACCAGATCGACCTGGCGCTTGACATCGTCGAGCGGCATCAGGCCCTGGTCGCCCTGCCATACGAACCATTCCGGATGCGCGTTTTCGACCAGCGCGTCCACCCTGCGCGTGACCTCGTCGAGGCTTCCGATATAGGCGAAGTCCGCCCGCTCCATGCGCGCGACGTTGGCCTCTTCGGCCGGGAGCGGCTTTTTGCCGTACTTGACGTCGTCGGCAGGCTCGCGCCAGGCCTCGAAAAATCCGAAGTGATAGAAGAACTCGCGGAAGGCGAAACCGCACTGGCCGGCCTCGGCCAGCTTGACCGCCTGCGCATGATTTTCCGCGATGTACATGGTGCGCAGGACGCCGATGTTGTCGCCGAGCCGAAGCTCGCGGCCGGCCTTGCGCGCCTCTTCCTGGTAAGCCTCGGCCAGCTTGCGCAGTTGCGGCGGCTGCGAAATCAGGATGGTCGGCGTGATGCCCTCGCGCGCGCACCATCGCACCGTTTCTTCGCTCATCGAAAAAGCCTGGAACAGGGGAGGATGCGGCTTCTGGTACGGCTTGGGCACGACGCTTATCTCGTGGATGCGTCCCTGCTCGTCCACCTCGCCCGGGAAGCCGTACTCGCGCGTGAATTCATGCGGCGGCCACGGCGTGCCCTCCTGCGGCGAGGGATATTCGTAGTGCTTGCCCTTGAAGCGGAACGGCTTGTCGCTCCATGCCAGTTTCAGGAAGCGGAAGACTTCCTCGAACGCTTCGCGATTGATGCGGTCGGTTTCGCTCTTGTCGCTGAGCGTCGCGCCGACGTGAATCTTCTGCGCCATCTGGTTGAGCCAGCGCGCCTGGTAGCCGCGGGCAAGGCCGACGAACGTGCGGCCCTTGGTGAGCTGGTCGAGCCATCCGATCTCGAGCGCGAGCCGCAGCGGATTCCATCCCGGCAGCACATAGCCGATCGGGCCGACCTTGATGCGCTTGGTGTTATGGATGACGTGTTGCGTCAGCAGCGGCAGGCTGCCGATTTCGATGCCTTCGCTGTGGAGATGGTGTTCCGGGAATCCGACCGCGTCGAAACCGAGGTCCTCGGCCTGCTGCGCGATGCTCACGACTTCTTCGATCATGCGCTGCCAGCGGTCGGTCCGGTTTGCGATCGGCCGCAGCGCGCGGCGCTCTTCCTTCGTTGCGGGAATGGTCGGAAGGAAGAAATACATGAATTTCATTGGTCCACCTCCAGCGGTCCCGTCGGACGCTGGCGCATCATAGGAACAGTCCGATCCGAAAATCCAGCGAAAAAATTCAATGCCCTGAGCTGGGCGCCGCAGGCTGAGACAATCCGGCCGGTCGCGCGCCGGCGCTACCAGTCGATCGGCTGGCGGTCGCGGAAAAATCCACCGGTTGGGCCGTTATCGGGCAGGGTCGCCGCCCATACGATTCCGGCGGCGCCCTCGCTGACCGGCCGGCCGCCCGACCCGCCCATGTCGGTCGCGACCCATCCCGGACACACCGCATTGACCAGGACGCCGCTGCCGCGCAACTCGTCAGCGACGATCCGGGTCAGCGCGTTCAGCGCCACCTTGGATGTCGAATAGGCGGGCGTGCCGTCGCCCATCGAGCCGATCGCGCCCGCGCCACTCGAAACGTTGACGATACGGCCCCACCGGTGCCGCCGCATCGCCGGCGCAAAGGCGCGAATCAATCGCCACGCGCCGAGCAGATTGGTGTCCAAAGCCTCTCGAACGACGCCCTCGATTTCCGCCTCGACGGCGGTCTGCCAGGTGTCGTAATGGATTCCGGCGTTGTTGATCAGGATATCGACCGCGCTGAACCGCCCCTCGATATCGCGCGCGAGCCGATCGATGGATGCGGGGTCGGTCACGTCGAGCCGAAGTGCTGTCACGCGTCCCGGATGCTCGCCGTCGATCTTGCGCGCCGCGGATTCACCATGGGCGAGATCGCGTGAGCCGAGGACCACGCGATAGCCGAGAGCTGCAAGCTGGCGGACGACCTCGAATCCGATGCCGCGGTTGCCGCCGCTCACCAATGCGACGCGCGAGTTGCGCTTATTGGCCATTGCGTGTCACCGGGAATAGTGAGCATCGCCCCCTTCGCGGCTGGCATTTACGTGACGGGCGATTTACGTATTTTAGGCGATACGCACGAGGCGGGCCATCGCGCCGCCGGACGCGTCCGAATCGGTCTTCTAACAGGAGTGTCGCCGTGGATTTCACAATTCCGCCGGAAATTACCGCCTACCTGGCCGAACTCGACGAATTCATCGAACGCGAGATCAAGCCGCTCGAGCGCGAGAACGACAACATCCGCTTTTTCGACCATCGGCGCGAATGGGCGCGCACCGATTTCGAACGCGGCGGCCTGCCGCGCCATGAATGGGAGGAATTGCTGGCCGAGATGCGCCGGCGTGCCGACCGCGCCGGGCATTATCGCTTTGCGCTCCCGCGCGAGTACGGCGGCAAGGACGGCTCCAACCTGGCGATGGCGATTATCCGCGAGCATCTCGCGGCCAAGGGCCTGGGCCTGCATAACGACCTGCAGAACGAAAGCTCGATCGTCGGCAATCTGCCGACGGTGCTGATGCTTCGCGATTTCGGCACGCGCGAGCAGAAGGACGCGTTCATTCCCGGTATCCTTGACGGCTCGATCAGCATCGGCTTCGGCCTGACCGAACCGCTGCACGGCTCAGACGCGACCTGGATGGAGACGCGCGGGGTGCGCGAAGGCGACGGCTGGCGGATCAACGGCGCGAAAATCTGGAACACCGGCCTGCACGTCGCGACGCATGACTTCATCTTCGCGCGCACCAGCGGGCGCGACGGCGGCGCCAGGGGCATCACCTGCTTCATCGTGCCGGTGAAGAGCGAGGGCTTCAAAATCGAGGAGTTCCTCTGGACCTTCAACATGCCGACGGACCATCCGCGCATCTCGCTCACCGATGTGTACGTGCCCGGCGACGCCATCCTCGGCGATCCCGAAGACGGCCTCGCGGTGGCGCAGCACTTCGTGCACGAAAACCGCATCCGCCAGGCGGCCTCGTCGCTGGGAGCCGCGCAATACTGCATCAACGAAAGCGTCAAGTACTCCAAGGAACGCAAACCGTTCGGGCGTGCGCTCGCCACCAACCAGGCGATCCAATGGCCGCTGGTTGAGCATCAGACCGAGGCCGCGATGCTGCGCGCGCTCATCTACAAGACTGCGTGGGAGATGGATCGCATGTCGAAGCCCGAGGTTGCCGAGAAGCTCTCGGACAAGGTCGCGATGTGCAACTATCGCGCGAACCGGCTGGTGTGCGAGGCGGCGGATCGCGCGATGCAGGTGCATGGCGGCATCGGCTATTCGCGTCACAAGCCCTTCGAACATATCTACCGGCATCATCGCCGCTATCGCATCACCGAAGGCGCCGAGGAGATCCAGATGCGGCGGGTTGCGCAGGTGATGTTCGGCTTCGGCAGCCGCGGCAAGGCCAGCGAGTAGAGCCGGACAGGATCGTATGAGCGACGACGACGTCCAGCTTCGGCTCGAGGCCGCGCTCGAGCGCCACACCGGGCGCGCGGCAAAGGTGTACGGCGTGCAGCGGCTGACCGGCGGCGCGAATCGCACCACGATGGCGTTCGAGGCGAGCGGCGCAGGCGACGGCGATACGCGCCGCGGCTACATCCTGCAAATCGGCGCGCAGGTGCTCGACCCGATCGAGGCGCTGCCGCAGGCGAGCCCGGCCGAGCAGGCGCGTCTGATGATGGCCGCGGCACAAACCGGCGCGCCCGCGCCGACCGTCGTCGCAATCCTGGACTCCGCCGACGGACTCGGCGAGGGCTATATCACGGAGCGCGTGGGCGGCGAGACGCTCGGCCCGCGGATTTTGCGCGAAGATCGCTTCGCCGCGGCGCGCCGCGCGATGGCGCGGCAGTGCGGCGAAATTCTCGCCGCGATCCATCGCGTCGATCCGGCCGCCGCGCCCTTTCTCAAGCGCCAGGACGCGGCCGAGCACGTCGCGGCCCATCGCAGCGTCGTTGACAGCTACGATTTCAAGCTGCCGGCATTGGAGCTCGCGCTTCGATGGTCGGCCGAGCACGCGCCGCGCGGACATCGCCTCGCGGTGCTGCATGGCGATTTCCGCACGGGCAATCTCATCGTCGGCGAGGAGGGCATCCGCTGCGTGCTCGATTGGGAGCTGGGACAAATCGGCGATCCGATGCAGGACCTGGGATGGCTGTGCATCAGGACGTGGCGGTTCGGTGGCGCCGGGCCGGTCGGCGGCTTCGGCGCGCGCGAAGACCTTTTCGCCGCATACGAGAAAGCGAGCGGCCATGCGGTCGATCCCGCGCACGTGAGGTTCTGGGAAGCGTTCGGCAACGTCAAATGGGCGGTCGATTGCCTGCTCCTGGGAACCCGGGGCGTCGAGGAGGTCGGTATCGAGCGCTCCGCAATCGGCCGGCGTATCGAAGAGCCGCTGTGGGATTTTTTCAACCTCATCGAAGGACGCGAAGCATAGGAAAGAGCACGGAGGAAACGCGATGCCCCAGAGCATGCCGAGGGCGCCGATTCTGCTGACGGCGGCGGTGAAGTACCTGGAAGAAGAGCTGCTGCCGACGCTCAGCGGATACCATCGTTTTCAGACCCGGGTCACCGCGAACGTGCTGAATATCGTGCGGCGCGAACTCGAGCTGCGCGCATCGCAGGCTGCTGCCGAGCGCGAACGGCTGTGCGCGCTGGTCGGCCACGATGGCGAAGTCGAGCAACTGAGCGACGAGCTGTGCGGGATGATTCGTGGCGGTGCGATCGAATTGGACGACGCGCGTCTGCGCGCGCATCTGCGCCAGTCGCTCGCCGACGCACTTGCGATCAACAACCCGAAATGGCCAAGCGGCTGATCCGTCCCGCCGAACAGTTGCCGACACTCCTCGCCGCGACGGCATCCAAAGGGGCCGGCGCGCGCGCCGAGCCGTCAGAATTTGCCGTGGCGGCCTGCGCCTGCGGCGAAGCGGGCAGCGCCCGCGCGTGTTTCTCCTGATTGGACGGTCGCCATCCCGCGAGCGAACTCGTTGCTGAGCGCGTCCTGCTGGGAAAGCGACCATCCTTCGTATGCCGAGAGCCGATCGCTGCGCAAACAGCGCTGCGGAAACGCGGCGAGTTGCAACGCCAGCTCCTTCGCGGCGGCCAGCGCTGCGCCCGGTTCGGCGAGGTGATTGGCAAGCCCCATGCGCAAGGCTTCCTCGCCGCTTACACCGCGGCCGGTGAGAATCATGTCCAGCGCATGGCTCATCCCGATGAGTCGCGGCAGCCGCACCGTGCCGCCATCGACCAGCGGCACGCCCCATCGCCGGCAAAACACGCCGAAGGTCGCGTCGCGAGCGGCCACGCGCAGATCGCACCAGAGCGCGAGTTCCAAGCCGCCTGCTACCGCGTAGCCCTCGACCGCGGCGATGACCGGCTTGCCCAGCAGCATCCGCGTGCAGCCGAGCGGGCCGTCGCCGTCAGGAGTGAGACGGTTGCCGGTGCCGGTCGAGACCGCCTTGAGATCCGCACCCGCCGAGAAGCATCCGCCGCCACCCGTCAGAATCGCGACCGCGAGCGCGTCGTCGCGATCGAAACGGCGAAAAGCCTCGGCCAATCCTTCCGCGGTCGGCCGATCGACCGCGTTGCGCACGTCGGGGCGGTTGATGGTTACGATCGCGAGCGGACCTTCGGTTGCGAAATCGACCACGCCCATGATGATGAACCTCGCTACTTCTCGACCGTCGCGCGCTCGATCGCGAGCAGCTCGTCGAGCCCGATCGTCTGATGAAGTTCGTTTTGCTCGCGTCCCATCCCCTCCGGCGCGAAGAGCGCGGCGGAATTTCCCTCGGCCATCGCGCGATAGCAGCGTTTCATGACCTTGTGAAACAGCAGCACCGGGGTCATCGCGTCCACCATCAGCCTGAAGCCGAGCGCCGCGAGGTCGCTGCGCGCAAGGCCGATCTTGCGCAGATGCCCTTCGCTGGTGAGGGTCATCAGCGGCGGCCCCAGGCGCCGGCCGATTTCGCGAAAGTGCTCGGCCGTCTGCGCCATCACCAGCAGCACGTCGGCCCCCGCCGAACGATATGCCTCGGCGCGGCGCATCGCGTCGTCCATCGTGCTCGAGCGCAGCGCGTTGGTGCGCCCGATGATCACGAAATCGCGATCGCGCCGCGCGTTCGCCGCCTCACGAATCTTCGCGCTCATCAGTTCGATGCCGATCATGTGCTCGATGCCGATATGATGGTGCGCGCGCTTGGGCAGGAGCTGGTCCTCGATTTCGATCCCGGCGAAGCCGGCCGCCTCGACCATGTTGATCGTGCGATGCAGATGCATCGGATCGCCCCATCCGCACGCGCCGTCGAGAATGAGCGGAAGCGGGCAAACGGTGCGGATGTCGATTCCGATGCGCACCATCTCGGTCAGCGTCAAATTGGCCTCGGTGACGCACTGAATGTAGCCGAGTCCGCCGCCGCCGAGATAAATCGCCGGGAAGCCTGCGGCCTCGGCGAGTTTGGCGCTCAACGGATTGAATACGACCGGCGCTTCGACGAGCGACGTGCCCTCGAGCATTGCGCGCAGCTTGTTCATCAGCCCTCCGGCTAAGTCTATGCAATCGCGCGCGCCAAGGCACGCGTGTTTGCACGCTAATACGAAATGGCCTAGCGCGAAGGATAGAATCCCTCGCGCATGATCCGAAGATGGGTCGGGCACCATCACTCACCTTGTGTGCGCAACGAGAGCGAGGCCTGGGCCCGATCGAAAGTGAGTGAGCATGGGCTGACGGCGCTGCTCGGACAGTTCCCGTCCACGCACAAATCAAAGGCGGTGTAGGGTTGGCACGCATCAAAGGATCAGAGCTGGCCCACTATTTGAAACTCTCACCAATCAAGTCGTTTATACTCGAGTCAGTTTGTCCGCACCGCCGGTCTGCTTATGCATCGTTTGCCGCGGAGAAGAACATCGATATTGGCGCCGCGTAACCGATCTCGTTCAAGTCACCTGGTCGGGGCGAGTTACGGCGGACGATGTATCCCTCATCATCTATCTGAGCCGGACGGCAGCCCAGGGGGTTCGGAATCGCCGCGGGCTGCTACATCGACGAAGTGTTCAGTCAGTTTTCCTACGGTCAACCCCTGGACGATAATCGAAAAAACCACGACCGCATAAGTCATGGCGACGATCGCACCGCGGTCGCCTAGTGCCGGCAGCGAGAGTGCCAATGCAACTGAGATGCCACCTCGCAGGCCGCCCCAAGTCAGAATTGGAATCGTGCCGGACGCTATCGGTCGCAGCACCGAGAGCAATCCGACCACGCCCGCCACGCTGATCAATCGCGCCAATAGCACAACCGGTATAGCGGCCAGTCCTGCGATCACAAATCTCCAATTGAAGGGGATGACCAGGATCTCGAGGCCGATCAGCACGAACAGGACGGCATTCAGCACTTCGTCGATCAATTCCCAGAAAGTATCGACATGCTCCCTCGTTTCGGCCGACATCGCCAGGGCGCGCCCTTGGTTCCCAATCAATAGTCCGGCAGCCACCACCGCTATCGGACCCGACAGGGCGATAGGTAGAGCCTCGGCCAAGGCATAAACGCCCATGGCAAGAGCGAGGGTCACCAGAATTTCCACCTGATAATGGTCGATTCGCTTGAGCAGCAAGTAGCCGAGGTAACCGGCGGATGATCCGAGAACCAAACCGCCGAAAGCTTCTTCAACAAACAACAGCGTCATCTCGGTCACCGAAACAGAAGTTTGTCCGATGGCGACCTGGAGAATGATCAAAAAGACTACAACTCCGATCCCATCGTTGAAGAGCGACTCACCTGAAATCTGGGTCTCAAGGCTCTTCGGCGCGCGCGCATTTTTCATGATGCCAATCACGGCGATCGGGTCCGTTGGCGAAATCAACGCGCCGAACAGGAACGCGGAAGCCAGGGCCACATGCGCGCCCGCGATATGCAGAATCAGCCAGATCGTGACGCCGACCACCAGCGTGGACACAATCACACTGACTGTTGCCAGCAAAATTACCGGTAATCGTTCCTGACGAAGATCGTTGAAATCCAGATGCTGTGCGCCCGCAAACAGCAGAAAAGCGAGCATCCCGTGAAGCAGAATTCGATTAAAATCGATGCCGCTCAGAATCTGAGCTGCCTGTTCTTTTCCGTTAGCCAGACCGAGCCAGCCAGAGATCAGCAGAATCAAAGAGAGTACGAGCCCTATCGTCATCACCCCGATCTTGGCCGGCATACGGATGTACTGAAAATTGACATAGCTGAAGAGAGCGGAGAGGGTGATAAGCACGGTGGCGATCTGGAAAAAGTCCATCATAGGTACGCGCTCGAAAAAGCTGTGGAGTGGCTGCTCCTGGACGAGTGACCGTGCGCGCGGCCGTTTGTATCAGCAATTTCCCCACCGCTTGCGCAACGTCGCCTCGCTGTTCTAGGGTAAAGTTATAACATCGACCGCCGGCGGCTATCGGCTCCTGACGAAGCCACCCACGTTTCCGCTGAACACTGAAACCGTTCCGTGACTTCTCGGCAGTCTGCCGCCCCAGGAGTCCCCGGGTCGAGCCGAATTGTCGGTGCAGCCAGACTGCAAGGCTGATGAATTCCGTCAAGTTCACAAATTGGGCTGCGGCAGCACAACCATTCCTCTACTTTAGTGTAGATGGAGTCAAAGTGTTGACGCTGCTTTTGGCAGCACTCGTCATCTGCTTCACGTTTGTCTTCCTGCTCAGCCTGCGGCGCGCGTTGAAGAGCTATCTCGGTGCTTGGGCCGCGCGCACCAGCAGCCAGCTTGATGACCTGGCGGTTGATTTGATCGCCGGCACCAGGACCTTGGTTCTGCTGATTGTTGCGATCTACGCGGGGTCGCTGGTGTTTTCACTGACGCCGCGATGGACTGTGATCGTTCATACCATCGCGGCGATCGCTCTCGTGCTTCAGCTCGGGATATGCGGCAACCGAATAGTCGCATATGCAATTCGCCGCCTCGTCGAACGTCATTCCCAGGAGGAGGAGAGTGGCCTGGCAAACGCCGTCGGAGCCATAAACTTCGTGGCGCGAGTGGCGCTCTGGTCGTCGGTGGTGCTTATAATCCTCGGCACACTCAGCATCAACGTCACCGCGCTGGTGGCAGGCCTGGGCGTCGGCGGTGTCGCGGTCGCGCTGGCGGTTCAGAATATTCTCGGCGACCTGTTTGCGTCCTTTTCGATCCTGCTGGATAAGCCATTCGCGATCGGACATTTCATCGTGGTCGACGATTTTGCCGGCACGGTCGAGCATGTAGGTATCAAAAGCACTCGGATCCGCAGCTTGACGGGCGAGGAGATCGTTCTGGCGAATAGCGAACTGTTGAAGTGTCGGATACATAATTACAAGAAGCTCTTTGAGCGGCGCATCCTGTTCAGCTTTGGCGTCACCTACAGTACGTCTCATGCAAAGCTCGCGGCGATCCCGGCGGTTCTGCGCAGGATAATCGAGGACATACCGAAAACACGCTTCGATCGCGCGCACTTCAAGGAGTTCGGAGATTCCGCTCTCACTTTCGAGGTCGTCTATTTCGTGCTGGATCCGGATTACAACCTCTACATGGATATTCAGCAGCAGATTAATCTCGCCATGGTCAAACGATTCGCGCGAGAGGGCATCGAATTCGCCTTTCCAACTCGAACACTATATGTAGTCGCGCCTGATTTCATCGCGCCGTCGCAACCAAGGGAAAGCAGTCTGGCGCGGGCGTCAGATGCCGCGAAATGAGAATGATGTCCGATGCGCTCTGAAAATAACAAAGTCCGCAGGTGATCAAATGAACGGCGCAACAATCTATCGAGAGCGTAAACAACTTGCGAGATCGGAACAGACGTTTCATCGCCAAGAATGCTGATTGTGCTCCACCATGTGACGAACCGCGATATTCCCCTGTGGAGATGAGCGATTGAACCGAAGAATTACGCTTCGACAACGACGGGGACGGTGAAATGCTGCAAATTCTTTCCGATTTTCCTGATAACGTAGTTGCGGCTGCAGCACGCGGTGTCGTGACGCGTCGCGATTATCAGGACATGCTCGTGCCGCGGGTCGAAGCCACTCTCAAGCGGCATCGTAAAATCCGCTGCTACTACGAGCTAGGTTCGCAATTCTCAGGTATGGAAGCCGGGGCAATTTGGGAAGACTTCAAAATTGGCGTCGAGCATTTTTCGCGCTGGGAACGAGTGGCAGTTGTCAGTGACGTGGACTGGATCAGGCATGCGGTCAATATTTTTAGATTCCTGATGCCAGGCGAGGTTCGCATGTTTGGCAATTCCGAGTCCGAGACAGCCCGCAAATGGATTGCCGAACCACGCGCGTAAGAGCGAGCGAGGCTCGTGGCTTCGCGAGCGAGGCAGGCAGGTGTTGCGTCCGCGCGCCATCAGGACAGGGCAATTGGCATCTATAAGGGCGCGGAGCGGGGATGTCGTTCAAGCCTGGGTTTGTCGTGAGCTGCGCTCGCGTTTCAGATCAGGTTGAAACGCACGCCGCAAACCATCACCTGGTCGTCGCTGACCTTGCGTCCGCGCGCGGCGGCCTGAGCCAGCAGGCGAGCGCGATCGGCGACGACGATATCCACGCCGCCCAATCCTTCGCCGCGGCCGTCCGTGGCCTCGACGAAGCGCACGCTTGCGTTCTCAAGCGGCATCTCGATTCGGTCGCGCGAATCCTTGCGCAGCGGGATTTCCGCGATACTGCTCCAGCGCTCGGCAAGTCCGCGCGGGTCGGCCGCCTGCAGCTCGACGGCGTTGTAGTATTTGACCACGTCGGTGTGCATCCGGCTGACCCATGCGCTGCCGCCGGCGGGAGTCCAATGGCCCTCCGGCTCGCCCATCGCGTCCCAGTCGATCTCGAAAAACGCGCCGCCGGTATCGGCTGGATGAAGCTGCATCCCGTGGAACGTCCGGCCCTCATGCTCCCACGCAATCCGCACGTTGAGCGCCGCGGCGCGGGCCTTGCGCGCAAGCTGGGTCTCGTGCGAGTCGCACTGGCAGATGACCATGTAGCCGCCGTCGCCGCCGCGGCGCTTGAGATAGCGTCCGGCGGCGGTGTTGTCGCGCACCGGCGCGACCACCTCGAGGAAATTGCCGCCGACCGGGAGCAATGAATTCTCCAGCCCGAACGCCGCGACCGCCGGATCGACGAAGCATACGTCGAGCGCGAAGATGGCCTCGAGGTCATCGACCGCGGGCGCGAGCTTTTCCGCCACCAGGCAGATTTGGCGAAGACGTATCGACATGATGAACCTCCCGAACGCCGCGCCGGGCGCGCGCTGACGGTAATCTCCGGCACTGCCCAGAACATACAACGGGCATCGGCCCCCGGCCAGCAATTCGATACCGCGCGCGTCCGATTTCAGCTAGAGTCTGAGTACAAAACAGGACCGGTCGCAGCCAGCCAGCGCGGCCGGCCACGCGCGAGGTGACCATGGAAGTAGGCGTGTTCTATCTGCCGAGCATCGGCAACAAAGCCGAGATCAGCGCCGGGATGGCCGGGCGGCGCACCGATCTGTACCAGCGCATGCTGGGCAACTTGGCCGAGCAGGCCCGTTATCTCGATGAGCACGGCTATTACGGCGTCGCCTTCACCGAGCATCATTTCCATATCGAGGGCGAGGAGGTTTCGACCAATCCCATCCTGCTCGACATGTTCCTGGGGATGCAGACGAAACATCTGCGCGTCGGCCAGCTCGGCCTGGTCCTGCCCTGCCATCATCCGATCCGCATCGCCGAAGACATCGCGATCCTCGACCAGGTGACCAGGGGACGCGCCTTCGTCGGCTTCGCCCGCGGCTATCAGCCGCGCTGGGTCAACACGCTGGGCCAGCATTATAAGGGGCTCGCCGACAATCAGACCGATCCCGAGGGCTACGAGAAGCTCAAGAAGGAGCTGTACGAAGAGCACTTCGACATCATCATGAAGGCGTGGACCAATCCGACCTTCAGCCATCGCGGCAAGTACTGGCAGATTCCGCCGCCGGGGATTTTCTGGGGCGCGCACAATGTCACGCGCCAGTACGGCCGCGGCGTGGACGACAAGGGCATCCTGCTCGAGATCGGCACCGTGCCCGAACCCTACCAGAAGCCGCATCCGCCGCTGTTTCAGCCGTTCAGCTTCTCGGAATCGTCGGTGCGCTGGGCGGCGCAGCACAACGTGGTGCCGATCACGATCGTGTGCGACAAGGAAATCTGCACCGGCCAGTTCAAGGCCTGCCAGGACGGCGCCGCGCAGGCGGGCAAGAAGCTCAGCTTCGGCCAGGGCATCGGCATCACGCGCGAGCTGATCGTGGCCGATACCGACGAAGAGGCGATCGCGATCGCGCGCGACGCGGGTTGTTTCATCTGGACCAAGTTCTTCGAGCCGTTCGGCTTCAACGCGGCGATCGCGCGGCCGGGCGAAAACTACAAGGACGTGCCGAACACGTTCGAGTCGATGGTCGAACGCGGCCTGACCATCTGCGGCAGCCCGGACACGGTGTCGCGCAAGCTCGAGCGGCTGTTCAAGGATCTTCCGGCCGAGTATTTCTGGGCGTTCATATACAACGAGCTGGTGCCGCAGAAGGCGGCGATGCGCATGCTCGAGCTGCTCACAACCAAGGTGCTGCCGCGCTTCACCGACAAGATTCGTTGAGATGAAGCGGCGCGTTGCGTTTCCGGGGCGAGCGCCGCGCTCCGGGAACGCCGCGCTTCACCGCGTCATTCCAGTGGCCCGAGCCGCGCGATCACCAGCCGCTGAATTACCGCAAAGATCATCGCGGTCGTAACGCCGAACATCAGCATCCCGTCGGCCGCCTCGAGCGGCCCCATCAGCTGCCAGCGCGCGGACATGACCACATCGCCGTAGCCGAGGGTGGTGTAGTTTTCCGCCGAACTGTAAAAAGCGCCCGCGAAGCTCGTGAATTCGCGGCATCGTTCGAATACTTCGGCCCACACGGCTATTTCTAGCAGATGCGCGGCGAGTGCGACGCTGGCCGAAGCGGCCACGACCAGGACGTCCTGCCACAAACGCACACCCGCGTGTCCCAGCCGCCGCTCGCGCCTGACCAGGTGGATTATCGTAGTCATGCCGACAGCGTGGATCAGGATGGTACTGCCGGTAGCCGCGACGGCGACCGCGAGTGGCGCCAGTATCTCGATGGCGTTGTTCGAAGGCGACACCGGACTACGCTCGCGCGGGTTCCGACGTCTCGCGCAATGTCAGGCTCAACACGAAGGCCAGCATCGGCACCACCGCGAGCAGCGTCATCGCGGTGCTGAGCCCGTAATGGTCGGCGACGGCGCCGAATGCGGGCATCAACAATCCGCCGATCGTCATCGAGAGCCCTAGCGTTACGCCCGCGGCAAGGCCGACGCGATCCGGCAGATACTCCTGCGCCATCACCACCACCACGCTGGTCGAGGCTGCGAGCGCGATTCCCACCGGAATCAGAAGCACGCCCGCCAGCGCGAGCGCGTGCGCGCTCAGGAACACGAACAGAATCGGCGCCAGCGCGGCCATCGATACCACGACGACGATACGCCGGCCGAAGCGATCGGCCATACGGCCGCCGAGCAGCGTGCCGAGCACGACCGCGCCGAGCATTGTGGCGAGCGCGTAGCCTCCGCCGGCGCGCGATCCGCGGAGCACGTGCGCCCAGTAGAGCGGGATGAACGTATTCAGGCCGAAGAACACAACCGACCGCAGCACCACTACGCCGGTGAGGCGCGCGAACGCGCCCCACTGCTCGCGGCCCGCCGCCATGGCGAGATGATGCGCGCCGTGCGGGTGCGGGATGCGCTCGGCCGCGATGCGCGGCAGTTGCGCGGTCACGGCGAGCGACATGATCACGACCGGCAGCGCGAGCAGGAGCGCGCCGCGCGTGCCGAGCGCGATCAGAGTCGGGGTAATCAGCAGCGGCCCGGCGGCGAACCCGGCCATCCCGCCGACCGTAAAAAAACTCATCGAGGTTGCGGCGCGCATGCCGCCCAGGTACCTCACGCGTCGCGCGGCCTCGGGATGAAAAGCGGAGATTCCCAATCCGCTGATCGCGATCGCCGCGAAAATCAGGTTGTAGGTGTGGGTCAACCCGGTCAGCGCGACGCCGATCCCGGCGAAGCTCAGCCCGACCGGAATCAGCCACGGCGACGGCCGCCGGTCGGCCATCAGGCCAAACAACGGCTGGGCCACCGACGAGAACAGCGTCTGCGCCAGCACCAGTCCCGCCGCGGCGGCGTAGCTCAGATGATACGCCGCGATGAAAAACGGCAGCATCGCGGGTACCACGCCCTGGTTGATGTCGTCGCAGAAGTGCGAGCCCGAGAGCAGCGCGATCGATCGATAGTCGGCGCGGTAATCGGCGCGGTGGTCTGAGCGCGCAGCGGCGGGCGCCGCGGCGGATATTTCGGGCGCGCTGCTCACGAGTTCCTCTATCTGGCAGAAGATCGCGCGCACGCGCAACCGTGGCGGCGCCGCCGCTGTGCGCTGCCGTCGCCGCTTCGTATTGCGCCGGTGATGGCGATTTGGAAAATGTCAGCGTGTCGATGTTTTGCAGCGCGATCGGAACCTGAAGACGGGGGAAAGAATGGCAACGCACAAGCCCGGCGAGCTCGCGCCGATGGCCGAGCGATGGCTGCGCGATTTCAACGAGGCGCCGTGGCGCAGATATATACGCGCGCTCAAGGAGCGCGGCCGGCTGGCCGAGCTGGACGGGATAATGATCGATGCGGCGACCGTCTTCGAGACGCGCTTTCGCTGCGATACCCGCACCTGCGCGGGCCTCGATCGCGCCCCCGGCGTCGAATCGTGCTGCACCGACTACGAAGTCGAAATCACGCCCGAGGAGCACGCGCGTATCGTCGCCCAGGGCGACGCGGTGGTGGCGCTGCTCAACCGGTGCGACAGCGCGCGGGTAAGTCCGGGCCGCGCGATTGACGAATTCTTCATTGAGTCGCACACCATCGTGCTTGCCAAGGAGCAGGCGCGATGCGCCTTTTCCTATCGCGATTCGGGCGGCCAGCTCCGCTGCGCGCTGCATTCCCTGGCGCTCGAGCAGGGCGCTCCGGTGGCTTCGATCAAGCCGCTCGCCTGCGTGCTCTTCCCGCTCGTCATCTATCGCTTCGAGAATGGCGAGACGCTGTTGACCGCCACCTCGCGCGAGACCGCGCCGCTGTTCGGGCGCGAGAAGGATACCGAGCTGCCGTGCCTGCGCATCCCGCAGGGCGATCCGATGTACGTCGAATGCCGGACGGCAATCGAGGCCGTGTTCGGCGAAGCCTTCTACCGGCGACTGACGCAAGTGGCGGCGGCTTTCGGGCCGGGCAAAGACGGCTCGGCCTGGCGAGAGGCCGAAAAACCCTAGCAAATCGGGGCCAAACGCGCATTTTGTCACCATCGTAACGCGCGCCGTAACCGCTCCTTCGCGACGTCGTATCAGGTGGCGAGGAGTTGAGTTATGGCAACAGCGAAAAATTCAGCACGCGTACCGGCTGTAATGGGCTCGACTCGATCCCGCGGGCGCAAGCTCCGGCGGCGCGGCGCCGCTGCGCTCGCGCTCATCGCAACGATTGCGCTCGGTGGATGCTACGGTCCGCCGCTCAGCCCGCGCGCCGAGGGCACGTTGATCGGCGGCGCGGCCGGAGTCGGCGGCGGCGCGCTGGTCGGCTCGGCGGTCGGCTCGCCGCTCGCGGGCGCGGCGATCGGCGGCCTGGGTGGCGCCGGTTTGGGATATCTGATCGGCAACGAGTGGCAGCATCGTGATTATGGATACGGCCGCTATGGCTACGGCTACGGACACTACTACTGAGAGATCAGGAGCGCGCGGCCGCATGTGATAAGCAGCGCCGCCGCCGGGGATAACAATCCCCATCGCCGTCCCGCAAAACCGTCCGGGCCGCATCGCGCCGTCAGCGCGATGCGGCCCGTTTCATTCATCGCGCCATGCGCGCGCGCTCGCGGGCTCAGCCGCTCGAGCCGATGCGCGCGACGCGCCGGTTGGCGCCGGCGCGCGCATCCGCGGTCATTTCCGCGCTCACTGATTCGATCCGGGGTTGCCCGCAACCTCCGGCAACCCGGCGATGACTTTGCCCTGGCCGTTGGCGAGGGCGAGACCCGGCCTGCCGTCGCTGCGCAGGCTCAGCTCGGCGCGATCGGCGCCGCTCTGGTCGAACAGGATCAGCGCGGGCTCGCCCTTGGCGGCCACGCCGAGTCCGATGCGCGCGCGCCCGGTGTTGGCATCAAACAGCGTGACCGCGCTCTCGCCCGTCGGCGTCGATCCGAACCCGGCGGTTTCCTTGCCGTCCTTGCCGAAAAGCCGAACGCCGGCGCGTCCGTCGGCGGCTTCGCCGAAAATCGCCACCTTGCGGCCGGTGCTGTCGAAGAAGCCGAGCCCCGCGCTGCCGTCGCTGCCGACGCGCAGCTCGGCGCGGTCCACACCCGCGGTGTCGTTAAGTGATAAAACCGCCATGCCGCTCTCGGTCACGTGCATCAGCCCGCGCTGCTTGCCGGAGCTGTCCACCATCTGGAACTTTTCGGCCGTGACCGTGCGGGCGCGATGGGCCGCGGCCCATGCCGGAGAGGCGCTTGACCATAGATGGCCGCTCAGCAGCCCTCCGAATGCCGCGCCTGTGAATATCAGGATTGCCTGCGAGAAGGACTTCCTTGCGCTCATCTGAATCTCCCTTCGGGCGCGATCGCCTGGGTGCGACGCGCGTTGCGTGAATTTGCCACGGGCCGGGTCGGATGACAGTCCGCGCCGTCCTGCTCATTTTAACCGGGACCCGATGCGAGGGCACGCATCGGCGCTTGCGACCACGATGTTTTCGCGGGCCGCCGATCGCGCATCAGGGAGCCGACGCGGCGCTCGCCTCCGAGTTGGCCGGCGTGCGACGGCGCTCGAGCGCGCCGATCTGCGTTGCAATCTCTCGACACATGGTTGCGAGGTCGGCGCTCAGCGCCGCCGAGGCGCTCGTCGCGTCGGCGCCGGCGGGTGCGGACGCAACCGTCCTTGACGCATACAGGATTTTTCCGTCGCGGCCATCGCGGATTATCCAGCTCGCCACGAGCTGCGTCTGGCCGTCGCTGGTCGTCTCGAAGCGCTCGACATCGACTTCGATCCGGTAATCGAGTTTCGTCGCCAGCGGCCACGGATACCGCTCGATGCGCTCGGTGCCCAGCATCGTCGCCAGGTTTTCGCAGAGCACCCGGGTGAAGCTTTTGTCCAACGGCTCCGCCCAGCGCTTTTCCTCGGCGATCTCGATCCGGTTTGGCTCGATTCGCGTCACCACCGGCAGACGCCGCAGGTAGTCTGGAAGGGACACCGGGCCGACGCCCAGCGTGAGCTGCGCGCTCGGGCTCGCTGCGGCCGCGAGGGCGGGAGCGGCGGCGCCGTCGGACGCCGGGGTCAGGATATAGAACCTGGAGCGGTCGGGCCGCGGCGCGAGCACCGAGCATCCCGCGGCAAGCACGCACATGCCGAGCACAAGGGAAATCGAGCGATAGCCGGCGGCGCTCATTTGTTTTTGTCCTCGACGTACCTGCCGCGGATCAGCGCGGACGGATTGCGCTGCAGATAATCGGCCAGTTCGCCGACCGAGCGCGAAGTCTGATCGAGCGATTCGAGCGTCTGGTTGAGATGCACGATCAGCGGCGAGTCGGGGTCGAGGCCCTGCTGGATCTTCACCAGCGCGACGCGGGCGCCTTCCATCGTCCTGTCGGTTTCCTGGGCGGTTTCTCTCAGGTCTTTCATCAGCGGACCGACGTTGGCATTCGCGTTATTGAGAACTTCGCGCGCCGTGCCGAGCGTCTGATTCAGATTGGTCATCGTGACCTTGAGCGATGCGAGGGTGGTCTTCAGTTCCGGCGATCCGGCGAGCCCCTTGATCGAATCGGCCGCGCCCACGATCGAGTTGGAGAGACCCTCGAAGTCGATTTTCTCGAGCTTCTCGAGCGTCACTGTCAGGCGCTCCTGCAGCTGCGCTAGGTCGGTGGGCACCGTGGGAATTTCCGGATACGGACCGCCGGGCTCGAGAATGAAGTTCGGCTTGGTGCCCTTATGAATATCGAGGTCGATGTACAACAGCCCGGTCAGCAGGCTCTCGACCTGGAGTTGGGCGCGCATGCCGCGTTTGATCCAGTCCTGGATGTTGCGCTGGTCGAGCACGGCGACCGCGCCCCGACTCTTCAGCATCGATTTGTCGAGATCGATGACCACCGGCAGTCGAAAGCCCTTGAAGTCCGGGCGCTCCCGCCCCTCCGAGGGATCGAGTCGCAGCCGGATCTCGGACACGGTGCCGATCTGCACGCCTCTGACCTTGACCGGCGCGCCGATCTTGAGCCCGTTGAGATTGCCCTGGAACATACAGATGAAGCGCACCGGCTTCACGAACATCCTGCCCGAGCCGACCACGATCAGGGCGACGATCAGGATGGCGAAGCTGGCGACCACGAATGCGCCGATCAGCGTTGGACTGACCCGTTTACCCATGGCTGACTGCGGAGTCGCCGCCCTCCTGTCCGCGGGTGAGAAATTTTCGCACACGCGGGTCGCTGGAATGCGCCAGCAGGTCGTGCGGATCGCCGGTGGCGATCTGGGTGCGCGACTCCGCGTCGAGGAACACGCTGTTGTTGGCGATGGTGAAGATGCTGGCGAGTTCGTGCGTGACCACGACGATGGTCGCGCCGAGATTGGCGCGCAACTCCAGAATCAGATCGTCGAGCAGGCGCGAGCTTATCGGATCGAGCCCGGCCGAGGGCTCGTCGAAAAACAGCACCTCCGGATCGAGCGCTATCGCGCGCGCGAGACCCGCGCGCTTCTGCATGCCGCCGCTGATCTGGCTCGGATAGAAATCCTCGAAGCCCTTGAGCCCGACCAGAGCGAGCTTGAGCGCGGCGATCTCGCGGATCTGCGCGGGCGTCAGATCGGTGAATTCGCCGAGCGGCAGGCCGACGTTCTCCGCCAGCGTCATCGAGCTCCACAGCGCGCCGCTCTGGTAGAGGATGCCGAAGCGCCGCAGCAGACGCTCGCGTTCGGCGGGAGCGGCGCGGGTGAAGTTGACGTTCCCGTATATGATTTCGCCGGTGGCCGGCTGCTTGAGCCCGATCAGATGGCGCAAAAGCGTGCTTTTGCCGCAGCCGCTGCCGCCCATGATGACGAAGATGTCTCCGCGCTTCACCGCAAAATTCAGATCGCGCATCAGGACGAAGCTGCCGTAGGCCATCGTCAGATCGCGCACCACGATATGCTTTTCGTCAGCCGATCGAAGATTGCCGTTGCCGCCGGGCGCCATCGCCATTGCGCTCCGCCTAGATCCCGAGAAAGTTGAACACCACGGCGAACATGCCGCAGGCGACCACGATCATCACGATTGCCATCACCACTGCCTGCGTCGCCGCGTCGCCCACGGCCGACGAGCTGTTGCCGCACTGGAAGCCGCGCAGGCATCCGGCGATCGCGATCAACATCCCGTAGAAGGTGCCCTTGATGATGCCGCCGAACAGGTTGGTCAGGGTCAGGGTCGAGATGGTCTCGCGCAGGTAGCTGCCGGCCGACAGGTCGAGCATCGTGACTCCGACGAACAGCCCGCCGAGAATACCGACCAGGTCCGCGCACAGGCACAGCAGCGGCATCATCAGCACCAGCGCGAGCGCCCGCGGCAGCACGAGGAACTCGAGCGGCGAAATGCCCATCGTGCTGAACGCGTCGATCTCCTGAGTCACCTTCATCGTGCCGAGTTTCGCCGCGAAGGCCGCGCCGGTGCGGCCCGACATGATAATCGCGGTCATCATCGCCGCCATGTCGCGGACCATTCCGATCCCGACCAGGTCGGCGACGTAAATCGACGCGCCGAACTGCGAGAGCTGCACCGCGCCCATGAAGGCCAGGATCACGCCGACCAGGAAGGCGATGAGCGTCACGATGCCGACCGCGCTCGGTCCGCATTCCTGGACGACCTCGAGCAGATCGATCCGCCGATAGCGTGCCTTGCCGCGCAGGAATTTTCCGAACGCCACGGTCAGCTCGCCAAGAAAGGCGAGGAACTCGCCCACCGAGAGTCCGTAACCCAGCGTGAGGTTGCCGACCCGCGCGAACAACGGGATGCGCGCGGCCGCGCTCCGCGCGCCCTTCTTCTCCGGCACCGCCTCGGCCAGCTCGAGCAGGCGCTTCAATCCCGCGGGCAGCCCGCTGCGATCCTCGGCGATTCCGCGGGTGCGGCAGGCTTCCGCCGCGCCGGCGAGGAACGAAATCAGACCACTGTCCCAATGCGTGAGCGCACTCGTCTCGTACGCGACGCGCCTGATGCCTGGCCGCGCATCCAGTTCCGCCAGCATCAGGGCGAGCGGCGGCAGGTCGCGCTGCAGATGCCACGGGCCGGTGAGATGAGCGACGAGCGTTGCGTCACCGCTGCGCTCGAACGACACTTTCCCCTGGCCCAGCTCCTGTGCCGCTGCACCCATCGAGGCTCCCGTTAACCCCTAGCCAGTCGTCATGTTGTCAGCATGAGCAGGGCTGAGCAAATAGACTTTGGTCTTATGGGGACGGGACGGCTCCGATCGCGCGCGATTATGGTGTAGCGTAGCAGGCGCTCGCCGAGCAGAGGGGGAGGGCAGGATGAAACCGGGATGGAGTCGAGTTGTCCATTGGTTGATCTGCGCCGCGGCGCTGGCCGGATGCGCGAGCGCTCAGGTCTCGCAACAGGCCGAACAGCAGCCGGTGGACTACAATCGGCCGTCGCAGATAGTCGTCTATCCGTTCGCCGCCGACGCGTCGGAAGTGACGCTCAATCAGAGCATCGTGCAGCGGGTCTATCGCAATGCCTCCGGCAGCGATCAGAACGCGCAGCAGCTCCAGATTGCGCGCGACACCGCGCAGGCGATCTGCGAACAGGTGGGCTCGGACCTCTCGGCTAACGGCTACAACGCGGTCTGCGTCAAGCGCGGGACCTTCGTGCAGGGCGCCAATCTCCTGCTGATCGACGGCGCCTTGACCAATATCAGCGAGGGCAACCGGCTGCGCCGGCTGGTGATCGGATTCGGCGCAGGCTCCTCGGTCCTCGACGCCAAGGTCACGATGTATCAGCGCGTCAACGGTAATCTTAACCAGGTGCTGGCGTTCGACACGCATGCCGACAGCGGCAAGATGCCCGGGGCGGCCGTGATGGCGCCGGTGGGCGTGGCTGCGGGGGCCGGCACCGCGGCGGTGGTCGGCACCAACGCCGCGATGGGCGGTGCCAAGACCTATGGCTCGTCCACCCAAAACCTGGCCAAGAAGACCTCGGATCAGATCGTCAAGGCGGTGGTGGATTACACGGTGCAGAACGGATGGCGCGCACAATAGCGTGAGCGCGCCGGCCGGCTCGGTGCCGGACCCTCAGCGCGGCGTCACTCCTTGATATAGAACGCTTCGGGCGCCGGTTTGTAGGCGCGCGCCAGCCACAGCGGCCGTCGCAGTCCGCCGGGCCCGGGTGCGGCGCGCGTCAGCGCGAGCCATCGCCGAAACACCTCGTGCGATTTTTTGGTGTCCACAAAGATATCGCCGTAACGATCTTCCGGCCCCGGTCTGCTGACGGTCACCTTCTGATGCCAGCAATGCTGCCCGCTTATCGGATCGGGCTGCACCGGGAAAATCAGGTTCTGATGCACGCCGGCGTCCTGCCACCAGATACGGCTTGAATCAGCGTCGCTACTGGCAAACGGCCGCACTCCATGCACCTGCCGCATCGTCCAAGTCCCCTCGCGCGGACGGCTCAGTTCGACCAGGCCGCTCGACCATCGCTCGCCTCCGCTCTCCTCCCTAAGCCGCCAGCGGCCGAGATGATGCGAGCAGGCGATGACCCCCGGCCGGATCGACTCGGTCACCCACACCTTGTCGATGAAGTAGCCGATCTCTGTCGCAACTTTGAGCAGGCCGTCGGTCGCGACGCCGAGACGGCGCGCGTCCTGCGGATTGAGCCACAGCGGGTTACGGTTGGAGATTTCGTACAACCACTTGGCATTGCCCGAGCGGGTATGAACCAGGGTCGGCAGGCGGAACGTCGGCAGCAGCAGCATCTCGCCGCGCTCGCGATCGATATGGCTCGGATGGACGTGGCTGCGGATGTAGGTCGGAACCGAGTACTCGGGCCATTTCCAATCGCGCAGCGTCTTGGAATAGAACTCGAGCCTGCGCGATGGCGTGGGAAACCCGGCCATCACTTGTCCGTCGACTTCCACCCCGATAGCGGCGCCGCCGCGGCTCGCGACCTTGCTGGTCGGGTCGACGCTCGCGTCCTGCAGATCGCCCGCGGCGATCGGCCTTTCGTGGGCGCGGTAGGCGCCTTCCTCGATCAGAAACGCGCCGTACTTGCGCATGTAAGCGAGCGGGGCGAGGCCCTCTTTGGCGGCGGCGGCGGGCAGGCCCGGCACGCTGTGCTCGAAAATCCAGCGGTAGAAATCCTCGACGCTGAGCTTCTCGCCGGCGCGATAGGGCGATTCGAAATACTTGCGGATGCCCAGCGCGCCGTCGGGATCGATGCGCCATGAGAGCTCGATCCAGAATTCGTCCTCCTCCCAGATTTCGCCCGCTCCGACCTCGCGATGCGCCTCGTAGGTGAAATTGAAGCGGCGCCCCGCGCGCTCCAGCGCCACGCGCACAACCGGCTGGCGAAAGCCGATCCAGCGCGCGCCGTGCGTTTCCTGGCTCAGCAGGTCGTGCCGCTCGGGCCCGTGGCCCATCGGCAGCACATAATCGGCGAACTGCGCGGTCTCGCTCCAGATCGGGGTCAGACACGCGTGCTGTTCGATCCGGCTTTCGTCGGTGAGCGCTTCGATCCAGCTCATCCCGTCCGGGTTGGTCCAGACCGGGTTGTAGACGCGGGTGAAGTAGGCGCTGATCTTGCCGCGGCCGTCCTTCAGAAAATGCGGCAGCAGAAAACTCATCTCGAAGAACGCGAGCGGAAACTCGCGCGGCCACATCAGCTCGTTCCATATCCGCGCCGGCGGCGGCATCAGCGGCGGCGCCGGAATAAACTTGTGAGCCGAGTTGGGGGCGGTGCCGCCGGGCGCGTCGACCGCGCCCATCAGCACCACCAGCAATTCGAGCGCGCGCGCAACCTGCCATCCGCCGAGGTTGCCGGCCGCGGCGTTGCGCCAGACGTGAGCGGCCAGCGCCGAGCCGGCGCGCCCGATTGCACGCGCCACCTCGACGATTACGGCGGCGGAGGCGCCCGACTCGCGCTCGGCGAACTCGGGCGTATACTCGGCGTAGATTTCGCCGAGCAGGTCGAGAAAGGTCTCGAACGTCTGCGGGCGAGTCGGATGCTCCTCGCGCAGGAATTCCTCCCAGTTGACCCAGCGCCGCAGGAATTCGCGGTCGTAGAGCCGCTCGCGCACGATCACGTGGCACATCGCCAGCAGCACTGCGGCTTCCGTGCCGGGCCAGGTCGAGAGCCACCAGTCGGCCTTGGTCGCGGTGTTTGAAAGCCGCGTATCGATCACGCATACGCGCGCGCCGCGCTGACGCGCCTCGATAATCCGCTGCGCGTGCGGATTGAAGTAATGGCCCGCTTCGAGATGCGAGCTGAGCAGCAGGATAAATCGTGCGTTGGCGTGGTCCGGCGACGGCCGATCCGCGCCGTGCCAGAACGCATAGCCGGTCCGCGCGCCGGCCGAGCATACGTTGGTATGGCTGTTGTGGCCGTCGATGCCCCAGGCGTGGAGCACGCGCTGGTTGTAGATCAATTCATGGCCGGGACGGCCGACGTGATAGACGATCTCGTTGCGCCGGCCCTCGACCAGCGCGCGGCGGATGCGCGCGGCGAGATCGTCGAGCGCCTCGTCCCACGTCACGCGCTCCCATTTGCCCTCGCCGCGCCGTCCCGCGCGGCGCATCGGGTAGCGGATGCGCTCGGGGTCGGTAACCTGGTTGATGGTGGCCGGGCCCTTGGCGCAATTGCGGCCGCGGCTTCCCGGATGCAGCGGATTGCCCTCCAACTTGCGTATCGAGAAGTCCCGCCGATCGACATATCCGAGCAGGCCGCATCCGGCCTCGCAGTTGAAGCAGACGGTGGGGACGAGCGTGTAATGCCGTTCCACCTTTGACGGCCACGCCGCGGGATCGTATTCGACCCAGTCGTCCCATCGCTCAACCGGCGGAAATGCGCTCAGTCCTCCGGCCGGAGGTTCCAGTTCGATTGCCGCCGGATTGAGCGGAAGCGGCTCGTGGTTCACGTCGCCCATCGTCCTATCCGATTAACTGAGCGCCACCGCCTGTCCCGCCTTGATGAAGATGCCCTCGAACATTCCAAGCCCGGCGAGCGCCAGCAGCGCCGCGGCGCTCGCAGCGGCGCTGCCGCCGCCGACCGATCGCATCGCCGCGACGAGCAGCGCCACCGGCACCAGCGTTCCGAACAGCACCGTCCCGATCCAGAAGCGAGGGCTCAACGCGCCGCGCAGGATAAGCTCGGCCGCGCGCCGGAAATCCTCGCTCATTGCCGGCAGCGTCAATTCGATCAGGATCATCAACAGACCGACGACCAGCGTGCCCGCCAGGACGATGGCGGACATATAAAGCACCGCCGCGTTTGACCCGAGCAGGGCCGCCGCGACGATCAGCACCGCCGCTCCGCCGATCAGCGCCTGAATCAGCAGATGCCAGATGAAGATCGGGCTCTGCCACAGATCGCGCGCCCTGGCCTGCGCGAAGAGAAAAGCGGAATAGCATGCGGATCCGACGGCGAAAATCGCCGCCGCGATTGGCAGGGGCGCCGGCACCGTGTCGGCGAACAGACCGCAGCCGAGCCATGCCGCCGCCAGCGCGCCGTAAATCATCAAAATGTACGTGCCCCACACCAGCCATGAGCGGAAGTTCGGTTTCGTCAGCAGAAAATAGAATCGCCATGGCTGCTTGAGATCGGCGATCAGCAGCGCCACGGTGATGCCGAGGAATGCGATTGCGAGAGCCGGACTCGCGATGTTGACCAGCACGCGATCGCCGCCGCTCGGCATCGCGAACAGTATTGCCGCGACCATCAGCACGCCGGCCGCGATCGATTTGGTCCACAGGTAGGCCGCAGGGATCGCGCCCCAGGGCGCGGGATGCGCGACGTCATATACCACACGCGCTTCGCCGGGCGCCGTCTCGGCCGTGCGGTCGGCGGTCGCGGGACGTGCGTCCTCGATCGGGTTGCGGTCGCCCCACATCGAACTGCGCTCGGGCCGCATCATCGACGGCTGCAGCAGATCGCCGTCGATGCCGACGTAGAACAGCTTCGGCTGCGTGCCCTTGTAGGGCTTGCGCGACGCGACCTTTTGCGTCGCCACCACCCGGCTCACACGGCTTTGCGGATCGTCGAGGTCGCCGGTCATGATTGCCTGCGTCGGACAAACGACCACGCACGCCGGCTCGAGCGCGAGCTCGACGCGATGCGCGCAGAAGTTGCACTTGGCCGCGGTGCTGGTCGCGGGATCGATATACAGCGCGTCGTACGGACACGCCTGCATGCACGATTTGCATCCGATACATCGGCTGTTGTCGAAATCGACGATCCCGTCGTCGCGGCGGAAGAGCGCGCCGGTGGGACAAATCTCGACGCACGGCGCGCGTTCGCAATGATTGCAGCGCATCACGCCGAAATGCCGGCTCACGTCGGGGTACGAACCCTTCTCGATGTACTTGACCCAGGTGCGAAAGACCCCGACGGGGACGCGATGCTCGTTCTTGCACGCGACCGTGCACGCGTGGCATCCGATACACCGATTCTGGTCGATTACGAAACCGTAGCGCACGCGTGGACACTCTCTTGCCGTCCCGTGCCGCAGGACAGCCGTTTCAGGCCAAGGGTGGATCGAATGTTCCGTCGGCGCGGACGGGCGACCCGCCGCGAACTGGTAATATTACACGAGCGGTAATCGGTCAAAGGAGCGCGCGCGAAGCGGCGCGGCTCACTCTTCAAAGAAGGGCACTTCGGTAGTCAGCGTCAGTCCGCGATTGGTATGCGAACGCGCGCTCACCGTGCCGCCGTTGGTCTCGGTCAGCGCGCGCGCCACGTAGAGCTTCCATCCCGAGGATCCCATGCCCTGGCGATCCTGGATCGGCCGCTCGAACAGATGAGAGAACTGCTCGTGGCTGAGCTGCGGCCCGGTGTCCTGAACTTCGATTACGACTTTGCCGCCGCTGAGGAAGGTGCGCAGGACGACCTCGCCGCTCTCGGTGCGCTGGATGCCGTTGCTGAGCAGGTTGGCCACGATGCGCTCGAGATGCAGCGGGTCGAGGCTGGCGCGCGGCATCCCGCCCAGCTCGGTGCGCATGCGCAGCCCCTTGAGCCGCGCCTCGCGCCCGTAGACGTCGGCCACTTCCTGGACGATGACGTTGGGATCGATGAGCCGCGGATGCGGCTGCAGGTTGTCCTCTTCGAGCAGGTACATGTCGAGGACGTTCTTGACCAGCAGGTCCATCGCGCGCGAGGTCGAGCCGACACGGGCCAGCAGGTGGCTGGTCTCCTTCTCGCTCAGCTCGTCCTCCTCGAGCAACGTGACCAGGCCGACCAGGGTCGCCAGCGGATTGCGGATGTCGTGGGTCATGGTGCCGATTTGACGCTCACGGAACTTGGCCGCGGCCGCCAGCTGCTCCATCTGCGCCCGCAGCTTGCCGCGATAGCGATCGAGAAACACCGCCGTGAACCACGACAGCACCAGCGCGGCTACGAATCCGAGCCATCGAAACAGCGTGTATTCGTCTCGCGAGGGCACCGCGAGTTGTGCGGCGCCGAACAGTACCAGGCAGCCGAGGTTGAGCATGCCCTGCCATCGCGGACCCCACATCACGAAGGCCGCCGTCGCAAACGGACACAGGATGATCGCGACGAAGGCGAGTTCGGGCTCGCGGCCCAGAGCGGCAATCCGGATAAACAGCGCGATGATGATGACGCAGGTCACCAGCGTCCACGCTTTCCAGTAGCGGCGGAACGTGCTCAACCAGGTGAGGCCGAAGAAGAAGGTGATGATCGCCAGCGCGGCGTAATGATACGGACTGAGTCCGCGCGAGTCCGCCCGCAGCAGCGCCAGGCCGTCGTACGCGAGCATGAACAGGATCGCGATCGGGCCGGCGACCTTCAGCGTGCTGATCGCCTCGGCGTCGTGATCGATTTCGAGCAGGACGCGGCGGTCGGCGGCGACCGGACGTCGCGGGGTGAGTACGTATCCCGACTGGTCCGCGCCGGCTTCGTCCGCCGCAACTACCTGAGCTGTTGCCATAGTCCCCCGGACGGATCCTCAGGCTCTAGAGTTGCCGATGGCGCGGCCTGCTTCAAGCGCTTCGCGCATTGCATCCAACGCGAAATCAGCTTCCTCGGCGCGCATGTTCAGCGGCGGCGCAAGCCGCACCACTCGCTCGGCATTGAGGGTCCAATTGACAATCACCCCGCGTGCCAGCGATTCGCGCACGAAAACCTCGGCATCGTGCGCAGCTCTAAACTCTACACCCACCAGGGCTCCTATGGCACGGACCGCGCTCACGTTCGAATCGGCCCGCTCGCGAATCCCTTGTGCCAATTTTTCGCCCGTCGCCGCCGCTTGCTCCCATAGGCGTCCCTTGACAATCACTTCGAGCGCCGCAAGCCCGGCGGCACATGAAAGCGGATGGCCGCCGAAAGTCGTGATATGGCCTAGCGGCGGGTTTCGCGCGAGGTCGCCAATCAGCCCTTGCGAGCCGCAAAACGCTCCCAGCGGCAGCCCGCCGCCGAGCGCCTTGGCCATCACCACGATATCGGGCACGACGTCGAAATGCTCGAGGCCGAACAGATGACCGGTGCGGCCCATCCCCGTCAGCACCTCATCGTAAATCAGCACCGCCCCGGCGCGATCGCATCGCTCGCGCAGAGCGCGCATGAACTCTCCCGCCGGCATGCGCACGCCGCCCTCGGCCTGTACCGGTTCTATCACCACCGCCGCCACGCCAGCGTCGATCGCCGCGAGCGCGGCGGTGTCGCCATACGCCAGGTGGGTGACCGGACCGGGCAGCGGCTCGAACGGCGCGCGAAACGCGCGATTACCCATAAGCGCCAGCGCCGCCATCGTGTCACCATGGTAGCCGCCGTCGAAGGCGAGGAATCGCGCGCGCCGCGTATGCTTGCGCGCGGTCTTGAGCGCGCCCTCGATTGCTTCGGCGCCGCTGTTGGTGAAGTAGACGCAGTCGAGCGGCGCCGGGAGAAGTTCGGCCAGACGCGCGGCGAGCCGGACCTCGCTCTCGATCACGTATTCGCCATAGACCATCACATGCAGATGGCGGCGCGCCTGCGCGGCAATCGCCTCGCGCACGGCGGGATGGCCGTGGCCGAGCGCCGAGACGCCAATCCCGGCGATTAAATCGAGGTAACGGCGTCCATCAGTGGTGTAGATCCACGATCCCTCGGCGCGCTCGACCTCGAGCCCGATCGGCGCGTCGGAAGTCTGCGCGAGATGGCGCGCAAACAGGTCGCGCAATTCGCTCATCGCGCCGCCTCGCGCAACAAGGCAAACATCGCGCCATGCCCGTGCGGCCAATCCAACGGCGGCGCCTGCATCTGCCCCGGCTCGCAGACGTACGTCGCACCCAGCCGCCGCAGGTGCTCCTTCAACGGTTCGCGTCGCTCCGGCGGCGCCGCGAGCGCGAATGCCTCGAGCCTGCCGGCCGCCGGTCCGAGGCGCGCGCCCAGCTCATCGATGTTGTCGAGGGCGCTGACGAACACGGTGCGATAGCCGGGCGAGGCCGAGAAGGCAGCGGTGCGGTCGTAAATCACGGTGGCAGCGGCGGATTCCCACAGTGCGATGTCGCGACCCGCCGCATCCGTGGGCTGCGCGAGCGCGCGCCAGCGCGCGCGCTCGCGCAGCCCACGGATGGCCGCGGCGGCGTCCAGCGGGAGCCGGGCTGGCGGCGGCAGCCGGCGGGCGAGGCGCTCCAGCGCGCGGAGGAGGCGCGCGGCGAAGCCGCGCGCCTCCTCCGCGCCGCCCACTACGAACACGTGATGCGGCGAAAGGCATCCGCGCTGCTCGAACAGCGCCACATCGCGGGCGAGACCGCAAGCCGCCGCTTCGGCGGCTTGCGGCCTCGCCCGGCCGGGCGTGCCCGCCGTGTCCGGCAGATCCAGCGCGACCAGTGCGCCGCTCAGCCGGCTGCCGAAGCCGGCCCACTCCCGCGCGCCCGGCGCGGCACCGGCCGCCGCGAGCGCGGCGAGGGAGGCGTCGTCGCCGTAGGCGACGACGCCTCCCTCGCACGCCGCCCACATCGCGCTCATCGCCGCGCGGTCCTCGCGGCTGAAGCTGACCAAAGCGATGCGTGCCGCGACTGCAGGGTCAGCGGCTGCCAGCGAGCGGACGAAGTTCCCGAAGAAGACCGATTCGCGGCTGGCGCTCTTGATAATGACGGCCGCGCCCGCGAGCAGGGCGGCCGCGATTTCGTGAATGCCGGAGCCCGGAACGTTGCCGGGCATGACGAAGCCGAAGAGGCGATAGGCGCGAGGCAGACGCGAGGCGAGCGAAGCGAGCGCAGGCGCCGTAAGCGGCTGGAGCAGCGCGTCGAGCGATTCGTCGAGCAGGGGCCGTGTCATGCCGAGCGACGCGGCGAGCTGGGCGACGGTGTCGCGGCGGAGAGCGAAATGGACGTTGCGCCATCGTTGCGCGATCTGCGCAAGCGCCGTCGCAACGCGCTGGGGCGGGCACGCCGCGGCGAGGCGCACTCGGGCGGCCGCGTCAAGGATCGCGGATGCGGTCGTCGGTTCGGGTTGCGTCACCGTAGGGCTGGCGATGGTCACTGGAGGGCGTCAGCGGTCTTTGGCGGCGAACTGCTCGATACCTAGCGCGCAGCCGCGCGCCTCGCCATCCGCCGCGCGGCCGATCACCTGCACAAGTCCATTCTCGACCACGCCGAGGTCCCCGGTCAGGATAGCCGATATGGAGCCGACGTTGGCGAGATCGAAGAATCGCAGCAGGCCCGGATTTCCGTCGGGTACGCGTTCCAGGCTTATTGGATCGACCGCCGCGGCGTCGAGCCATGGCGGTCCCAGCTTGCGACGTCGGGCCGGATCGTCGGCGCGGCGCGAGTTGAACGGCGTTGCGTCGTAGAGCTGCGAGCACATTTCAGTCATCCCGTACTCGTTGATGACGCAGGACGGCTCGAGTCCGAGCAGCGCCACCGAACGCTCGACGACTTCGTCTGCACCGAGCGGAAGGCGCTGTCCCTTGGCCCCGCCGGTATCCATCAGGCGCGATCCCGCGGGCAACGCAAGCCGCGCGTGTGCGGTGCGCAGCGCGTCGAACAGCGCGGCGAGCGCCGCCGTCGTGGTCATCACGCACACCGGCGCGCGGTCGCGTTGCGCGCCGCGGAGTACGTCGATCGCCGCGACGGTATCAACCCCTTTGCGGTCCGCCACGCAGCGCCCCTGGCCCAATCCGAATTCCTCCATCGCCCAGCTTATCATCTGGCCGAGCGAAGACTCCGGCATCCTGTCGGCCGTGGGATGAAGGCTGAGCACGAGCATACGCGCGCCGTCCGCAAAGAGCATCCGCCGCAGATGGCCCACAGCGGAGGCGCGATAGATGTCCACGCAAGGTACGCGATGGCGTCCGCGTTCGTCGGGCCCCGCGGTCGTGCCGCTGGTCGAGAAGGTGCGTCCGCCCGCGGCGGGCAGAGGCGTAACCGAATCGGTCAGGTCGGCGTATTTGAAAGCGACGGTGCTGAGCGGAGGGATTCTGTCGATCGAGTCGATACGGTTCGGATTCACGCCGCGGCTCTGGCAGTATTCGCGATAAGGGCTGACAGTATCGAACTGATGGCGAAACACTTGCAGCGCAAGCGCTTCGAAACACGCCTGCTTGGGTGCTTCGATGAAGCTCAGAACCTCGTCGTAGATGGTCATTGCGGTGGCGCGGTATGGACTGGCGGTCGGAGAATGGCGCGCGCAGGCCGTTCTGATGATGGCATCCGGGGAGTTGCCTATTCAATCCCGCGGTCTAATTTGATAGGTAATCGCGTGGTGGTGTGGGGTTGTTGGGTGGGGCTGCAGCCGGGTTAGGACATCGATGAAAAAATTTATCGCGGGTGTGGTGGTAGGCTTCGTGCTGAGCTGTGCGGGAGTGTTCGCCGCACCGAGCTTCGATCACAACGGGGCCTATTGGAATCGGCTTAATCCGTCCGCCAAGGACGGTTATGTTGACGGCTACAGCGACGCGATGCAGGTGAGCGTCGGCAAGCTGAATGTGCTGACGACAGCGGCTGACCTCTTTCACTGGAAGGGCGGCGACCGCATCATCCATCAGCTCGCGCACGAGCTCGCGATGTCGGAGTTGAAGCCGGCCGAGGCGGTCAAACGTCTGGACGCGCTTTATGCCAACCGCAAGTACTCGGAGCTCGACCTTGGCACGGCGCTGCAGGTGCTCGCGATCGACAGCACCAACCAGGACGCCGCGCACGCGTCGCAGCAGAAGTAGCTTCCGTCGATCTGCCGCGGGTCTGCGCCGCCTGGCGACGCGGCGCAGGCCGTAATTCGACAAGCGCGGGCGGGCGTGAAACAATTCGTCGCGGCCGCAGCCGATGCCGCACGAGCTCAAATTCTATTTCGCTTACACCAGTCCGGTTTCCTATCTGGCCAAGGATCCGGCCTACGCCCTGGAGCGCTCGCATGACGTGCGCATCCGCTATATCCCGTTCGGCGTGGATATCCGGCGCGTGTACGGCGACGTGCCGACGCGCGGCGAGCGCGACCGGCGCAAGCTGCGCTACCTGTACTTCGATGCGCGGCGGATGGCGCGCGAGCGGGGCGTCGTAATCTATCCGCCACGCAAGATCTTCAGTGCGCGGCGCGCCTTCTACGGCGGCTTCTGCGCCGAAGACCAGGGCCTCTTCCGCGCTTACTCCGACCGGGTCTATCAGCGCTTCTGGAAGCACGAGCTGGAAGTCGAGAATCCCGACGCGCTCGCGGCGATTCTCGAGGAGGTCGGCGCCGACACCGCGGTTTTCCGCCGCTGGATTGCGGACGAGGAGCACGAAGCGAAACCACGGCTCAAGCGATGCTTCGCCGAGGCCGCCGCCGATCGCGTTTTCGGCGTGCCCACGTTCGTCATCGACGGCGAGCTGTTCTGGGGTTACGACCGGATGCCATGGCTGGCGCGCAAGCTGGACGCGATGGGGCTGCGGCGCTGAACGGATACTCGCCGCGCTTCGCGCTCACGGCTGATGGAGTCCGCCGCGCCCGCGCAGAGCCTATTGATCCTGAGGCTGCGCGGCCGCTTCCGAGAGAAACGGTTTCAGACCGACCGCGCGAAACCCGTCAACCGCGACCCTGCCGAGCCATCCCAGCGCGCGCTCGTCTCCCACGACGAAGGTATCCGCGGCTGCCGCGCCCGTCGTCGCGTGCACGACCTCGTCGAGATCCTCGGCTTGCGCCGCCCGCCCGTCGGCTTGAGCGCAGGCAAGCGCGAGCGCCGCGCCCACCCACGTCCCGACGCAGGCGAGCGCGGCCGGGGCTTCGGCGCCGCGCTCGCCCAGGTCGGCACCGATTCCCGTCCGCTCCGCGAGCAGGGCAACCGCCGCGGGCGCATTGCGCGTGAAATAGTCCGCGAAACCGGCGGCGGGATCGGGAGGCGCGAGGCGCTCGGCGCACTGTTCGAGGAAATCGCCCAGCCCCGCGCACATGGCCGCGCGCTCGCGCCGCGCCTGGTCGAGGGCCTGCGCGAACTCCTCGCTGAGTTCCTCGCCGTCGCTCTCGAGCAATTCCGAAATGCCGGTGCTGACCGCGTTCTGCAGCGCGCCGCGCGCATACGGCCCAGGGGATTGGGCGCCCGCGGTGAATGCGCGCAGCTCGTCGACCAGCAGTTGCCGGCAGGGCTTGAGCAGCACGCGTGAGCTGCTGAGCGAAAGCATCAGGCGAAGCTGCGCCGCCCTGGCCTGGGGCGAAGCCGCGCGCGCGAGCACGATTTCCTCGAGATTGTGCAACCCGAGCGGAATCGAAAGCCTGCGGCCGTAGATCGCCTTGCGCAGCGCCGCGATGTCGGCAGCGCCGCAATCGACCTTGCGGTAGAGACGGCCAAAGGCGCTGCTGGCGAGATACGCGCGCATCGCGACGCGCCCCTTTGCCCCGTCTACAGTTCGGGGCTTGCCGGCAAAAAGCTTTCGCCCATCAGCCAGGCATCGACCGCGCGCGCGCACTCGCGTCCTTCCCAGATCGCCCACACCACCAGCGATTGGCCGCGCCGCGTGTCGCCGGCCGCGAACACCCCGGGCACGCTCGACATGTAGTTGTCGCACAGCACGTTGCTGCGCGCGTCGAGCTTGAGCCCCAGTTGCGAGATGATGCCTTCGGGCTCGGGGCCGAGAAAGCCGAGCGCGAGCAGCACCAGTTCGCATTCGATGATGAAGTTGCTGCCCGGAATCTCCTCCATCGCCATCCGCCCGTTTTCCTGCTTCCAGCGCAGCTTGACGCCCTCGAGCGCCCTGAGCGCGCCGTTCTCGCCGATGAAGCGCCTGGTGTTGATGCTCCAGTCGCGCAGCACGCCCTCCTCGTGTGAGGTGGACGTGCGCAGGATCATCGGCCACTCCGGCCAGGGCATCGCCACCGTGCGCCGCTCAGGGGGCATCGGCAGCAGTTCGTACTGGTAGACGAGTTTCGCGCCCTGGCGATTCGACGTGCCGAGGCAGTCCGAGCCGGTGTCGCCGCCGCCGAGGATCACGACCTTCTTGCCGCTCGCGCTGATCGCGACCGCCGGGTCGATGGTGTCGCCGGCGTTGCGCCGATTCTGCTGCGGCAGGAACTCCATCGCGAAATGCACGCCCTTGAGTTCGCGGCCCGGGATCGGCAGGTCGCGCGGCTTGGTCGCGCCCATCGTCAGCACGATCGCGTCGTGGCGCGCGCGCAGCTCGTCGGCGGGGATGTCGAAGCCGACGCGGCAGTTGGTGACGAGCCTGACGCCTTCGGCCTGCATCTGTTCGACGCGGCGGCGCACGAAATGTTTCTCCAGCTTGAAATCCGGAATCCCGTACATCAGGAGCCCGCCGACCCGATCGGCGCGCTCGTAGAGCGTCACGTCATGCCCCGCGCGCGCCAGTTGCTGCGCGCAGGCGAGGCCCGATGGACCCGAACCGACCACGGCGACGCGCTTGCCGGTCTTGCGCGTGGGCGGCAGCGGCGCGACCCAGCCCTCGGCCCAGGCGTGGTCGATGATGTTTTTTTCCAGCAGCTTGATGGTGACCGGATCGTTGTTGATGTTGAGGACGCACGCCTCCTCGCACGGCGCCGGACATACGCGGCCGGTGAATTCCGGGAAATTGTTGGTCGAATGCAGGCGCTCGACGGCTTCCTGCCAGCGCCCGCGATACACCAGGTCGTTCCAGTCGGGAATGATGTTGCCGAGCGGGCAGCCCTTGTGGCAGAAGGGGATGCCGCAGTCCATGCATCGCGCGCCCTGCGCGCGAAGCTTGTCCTCGGGCATTTTGAGATCGTACTCGCGCCAGTCCTGCAGACGCTCGGCGACCGGGCGCCGCGCCGGCGTCTCGCGCTTGATCTCCATGAATCCGGTTATCTTGCCCATCTTGTTACCGCCGCGATCCGCCGCCGTTCATCGGGGCGGGGCTGAGTTTGCTGATATTCCTCCGCGCCGCCCGCGCGCCGGGCGGCGTCGTTATGTCCGATTTTGTCCCCGCTGCGCCGTTCCTACACCGCGGCCAGGCGCGCCATGTCATTGCCGGCGCCGAGATGCTGGCGCTCGAGCACCGCGCGATACTCGGTGGGCAGCACCTTGATGAACTTGCCCGCGTAGTCGTCCCAGGCGGCGAGAATTCGCTCCGCCAGCGCGCTCTGCGTGTACTGATGATGGCGCACGACCAGCGCGTGCACGCGCTTGCGCTCGTCGGGGTCGCTGAGCGGTCCCAGCTCGACCATCCCGGTGTTGCAGCGCGAGGCGAACGTGCCGTCCTCGTCGAGCACGTAGGCGATACCGCCGCTCATGCCGGCGGCGAAATTGCGCCCGGTGCGCCCGAGCACCACTACCAGTCCGCGCGTCATGTACTCGCAGCCGTGATCGCCGACGCCCTCGACCACCGCGGTCGCGCCGCTGTTGCGCACGGCGAAGCGCTCGCCGGCCATCCCTGAGAAGAACGCCTCGCCGCCGGTCGCGCCGTACAGCGCGACGTTGCCGATGATGATGTTCCTGGCGGGATCGAACGTCGCCGCGCGCGGCGGCCGTACCGCGATGAAACCGCCCGAGAGCCCCTTGCCGCAGTAATCGTTGGCGTCGCCCTCGAGATGCAGCGCCACGCCGGGCGCGAGCCAGGCGCCGAAGCTCTGCCCGGCCGAGCCGCGCAGGTTGATGCGGATCGTGTAGGGTGGCAGGCCGGCCTCGCCGAAGCGCCGCGACACCTCGGAGGACAGGATCGTGCCGACCGTGCGGTTGACGTTGCGGATCGGCAGGTTGACCTCGACCGGCTTGCGATGCTCGAGCGCGTCGGCGCACAGCTCGAGCAGCTGCTGATCGAGCGCCCGCTCGATGCCGTGGTCCTGCTGCTCGACGCAATGCAGCGGTTCGTCGGGCCCGACCGGCGGACGATGAAGGATCTGGCTGAGATCGATGTGGCGCGCCTTCCAGTGCCGGATCGCCTCGTTGGCGTCGAGGCATTCGACGTGTCCCACCATCTCGGCCACGCTGCGGAAGCCGAGCTGCGCCATGTACTCGCGCATCTCCTCGGCCAGAAACATCATCAGGTTGACCACGTGCTCGGGCTTGCCCTCGAACTTCTTGCGCAGCTCGGGGTCCTGGGTGGCGACGCCGACCGGGCAGGTGTTCAGATGGCACACGCGCATCATGATGCAGCCCGAGGCGACCAGGGCCGCGCTGGCGAAGCCGAACTCCTCGGCGCCGAGCAGCGCCGCGATCGTCACGTCGCGCCCGGTCTTGAGCTGGCCGTCGGTCTCGACGTGAATCCGCCCGCGCAATCCGTTCATCACCAGGATCTGCTGCGTCTCGGCGAGCCCCAGCTCCCATGGAACGCCCGCGTGCTTGATCGATGTCAGCGGCGAGGCGCCGGTGCCGCCGTCATGTCCGCTGATCAGGACGACGTCGGCCTTGGCCTTGGCCACGCCGGCGGCGATCGTGCCGACGCCGACCTCGGCCACCAGCTTGACGCTGACGCGCGCGCGGCGGTTGGAGTTCTTGAGGTCGTGGATGAGTTGCGCGAGGTCCTCGATCGAATAGATATCGTGATGGGGCGGCGGCGAAATCAGCCCGACGCCCGGGGTCGAGTAGCGGATCTTTGCGATGAAGTCGTCAACCTTGTGGCCGGGGAGCTGGCCGCCTTCGCCGGGCTTGGCGCCTTGCGCCATCTTGATCTGCAGCTCGTCGGCGTTGACCAGGTAGTAGCTGGTGACGCCGAAGCGCGCCGAGGCCACCTGTTTGATCGCGCTGCGGCGCCAGTCGCCGTTGGCGTCACGCACGAAGCGCGCCGGGTCCTCGCCGCCTTCGCCGGTGTTGGACTTGCCGCCGATGCGGTTCATCGCGATCGCCAGATTCTCGTGCGCCTCCTTGCTGATCGACCCGAACGACATCGCGCCGGTCTTGAAGCGTTTGACGATCTCTGCGGCCGGCTCGACCTCTTCGATCGGGACCGGCGGCCGGTCGAACTTGAACTTGAGCAGGCTGCGCAGGGTGGCCAGGCTGCGGCTGTGATCGTCAACCAGCCGCGTGTATTCCTTGAACAGCTGGTAATTGCCCCCGCGCACCGCGTGCTGCAGCTTGGCGATGGTGTTGGGATTGTACATGTGATGCTCGCCGCGGCGGCGCCACTGGTATTGGCCGCCGACCTCGAGCTGGTGATCGAGATTGGGCATGACCTCGAAGGCGCGGCGATGACGGTTGGCGGTCTCGCGCGCGATGGCCTCGAGCCCGATGCCGCCGACGCGCGAGGCGGTCCAGGTGAAGTAGCGATCGATCAGCTCGCGGTTGAGCCCGATCGCCTCGAAAATCTGCGCGCCGCGGTAGCTCTGTACGGTCGAGATGCCCATCTTGGAGGCGACCTTGATCAGGCTCTTCACCACCGACTTGTTGAAATGCTCGACCGCCTCCTCCTCGTGCACGTCCTTGAGGACGCCCTCGTCGATCATTCCGGCCATCGTGGCGTAAGCGAGATACGGATTGACCGCGCCCGCGCCGTAGGCGACGAGCAGGCAGAAGTGCTGCGCCTCGCGCGGCTCGCCCGACTCGACCACCAGTCCGGCGCGCGTGCGCGTGCCCTCGCGAATCAGATGATGATGCACGGCGCCGGTGGCGAGCAAACTCGGGATTGGCGCGTGTTCATGATCCACGCCGCGGTCCGAAAGCACGATCAGCGTCATCCCGTCGGCAATCGCCTGCGAGGCGTCGCGGCACAGGCGTTCCAGCGCGCCGCGCAGTCCCGCTTCGCCTTCGGCCACGCGGTAGAGCGTGGAGAGCGTGATCGTGCGCAGGCCCGGCTGGTCCAAACGCTTGATCTTTTCCAGCTCGGCGTTGTCGATCACCGGACGCCAGAGCTTGAGTTGGCGGCAATGCTCGGGCGTCTCCTCGAACAGGTTCTGCTCGGAGCCGATGGTGGTGATCGCCGAGGTGACCATCTCCTCGCGGATCGGATCGATCGGCGGATTGGTGACCTGCGCGAAGAGCTGCTTGAAGTAATTGAACAGCAGCGGCGACTTGTCCGAGAGCACCGCGAGCGGCGTGTCGGTGCCCATCGAGCCCACCGGCTCCTGCCCGTTGACCGCCATCGGCGCCAGGATCATCTTGAGCTCTTCGATCGTGTAGCCGAAGGCCTGTTGCTGGCGCGACAGCTCGTCCGGTTCGAAGCCGGAGATCGCAGGCGCGCTCGGCGGCTGCGGCAGACGCTCGATGTCAACCAGGTTGGCGTCGAGCCATCGGCGATACGGCTTGCGCGCCGCCATCGACGCCTTGATCTCCTCGTCCTCGACGATGCGGCCCTCGACCGTGTCGATGAAGAACATGCGGCCCGGCTGCAGGCGGCCCTTGCGCTCGACCTGCTCCGGCGCGATGTCGAGCACGCCCGCTTCCGAGGCCATCACGACCATTCCGTCCTTGGTCACCAGGTAGCGCGAGGGGCGCAGGCCGTTGCGGTCGAGGACCGCTCCGATGCGCCGTCCGTCGGTGAACGCGATCGAAGCTGGCCCGTCCCACGGCTCCATCAGGCTCGAGTGATATTCGTAGAACGCGCGCTTGCCCGCATCCATCATCTCGTCGTTCTGCCACGCCTCGGGAATCATCATCATCACCGCGTGCGGCAGCGAGCGGCCGGTGCGCACCAGCAGCTCGAGGCAGTTGTCGAACATCGCGGAGTCGCTGCCCGCGGCCTCGATGATTGGCATGAGCTTGCGCATGTCGTCGCCGAACAGCGGCGAGGCGAACTGCCCCTGCCGCGCGGCCATCCAGTTGATATTGCCGCGCAGCGTGTTGATTTCGCCGTTGTGGCAGAGGAATCGGTAGGGATGCGCGCGGTCCCAGCTCGGGAAAGTGTTGGTCGAGAAGCGCTGATGGACCATCGCGAGCGCGGTTTTGATTCCGGGATCGCCGAGGTCGGGAAAGAATTGCGGAATCTGATGCGAAATGAGCTGGCCCTTGTAGACGATGGTCGCGGCCGAGAGGCTGCAGAAGTAGAACAGCTCGCCCTCGGCCATGGGCAGCGTCGCGCCTGCGCCGCTCACCGCCTTGCGAATCACGTAGAGCTTGCGCTCCAGCGCTTCGGCGTCGGCCACTCCCGGGCCGCGCCCGATGAACACCTGGCGGATCGCGGGCAGACCACGCCGCGCGATGTCTCCGCACGCGCTTTCGACAATCGGCACCGTGCGCCATCCGAGCAGGCGCTGACCCTCCTCGCGCACGACGCGCTCGACCATCGCCTCGGCCGCCTTGCGGCGCTCGGGATCGAGCGGCAGGAACACCTGGCCTACGCCGTATTCGCCCGGCGCCGGCAGGGCGAAGCCGAGCCGGTCCGCCTCGCGGGCGAAGAATTCGTGCGGAATCTGCATCAGCACGCCGGCTCCATCGCCGGTGCGCGGGTCGCATCCGCAGGCGCCACGATGGGTCAGGTTGTCGAGCACCTGCAGTCCCTTGAGCAGGATGTCGTGCGAGCGCACGCCCTTGACGTTGACCACGAAACCGACGCCGCAGGCGTCGTGCTCGTGAGCGGGATCGTAGAGGCCCTGGCGCTGGGGGATGCTGCGAAACTGATGCATTGCTATGTCCTTTTCGATTCGCCCAACCCGTTTTTCACTGAGGCATGGCGATGGCGCCGGCCATTGCCGGGCTCGCCGACTTCCTCCATGGCGACGCTGATTTGAGTGCGTTCGGTACGCGTGGACAGCACCACCATGGTCTCCGTGCGCGTCACGCCTTCGATCACGCGAATGGTCCGAATCAGCTCCTCGAGCGTCGAAGTATTGGCGGTCTTGACCTTGAGCAACACCGTGTGTTCGCCGGTGACGTGATGGCACTCGAGCACGTCGTCGATAAGCTCGATGGTCTGCTCGAAAAGGGCGATGGTCTTGGGATGGGCGATTGACACGCCGATAAAGGCAGTGACGTCCTTACCCAGCCGCTTGGCATCGACGACTGCGTGGTAGCCGACGATAACTCCGCTATCTTCAAGCTTTTTTACGCGCTCGATAACCGAAGGTGCCGACAGGCCTACCTGCTCGCCGAGCTTGACGTGTGCGATCCTGCCGTGTTCCTGCAAGGTTGACAGGATTTGCAAATCGATAGCGTCGAGCTCGGGAGCCTCTCCGCTTAATTTCATAAGGAAAACCTCTTCCGGAGCGTTTGAACTTATCAGGAAAGAGATTTAGGTCAAGAGTTTTAGTAGGCGAATCTGCAATTTGGGCAACGTTTTTTGAGAAACTCTTCTCCAATACCTATTCTTTAGCTCGATTTTTGCCCGCAAAGGGCATTTTTCGCTGGCCCGGACAGCCATTCTTCGATGATGTTTAGGTCGAATAAATCGAGGGCGCGCGTCCGTCAAACCTTATAGAAGAACGGTATGAACAATGCTTGGTGTTGATAAGTAACCGGCTGGAACCCATGGGGCGCGGCGTTTTACTTTACCAGGACGCTAAATCTCATGTAGAAGGGCCAAAGTCATGCGATCCACGGAGGATAGCGTCTGGCCGCCGATGTTGGCGCGCGTTGCCGGCGGAAATCAGGAGAAGTAGCGTCGGGCTGCTGAAAGCTGTGATGGCAGAAACCTGTATCGATTTTGCTCACAATCTGTCCCGCCTGCTTTGCGACCCCATTTTTTACGGTACAAACGTGCCACCCGGCGATGGAACCCCGGTTTTGCTGATCCCGGGTTACTTCACCGGCGACTGGTCTTTGTCCACGATGGCGCGATGGCTGTCGCGCGTCGGCTATCGATCCTATCTGTCAGGCATCGATTGGAACGTGGGGTGCCCGGACGAGAAGTCCGAGCGCCTGGGATGGCGTCTGGCGCGCATCACCGACGAATGCGGGATGCCGGCGGTCGCGCTGGGGCACAGTCTCGGCGGCGTGCTCGCGCGCGCGCTGGCCGTGAAGTATCCGGCGCGCGTGCGCCAGGTGGTTACGCTCGGCTCGCCGACGAAAATCTCGTGGGCCGCGGTGCGCGCGCGCTATCGCCCCGCGATTCGCGGTTTCCAGGCGCTCTGGCACGCGCTCAACAACCGGCCCGCGCAGTGCGGCACCGACCAGTGCATGTGCGAGTTCGGCGAAGCGGTGAACTCGCGCTTTCCGCGCGGCGTCGCCCTGAGTTCGATTTACACGCGCGAGGATGAAGTCGTCGACTGGCGCGCGTGCGTCGCGCCCGACGGCGACAATTACGAAGTCTCGGGCGCGCACGTCAGCCTGGCGGTCAATCCGGAAGTCTATCGACTGCTCGCGGCAATGCTCGGGCCACGCGTCGGGGCGCGCGCCTCGGCCGGCCCGGCCGCTGCGGCCACCTCAGCCGCCGGCGCGCACTAGCGGCCTTGCAGGCGGACGCCCGCGGCGCGCTCACACGTGCGGATAGGCGTCACTCCCCATCTCGAGCGCGTCGAGTCCCGTCCATTCCACCTCCGCCGCGACGCGATTTCCGATCGTGCGCTCGAGCAGCACGAAAAACGCCAGGGCGAGCGCGAACACCACGATTGCGTTGACGCTCACCCCGATGAGCTGCGCGACAAACTGACCCGGATCGCCGAACAGCAGACCGCGCACCGGCCCCCTCACCCCGTTCCAGCCGTCGCCGTAGCTGCCGTCAGCGAACAGGCCCAACGCGAGCGCGCCCCATGCGCCGCATACGCCATGTACCGCGATCGCGCCCACCGGATCGTCCACGCGCAGGCGCCGTTCCAGGGTGAGCACCGCGGCGACCACCAGCAGACCGGCGATCGCGCCGATCAGCACGGCCGCGGCCGGGGTCACGAAGGCGCATGGCGCGGTGATCGCGACCAGGCCGCCGAGCAGGCCGTTGCACGCCATCGCCACGTCCGGCTTGGCATAGCGCTGCCACAGGTAGAGCAGTGCCGCGAGCGCGCCCGCGGCCGACGCGAGCATCGTATTGGCCGCGATCACTCCGATGCGTGCGTCGGAGGCGGCCAGCGTCGAGCCCGCGTTGAAGCCGAACCATCCGAAGGCCAGGATCAGCGTTCCGGCCATCGCCATCGGCAGGTTATGGCCCGGCAGCGCGCCGATCGCTCCGTCGCGCCGGAACTTGCCGATGCGCGGCCCCAGCACCATTGCGCCGGCGAGCGCGGTGACGCCGCCGGTCATGTGCACCACCGACGATCCCGCGAAATCGACGTGTCCGTGGCCGAGCCCCAGGTTCACGCCCATCTGCGCCAGCCATCCGCCGCCCCACACCCAGTTGCCGTACAGCGGGTAGAGAAACATCGACATGAACAGGCCGTACAGAAAGAAGGCCGAAAATTTCCATCGCTCGGCCATCGCGCCCGTGGGCACCGTCGCGGCCGTGTCCATGAAGACCGCGGCGAACAGAAACATCGCGAGGCTTCCCGGATCGTGGCTGACGCTCAGCAGGACGAACTTGTGCGCGCCGATGAGGCCGAACGGATGGCCGCCGATAGAGATGCTCAATTCGCGGCTTGGGATGCCGCTTGTGCCGAGCGAGGGCCACTGCGACACCCCGCCCATCATCAGCGCATAGCCGGTCAGCCAGAAGCCGACGAGCCCGATCGGGTAGATGACGAGGTTCATCGCCATCGTGTTGACCGCGTTCTTCGCGCGCGTGAAGCCGGTCTCGAGCATCGCGAAGCCGAGCTGCATGAACATCACGAGGAAGCCGCCGACCAGGACCCACGCCAGGTTGAGCGAGGCGCTGAGCGTAGCGCTCGCGTGCAGCTCGGCCGGCGCTGGCAGCGGCGCCTGCGCGCCGGCGGGATGCGCCGCGAGCATCGCGGCGGCGGCGGCGGTCGCGCCCGCCGCGCGCAGTATCAGGCCGTGCCGCCGAGCGCCCTTGTTACGCGCCATCATTTGACCCTCCCCCGGTAGGACTGGCCGCCGCGCGCAGGTGCGGCCGGATAACGATTGGCAAGCCAGATGAGCGCGACGAAGACGAGCGCGAGCGAACCGAAGAACAGCGCCACCATCAAGCCGCGGCGCAGGCTGCGCGCGCGCAGGCTGCGCGGATGCAGGCGATGGGCGCGGCCGGTGAGAGCGACCTTTTCCGGCGCCTCGAGGTCGGCCAGCATCTCGGCCGCGCTCGCGTAGCGATTGCGCGGCACGCGTTCAATCGCGTGCAGGACGATCTCCTCGAGGTGCGGGTCGAGGTCGGGAAGGAAGCGGCTCGGCGGCTGCGGATCCTCGCTGGTCTTCGCGCGCATCATCGCGTACACATTGCTGCCCTCGAACGGCAGGTTGCCGGTGAGCATCTCGTACAACATCGTGCCGAGCGCGTAGATGTCGGTGCGCGCGTCACCGTGCCGGCCGCTGACCTGTTCGGGCGCCATGTAGTCGGGCGTGCCGATGGTGGTCGAAAGTCCCGACCAGGTCAGCCGCCGCGCGGATTCGTCGAGCGCGATGCCGAAGTCCATCAGCTTGACCTTGCCTTCGGCCGTGACCAGCACGTTCTCGGGCTTGAGGTCGCGATGGACCACGCCCTGGCCGTGCATGTAGACCAGCGCTTCGCAGATCTGGCGCGCGAACGCGAGCGCGCGCGCCGGCGCCATCGGCCGCTCGTCGCGCATGATGGCGCGCAGCGAGATGCCGTCGACGTACTCCATCGCAATATACATCCGGCTTTTGCGCCGCGGCGTCAGGACCTTGATGATCGCGGGATGGTCGAGGCGGCGGCCGACTTCCTCTTCGCGCTGGAAACGGCCGTAAAAGACCACGTCGCTTTCGAACTGCAGGTAGGGAACTTTGATCGCGACCGTGGCGCCGCTCACCTGGTCGGTGGCCTTGAAGATCGAGGCCATCCCGCTGCGCGCGATGAGCTCGGTGAGCTGATACTGGTCGAGCTTGTCGCCAGCATTGACCTCGCGCATCATGGCTCGAGCATTTCCGGGCGCGGCATGCGCGCGCACGTTAACATCGGCGCACCGACGCCGCAACGCGCTCCCGGCGCGCGGCGGGCAGCCCGCAGCGCGCCGCTAGACGCTACGCGCGGCGGCCGAACCATCGCGCGCAACGCGCGCGCCACCCGCCGGCGCCGCCGGCTTCGCTGTGGCCGGTATCGGCGCGCATGACGAACACCGCCGCGCTCAGATTGTCGGCGGTGCCGCGCGCGTTGGCGGCGGCGATGAGCGCGCTGCACGCCGCCGCCGCCTCCTCGGTTCGCAGCAGTTGCTCCATCTCGCGCTCCTCGAGCACGCCGTAGAGCCCGTCGCTGCAGAGCAGCAGCCGATCGCCGCGCACCAGCGGCATCGAAATGCGATCCACCGACACAATCAGCTCGTGGCCGAGCGAGCGGTTGAGCACCGAGCGCTCGGGATGGCTGCGCGCGCGCGCCGCGCTCATCAGGCCCATCCGCACGCGTTCGCCCACCACCGTGTGGTCCTTGGTGATCTGCGTCAGACGCCCGCGGCGCGCGAGATACAAGCGGCAGTCGCCGACGTGGGCCGCGTACAGCATCCCCGCCTCGACCGCCACCGCGGTCAGCGTGGTGCCCATCCGGCGCAGTTCGGGCACCGCGATCGCGCGGTTGTGGATCTCGATGTTGGCGCGCTGCGCCGCGCGCTGCAGGCGCTTGCCCGGGCCCCACGCGGCGGGACTTTCGCGATAGGCCTCGAGCGTGATGTCCACCGCCATGCGGCTTGCGACCTCGCCCCCCTCGTAGCCGCCGATGCCGTCGGCGACGGCAAACAGCGCCGTGCGCGACCCCTCGATGAAGTGGCCGCAGGCGTCCTCGTTGTCCGGCCGATTGGTGCCGGTATCGGTCAGCAGCGCAAGATCGAAATCCGACGATGGGACGTCGGGACCGGTCGCGTCGGCCATCGGGGTCTCAGGCCGGCGGCCGCGCGGAGCTGCCCATGGGCGGCCGCTCACGGCGGGGCGGCGCGACGATGGCGCGCGCGGGTCGGTCGCGGCGGCGCGTAGCGGTCACCCGATCATGGGTTTCGGGCACCGCGCAGTTCTCTTTCGGCCGCGAACCAGTCGGCCAGATCGTTGCCGTGAGCCGCCCCGCGGGCCAGAAAAAGCTCGTAAGCGCGCATGCGAATGGTCTCGATATTCGATCCGGTACTGGCCGCGCCGTTATGCCGCGCGCCGCCGTTGGTTTCATGTTTCGCGATCGCCGCTTCAGTGGCCATGCTCTTCGTCCGCCGCCGCCCCGCCGCACCGTTCCCCTTTCTCACCGTAGCCATCTCTTTCAATAAACCTCCTTGAGAGAGACGATTCCTTCTACGGATACCGTGCGCCGCGCGCAGGGCCAAGAGGGGCCGGCGATTTCAATATACAGATCGCATTCGATATGCGGGCTGCTCGCGCATCCGACGCGACGCGGGCGTGCGCACAACTTTCCAAATCCGGCGCGCAATCGTCGCCAATGCGCCGGCGAACCGCTTGCGCGGTCCGCCGGCCCGTTCCCGGCTTCGTGCGGAATTCCGACTGTCTCAGAATATGACGCCGGTCTCGACGAGGCCTCTGACCTGCGAGTTGTTGATGCCCTCCTTGCCAAACACCGCCCCGGGCGCATAGCTGTTCGCCTGCACATAGGAGACTTCGCCGCGGAAGAAGAACTGGTTCCACTGGAAAGTCGGCGTGAGCGTGAGCGACCAGGCATCGCTGCCGACTCCGTAGAGGAGATTCGCGGCGCTGCCCTTGGGAGAATTTTCGTTGCCGGTGGTGCCGATGTACTCGGCGCGCCCGGCGACCGAGACCTTGTCGGTAATCGCATAGCTCGCGAGGATCGCGCCGCTTATGGTCTGGGTGGACTTGAGGACGCCGATGTCCGGATTGAACGGGATATTGGTTTCCTGGAAATACGGCGTGATGACGATGGGCGCGGCATTGTAGGTATAGATCAGGTTGTAGATCTGGCCGTTATTGTTGAGCAGCGGAGTCGCAAAGTTGCTGGATTTCGCAAACCCGGCGTTGCCGCCCGCGACCACGCTGAGGGTGTTCTGCGGGTTTATCGTCCACGCCAGCAATCCGTCGACCCAAGTGTAGCTGTGAGAGTAGAAGCCGTTGTTCCAGCTCACGGAAGCCGCCAGCGGTCCATAGCTGTAGTTGAGCTGCACGCCCCGGTTGATAGCGTTCTCCTGGTTCCACAAGAGCCCGCGTTCGATGTTCATGTTTTCGAAAGTGAAGGTGTATTCGGCCCCGAAGAGCGTGGGCAGGTTACCGGCCTCGATTGAAAAGTTATCGAACGGGGCGACCTTCAGATAGGCTTCCGGCAAAACCCCATAAAGCTTGTTCACCGCTTTGGTCATGTTGACATAGGGACTGCCGAGTGCCGGTAAGCTGTAACCTCCGACCTGCACATAGTATTGGATCATGCCGTCGGCCTTCTGGATGATCGCCTCGGCATTGCTGATGTCGAGCCGGTTGTAAGGATCGCCGACCACGGCGCGGTTCTGAAAGAATCCGAGCCCGCTCACGACGCCGTTGACGTCGAAGTCGAGCAGGCCGGCAATCGGCGCCGGCAGCTCGGACAGAAACGGCGCATATTTCGGGATGTTGATTTCGTGCGGCGAGGCCATCACCAGCGGCCCGGTCATCCCAGGCGACGATAGCGGTGGGACCGGAGTCGCCGCCGCCACCGGCGCGGGCGTGGCTTTCGCTGCGGCCGCGGGTGCGCCGGCTGCGGGCGTAGCGCTCGGCGTGGCGTCGGCGCGGGCGTCGCGAGCGCCGGCGGCGATCAGGGCGAGCAGAAGTGCTCCAATGCATGCGGAAAAAATCGGTCGTCCGAAGCGGTATCCCATTTTCAGCTTTTCCATCTCCATCGCGGTGTAGGTCGGTAAATCGCGCACCTGTAGCCTCCCCGCGTACGGCGCGCGCAACGCCCTTTTATCAAGTTCCATGCCCGCGACCGACGGGCGAAAAGCATTTCGATCTAGGAACAATCAGCCGTTGCTCGAGCATGATACGGGCGCGATGCTGATTAGCGGGGCGGCATATGCCATCCCGCTGGTCAGCCTGCAGGATGCATCGGCGTGCAAAAAACAGCGCGGGGGCCGCGACGCGCGAGCGCGTCGCGGCCCCCGCCTCCTCCGCAGCGCCGATCGACTACGCCGGCTTCGCCATCAGCACCGTCTCCTTGCCGCGCCGGCGCGAGTTGCGCATGAAGTACACCGCGCCGTACACGCCCCACACGATCGCCACGCCGACCGCGATCAGCGGCTCCTTCACGCTGCCCAGGCCCTCGATGGGACCGATGACGTAAAAGGCCATGCAGGCGAAATTCGCGAGCGCGCCGAACACCGGCACCACCATGTGCTTGAAGCCATGGAATTCGTGATGCTCGCGGAAGGCGATGATGCAGATGATGTTGGTCAGGCCATAGAGCATGAACGTGCCGAAGTTCGACACCAGCGTCACCAGCGCCAGCCCGTTGGGCAGCGCCGAGAGCGACGCATTCGAACTCATGCCGATCGCGTACCACAGGTTGTGCGGCAGCGCCGCGATCGTCTTGTCGTCGGGTGCCGCCCCGCCGGCGAAGAAGAACAGCGCCGCGTACGCGCCGAGCACCGCCGAGATCGTCGCCAGCGCCCAGATCGCGCGATGCGGCGTCAGGTTGTCGCCGTGCAGGAAGCCGAAGTGCTCGGGCACCTCTTCGTCGCGGCCCATCGCGTAAGTCACGCGCGCGCCGGTGTTGATGCACGAGAGCGTGGTGCCGATGAGCGCGAGAAACACGGTCAGCGCCTCGAGCAGCATGAAGGCCTGGCCGTGTCCGCCGAGCATCGCGTTGCCGATGATCACCATCATGTCGCCGATCGGCGCGGCCGAGCCCTTGGCGTCGGCCAGACTGTAGGCGCTGCTCATGAAGTAGTTCGCCGCGAAATACTCGATCAGGTACATGACCAGGCACTGGATGGTGATCGAGAGCAGCACCGCGCGCGGGATGTCCTTGCGCGGGTTCTTGGCCTCCTCGCCCAGCGCGGTCACCGACTCGAAGCCCACCAGCAGCAGGATCGCGACCGTCATCTGCAGCATCAGCCAGTTGAAATTGTGCGGCAGCACGACCGACCATCCGCTGGGATGCGCCGGCGCGTCGCCGGCGAGCGCGTAGTGCAGCACCTTTTTGGTGCCGTCGAGCGCATAAGCGATCGAACCTTCGGGATGGCCCAGCCGATACGAGATCGCCAGCGCCGAGAAGAACAGCAGCGCGGCAATCTGGATGATGTTGATCGCGAGATTGACATTGGTCGAGCCGTTTACGCCGCGATACGCGATGTACGACACGGCGTAAGCGAAAATGATCGCGATCAGCGCCATGAACACCGGGCCGGGCACGCCCGCGCTCATCGCCCCCGGCACCAGCGTGCCGAAGATGTAGCCGATCATGACGCCCATCGTCGCCACCATCACCCCCGGATACACCCAGTAGTAAAGATGCGAGGCCCATCCGGTGACGAACTTCGCAATCCGCGCGAAACGATAGGCATGCGTCGTATTCAGAAACGCGCGCTCGGCGAACAGATACGAACTGCCCGAGCCGGGGTAGAGCTTGGCCAGCTCGGAATACGAAAGGGCCGTGGCGTAGGCGAGCATGATGGCGGCGAAGATGCCCGCCCACATCGCCATCCCCGAGGGGTAAGCGTATCCGGCCTGGACCACGAAGGTGATCCAGAGAAACGCGCCCGGCGCGATCAACGCCATCGCGTTGACCGTCACGCCGGTCAGTCCCAGCGTGGCTTGCATCTTGGGTTGTTCTTTGGGTGTACCGGCCATTCTTGTCTCCTTGGTGCAGAGCAAATCCGCGCGCCGGCGGCGCTCGCGGATCGAGTCGCGCATGTCGAATCGGACGAGCAATGTGCAAGCGGGGTGCCATGCAAGATGCAACGTTGGTCCTAACGGGGAGTACGACTTTTTGCCGGCGCATCCAGGGGATTGATGCCTGTGCAACAGGCATCCGCCTGTTGTTTGGTCACATAGCGCACGGCGTGCGCGCCCCGCGGCCGGACCGCAGGCCCTGACAAAAGACCGGGCGCCGCACTTGGCGCGGCGCCCGGCCGAAAAACGGGGATGGTGCGCGCGCGCAAACGCGCGCGCGGCTGACGGATTACTTTATCGCCACCGCGTTGGGTGGCGAGGCGATCCCGCCCTCGACATTGAGCGGACACGACACCAGCATGAATTCGTACTGGCGGTCCTGATGGCAGTCGGCGGCCAGGTCGTCGAGCACGAACTGCTCGCCCAGGGGAAGCCCGAGCAGCGAGAGCGTGCGGTAGTGCAGGGCGCCCTCGTTGCGAAAGTCCCAGGGCCATTGTTCGACCGCCGGGCAATCGGTGCCAATCGCGGCCACGCGATTGTCCCACATCCAGGCTACCATCTCGCGCGTGTCCTCGATCCCGCAGGCCTTGAGCTTGGTAATCGGCGCCATCGCCGCCTTCTCCGCCGGCGTGGATTTCACATATGCCTGCATCCAGCCCGTGCGCAGCAGCAGCACGGTGCCCGGCTTGAGCTCGCACTGCTGCGCCTGCATCGCGTCCTTCAGATCCTGCAGCGAGTAACGGTCTGGCTCGAGCGGCCTGACCGGCCGTCCGGCGTCGGCGCGGAACTTGAAAAGGTCGACCAGCAGCCCCTTGCCGACGAACTTGTTCGCCCAGCTATGGATGCTCAGGCGGCCGGCCCTCACGTCATCGGCGGTCTTGCCGTTGTAGAACGCCTGATGCTTCAGATTGCCGACGTGCCCGAGGCCATCCCACTGGCTGCCTTCCTGGGTGTTGTAGTTGTCGAGCATGTCGTCGAAACCGAGCAGGCCGTAGGACTCGAAGTCGCTCAAGATGTGTTTGGCGGGCTTGCGTTCGAACAACGGCGGATTGGCGTAGTTCACGCGCGTGTCGAGGCGGAATACCTTTCCGCGCTTGATGGTTCGCGCGGCCTCGACGATGCCTTCGGGGGTCAGGAAGTTGAGACATCCGAGGTCGTCGTTGTCGCCGAACACGCCCCAGCATGAGTCGGGCGGCGCGCCTTTCCTGACCGGCAGTTCGGAGAATTTGGGCAGCTTGGCGAAATCAATCTTGGCCATGACGATTCACCTCCCTCTCGCAGTGCGCATGGCCGTGATGCGGCCGCGCGGTTTGCGCGGACAGCTCATGGCTGTCGCACCCGGACGGCGCGGCGCCACGGCGGTCCCGCGTTCAATCTGGCTGTCAATCGTTCGTTCATTCGCGAAGGGGATGTCAAGCCTTGGCCGCTGTGCGGGACATTCGTGCGGCGCGCGGCATCGGCTATCGTATCGGGTGCCTATGGGAGGGGCGGGCGCAGCTTATCGGTTGAGCAGGGCGGGGCGCGCAGCCGCGGCGGTGGCGCTCGGCGGATTGTGGACCGGCCTGATGCTGCTCAGCCTGGGCGGCGCTTCGTGCGGCCATCAGTACTTTCTCGACGGTCCCGAAGTTACTCGCACCCCGCGCGGGAGCGCCACGCCGGGTCCGACCGGATCGCCGACGCCGGGCCTGGTCTTCGCCAGTAACAGCGCCGACGGCACGCTGAGCGAATTCAGCCGCGATCCGGTCGCGGGCGCGCTCACGCTCATCGGGACGGTCGCGGCCGGCGCGGCCAACGGCCCGACCGGACTCGCGCTCGATCCCTCGAATTCCTTCCTTTACGCGGCCAACTCGGCCGACCATCTGATCCGCGCGTTCAGCATCGATTCCGCCACCGGCGCGTTGACCGCGATCGGCTCGGCCGACGACGGCCCGGCCAGCTCCCCGCAACGCATCGCGATCGATCCCACGGGCAGCTTCCTCTACGTGACCAACGGCGCCGGCGCGTCGATCTCGCAGTACACGATTTCGGGCGCCGGCACGCTCAATGCCAACGGCGCGTTCACCGCCAACGGAGTCGTGGTGCAGCCGATGGGTATCGCTGCGGCGCCGGGCGGAGACGCCGTGTATGTCGCCGATTTCGGATCCGGACGCGTGCTGTCGCTCGCGATCCAGGCGGACGGGAGCCTCGCGCTCGCCGGCAGCGTGGCGAGCCTGGGTCCCAACGGTGCGGGGCAGCCGCGCGGGATCGCGGTCGATCCCTCGGGCGACTTCGTCTATGTCGCGGACAGCGGCAACGGCACCAACGGCGTCGTGAGCGTGTTCGCGGTCGGCGCGGGCGACATATTGACGTACCTGGCTTCGAATCCGACCGCTGCGCAGACTCGCGCCACTTTCGACCTTGCGCTTGCCGGCAACGCGGCCGGCGGGGCGCTCTATCTCTACGCGACCAACGGCGGGCTCAATACGGTTTCGGATTTTCTGGTCAGCACCGGCGTGCTGTCACTCCAGGGCAGCACCGGAGGACTCACCGCTCCGCGCGGCATCGGCAGCGACGCCAACGGCAATTTCGTTTACGTCGCGAACGGCGGGACGGGCCAGATCTTCGGCTACGCGGTGGGCGCGGGCGGCGCGCTCAGTTCGATCGGCGCGTTCAACACCGAGCGCCCGGCGAACCCGGCAAGCGCCCCGGCGTATCTCGCGATCGCGCAGTAGGGGCGTTTCCGACCCCCGCGCGCCGTTTTACGATTCAGACCAGCGGGATGGCCTTGGCCGGCGGCGAGGAGCTCTTCTGGCGCGCGCGGATCAGCAGATCGCGCAGCTTGGCCGGATTCACCGGCTTCTTGAACAGTGCGCCCTCCAGGCCCTTGAGCCGGGCGCGCATGATGATGTGATCGCGGTCGTAGTTGTACGCGGTCATCAGGATGACCGGCAGATGCGGCATCTCTTCCTTGACCCGCAGGTAGAACTCGTAGCCGTCCATTTCGGGCATGACCACGTCGGAAATCACCGCATCGACGCGCACGTTGCGCAGAATTCCCAGCGCCGCGCTCGGGCGCGTCGCGGTATGTACCTGGCAGCGCTCGGCGCGCAGCACGTCGGCGAGCGAACTCACCACGGAGAGGTCGTCGTCGAGCACCAGCACCGCCATTCCGGCCAGCGGCCAGTCGCATCCGTTGCGCGAAGCTTCGGACGCGGCCGCGCGCTCGTCGGGCTCGCCGGCGCGCGGGCCGAGATCGGCCATCTTCTTGCCCGCGAGATAATCGCGGGTCACGTAGATGCCCTTGCGCGTCATTTCGTCGAGCCGGCGCACGATGCTCTGCACGCGGCGGATGCCGCTGCGGATGGAGTCGAGCCGCTCGTTTTCGATCACCAGCTCGGCGTCGCTCAGATGGCTCTCGACGCAGCGCGCGAGCAGGTCGAGATTGTTGGTGATGGCCTCGAGCGGATTGTAGATTTCGTGCGCGAGGCTCACCGCGATCTCGCCCGCGGTCGCGAGCTGCTCGCGATGGCGCATCAGGCGGATGTCGCGCGCAAAGCCGATGCTGCCGGCGGGCGTGCCGTCCTTTTCGTAGATGATCGAGCCCGAGATCGCGACCGGAATCAGATCGCCGTCCTTGCTCCGCAGCACGGTCTCAAAATTCGAAATGCGCCCCGAATCCTCGCTCGCCTCGCGCATCGCCTTCATCACGCGGCGCGCCTCCTCGAGCGACGGATAGATATTGGTGACTTTCTGCCCGACGATCTCCTGGGCCGAATAGTGCAGATTCTTGCGCGCGCCGTCGTTGTAAAAAATTATCGTGCCCTCGCGATCGACCGCGATGATAATGTCCGGCGAAGCCTCGACCAGGCTCTGAAGATAATTCTGATCCAATGACAACATAGTGCGTAGCGGCGGGTCCTCTTAGGCCGGCAGGCGATGCGTGCGGCGGCAGTTTGCGAGATTCACGTCCTAAAAACCGATCCCGCGCCGGACCTCGTCGGGCGCCGCGCAAGCCGCCAGCCTCTAAAGAATATAACCTCTCCTGCTGCCTTTAGCCTCGGTGGCGTCCGGAACCAGAGCTTTCCCGTGGAAAAACCAATCGTCCTCGTCCGTATGCCCCGGCCTTCGCCGACGCCCCGGCGGAGCCATGCGGTCACCCAGCCGACCCGGCCTGAAGGCTCGCGAACTCGGACATCGATGTTCGTTAGTATATCCGGTCGAGAAGTGCAATGCATCTCTCCATAAGGGATGAACAGCAAATAAAGCATTCAGAAACACTGTTGAAGTGATTAAAACTATCGAATGATTGAACGGCATGATCGCTGCTCCCGACCTCAACGATGGCCCAGAATCCACATGCCGACCTCGACTGGCGGGCGCCCGAGACCAATCCTCCGCGACCGAAGGCCAGTGCTGACCCTGTATCGCCGCGACAGCGCCGGTGTCCCAGGACTCGCGTGGCAGCGCCGCGCCTTGCGCTGCGATTCCGGGTGAGGCCGGAGGAGGCGGTCGCCGGGTGCGGCCGTCGCCGTGGTGTGAATTGCGGGCGGCGCGGAATCGATCCGCGGCCTGCAATCGGATGTATCCACAGCGTGCGTGAGCCGTATAGACTGGCGGCTGCGAAGGCTCGACTCCGGGGAGCAGTTGGGTCGCCATAAACGACGGAAATCGGCGCGACGGGAGCCCCGGCGTGTTTGCGCGGGGCCGCGATAATCGCGGCAAATTGCGGCTGAGTACTGGTTCAGTTGCTATAATGTCGCGCTTGCACTTACAATTTGTGCGGGAGATCTTTCTAAATGGCAGAACCCCTTAGCTTCGAAGCACTCGCCAGCCGCGAGTACGTGCTTTCGAGCGCGGAGAATTTCGTCCTGTACGTGCTGCTGGAAGCGATAGCGCAGGGCGGCGGCGCGGCGGGCGGCGGCCCGCGTCTGCCTCTCAACCTGGGCGTCGTAATCGACCGCTCCGGCTCGATGTACGACGAGCGGCGGCTCGAGTTCGTGATCGAGGCGGTCAAGTTCCTCGCAGAGAGCGTTGCGGCCGAGGACAAGGTGGCGATCGTCGCCTTCGCCGATCGCGCCAAGGTGATCGTCGGCTCGGACGAGATCCACGACAAGGGCGCGGTGCGGCGCGCGATCGAGGATATCGACCTGCTCGAGATCGGCGGCGGTACGCAGATGGCGCTCGGGATGCGCGCGGCGATCGACGAGGTCAAGAAAAACCTCGCCCCCAACCGCCTCAATCGCGTGCTGGTGCTGACCGATGGACAGACCTACGAAGAGACCGCATGTATCGACCTGGCCAACCAGAACCGCGAGCAGATGTCGTTTTCGGCGATGGGTGTCGGCGTCGAGTTCAACGAAAAGCTGCTGATGCGAATCGCGCAGGATTCGCACGGCAAGTATCACTTTATTGGCAACCCGGCGGAAATCCCGGGCATCTTCGAGGACGAGCTGGCGGGTCTGCGCGCGGTCAGCATACGCAACGGCCGAATCGAGGTGACGCTGGCGCAGGGCGTGCAGGTGCGCGAGGCGTTCCGCGCGAGCCCCGAGATCTACGGGCTTGGCGCGCCGCTGGTCGGCGACGACCGTCATATCAGCTATGAGATCGGCGACCTCGAGGCGAACGTGCCGGGCTCGGTGCTGCTGACCCTGGTGCTGCCGCCGCGCAAGCCCGGCCCGGTCCGTATCCTGCAATCCAATCTGCGTTACGAAGTTCCGGGCGCCGGCGAGCAGAGCGTGGGACGCGACCTGACCGTCGAGTACACGCTCGACCGCACGCTTACCGGCAAGGTGAATGGACGCGTGATGAACCTGGTTGATCAGGTCTCGATCGCCAAGATGCAGACGCGGGCCGAAGAGGAGCTCAAGGCGGGCAACGTGGATCGCGCAACGCGGCTCTTGAACAACGCCATCCAGGGCACCCAGCGCCTGGGCAACGTCAAGGCGACGCAGGCCCTGGTCGGTCTGATGGACCAGGTCAAGAAGACCCAGACGCTCGGGACCAAGGCGGCCAAGACCACGCTCTTGCAGGCGCAGGCCGTGGTGCGTAAAACGCAAATGCTCGATCCCGAAGCGCTCAAGGAATTTGGCAAACCTGACCAGGGATGACAGCTTAATCGGGCCTGAGATGGCGACGCCATTAAGCCGGCCAGTGAGGTGTTGAAGAGATGATCAAGTGCAGCGAGTGCGGCTACGAAAACATCGATGGGCTCGACTACTGCGACGGATGCGGCGCGAAGCTCGCGGCCGCGGCGCCCGCCGCCGGCGGCGGAGCGCCCGCCGGTAACGGCGCGCCCGCCGGCACCGAGGGCGGGCCCGCGCCCGAGGCGGCTCAACCGCCTGCGCAGTCAGAGGCGGCGCCGGCGCCGGGCGCGGCCGAGGCTGCGGCTACGCCTCCGCCCTCCGAAGTGCCGACCGGTGAAATCAAAGCGCCGCCCTCCGCACCCGCCGAAGCGCCGGCTGCAGGCGCCGCGGCCGCGGCCAAGGCCAAGCTGCAGGTCATTCGCGGTGGACGCAAGGGCCAGGAATTCCCGCTCGAGGACGGCAACAACCTGGTCGGCCGCTGGGATCCGGAGACCGGCGCGTTTCCCGAGGTGGACCTCGACCAGGACGATCCCGAGGCCAAGATTTCGCGCAAGCACGCGCTCATCCGCTTCGAGGGCGGCAAAATAACGGTCGAGGATATCGGCAGTCTCAACGGCACCTATGTGAATCGCCAACCGCGCCTGATGCCGGGGAATCCGGTCGAGCTGAAATCGGGTGACGAGATCATTATCGGCAAAACCTTTCTCAAGTTGATTGTCGAGCCCGTCTCCTGAGGGCCGACAGCGCGTGGGGTAACACGCGGAGGCCCGGTCGGGGAGCCGGGCCTTTGCTGTCTCGGACGCCGGCCGCGATCGCCTAAGTAAATGAAACCGGGTGAGCAGCTTCCCGCCGGTCACATGCTCGATGGCCGTTACCGCGTGCACAAGGTGCTCGGCCAGGGCGGCATGGGTCGGGTCTATCTCGCCAACGACACCCGGCTCGCCAACCGGCCGGTCGCCGCCAAGGAGATGATCATCGGCGACGGCATCGCCGAGAAGAAGGCGATCGAAGACTTCGCGCGCGAGGCGCGGGTGCTCGCCGCGCTCTCGCATCCGGGCATTCCCAACGTCATCGACTATTTCGCCGAGAACAGCCGCCACTACCTGGTGATGGAATTCGTCGCCGGCGGCGACCTGCAGGGCATGCTCGACAAGCTCGGCCCGGGCGGCAGGCTGCCTGAGCCGCGCGTCCTGCGCTGGGCGCGCCAGATCCTCGACGTGCTGAGCTTTCTCCACGGCCAGGCGCCGCCGATCATCTATCGCGACCTCAAGCCCGGCAACATCATGATCGACAAGGATGGCCGCGCGATGCTGATTGACTTCGGCATCGCGCGTTTTTTGCCGCCCGGCGGCCGCGGCACGCAGATCGGCTCGGTCGGCTACGCGCCGCCCGAGCAGTACATGGGCAAGGTGGAGCCGCGCTCGGACCTCTATTCGCTCGCCGCGACGATGCATCATCTGCTGAGCGGACGCGATCCGCAGCTCGAGCCGCCCTTCAGCTTTCCGCCGCTGCGCGATTTGAATCCGGCCGTTTCGATCCAGACCGCCGCCGTGGTCATGACCGCGCTCGACAAGGACCTGAGCAAGCGTCCGCCCTCGGCGCGCGACATGATGCACGCGCTGCCCGATCCCGGTCCCGAGGCCAAAGCGTCGGGAGCCATCGGCGCCGTCATCGCGCCGCCGGCGCCGGTCGCGGCCATGAAAACCGTGATGCTCGATCGGCCGCGTCCGCCGGCGCCCCCGATTGCCACCCGGTCGCCCGAGCCCGCCGCTCAACCGTCTGCGGCCCCCGGCGGCAGGCGCATCCCTATGCCGCCGCAATCGCCGGCCGCCGAACCCTTGGCCCGGCCGCCCGCGTCCAACATGCCGACGGTGGTGCTGCCCCGGCCCGAGCCGCGCGCCGCCGCGCCCGCCTCGGCCTCGCGCCTGGGCGCCCCGCCGACGCTCGCCGCCGGCACCGCGGCGGGGATGGAGAAGATGAAATCGCTGGCGCGCTCGGCGCGCGCGATCGCCCGGCGCGCGGCGGCAAGAATCGAAGCGCAGCAACAATCGCTGTTCCCCAAACCGTCGCCCGCGGGCGCGCAGGTGTCTTCGACGGCGAAGACCCAGGACCTAAGCGGCAAGGCGAAAGCGGCCGCGCAGGCCGCGCCGGTCGCGGCTCCATCGCCGAGCGAAGAGATCTCAGGCAAGGCCGGCGCCGGCGGCAAGGCGCCGGTCTCGCGCAAGCCCGCGCCGTCGGCGCCGGCCGCGGCCTCGTTGCGATCGTTCCCGGTCGGCGGGCGGAGCCCCGCCAACGGCGCGAGCGCGGGACACAGTGCGCCGGCGATGAGCGCGAGCGCGGGGGCGTGGCTGGTGGGGGCCGGCAACGGACCGCGCTTCGGACTGATGCAGGGCCGCACCGTCGTCGGCCGCGCGCTGGGCGGGGCTCAGGCGCCGGACATCGATCTCGGCGGACTGGCGGGCGCGGCGGACCGCGTGTCGCGCCGCCATGCCGAGATTATCAAGAACGGCGTCGATTATTTCATTCGCGATCTCGGCAGCCTCAACGGCACCTACATCACGGGCCGCGGCCGGCTCGGCCGCGACCAGCTTTACAAGCTGAAGGACCGTGACCAGATCGTGTTCGGCAGTGCTAAACTTGAATTCAGGAAGGGCTGATGCCCCGAAGGGCGAGGCGCGATGATTACCTGTCCCGAGTGCGGCCAGGCGGCTCCCGACGACGCCAAGTTTTGCGATCGCTGCGGGCAGGGCCTGGCGAAGTCCGCGGCGCCCAGGGTCGAGTCCGCAATTGCGGCGCTGGAGCCGGGGACGATGGTGCGCGGCGAATTTCGCATCGTCGAAGTGATCGGCCGCTCCGCCGCGGAAAATCGCTATCGCGCCGAGCGCGCGCGCAACGGCAGCGGACCCGAGCATGTGCAGTTGCGCGAGCGTCCCGCCCCGGGCGCGGCCGCGCCTGCGCACGATGAGGCTCGCGCGCCGGAGCGCGATCCCGCGCCGCCCGAGGATCCGACCGGGCCGCATGCCAAAACCGCCGAACTGAAACGTCCCGCGCCGGCGCCCGCGGCTTCGCGCGAGGCCGGCGACGCGCGGGCGACGCTCGAGAGCGCGCCCGCGCCGGCCGCGCATGCGGGCGCCGAGGGCGCGGCGCGCGCGGGAGAGGAGAGCGCCGCGTTGGCTTCCAGAGCGGGAATGACCGAGCCGCTGAGCATCGACGAGGCCGCCGCCGTCGAGACCGTGCCGGGCGCCGCGGCAGGCGCGGCCGCCGCCCCGTCCGCTCCGGAAGCCAACGGGCGAGACCCGTCGGCACCGGCCGGCGGGACCAGCGACGAGGCGGCCGAGAACGCCGCGCAGGCCGACCTCGGCGACCTGTTCGGACGCGTGCTCGCGCTTTCGCTGACGGTCGATCATCCGGCCTTCGCGCGCGCGCGCGAGGGTTTCGCCGAGGACGGGCGCGTATACCTGGTCTATGCGGACGAGCCGCTGACGCTGCTCGCCGAGCGCCGCGGCGGGCTCAAGATGAGCGAGGCCGAGGCGGTGGGGGTCGCGATCCAGATCTGCCAGGCGGTGTCGTTTCTCAACCGCCGCGGCCTGCGCCTCAACGACATCTGTCCGCAGTCGGTCGCGTTCGGCCGCGACGGCCGGGTCAGGCTGCTCGGGCTCGACTACGTCAGCAACGACAACGAGCTGCAGGGCGATCCGATTCCCAACGACGGCTACACGGCGCCCGAAATCTATCGCGGCAAGCACGTGGACAAGCGCGCCGACGTCTTCTCGATCGGCGCGCTGCTCTACAGTTGCCTGACCGGCGAGCGCCTGGAGTCCGAGAGCTGGCGCGAGGAGGCGGGCCCGGTGCGCTTCTATCCGCCGCACGTGGTCACGCCCGGGCTCGAGCAGGCCGTGCGCCGCGCGCTGCTGTTCGATCCGGCGGCGCGCTGGCCGTCGGTGGACGCGTTCAAAAACGAACTGGTGAAGGTCAATTCCAACCTGCGCATCCGCGCCGCCGCGATGACCGATGTCGGGATGGTGCGCGAGCATAATGAGGACGCCGTGCTGGCGGTCGAGTGCGTGCGCCAGAGTCTGGTCGACCCGGCGGCGCGCTATCTCTACGTCGTCGCCGACGGCATGGGCGGCGCGGAAGCGGGCGAAGTCGCAAGCGCAATTGCCGTCGAGGCGATCCGTGACTATGTTGAACGCGGACCCGGCGCGGCCCAAACCACTCCGACCCAATTGCTGATCGCGGCGCTGGAGGAGGCCAACCGCAAAATCATCGAATACCAGGCGGCGCATCCGGAATCCCGCGGCATGGGATCGACCGCGGTGAGCGTGCTGGCTGTGCCGCCCGAGGCCGCGGTGGCGTGGGTCGGCGACAGCCGGGCCTACCTGAGCGACGCGGCCGGGCTGCGTCAGCTTACGCGGGACCATTCGCTCGTGCAGCGGCTGATTGAAATCGGTCAGATCACGCCCGAGGAAGCGCGCCATCACGAACACAAGAATGTGATCACGCGCTCGCTTGGCGCGCGCCAGAGCGGTCCGGCCGGCGCCGAGGGGCTCACGGTCAGGCTCAAACGCGGCGACCGCCTGCTGCTGTGCAGCGACGGGTTGACCGCGCACGTGGATGACCGCACGATCGGCGAGGTTGTGCGCCGCCATGACGATCCCTGTGCGGCGACTCGCGAATTGGTGGTTGCGGCAAATGCCGGGGGTGGCACGGACAACGTCTCGGTGATCGTTATATTTGCTGACTGATGGCCAGTACGGGCACATCCGGCGCGCTCAACAACGAACCGCTCGCGGCGGGAACGGTTCTGCAGAACCGCTATGCCATCGATCGCCTGCTCGGCGGCGGCGGGATGGGCATGGTTTACCTGGCGCGCGATCAGCGGCTGGCCAATCGCCTGTGCGCGGTCAAGGAAATGGTCGACCATTTCATCGATCCGCAGCAGCGCATCGAGGCCAACGAATACTTCGCACGCGAAGCCGACACGCTCGCCCAGCTCAAGCATTCCGCCATCCCCGCGATCACCGACCGCTTCGACGATCAGAATCGCCACTACCTGGTGATGGAGTACGTCGAGGGCCGCAACCTCGAGGAGGAGCTTGCGGCGCGCGGCGGTCCGCTGCCCGAGGGCCTGATCATCGATATCGCGCGCCAGTTGTGCGACGTGCTCGCGTACCTGCACGGCTCGGTCCCGCCCATCGTGTATCGCGACATGAAGCCGTCCAACGTGATGCTCACGCCCAAGGGCCGCGTGGTGCTGATCGACTTCGGCATCGCGCGCCTGTTCAAGAGCGCGCGCAAGGGCACGATGATCGGCACGCTCGGCTTCGCCCCGCCCGAGCAGTACCAGGGCGCGGTCGATCCGCGCAGCGACATCTATTCGCTCGGCGCGACCCTGCACTACGTGCTGACCGGGCGCGACCCGGAGAAATTTCCCCCGTTCAGCTTCCCGCCCGTGCGCGACCTGCGGCCCGAGGTCTCGACCAACCTCGCGGGCGCGATCGACCGCGCGCTCGCCTACCAGGCCGACGCGCGCCCGCCGACGGTCCAGGATTTTCGCGAGATGATGCTCTACGGGCGCGGGCTCGACGACGCGCCCGGCGCTGCGGCCGCGGTCAGTTCGCGCGGCGGCACCGCGGACCTCGCATTGCCGCCGGAGCTGGCCGGGTCGGCCGCGCCGCCGCGTCCGCGCCGGCGGCGCAGCGGCAGGCGCCGCGCGGTGGCCGCCGCGGCCTTTCTCGCGGTCATCGCCGGCGGCGCGTTCGCGGCGACCTACGTGTACAACAATCCGCAGCTCCAGCAGCAGCTCGGGGTCAAGTCCTTCATCGACAGCCTGCCATGGAAAGTTGAGGAGCGCCTGGCTGCCGCCGAAAGCCGTCCGCTCGATTTCCGGCGCATGACTTTGCAGCTTTCAACCCGCTCGGGCGCGCCGCTCGGCGCGCCGCGCGCCAGTTTCACCAACATCGAGCTGGCCAACAATCAATACCTGCAATGGAACGCCTCGTTCGCAAATCGCCTCGCCGGCCTCAAGGGGCAGGACGAAAAGGTCGAGGCGCGATTTTTCAGTCCCTCCGGGCTGCAGATCGCGTCGAGCAACGCGAGCCGCTTCGTCGGTCCGGGCGAGAGTACCGCCGACTTCAGCGGCGTCGCGCTGATGCCCGATCTGGGCGCGCTGCCCGCCGGTGCCTACAAGGTCGGAGTTTACGTCAATGAGCGGAGGGTCGCCGATCAGGCCTTCACGGTGACGCAGGATCTCAACGCGCTCAAGCGGGCGGAAGCCGACAACGCGGCCGAGAAGGAGCGCGAGTTGGCGGAGAAGGCCAAGGAGCGCGACGAAGCCGAACGCCTGGCGATGCTGGAGGCGCGCCGGCGCAAGCCCCTGCAGCTCGCGGGCATCGAGTTCCTCAACAGCACCAAGTCGGGCACGCCGCTGGCCGGGCCGACCAGCAGCTTCGACGCCTCCAAGGTGCTGTTCGTCAACTGGCGCATCACGTTCGAAAACCGTCTGTTCAATCTCGACACCGGGCAATACCGCGTGGACGCGGCCTACATCGCGCCCGACGGACATACGCTGGGCAGCGTGGACGACATCCGAATCGTGCCGCCGACCGCGCGCAGCGCGACCTTCAGCGGGCGGGTCGGCAATTCGGCGGGCGGCGCGTTCCTGCCCGGCCAGTACACGGTGAATTTCTATCTCAACGGCCAGTATATCGCGCAGAAGAAATTCCGCGTGCTGGCCGACAACTCGCAGCCCTATCCGACCTCGCTCGGCAGCAGCAGCTCGGGCATGCCCGCCGCGGGCGGCGGCGCAGGCGGCACGATCGACGTGCCGACGCTCGCCACCGGCCGCATCGACGGACTCGCCGGCACGACCAACATCCCGCTGGAGTTACGGCTGCGCCCGCAGCCCAACGGCTTCCTGCACGGCGAGATGGTCATCCACGAGGCGGGCTACGAGGCCGCGCCGATCCAGGGCTTCATCCGCGGCAATCACGTCGAGTTCCAGGTGCCGTACGGAGCCAAGACGCTGTACTTCGACGGCCGGCGCAATGCCGACCAGCTAAGCGGCACGTTCTCCGCCACGCCGACCGGCGAGAGCGGCACTTGGAACACCTCGACCAACTGAGCGCGGCATCGCGGAACCGCGCTCGCGCACCAGGGGTTTGCCGTATAGCGATGAAGACATCGCGCGGCGCGCTTGAACCATGAGCCGCTTGCGCGCAATGCTCTCTACCCGGGAATCCGATGGCCAGTAACGTCTCACGCGAAAAACTGCTCTTTTATGCCGCTGCCGGCGGCCTCGGCGGATTTGCCGCCTGGGGCGTCCAGGAATCGTTCGCGGGGCTGAGCAACTACTATCTGCGCGACGCGGTGCAGGGGCTGATCGTCGGACTGTTCATCTGTGCCTTTCTCGCCTCGATCGAGGCGATGAGCGTAAGCCAGTGGCGCCAGGCGATGCGCGGGATCAAGAGCGGCGCGATATTCGGTGCGATTGGCGGCGCGTTCGGATTTCTGATCGCCGAGATCCTGTTCCGCATCCTGCACGGCTACGTCGGCCGCGCCGTCGCCTGGGGCGTGCTCGGCATCCTGGTCGGACTGGGTGCCGGATGGGCGTCGGGGTCGGCGGCGCGCAAGCGCAACGGCGCGCTTGGCGGCCTCGTCGGCGGCGCGCTCGGCGGCTTCATCTACCAGGCGCTCACGGTCAATTTCCCGCAGTCGTTCGGCCGCGCGATCGGCTTCATCGTGCTCGGCATGCTGATCGGCTTCTTCATCGGACTGGTGACCGAGCTGCTCAAACGCGGCTGGCTGATGGTGATTCGCAGCCAGAGCCGCAACGCGCGCGAGGGGCGCGAGTATCCGCTGACCAAGCCGGTCACGATCATCGGCCGCGCCGAGGAGAGCGATATCGGGCTGTTCGGCGATCAGAGCGTGCTCGCGCATCACGCGATCATCCGGCGCGAGGGGCGCGATTTCGTCGTCAGCCCGGCGGGCGGCGGCCAGGTGCTGATCAATCGGCGGCCGGTCGCCGGCCGTCAGCCGCTGCGCAGCGGCGACCGGGTCGAGGTCGGCGGCACGCTGTTCATCTTTCGCGAACGCGCGCAGGCCGCACAGAGCTGAGGCGCAAAGTTGAGCAGCCGCATGGCCTCGCGCGCAGCCGGTCCGAAACCGATCGTCGCCGCGCTGGCAATCGTCGCGGCGCTCGTGCTTGCCGCGTGCGCGACCACGGTGCAGCAGGAAATCGCCCAGGAGCCGCCGGTCGCGGTCGAAACCCTGGCCTATTATCCGTTCCAGGTTAAGGGCTATCAGAACAGCTACCCGCGCCGGCGCATCCTGGTGCTGATGCCCGTCGATGCGCGCGACTTCAAGGACGCCAACGGGCAGAGCCACGATCCGTACGAAGGCAATCCCGCAACCGGCGTGCTGCTCGGTCCCGACGGCGCGCTCGTCCAGCATATCTACAGCACTCCGCTCGGGCCGATCGTGCAGGGCGCGATCGTGCGATCGGCGGACGAGGCCGGGATGATGGCGACCGCCTCCAATGAGACGCTCGCGGCGGCGCTCAAGCAGACCGGCGAGGACTATGTGCTCGAGAGCCGGATCGCGCGCTGCTGGGTCAACAAGCACGCCGGCGCCGATCCCAACGCCGCGCCCGGCTCGACCGCATGGTTCACCACCGCCGATGTGGCGCTCGACGTCACCATCTACAAGCCGCCCTTCAACGTCGCGTTCTGGCAGGGCGAGAGCGCGGCGACCTACAACGATCCGCCCGCCGACAACGGCAACGGGATGGGCGACGACGTTCCGATTTACGATCATCCGGGCGAGGTGCTGTCGGTGGCGCTGACGCGCGCAGTCGCGGGAATTTTCAAACGCGAGGCGCTGCACGCGCTGATCGTGCAGGACGCGACCGGCGCAGCCCGATAATGCGCGCGCCCGAGCGCTGAGCGGAGTTTACTTCCCGGATGCGGTGCGGCGGCGCGCGCCGCTGCGCGCGCGCGGATGCCCCCGGCCGCCGGTGCCGGTCGCCTTTGCCGGTGCGGCTGGCGCTTCCTGCGCAGCCTCTTCGCGCGGGGCGGCGCCCGCGCCGCGCTTTTCGAGCGAGGCCTTGAGCGCCGCCATCAGATCGATCACCTGTCCGCGCCGCGGCTCCTCGTGAACCTCGGTCACTTCCTGGCCGGCGATCTTGCGCTGCGCCGCCGCTTCGACCTTTTCGCGGAACGTATCGTGATACTTCGAGAGGTCGACTTTTTTTGTCGTCAGCTCGCCGATCAGCCGCTCGGCTAAGGCCATCTCGCTCTCTTTCGCCGACTCATTGGCCGCGCGATCGATCTCTGCGACCGGCCGCACCTCGTCGGCGTAGTAGATCGTGTGCATCATCAGGCCTTTTTCATAAGGCCGCAGCACGACCACGTGCTCCTTGCCGCGCAGGGTGAAACGTCCGATCGCGACCCTTCCCGTCTTGGTCATCGCGTCGGTGAGCAGCCGATACGCCTTTGCCGAAGCCTGCTCGGCGCCGAGATAGTAGGCGGTTTCGAAGTAGAGCGGATCGATCTGGGCGAGCGGAACGAACTCGGTTATCTCGATCGAATGATCGCCGCCGCGCGCCTCGAGCGATTCCAGTTCTTCATCGCTGAAGGTGACGTAGCGATCCTTCGCCACCTGGTAGCCGCGCACCAGCTCGCTGCGATCGATGAGGGCATCGTCAACCGGGCAGTAGATTTTCTGCTGAATTCGGCTCAGATCCTTGGCATGGAGCAGATTGAAGCTCACCGACTTCGAGCGCGTCGCGGGGAACAGGCGCACAGGTATCGAAACCAGGCCGAACGAGATGTTGCCGTTGCCGACCGGACGTGATGCCATCGTGACGACCTCCCGATACTCGTAGCTTAGCGGCAGCGTCCCGGGCGAAGCTATAGCGATTTCATTTAAAACACCGTCGGCGAAGATCGATCGAAACCGCGTAGATGCCCCTCGACGAATACCGGCGCAAGCGCAGCGCTGACCGCACCCCCGAACCCTTCGGCGACGTGCGGCGTATCGGCAGCCGCGCGGGCGGGATGTTCGTCGTGCACAAGCATGCGGCGACGCGGATGCACTACGACCTGCGGCTCGAGATGGACGGCGTGTTGCGCTCATGGGCGGTCCCGCGCGGACCCTCGCTCGATCCCGCCGACAAACGGCTCGCCGTGATGGTCGAGGATCATCCGATCGAGTACGCCGACTTCGAGGGCGTCATTCCCGAGGGCAACTACGGCGCCGGCGAAGTCATAGTGTGGGACCGCGGCGTCTATCGCGTCGCGCATCCGCCGAGCGACGCGGCCGCGGCCGTGCGCGAGGGCAAGCTCGATTTCGAGCTGTTCGGCTTCAAGCTCGGCGGCGGTTATACGCTGGTGCGCGCGGGCGCGGAGAAGCCGCGCGCGCGCCGCGGCGGCACGCAGGAGCAATGGCTGCTCATCAAGCGCCATGACGGGTTCGCCGAGCCCGAAACCAACCTCGAGGAGAGCCGGCCGCGTTCGGTGCTGTCGGGTCTCACGCTGCAGGAGCTTGCCGATGCGCCGCGGCTGGGCGCGGCGATTGTCGCCGAACTCGAGAAGCTGCGCGCCCCGTTGCTCAAGACGCCGCTTGCCCCGGCAAATTTCCCGTTCGCCCTCGCGCGCCTGGCCGAGCATCCGGTCGAGGGTGCGGGATGGCTCTACGAAATCAAGTACGACGGCGTGCGCGCGCTCGCGATTCGTGACGGTGGCGCGGCGCGGCTGTTCGGCCGCAGCGGTATCGAAGCGACGGCCAATTACCCCGAGGTCGTGCTCGCACTTGGCCGGTTGCCGTTCGCGCGCTTCGCGCTCGACGGCGAAATCGTCGCCTTCACGCCCGCGGGGCGGCCGAGCTTCCAGGCCCTGCAGCGGCGCATTCAGGCGCGCGACGCGGGCCGCATCGCGGCGATGGCGCTGGCACATCCGGCGCCCTACTACGTCTTCGACCTGCTCGCGTTCGATCGCTTCGACGTGCGCGGCCTGGCGCTCGAGACGCGCAAGGCGCTGATGCGCAGAATCATCCGCGACGAGGGCCTGCTGCGTTATTCGGACTTCCACACCGGCAGCGGCGAGGCCTTTTATGATGCGGTTGCCGAGCTCGGCCTCGAAGGCATCGTGGCCAAGCGCATCGATTTGCCCTATCAGGCGGGGCGCGGCGGCGGATGGCTCAAGATCAAATGCCCGCGTATTTCGCGCTTCGTCATCGGCGGATGGACCGAGCCCGCCGGATCGCGCGCGCACTTCGGCGCGCTGCTGGTCGGCCAGTACGAAGCGCAAGGCGCGCTGCGTTTCGTCGGCCGCGTCGGCACCGGCTTTGACGACGACCGCCTGCGTGCGATTGCGGCGAAGCTCGAGGAACGCGCGGCGCCGGCCTCGCCGTTTCGCCGCCGGCGCGAGGGCGAGCCCGCGATCCCGCCGGGCGCGCATTACTGTCGCCCCGAGCTGGTGTGCGAGGTGCGCTTCACCGAATGGACCGAGGACGGCGTGCTGCGCAATCCGAGCTTTCTCGGCCTCATCGACGAGGCGCATCCCATCGAATGCAGGTATCGCGAACCGGGAGCGGAGGCGGCGGCCGAGGCGGCCGCCGATCCGCGCGATGTCGAATTCTCGCCGCTGCTGGGCGCGGACGAGCCCGCCGCCGGCGGCGCGGCCTCGGCGAGCGAATCCGCGCCGAGCGAATCCTCCGCCGCGCGCGAATCCGCGGCGAGCGCGAAGCGGCGGAGCGCGCGAAGCGGCGGGACGGCCGCCGTGAATGCCCGCGCGCGCGGGTCAGCGATGCTCCGGCAGCCGGCGCCGCACGCGGTCGAGATCACGCATCGCGAGAAAATCTTCTGGCCCGCCGAGGGTTATACCAAGGGCGATCTGATCGGCTACTACGAGGCGATCGCTCCGTGGATGCTGCCGTATCTCAAGGATCGGCCGGTGGTGCTGACGCGCTATCCTGACGGCATCGACGGCAAAAGCTTCTTCCAGAAGGACGCACCCGAGTACGCGCCGCGATGGCTGCGCCGCGAGCGCATCTACTCCGAAGACTCCGGCCGCCGGATCGCGTTTTTCATCATCGAAAGCCCCAACGCGCTCAGGTACATCGCTAACCTGGGCGCCGTCCCGATCCACATCTGGTCCTCGCGCGTCGGCAGCATCGGCAGCCCCGACTGGATGCTGTTCGATATCGATCCCAAGGGTTCGACGACGGAGAACGCAGTCAAAGTCGCGCGGGCGACCGCCGCGGTGCTGTCCGCCGCCGCCTTGCGCCCGTACGTCAAGACCTCGGGCCAGGCGGGCATCCATGTCGTGGTCGGACTCCGGCCGGGCTACAGTTACGAGCAGGCGCGGATGTTCGCCGAGGCGGTGGCGCGCGTCGTGGTCGCGCGGATTCCGCACCTGGCGACGATCGTGCGCACGCCGGCGGCGCGCCAGGGCCGCGTTTACATCGACTACCTGCAACTGGGCCAGGGCAAGACCATCGCTGCGCCGTTCGCCGTACGGCCGCAGCCGGGCGCGCCAGTGTCGGCGCCGCTTAAATGGACCGAGCTCAGGACGAATCTTGCGCCGGCGAAGTTCAACATCATGACGATGCCGCAGCGGATGAGACGACTCGGCGAAGATCCCTTCCTCGGCGCGCTCACCGATCCGCAGGCGCTCGAACCGGCGCTGGCCCGGGTCGAAGCGATGCTGAACCGAAAATGATCCGGCGAAGGTGCGGCTACGCCGCGCGCGCCCGCTCGTCGTCGGCGCGCTCGCTCCGCTGCGCGCGTCCGTGATGCGCGATTTCGAAACGCAGGCCGCCGACCGTGCGCGAGGCGAAGTTGTATAGCGCGCATCCCATCGCGACCAGCAGGTAAGTCGCCATCGCGTAGAAGAACGGCACGAAGGTCAGCACCATGAAGTGTTTGCGCGGCAGATGAACCGAAAAGGCCCATGCCGCCCCGGCCAACGGCCACGTCGCCGCCATCACGGCAATCAGCGCCATCAGGGCGGCAACCTTGGCCGCCTGTTTGGCGTCGATGGAAACGATATGCATCGGCAATCCCTCGATGAGCGAATTTCACGCGACCGTTTGCGAGGCGGGCTATGGCGGGCAGCGCTATAGAAATAATTATTGCTCAAATCGAGCCTTTTTGCAAGAGCTAAAGCAGCATATAGAATATATAAAAAAGTTAAAACAAAGATAAGCTAGCGTGAAAGCTCGCGCAGGATTTCGTCCAGATCCGCTTTGGCGAGCGAGTCACGAATGACGTCTGCCGCGCGCAGTGCCTCGGCCGGCGCACTGTGGCAGAGCGCCAGCACGCGCATTCCGGCTCGCCGCCCCGCCTCGACTCCGGCCACCGTATCCTCGATCACCAGGCATTGCGCGGGTTCGAGTGGCGGCCGCAGCCGCAGCAGAAAGCCCAGCCGGCCAAGGGCCTTTTCGAAGCCTTCGGGCGAGGGCTTGCCGTGCTCGACGTCCTCGGCGGCGATGATGTCGGCGAACAGCTCGCGCACGCCGGCGCGCTCCAGGATCGTCTGCGCTTCGACGCGCAGGGTGCCGGTGGCGACGATCAGCGGAAAGCGTGCGGCGCACTGGCGCACGAAGGCGGCGGCGCCAGGATAGATGACGTCGCGCTCGGCGATCGCGCGCTGGTAAATCGCAGCCTTGCGCTCGATCAGCCGGGCGAGCGTGCGGTCCTCGGCCGCGCGGCCATGCTCGCGCAGCACGGTGGCGAAGCAATCGCGGTCGTCGAATCCGATGAGCCGCGCGAAATACTCCTGCTGGCCGAGTTCGATTCCCTCGGCCGCGAGCACGCGGGCGAAGGCCTCGAAGTGCAGCGGCTCGGTATCGGCGAGTGTGCCGTCGAGGTCGAAGATGATTGCGCGGATCATCGAGAGCGCATTATCCATGACCGGCGCGGCCGGCAACAGCGGCCGAGGCCGTGCCCGTTCATCCAAGCAGCGCGACGATCTCGCGCTGCGCCGGCGCCGCGCTCACCTCCGCGCGCCCGCCCTCGATCGTCATGTCGAGTTCGCTGCGCACGCCGAAACGGCCGGGCAGATAGATGCCGGGCTCGACCGAAAAGCAGGTGCGGTCGATGAGCATGCGATGGTCGTGGGTTTCGAGCGAGTCGAGGTTGGCGCCGGTGCCGTGCACCTCGCGCCCGATCGAATGGCCGGTGCGATGCACGAACCGCTCGCCGTAGCCGGCGCGCTCGATCGCGCCGCGCGCGGCGCGGTCGGCCTCTTCGCCGCGCACCGGCTCGCCGGCGTCGACGCGCGCGCGGATGAGATCGGCCGCCGCGTCGCGCGCCCCGGCCACGATCGCGAAGATGCGCGCGAATTCCTCGGGCACGCGCTTTCCGGCGTAGGCCATCCAGGTCAGGTCGGCATAGATCGCCTCGGGCGCCGGCTCTTTGGCCCACAGGTCGAGCAGCACCAGGTCGCCGGGACGTATCGCCGTGTCATTGCCGGGTGACGGTTCGAAATGCGGACGCGCCGCGTTGGCGTTGACCGCGACGATCGGCGGATCCTCGGCGACCAGCCCGTGCGCGGCGAAGCGCGCGAGCACGAACCGCTGCGCCGAGTATTCGCTTATCGGCCGGTGCGCCGCGAGCGCGCGAGCAATTTCCGCGAAGGTTTCGTCCACCACGCGGCGCACCACGAGGGCGGCGCGGCGATGGCTCGCAAGCTGCGCCGGCTCCAGGCGCGCCTCGAAGCGCTGGATCAGGTCGGCGGCCGAGACCACTTCCACGCCGAGCGCGCGCACCATCTCGACCGTGCCCGCGTCGACGCGCGCCACGTAAGGAATCGCGCACTGCGGCGAGTAGTCCATCGCGATGCGCCGCGCGCCGGCGAGCAACTCGCCCAGCGCCGCGCGCATCGCGTCGGCCGAGCGGTAGATTGTGGTCGCGACGCCGAGCGCCGCGAGGCGCTCGGCCTCGACCGCCGAGCATAGCGCGCGCGCCGCGCCGCGCGCCGGCACGTAGCAGAACCATCGCCGGGTGCTGATGCCCGCATCCGGCAGTTGCAGAATCCGGTAGGCGAGCGGATCGGAGCGGCGAAAGTCGTAAAAGAGCCATCCGTCGAGCCCGGCCTCGGCGAGCGCCTCGGCGATTTCCTCGAGCCGTCCCATCGCCCGCCCCGCGCGCGCTAGCCCGGGCGCGTCCGCTCGGCGGACGCGGCGGGCTGGAAGCGCTCGCCCCACACGTGCACGCGCGTCGGATCGATGCGGACGACGGGATTGCTCTCGATGCTGAGAGCCATCGCGCGGTACTGCGGGTACTTGTCGCGCAGGCTGCGCATCGCGAGCAGGTACTCCTCGCGATCGTCCACCACGCTCGCGCGCCCGTGCACCAGCACATAGGCGAGGTTGCGCCAGTGTTCTTCGTAATGGTCCACGACCAGCGCGACCTTCGGATTGGCCGCGATATTGCGCATGCGGCGCAGGCTTAGCCCGCGGCCCCGCTTGGGCTTCTCGTCGATGGCGAAATAGAAGCGGACGCCGTCGAACCAGTAACACAAAGGCACGTTGTGCGGCTCGCCCGCGGCGTCGGCGGTGGCGAGATGGCCCAGGCGCGCGAAGGTGAGAAAGTCCCGCACCGGGTCGTGCGCCAGCAAGGCCAGGGATTCGGAAGCCATCAGCGTTCCTCGCCGAACAGAAAAAGCGATACCGCCAGGATGGTGAAGGTCAGATTGGGAATCCACGCGGCCAGCCACGGCGCGAGCAGGCCCGAGCGGCCGAGCGACGAGGTCAGACCGAACATCAGCCAGTAGCCGAAGCCGATCGCGATCGCGAGCGTGAAGCTGCGGCCGACGCTTAGGCTGCGCGGCAGCGGATCGAGGCTCAGCGCGAGGCCGAGCGCGGCCATGATCACGCACGCGAGCGGCATCGCGTACTTCAAATCGCGATCGACGAAATAGCCGCCCGGGTCGAGCCCCTTATGGCGCAGGTTGCGGATGTACGAGTCGAGTTCCCACAGGCTGAACTCGTCGGGATCCATCCGCAGCAGGCTGAAATCCGCAGGATTGACATCGACGCGGAACGGACCCGGCGCGGTCGCCTCGACTTTGCCTTCGGCCAGCAGCTTGAACGCGGTCAGATCGATCGGCCGCCATTGCCGGCCGGTCCATTGCGCAGCCGCGGCGTGCTCGACCTGGTTCAGCGAGTAGTCGCGGCCGACGCGGTAGAGCGTCACCCCATGGAGCATCTTCCTGTGGCCGTCATAGTCCTCGGCGCTCATGAAGCCGTCGGTCACGCGCACCCAGATGCGGCGGTTGAAGAAGATGCCGTAGATTTTGCGCCGCTGGAGCTGCACCTGGTAAAGATGCTTGGCCTCGCGCGTGGCGACCGGCACCACGGTCTCGCTGATCGCGAAGTCGGCGACCGACACCAGCGCCGCCAGCAGCAGCACCGGCACCGCCATCTCGAGGCGGCTGATGCCGAGCTGCTGACAGGCGAGAACCTCGCCCGTGCGGTTGAGCAGCGCGAAACCCAGCAGCACGCCGGCCAGCGCGGCCACCGGCAGCAGTTGCGAAACGATCAGCGGCAGCTTGAGCGCAAAGTATTCAAGGCCCAGCAGGCCGAAGCCGCCGTAACGCATCAGGTCGTCGAAACGGTCGAAAATGTCGCCCAGCAGGTAGGCGGCGGTGAACGCCGCCAGGCAGACCAGGAACGGACCCAGAAAGTGCCCGCCCAGAAAACGGTCGAGCGTGGGCGAGAGACGTGGGCGCAGTTTCATGCCGCCTCCTGATGTCCGAAACGCTCGATCAGGTCCCAGATGAAGTCGCCCGGGCCGCGGCCCTGGTTGGCGCGATCGGTGGCGCTGCGGTAGAACATCCAGACCGCCAGCCCCAGGAACACGACGTCGGGAATCGCCATCGCAGCGTACGCGTTGAGCGCGCCGCGCTCGGCCAGCGTCCGGCCCAGACGCATCAGCATGTAGTAAAGGAAGAACAGCGCGATCGCCACGCCGAAGCGCTCGGACTGGCCGCCGCGCGCCGGTTTGAGTCCGAGCGGGATGCCGAGCACCGCGAACAGCAGCGTGGCCGCCGGCACGGTGTACTTGCCCGCCATCTCAGCTTCGGCCAGGTAGTCCGGATGGCGCGCCGTGCGGGCGGCGGCGATGGTGCGCTCGAGTTCGCGATAGGCCATCTCTTCCGGCTCGCGCGTGGTGTCGGCCAATCCGGTTTCCGGCTCGACGTTGAGGTCGTAAATGAGGAAGCTGGTGACGTGGCTCTTGTTCGATTGCGGCTCGACGCCGAAGATCGAGCCGTCGAAAAGCCGCAAGGTGATCGTGTTGCGGTGCTCGTCGGGCAGGATGATGCCGCTGCGCGCGATGATCGTGTTCTGCTGCTGGCTGTTGCGCGCATCCGAAATCAGCACGCCGTGCAGCGAGCCGTTGTCGCTCGAGATGTGATCGACGTAGAGCACCAGGCCGGGAAAGCTGCTGTCGAAGATTTTCTCCTTCAGCCCGGCGGTCGAGCGCGTGCGCGTAAGCCGATAAAGCTCGGACTGCAGGTTGGAATTGGCCCACGGCCGGACCGAGAACGCGAACCAGCTCGCGATCGCGTACACCACCACGGCGACCGCGATCACCGGGATCGCGAGGCGGTAGAGGCTGATGCCGCAGGCGCGGGCCGCGATCAGCTCGCGATCGCCCGACATGCGCCCGAACCCGAGCAGCACCCCGAGCAGCACCGCCATCGGAAAGGTCAGCTCGAGGAAGGCCGGCATGATGTAGCCGATAAGGCTCATCACCTGGCCCAGGCCGACGCCGTGATTGACCACCATCTCGGTGAGTTTGAGCAGCTTGCCGGTGACCAGCGCGAAAGTGAGCAGGCCGACGCCCATCGCGAACGGCCCCACCACTTCGGCGGCGATGTAACGGTCGATGGTGCGCGGCTTGATCATCGGCTTTCGATCATCGGCTAAGGACGGAACGGCGGCGGCGATGCGCTCGCGCAGCGTAATACGTCGCCCAGTGTAGATCGATGCGGGGCGCGATCAAACTCGGCGCGCGGAGCATCGGCACCGCGCCGGGGCGCGCGGCGGCGGCCGTCCGCGGGGCGGTCGCCGCGCACCCCGGGGACCACTATGATGGGCGGCGATGAAACCTCGCCGCCCGTTTCCGCCGCGCGGCGCGCGGCGCGCCCGCCCTGCGGGCGGTCGCGCCGCGCCGCCGCCGTATTCGCCGCCGCCCCGGACGCACGCCGTATCCGGCCCGGCGGCGCCGGCCGGACTGGCCGGGCGCGAGGACCGGGCGCGCGGCAGGCGCGCGCCCGGTCCTCGCGCCCCCCACGGCGCGGGCTCCCAGTCCGCGGGACGCGAACTGGTCTTCGGCGCCGAGCCGGTACATGAACTCGCCGCCGCCGCGCCCGGCGCGGTGCGCACGCTCTACGTGCGCGCCGGCCTCGAGGCGCGCTTCGGCGCCGACATCGAACGCATCCGCGCGGCCGGCGGACAGGTCATCGCCGCCGAGGCCGAGACGCTCGCGCGGATGGCCGGCGCAGAGGCGCGCCATCAGGGCGTGGTCGCCGCAATTCGCGAGTACCGCTACGCGTCGTTGGAAGAAGCGATAGCGGCGGCGCCCGACCCGTTGCTGTTGATCGACGGCGTTACCGATCCGCGCAACCTGGGCGCGCTGATGCGGGCGGCCGAATGCGCGGGCGTCGAGACGGTCGTGCTCGCGCGCGACCGCACGGCGGCGGTGACACCGGTCGCGATCAAGTCGTCGGCCGGCGCATGGGCGCATCTGAAGATTGCGCGATGCGGCAACGTGGCGCGCGCGATGGAAGACCTCAAGCAGGCCGGCTACTGGATCGCGGCGCTCGCGCCCGCGGGCGAACGCGACATCTACGAACTGGACACGACGCGCAGGCTCGCGCTGGTCGTGGGCTCCGAGGGACGCGGCATCCGCGACATCGTGCGCAAGCACGCCGACTTCGTCGTGCGCATCCCGATGCGCGGCAAAGTCGCATCGCTCAACGTCGCGGTGGCGGCGGCGGTGGCGCTGTTCGAGATCGCGCGCCGGCGCACGATCGCGAACCGCGCGTGACCGGCGCTCAGCGCCGCTGGTGCTGTTTGGCGCCGTAAAGAATCGATCGTTCCTCCTCGCTCAGCGGCTTCTGCGGCTGATCCGCCATCACTGCCATCCCCCTCTGCACCGTCGGGCGCGCGGCGAGCGAATCGACCCAGCGCTTGAGATGCGGGCGCGAGTCGAGTTGTTCGGGCTGCGCCTTGAGCGCGGCGACGATCCACGGGTAGCTGGCGATGTCAGCGATCGAGTAGTCGCCGGCGACGTAGGGAACCTCGGAGAGGCGCTTGTCGAGCACGTTGAACAGGCGGCGCGATTCGTTGGTGTAGCGCTCGATTGCGTAGGGGATTTTTTCCGGCGCGGCGTTACGAAAATGGCCCGCCTGTCCCAGCATCGGGCCGACGTTGGCCATCTGGAACATCAGCCATTCGATTACGCGGAAGCGGGCCCGCGTCTCGGTCGGCATCAGCTTGCCGGTCTTTTCCGCCAGGTAGAGCAGGATCGCGCCGGATTCGAACAGCGAGAATGGCTGTCCGCCCGGACCGTCGGTGTCGACGATGGCGGGCATGCGATTGTTGGGACTGATCTTGAGGAACTCGGGCGCGAACTGATCGCCCTTGCGGATGTTGACCGGGATGATGCGGTATTCCAGTCCGGTCTCTTCCAGGAAAATGGTTATCTTGTGCCCGTTGGGCGTCGGCCAGTAATAGAGGTCGATCATTTTGGTAGTGCTCCTGCATCGGCTGCGCGAGATATGCGAAACGCGCGTATTCGGATGCGCGCGCAAGGGTCGCTCGCGCATCGGTCACGCGCGCGGACTCTCGGCGCGCGGGCCGGATCGCGCGCAGACCGGATCGAATGTCAGCACGGTCGCGCGCGCTCCGTCAAACCGCCCGCCGCAAGGTCGCCGAGGCCGAGGCGCATCGGCACGCGCCTGCGGCACGCAAACTTGACTCTCTTGGGAGCGGGGCATATTTAGGTTAGTTTGCGATCCGTGGGCCGATGTAGCTCAACGGTAGAGCAACTGATTTGTAATCAGTTGGTTGCCGGTTCAAGTCCGGCCATCGGCTTACACGATGCTGCCGGAGCTTATGGAGCGGAGAGGTTCCCGAGTGGCCAAAGGGAGCAGACTGTAAATCTGCCGGCTTATGCCTTCGGAGGTTCGAATCCTCCCCTCTCCACCAGTGACGCAGGCTCGTCGGGCGCTCGGGTGGGCGGGAATAGCTCAGTTGGTAGAGCGCGAGCCTTCCAAGCTCGGGGTCGCGGGTTCGAATCCCGTTTCCCGCTCCAATCGAACCTGGGATTATCGGCCTGCCGAACGCAGGTCATAGGGGAGAGCACCAGTATCGGGCCCATGTAGCTCAGTCGGTAGAGCACTTCCTTGGTAAGGAAGAGGTCACGGGTTCGATTCCCGTCGTGGGCTTTCAGATCGAGGGGTTTTCCCGAAGTAGAGATGCAATATGCGTGATTTGATTGGTTTAGCGTGCGATAGCTGCAAACGCCGCAATTACACGACCACCAAGAACAAAAAGAAGCAGACCGAAAAGTTCGTGATCAAGAAATTCTGTCCGGCCTGCCGCTCCCATACGGCGCATCGCGAGACCAAGGTCTGAGGCGGAAGCGCCAAGGGGGGCGGCGCGGCGGCTCTTGCAGGGGGAACGGGAACGCTCGGAGTTCAGCGGGGCGCTTGGGGTTATGTGTCCGGACGGTATAATACCGGCGGTATGATATAAGATGAATTTATGGAGGGTCAGTAGCTCTAATTGGCTAGAGCATCGGACTCCAAATCCGAGGGTTGCAGGTTCGAATCCTGCCTGGCCCGCCAGTGCATTTTGGATGCCATCAGGCCCAGCGAGGCTTGAATTGATCCATCATTATGGATAGTCTGAAAAGTTACCTTGAAAGGTCGATCAGTTTTGTTCAAGAGGCGTGGACGGAGCTCGCGAAAGTCCACTTTCCAACGCCCCGGGAGACGGCGCAAGCGACCTTTGTAGTGGTTATATTAACGCTGGTGATGGCGATGTGGCTGGGCTTGGCCGATTTCGCCGCAACCCGCATAGTCCGCCAGCTATTGGGCTAGTTGCGCAGCCCAGATGACGTATCGCGGCGGCGCCGATAGGGTGCCGCGGCGATGCGGCTTTTGCAATTCGCCCCGCGGTCTGAGCGCCGCCGGGCCCGGCAATTTGATTATGGCAGACGCAGCATCCACCTCGACCCAGACCGGCGAGGACAAGAAGGCCGAGAGCCATCCGAACCGGAAGTGGTACGTGGTGCACACGTATTCCGGCTACGAGCAGAAGGCCAAGGCGGCGCTGGAGGAGCGCGTGCGTGCGATGGGGATGGAGGACAAGATCGCCGAGGTGCTGGTTCCGATCGAGCGCGTGCAGGAGCTGGGCAAGGGCGGCCAGCGCAAGATTTCGAGCCGCAAATTCTTCCCCGGCTACATCTTCGTCAACATGGAGCTGAACGACGAGACCTGGCACGTGATCAAGGACACGCCCAAGATCACCGGTTTCGTCGGCCACGCCACCGCGCCGCCCGAAGTCCCCGAATCCGAAGTGCGTCAGATAACCGATCAGATGCAGGAAGGGGCGCTGCGCCCCAAGCCCAAAGTTCTCTTCGAGGTCGGCGAATCGGTCAAGGTGGTGGACGGCCCGTTCCAGGACTTCAACGGCACGGTCGAGGAAGTGCGGCCTGAGAAGGGCAAGGTGCGCGTGCTGATTTCAATTTTCGGGCGCGCGACGCCGGTCGAGCTCGATTTCGTGCAGGTGGAGAAATCATAAACGCGGACGGCGCGAATCCGCCCGCGTCCGTGAGCGCGCGGCGGCGCGATGGCGCGGGCGCGAATGCCGGGCGAGCCGGACGCTAACTGAGTGTCGCAACGGAAACCTGTTTAGATGGCGAAGAAAGTCGTCGGTCAGATAAAGCTGCAGATTCCCGCGGGCGCGGCCAATCCGTCCCCACCGGTAGGGCCCGCGCTTGGCCAGCGCGGCGTCAATATCATGGAGTTCTGCAAGGCCTTCAACGCGCAGACGCAGGCGATGCAGGGACTGGTGATTCCGGTCATCGTGACCGTGTACGCTGACCGCTCGTTCACTTTTGTCACCAAGAGTCCGCCGGCTTCGATCCTGCTGCTGCGCGCCGCCGGTATCGAAAAGGGATCGCCCGCGCCCAACAAGAACAAGGTCGGCAAGGTGACGCGCACGCAGGTCGAGGAGATCGCCAAGACCAAGGTCAAGGACCTGACCGCGGCGGACCTGGAAGCGGCGATGCGCACGGTCGCCGGCACTGCGCGCTCGATGGGGATCGACGTGGTCGAATAGCGCTCGCGCGGGCCGGGCGGACCGTGCGCGGGACAGGACACAAGCGAGCGGAAAGAGCAGACAGATGGCAGGCAAGAAATATCGCGAGGCGGCCAGGCAAATCGACGCCGACAAGCGCTACTCGCTCGAGGAGGCGCTCAAGCTGGTCGCCGCCAACAAGCTCGCGAAGTTCGACGAGACGGTCGAACTCGCGGTGCGGCTCAACGTCGATCCGCGCCAGGCCGATCAGAACGTGCGCGGCACCGTGGTGCTGCCCAACGGCACGGGCAAAGTCTCGCGCGTGCTGGTGCTGGCCAAGGGCGAGAAGGAGCGCGAGGCGCGCGAGGCGGGCGCCGATTTCGTCGGCGGCGAGGACCTGATCAAGCGCATCCAGGAGGAGAACTGGCTCGACTTCGATCGCGTGATCGCCACGCCCGACATCATGGGCGCGGTCGGCCGTATCGGCAAAATCCTCGGCCCGCGCGGCCTGATGCCGAACCCGCGCGTGGGCACCGTCACTTTCGACGTCGCCAAGGCCGTGGGCGAGGTCAAGGCGGGTAAGGTGGATTATCGGGTGGACAAGGCCGGCGTGATTCACGCGCGCATCGGCAAGGTCAGCTTCGGCGAGAGCAAGCTGGCGGAGAACGCGCACGCGCTGTTGAGCGCCATCGTGCGCGCCAAGCCGGCCAGCGCCAAGGGCAACTACGTCAGGAGTGTGTCGGTGTCCTCGACCATGGGCCCCGGCGTGAAGGTCGACCCGGGCGCGGCGCGCGCCGTGGCGGCGGCGGCCTAGGGGGAACGAGACGACGATGCGCAAGGAACAGAAGACCGCGCTGGTGGAAGAGATTTCGCAGGGACTGGGCCGCGCCAGTATCGCGATGGTCTCCGAGTACCGCGGGATGACCGCCGGCGAGGCGACCGAGGTGCGCCGGCGGCTGCGTGCGGTGCGGGGCGAGCTGCGGGTGGCCAAGAACACGCTTATCCGCCGCGCGATCAAGGACAGCTCGTTCGCCGCCCTCGACGACCAGCTCGGCGGCCCGGTGGGACTCATTCTCAGCTTCGCCGATCCGGTCGAACTGGCCAAGACCGTGACCGGGATGCGCGAGCTGGGAGAGAAGTTCAAGGTGCGCGGCGGCGTGCTCGACGGCAAGCCGCTCAGCGCCGAGGAGATCCAGGCGCTGGCGGCGCTGCCGCCGCGCGAGGTGATCCTGGCGCAATTGCTCGGGCTCATCATGGCGCCCGCGACCCGCGTCGTGCGCCTGCTCAACGAGCCGGGCTCCTCGCTCGCGCGCGTGGTCGATGCGATCGGCAAGAAGAACGGCGAGCGGGCGCCGGCGGCGAATACCGCGTCGGCACCGGCGGCCTCCGCCGCGGACCCGACGCCCGCGCCCGACGGCGCGGCGGCCGGGAGCGCGAGGCAGGACAACGGCTGAGCGCGGACGCAATCGAGGCGGAATTTTCACGACGGCAGCGAAGGATTCAGAGAGCGGGCGCTAGGAAATCAAGATCGAGATAAACAGGGGCTTGCAGGCCGGGCGCTCCCACACATGTCGGCCCGCGGTCGCTAGGCGCGAAACAAAGTAGAGAGGGATTCCCAGATGTCAGAAGCAGCACAGATCAGCCGCGATCAGGTCAAGGATTTTCTCAAGAACATGAGCCTGATGGATGCGGCGGCCCTGGTGAAGGAGCTCGAGCAGGAGCTCGGCGTGTCGGCGGCGGCGCCGATCGCGGTCGCGGCGGCGGGCGCTCCGGCGGCGGCCGGCGGCGGGCCGGCGGCGGCGGTCGAGAAGGACGAGTTCACCGTGATGCTGACCGGCGCGGGCGAGAAGAAGATCCAGGTGATCAAGGTCGTCCGCGAGCTCACCGGGCTCGGCCTCAAGGAGGCCAAGGATCTGGTCGACGGCGCGCCCAAGCCGGTCAAGGAAGGCGTGAGCAAGGCCGAGGCCGAGGACGTGCAGAAGAAGCTGGTCGAGGCGGGCGCCACGGTGGAGCTGAAGTAGGTCCACGTATTCGGTGCAATTCGAGCATTGCGCAATTGGGCCGGCGGCAGCGGCGGATGGCCGCGCCCCGCGGTCCGGTTTCGCTTTTCGCTGTTACAGGCGTGCGGCGCGGCCGTAATCGGGCGCGCGCCGGCGCCCGTTCGGCGTTGGGCAGGGCGCGCGGATACGCGCGCCGAGCGAGGTAGCGATGGCCCAGGTGGCTCAGGTAACGAGTAATCTTCGTCTGCGCCGGAGCTTCGGCAAGATCAAGAAGATTATCGATATTCCCAATCTGATCGAGATTCAGAAGCGCTCGTACGAGGAGTTTCTGCAAAGCGGCGCGAGCGTCGAGCAGCGCACCGACACCGGGCTGCAGGCGGTGTTCAAATCGGTCTTTCCGATCAAGGACTTCAACGAGACCGCCTCGCTCGAATTCGTCGCCTACGAGCTGGGCGAGCCCAAGTACGACGTCGAGGAATGTCATCAGCGCGGCATGACCTACGCGGCGCCGCTGAAGGTCAAGATTCAGCTCGTCATCTGGGACGTCGAGAACGGGCGCCGCTCGATCAAGAATGTCAAGGAGCAGGAGGTTTACTTCGGCGAGATTCCGCTGATGACCGGCAACGGGACGTTCATGGTGAACGGCACCGAGCGGGTCATCGTCTCGCAGCTCCATCGCTCGCCCGGCGTGTTCTTCGAGCATGACAAGGGGCGCACGCACTCGACCGGCAAGCTGCTCTATTCGGCGCGCATCATCCCGTACCGCGGAAGCTGGATCGATTTCGAATTCGACCCGCGCGACGTGCTCTACGTGCGCATCGACCGGCGGCGCAAGTTTCCCGCCACCGTCCTGCTGCGCGCGCTCGGCATGACCACCGAGGACCTGCTCAACTACTACTATCGCAAGGACGTGCTGATCCTGGACGCGCGCCAGATGGCCAAGCAGTTCAAGCCCGACCAGCTGCTCGGCTCCAAGATCGGGCGCGACATCAAGGACCCGCGCACCGGCGAGTTGATCGCGCGCGAGGGGCGCAAGTTCAACAAGGCCGTGGTGCGCGCGCTCGAGGCGGCCAAGGTGAGCGAAATCCCGATCGCGCTCGACGAGGTGGTCGGACGCATCTCGGCCCACGACGTGGCCAATCCCGAGACCGGCGAAGTGCTGGTGCAGACCAACGAGGAGCTGACCGAGGAGTCGATCGAGAAGCTGCGCGCGGGCGGAATCAAGAAGCTTGAGGTCCTGTACACCGAGGATCAGCCGGGCGGCGGGCCGCTGCGGCTCACGCTGGCGATGGACAAGCTCGAGACGCCCAACGAAGCGATCATCGACATCTACAAGAAGCTGCGCCCGGGCGATCCGCCGACGCCGGAGACGGCGACCACTTTCTTCAACAACCTGTTCTTCAATCCCGAGCGCTACGACCTGTCCAAGGTCGGCCGGCTGAAGCTCAACCACAAGCTCAAGCTCGACGTGCCGCTGGAGCAGGGCACGCTGCGCCGCGAGGACATCCTGGAGGTCGTGCGCTACCTGGTCGAGCTCAAGAGCGGCAACGGCCAGGTGGACGATATCGATCATCTCGGCAATCGGCGCGTGCGCGCGGTGGGCGAGCTGGTCGAGAACCAGTTCCGCATCGGCCTGGTGCGCATGGAGCGCGCGATCAAGGAGCGGATGAGCCTGCAGGACATCGAGACCCTGATGCCGCAGGAGCTGGTCAACTACAAGCCGGCCTCGGCCGTGATCAAGGAGTTCTTCGGCTCCTCGCAGCTCTCGCAATTCATGGATCAGACCAATCCGCTGTCGGAGATTGCGCACAAGCGGCGGCTCTCGGCGCTCGGTCCGGGCGGGCTGACGCGCGAGCGCGCGGGCTTCGAGGTGCGCGACGTGCATCCGACGCATTACGGGCGCGTGTGTCCGATCGAAACGCCCGAGGGCCCGAATATCGGGCTCATCGCGGCGCTCTCGACCTACGCGCGGGTCAACGACTTCGGTTTCATCGAGACCCCCTACCGGGTGGTCGAGAACGGGCGCGTGAGCGATCGCATCGTCTATCTCTCGGCGCTCGACGAGGAAGACAAGGTCATCGCGCAGGCCAACGCGCCGCTGGACTCCCACGGCAAGTTCGTCAACGAGACGGTATCGGCGCGGATCGGGGGCGAGTTCACCGTGGTGCGCGCCGAGGACGTGAACTACATGGACGTGTCGCCCAACCAGCTCGTGTCGGTGGCGGCCTCGCTCATCCCGTTCCTCGAAAACGACGACGCCAACCGCGCGCTGATGGGCTCGAACATGCAGCGCCAGGCGGTGCCGCTGCTCAAGACCGACGCGCCGCTGGTCGGCACCGGCCTCGAGCGCACGGTGGGGCGCGATTCCGGCGTGACCGTGATCGCGCGGCGCGACGGCGTGGTCGAAAGCGTCGATGCTGAGCGCGTGGTGGTGCGCGCCGATCGGCCGAGCAAGGACCCGAGCGACGCCGGCGTCGATATCTACAACCTGATCAAGTACCAGCGCTCCAACCAGAACACCTGCATCAACCAGAAGCCGGTGGTGGTGCGCGGCGAGCGTGTGGGCGCGGGCGACGTGCTGGCCGACGGACCGTCGACCGACGTCGGCGAGCTGGCGCTCGGACGCAACGTGCTGGTCGCCTTCATGCCGTGGGGCGGCTACAACTTCGAAGACTCGATTCTCATTTCCGAGCGCGTGGTCAAGGACGACCTGTTCACCTCGGTGCATATCGAGGAGTTCGAATGCGTCGCGCGCGACACCAAGCTCGGACCCGAGGAGATCACCCGCGACATCCCCAACGTCGGCGAGGAGGCGCTGCGCGATCTCGACGCGTCCGGGATCATCCGTATCGGCGCCGAGGTGCGTCCGGGCGACATCCTGGTCGGCAAGATCACGCCCAAGGGCGAGACCCAGCTGAGTCCCGAGGAGAAGCTGTTGCGCGCGATCTTCGGCGAGAAGGCGGGCGAGGTGCGCGACACCTCGCTGCGCGTGCCGCCGGGGGTCGAGGGGGCGGTGATCGGCGCGCGCGTCTTCGCGCGGCGCGGGGTGACGCGCGACGATCGCAGCCAGGAGATTCACGCGCTCGAGATCGAGCGGCTCAAGCAGAACGAGAGCGAGGAAATTCGCATCATCCGCCAGGAGACGCTGCGCAAGCTCAAGCGCGCGCTGGTCGGCAAGAAACTCGCCGGCCGCGTGATCGCCGACGACCGCAGCGTGCTGCTGGCCAAGGGCGACACGCTCACCGCCGAGGCGCTCGACGAGCTGCCGCCGCCCACCTGGGAGCAGTTGCGGGTCGAGAACGAATCGGCGAGCGCCGAGGCCGCGGCGGCGGTGGCGGCGATGCGGGCGAGCGTGGAGGCGCGCGCGGCGCTTTACGGCGTCAAGCAGGAGCGGCTGCGCGGCGGCGACGAGCTCGCGCCGGGCGTGATCAAGATGATCAAGGTGTTCGTCGCCATCAAGCGCCGCCTGCAGGTGGGCGACAAGATGGCCGGGCGCCACGGCAACAAGGGCGTGCTCTCGCGCATCCTGCCCGAGGAGGATATGCCGCGGATGGAGGACGGCACGCCGGTGGACATGGTGCTCAACCCGCTCGGCGTGCCCTCGCGCATGAACGTCGGCCAGATTCTGGAGACGCATCTGGGATGGGCGGCGCGCGAGATCGGCCATCGTCTGGACGCCGAGCTCAGGGCGGGGGCGACGCCGGCGCAGATTCGCAAGCGCCTGCGCGAGTTCTACAACGACTCCGACAGCCAGGAATTCATCGAGCGCCTGCCCGACGCCGAGGTGCTCAAGCTCGCGGTCAAGTGCCGCGACGGCGTCCACGTGGCCTCGCCCGTGTTCGACGGCGCGCGCGAGGAGGAAATCTTCGCGCTGCTCAAGCGCGCCGAGCTCTCGGACACCGGCCAGTGCACGCTCTACGACGGGCGCACCGGCTTGCCGTTCGAGCAGCCGGTCACGGTCGGCGTGATGTACATGCTGAAGCTGCACCATCTGGTCGAGGACAAGATCCATGCGCGTTCGACCGGACCGTACAGTCTGGTCACCCAGCAGCCGCTGGGCGGCAAGGCGCAGTTCGGCGGCCAGCGCCTGGGCGAGATGGAAGTGTGGGCGCTCGAGGCCTACGGCGCGGCGTACACGCTGCAGGAGATGTTGACGGTGAAGTCGGACGACGTGGCCGGACGCACGCGCATGTACGAGGCGATCGTCAAGGGGGAAAACACGCTCGAGCCGGGATTGCCCGAGTCGTTCAACGTCATGGTCAAGGAGCTGCAGTCGCTCTGTCTCAACGTCGAACTGCTCGAGCAGCAGCCCCGCTCGTAGGCGCGGCGCGCAGTCAAGGAGTAATCGGGTATGGAAGACCTTTTCGGAATCTTTGAAAAGCCCAAGAACCCGCTGTCGTTCAACGCGATCCGGATTTCCATCGCGTCGCCCGAGATGATCCGGTCGTGGTCGCACGGCGAGGTCAAGAAGCCGGAGACCATCAACTACCGCACCTTCAAGCCCGAGCGCGACGGGCTCTTTTGCGCCAAGATTTTCGGTCCGACCAAGGACTACGAGTGCAACTGCGGCAAGTACAAGCGCATGCGCCATCGCGGCGTGGTGTGCGAGAAATGCGGCGTCGAGGTGATCCAGTCCAAGGTGCGGCGCGAGCGCATGGGGCATATCGACCTCGCGGCGCCGGTCGCGCACATCTGGTTTCTGCGCTCGCTGCCGTCGCGCATCGGCACCCTGGTCGACATGACGCTCAAGGAGCTCGAGAAGGTGCTCTACTTCGAGAGCTACGTGGTGCTCGATCCGGGTGAGACCACGCTGCAGGCCAAGGAGCTGCTGACCGAGCGCAAGTACCGCGAGGCGCGCGAACAGTTCGGCGAGGCGTTCAAGGCCGAGATGGGCGCCGAGGCGATTCGCACCCTGCTCGCGGGCCTCGACCTCGAGAAGCTGGCCGAGGAGTTGCGCGCCGAGATGAAGGCGACGGCGAGCGAAGCGCGGCGCAAGAAGGTGGCCAAGCGCCTCAAGGTGGTCAACGCCTTCCGCGACTCCGGCAATCGGCCCGAATGGATGATCCTGACGATTCTGCCGGTGATCCCGCCCGATCTGCGCCCGCTGGTGCCGCTCGACGGCGGCCGCTTCGCGACCTCGGACCTCAACGACCTGTATCGGCGCGTGATCAACCGCAACAACCGTCTCAAGCGCCTGATCGAGCTCAACGCGCCCGACATCATCGTGCGCAACGAGAAGCGCATGCTGCAGGAGGCGGTCGATGCGCTGTTCGACAACGGGCGGCGCGGCCGCGCGATCACCGGCCCGGCCAAGCGCCCGCTGAAATCGCTGAGCGACATGCTCAAAGGCAAGTCGGGGCGCTTTCGGCAGAACCTGCTCGGCAAGCGCGTCGATTATTCGGGCCGCTCGGTGATCGTGGTCGGCCCCGAGCTGCGGCTGCATCAGTGCGGCCTGCCCAAGAAGATGGCGCTCGAGCTGTTCAAGCCGTTCATCTACTCGAAGCTCGAGGAGAAGGGCTACGTCACGACCATCAAGAGCGCCAAGAAGATGGTCGAGAAGGAAGGCAAGGACGTCTGGGACATCCTCGACGACGTCATCCGCGAGCATCCGGTGCTGCTCAACCGCGCGCCGACGCTCCATCGCCTCGGCATCCAGGCCTTCGAGCCGGTGCTGATCGAGGGCAAGGCGATTCAGCTCCATCCGCTGGTCTGCGTCGCCTACAACGCCGATTTCGACGGCGACCAGATGGCGGTGCACGTGCCGCTGTCGATCGAGGCGCAGGTCGAGTCGCGCGCCCTGATGATGTCGACCAACAACATCCTGTCGCCGGCGAGCGGCAAGCCGATCATCGTGCCGACCCAGGACATGGTGCTCGGGCTCTACTACATGACGCGCGAGCGGCCGCTGGCGCGCGGCGAGGGCCGGCGCTTCGCGAGCCCGGCCGAGGTGCGCATCGCCTACGACCACGGCGAGGTCGATCTGCATGCGCGGATCACGGTGCGCATGCCGTCGGTGCGGGTCGCGGTGCAGGCGAGCGACGAGGAGGACGAGCATCGGCGCGGCGCGGGGCCGTCGATGGGCTCGGGCTCGGCGGGCGAATACGAGCGCGTCGAAACCACGGTCGGGCGCGTGCTGCTCTACGAGATCGTGCCGCCGGTGGTGCCGTTCGCCGAAGTCAACCGGACCATGAAGAAGAAGGAGCTCGGCAACCTGATCGACCTGACCTACCGGCGCGCCGGCAACAAGGCCACGGTCATCTTTGCCGACCGGCTCAAGGACGTAGGCTTCGAGTTTGCCACGCGCGCGGGCATTTCCATCTCGATCAAGGACATGACCATTCCGGGGCGCAAGGCCGAGCTGCTCGAGCGGGCGCAGAAGGAAGTCAGCGACATCCAGAAGCAGTACAACAACGGCGTGATCACCGACGGCGAGCGTTACAACAAGGTGGTCGACATCTGGGCCGAGGTCCAGGACGAGATCGGCTCGGCCGTGCTCAAGGGGCTGGCGACCGAGACCTTCCGCGGCCGCGACCGCGAAGGCAAGGAGCGCGAGGAGAAGGGCGCCTCGTTCAATCCGATCTTCATCATGGCCGATTCGGGCGCGCGCGGGTCGGAGCAGCAGATTCGTCAGCTCGCCGGCCTGCGCGGCCTGATGGCCAAGCCGTCGGGCGAGATCATCGAAACTCCGATCACGGCCAACTTCCGCGAAGGGCTGACCGTGCTGCAGTACTTCATCTCGACCCACGGCGCGCGCAAGGGGCTGGCCGACACGGCGCTCAAGACCGCCAACTCGGGCTACCTGACACGCCGCCTGGTCGACGTGGCGCAGGACTCGATCATCACCGAGGATGACTGCGGCACGCTTGACGGAATCGAGATGACGCCGCTGGTCGAAGGCGGCGAGGTGATCGAGGGCCTCGGCGACCGCGTGCTCGGCCGGGTCGCGCTCGAGGACATCCACGACCCGTTCAACAACACCGTGCTGGTGCGCGCCAACGAGATGATCGACGAGGACAAGGTCGCGGCGATCGAGGACGCCGGCCTGGAGCGGGTGAAGATCCGCTCGGTGCTGACCTGCCAGTCGCGCCAGGGCGTGTGCGTCAAGTGCTACGGGCGCGACCTCGGCCGCGGGCATCAGGTCAACATGGGCGAGGCGATCGGCATCATGGCCGCGCAGTCGATCGGCGAGCCGGGCACGCAGCTCACGATGCGCACGTTCCATATCGGCGGCACCGCGAGCCGGCGCGCCGAGCAGACCACGCTGGAGGCGCGCAACGAGGGCATCGTGCGCCTGCACAACGTCAAGACCGTGCCCAGCCGCGAGGGCAGCCTGATCGTGATGTCGCGCCACGGCGAGGTGGCGATCGCGACCCAGGTGACCGGCAGCGAACCGGGCGCCGTGCGCGAGCGCGAGCGCGAACGCTATCCGCTGGTGTACGGCGCCAAGCTGCGCAAGGGCGACGGCGAGCGGGTCAAGGGCGGCGAGCTGATCGCCGAATGGGATCCGTACACCACGCCGATCATCACCGAGGTCGAGGGCGCGGTTAAATACGGCGACATCATCGAGGGCAAGACGATGGAAGAGCGGGTGGACGAGCGCACCGGCGCGCGTTCCAACGTCATCGTCGAGCCGCCGCGCGATCTGGTTGACGTGCGCCCGCGTATCTCGATCAAGGATGCGAGCGGCAAGACGGTGAAGCTGCCGTCGAGCGAGCAGCAGGCGCGCTACTTCCTGCCGGTCGGGGCGTATATCAACGTCGCCGAAGGCGCGGAGGTGCACGCGGGCGACGTGATCGCGAAGATCCCGCGCGAGACCACCAAGACCAAGGACATCACCGGCGGTCTGCCGCGCGTGGCCGAGCTGTTCGAGGCGCGCAAGCCCAAGGAGTTCGCGGTCATCTCCGAGATCGACGGCCAGGTCTCCTTCGGCAAGGACACCAAGGGCAAGCGCAAGGTGGTGGTCACGCCCGAGGTCGGCGAGCCGCGCGAGTACCTGATCGCCAAGGGCAAGCATATCGGCGTGCACGAGGGCGACATGATCCGCGCCGGCGAACCGCTGATGGAGGGATCGTCGAATCCGCACGACATCCTGACCATCCTCGGCGAAAAGGCGCTGGCCAAGTACCTGGTCGACGAAATCCAGGAGATCTACCGGCTGCAGGGCGTGCGCATCAACGACAAGCATATCGAGGTCATCGTGCGCCAGATGCTGCGGCGGGTGCGGATCAAGGAGGTTGGCGACACCGACTTCCTGGTCGGCGACCAGACCGAGAAATGGCGCTTCGACGAGGAGAACGCGCGCGTGCTGACCAAGGGCGGCGAGCCGGCAATCGCCGAGCCGCTTCTGCTGGGCATCACCAAGGCGTCGCTCTCGACCGAGAGCTTCATCTCGGCCGCTTCGTTCCAGGAGACGACGCGGGTGCTGACCGAGGCGGCGATCAACGGCAAGGTGGATCGGCTGGTCGGGCTCAAGGAAAACGTCATCATGGGCCGGTTGATCCCGGCCGGAACAGGCCTGCCGACTTACAACCGCGTCGAGGTCGCGGCCGAGGCGCTGCCGCCGGGCGAAGAGGAGGAGAAGGGCGAGATGGGCGAAGCCTCGGTGGCGGCCGGAGATTGACGGCCAGAGCCGGAGCCAGACGCGGAGATTGACAGTCGGACTAAGATGATTTAAATAATTGTGTTCACCCCAAGGGCGAACCCGCCCTTGGGGGGTTTGTTTGAGGAGCGGTTTCCCCGCCGCGGGCGGGCAAAAATCCGGCTCGGAGAGGCGCTTCGAGCCGGGTTTTTTCGAGAGCGGATTGCACGGGCCGGAGACGGCAAGGGACGCCGTCCGGCGCGCGAGCGGATCGCGATGATTCTGTCCCGGGAAACAACGTGCCGACCATAAATCAACTGATACGCGCGGCGCGCGTCAAGAAGCGCTACAAGATGAGTGCGCCGGCGCTGCAGGGCTCGCCGCAGAAGCGCGGCGTGTGCACGCAGGTCAAGACCACGACGCCCAAGAAGCCCAATTCGGCGCTGCGCAAGGTCGCGCGGGTGCGGCTCTCCAACGGCTACGAGGTCAATACCTATATTCCCGGGGTCGGCCACAACTTGCAGGAACATTCGGTGGTGCTGATCCGCGGCGGCCGGGTGAAGGATCTGCCCGGCGTGCGCTATCACGTGATCCGCGGCACGCTCGATTCGATTGGCGTTCAGGATCGGCGCAAGGGCCGATCCAAATACGGCTCCAAGAAGCCCAAGTAACATCCATGTCGCGTAAAGGTCAGGCCCGCGTCCGGGAGGTGACCCCGGACCCCAAGTTCCACGATCGCACGCTCGCTAAGTTCGTCAACGTGGTGATGCTGCAGGGCAAGAAATCGCTCGCCGAGCAGATTCTCTATCGCGCGCTCGACACCATCGCCGAGCGCTCGCGCGAGGACGGTCTGGTCGTGTTCAAGCGGGCGCTGGACAATATCCGGCCCGCGGTCGAGGTGCGCTCGCGCCGGGTCGGCGGCGCCAACTACCAGGTGCCGGTCGAGGTGCGGCCGCTGCGGCGCAATTCGCTCGCGATGCGCTGGCTGGTGACGGCGGCGCGCGCGCGCGGCGAGAAATCGATGGAAGAGCGGCTGGCCGCGGAAATCCTCGAGGCCGCCGCCAACCGCGGCGGCGCGGTCAAGAAGCGTGAGGATACCCATCGCATGGCCGAGGCCAACAAGGCCTTCGCTCATTACCGGTGGTAACGGCAGCGCAGAGGTAAGCAAGAGGTCGCATTCCCTGGGGGGTGATCGGCAGGCCGGTCAGGCAGGGGCGGACGAGGCGGAATCAGCAACATGGCGCGTCAAACTCCAATTCAGGATGTGCGCAACATCGGCATCATGGCGCACATCGATGCCGGCAAGACCACGACCACCGAGCGGGTGCTGTTCTACACCGGTATCAACTACAAGATCGGCGAGGTGCACGAGGGCACCGCGACCATGGACTGGATGGTGCAGGAGCAGGAGCGCGGCATCACCATCACCTCGGCCGCGACCACCTGTTTCTGGCGCGACCATCGCATCAATATCATCGACACGCCGGGCCATGTCGATTTCACGATCGAGGTCGAGCGCAGCCTGCGCGTGCTCGACGGCGCGGTGGCGGTATTCTGCGCGGTCGGCGGAGTCGAGCCGCAATCGGAGACCGTGTGGCGCCAGGCCGACAAGTACCGCGTGCCGCGCATCGCGTTCATCAACAAGATGGACCGGGTGGGCGCCGAGTACGAGCGCGTGGTGGGCGAGATCCGCGACAAACTCAAGGCCCGCCCGCTGCTGCTGCAGCTGCCGATCGGCAGCGAGGACAAGTTCACCGGCGTGGTCGATCTGATCGAGATGCGCGCGCTCATCTGGGACGAGGACCGCCTGGGCGCGAACTACCGGGTCGAGAAGATTCCGGCCGCGCTCGAAGAGAGCGCGCGCGGATGGCGCGAGAAGATGATCGAGGCGCTGGCCGACCACGACGAGCGCATCATGGAGATGTTCCTCGAGGGCAAGGAAGAGCCCTCGGCCGAGCAGCTGCGCCAGGCGATTCGTCGCGCCACGCTCAATATCGAGGCGGTGCCGGTGCTGATGGGGTCGGCGTTTCGCAACAAGGGCGTGCAGCCGATGCTCGACGCGGTGGTCGACTACCTGCCGTCGCCGCTCGACGTGCCGCCGGTCATCGGCAAGGTCGGCGACAAGGTCGAGGAGCGCTGGCCACGCGACGACGCGCCGTTCAGCGCGCTCGCGTTCAAGATCATGACCGACCCGTACGTCGGCACGCTGACCTTCCTGCGCGTCTATTCGGGGCGCCTCGAGAGCGGGTCCTCGGTGCTGAATTCGACCAAGCAGAAGCGCGAGCGCATCGGGCGGCTGGTCAAGATGCATGCGAACAAGCGCGAGGAGATCTCGGAGGTCTTCGCCGGCGACATCTGCGCGGTCGGCCTGCGCGACACCACCACCGGCGACACGCTGTGCGACCCCGCGCATCCGATCGTGCTCGAGTCGATCGAATTTCCCGACCCGGTGATCCAGATCGCGATCGAGCCCAAGACCAAGGCCGACCAGGATCGGCTGGGCGAGTCGCTCTCCAAGCTCGCGCGCGAGGATCCGTCCTTCCGCGTGAGCGTCAACCGCGAGACCGGGCAGACGCTGATCGCCGGCATGGGCGAGCTGCACCTCGAGATCATCGTCGACCGGCTGCTGCGCGAGTTCAAGGTCGACGCCAACGTCGGCAAACCGCAGGTCGCCTACCGCGAGACCATCCGCAAGCCGGCCGAGGCCGAGGGCCGTTTCGTGCGCCAGAGCGGCGGCCACGGCCAGTTCGGCGTGGTCGATATGCGTATCGAGCCGCTCGAGAAGGGCGGCGGCTTCGAGTTCGTCGACGCCACCAAGGGCGGCTCGATCCCGCGCAACTTTATCCCCTCGGTCGAGGACGGCGTGAAAGAGGCGATGGAGACCGGCGTGCTCGCGGGCTACCCGATGGTGGACGTGCGCGCGGTGCTGCTCGACGGCAAGTATCACGAGGTCGACTCGTCGGAGCTGGCGTTCAAGATCGCGGCTTCGATGGCGCTGCGCGAGGCGGTCGGGCGCGCCGACCCGGTGCTGCTCGAACCGGTGATGGAAGTCGAAGTGGTGATGCCGCAGGAGTTCATGGGCGAGGTGATCGGCGACCTCAACGGGCGGCGCGGCAAGATCCTCAACATGGAGAACCGCGCCGGCGCCCAGGTGGTCGAGGCGCGCGTGCCGCTGGCCACGATGTTCGGTTATGCCACGCGCCTGCGCTCGATGACCCAGGGGCGGGCGACCTACACGATGCAGTTCGGCGCCTATGAACCGGTGCCGCAGCAGATCTACACGGAACTGATGGAGCGCGGCGGCGATAACGACGAACGCCCGCGCGCCTAGAGCAGGGAGGATTTCAGCGGAGGTACGAACCATGGGCAAGGCTAAATTCGAACGCAACAAGCCGCACGCGAACGTGGGCACGATCGGCCATATCGACCACGGCAAAACCACGCTCACCGCGGCGATTACCAAGGTGCTCGCGGCGCGCAAGCTTGCCCAGTTCATCGCCTTCGACCAGATCGACAAGGCGCCCGAGGAGCGCGAGCGCGGCATCACGATCGCGATCGCGCACGT